>Ga0190275_10002728_pt1 | contig 12567 bp, 11 predicted proteins | sample Popmic550T_FD_133745 | JGI IMG/M metagenome (GOLD analysis project Ga0190275, IMG submission 133745) | Populus adjacent soil microbial communities from riparian zone of Yellowstone River, Montana, USA - 550 T | ecosystem: Environmental > Terrestrial > Soil > Riparian zone > Trees stand | place... | reverse complement strand
CGTCTGGGTTCCGGGCGACGTCGCTCCGCACTACTCGCGCGATCGCGGTGCCACCTGGACTGCCGTGACGGGTCTGCCCAACGGAGTCGCGCTGGTCGCCGACCGGGTGAATCCGGCGCTGTTCTACGCCTTCGACGCGGCCACGGGTACGGCGTACCGGAGTCTCGACGGCGGCGTCAACTTCTTGCCGTCGGCAACAGGTCTGCCGACCGGTGGTGGTGGCAAGCTCGAGACCGTGCTGGACCGGGCCGGGCACTGCTGGCTCGCGGCCGGCGAGGGCGGAATGTACCGCTCGGTGGACCAGGGCCTCAGCTATCAACGGCTGGACACCATCGAGGAAGCCCTGACGGTCGGCTTCGGCAAGGCCGCGCCGCGCCGGACCGAGATGGCCGTCTACACCTCCGGCAAGGTCAAGGGTGTCTGGGGCATCTACCGGTCCGACGACAGCGGCCGGAGCTGGATCCGGGTGAACGACGACAAGCACCAGTACGCGTCCACCAACGATGCGATCACTGGTGATCCGCGGGTCTTCGGCCGGGTCTATGTCTCGACCAACGGTCTCGGAATCCCTTATGGAGAACCTGTATGACCCACTTGTACTTCGGTGGCGACTACAACCCCGAGCAGTGGCCGCCGCAGGTATGGAAGGAGGACGTCGGCCTGATGCGTCAGGCCGGCGTCAACCTGGTGACGCTCGGAGTCTTCGCGTGGTCGAGCCTCGAGCCGGAGCCAGGGCGGTACGAGTTCGGCTGGCTCGACCAGGTGATGGACCTGCTGCACGACGGTGGTGTGCAGGTCGACCTGGCGACCCCGACGGCTTCACCGCCGCCGTGGTTCAGCCGGCTGCATCCGGATGCGTTGCCGGTCAACGCCAATGGCGTACGGCTGACGCATGGGAGCAGGGACACGTACTGCGCCTGCGCACCGGCGTACCGGAAGGCGGCGGCCGGGATCGCGACGGCGCTGGCCGAGCGGTACGCGAAGCATCCGGCGTTGGCGATGTGGCATGTCCACAACGAGTACGGCACCAGTTGTCATTGCGATCACGCCGCCGCGGCCTTCCGCCGCTGGTTGCGCGAGCGGTACGGCGACCTGGACCGGCTGAACGCCGCGTGGACGACGGCCTTCTGGAGTCAGGGGTACGCCGGCTGGGAGGAGATCCAGCCGCCGCGGGCGACGCAGTACCTGGTGAATCCGACGCAGGCGCTGGATTTCCGGCGGTTCTGGTCGGACGAGCTGCTCAGCGCGTTCCGGGAGCAGAAGGCGATCCTGCGGTCCTTCACGCCGGATCTGCCGATCACCACCAACTTCGTCTTCGGCGGTTGGGTGCCGGTCAACCATGCCAAGTGGGCGGCCGAGGTGGATGTGGTTGCCATCGACCACTATCCCGGTGCTGCTGATCTCGGCGCCGAGGAGCTGACCGCTTTCGGCGCGGACCTGGCCCGGTCCTGGGCAGGCGGCAACTCCTGGCTGTTGATGGAGCAGGCGGCCGGTGCCGTGAACGACGGCCAGCGGATGCATGCCAAGGAGCCCGGCCGGATGACGCGCCATTCCCTGTCCCACGTGGCCAGGGGATCGCGCGGCGCGATGTTCTTCCAGTGGCGGGCCTCCCGGGGTGGGGCGGAGATGTTCCACTCCGGGATGGTGCCGCACGTCGGCGCCGACTCGCGGCGGTTCCGCGAGATCACCGAGCTGGGTGCGATGTTGCCGCGGCTGGCGGAGCTCGAGGGCAGCAAGGTGGAGGCCGACGTCGCGATCCTTTGGGATGCCGAGGCCTGGTGGGCTCTGCAAGCGACTCATCTGCCGTCCTCCGAGCTCGACTACCTCGCGGGCGTCGAAGCCGCTCACCGGCAGTTCTGGGCCGCCGGGCTCGGTGCCGACGTGGTCGATCCAGGGGTCGACCTCTCGTCGTACCGGTTGGTGGTCGTACCCGGGTTGTACCTCGTCTCGGACCAGGCTGCGGCGTCGATCGCGCAGTACGTCGAAGGCGGTGGGCAGCTGCTGGTCACGTACTTCAGCGGGATCGTGAACGAGGATGCGCAGATCCGGCTCGGTGGCTACCCGGGAGCCTTCAGCGAGGCGCTCGGGATCAGGGTCGAGGAGTTCCACCCCGCTGCTGCGGTTGAGCTTGCTTCGGGCGGCCGCGGTCGGGTGTGGAGCGAGCACATCAACCTGGCCGGCGCCGAGGTGATCGACCGGTACGCCGGTGGCGTGCTCGATGGAATGCCTGCCATCACCAGGAACTCCTACGGCGAGGGCACGGCGTGGTACGTCTCGACTCAGCTCGAGGACGAGGCGTATAGAGCCCTTGTGGAGCAGGTGATCCGGGGTAGTGGGATCGAGCGAACTGAGCTGCCTGCCGGGGTTGAAATGGTCCGGCGAAGAGCTGGCGAGAGCACTTGGACCGTCCTGATCAATCACGGGGAGGCGGAGGTCGCGGTACCGGTCAGTGGATTCGAGCTGCTGTCCGGTACTGCGGTCACAAGCCCGTTGAAGCTTGCTGCCGGCGCTCAGGCGGTGGTGCGGGCCTGAGTGTCGGGAGCGGCGCTGGTACTCGCGCGAGCGACCAGTTGGGCGTCTACCAGCGTTACTGCCGCGGTCTGGCTGCCTTCGAGCTTCGCAATCAGCATTTCGACCGCCTGCTGGCCGATGTCGTCGGCCGGCAGGGTGACAGAGGAGAGGTGTGGGACATGTCGCTCGGCCACGTCGTCGGCGCAGATCGCCATCAGCGACATGTCCTCGGGCACCCGGCGGCCGAGCCGGCGCAGGACGTCGAGCAGCGGGCCGATGATCGGCTCGTTCTGGACGACCAGGCCGGTGATGCCGGGATGCTCGCGCAGCAGGGCTTCGACCGTGCCCAGTACTGCGTCGAAGGTGGGCTCACAGGGCGTCTCGATGCCGACGATGCCCCGGCGTCCGGTGGCCGCCCGGAAGCCGGCCAGCGTCCGGGCTGCGAAGCCCGTCTGGCGTTGGTAGACGGCCGACGGCGTTCCCAGCAAGGCGATGCTGCGATGGCCGAGGTCGGTCAGATGGTCCACGCACTGCTCGGCGGCGGCGAAGAAGTCGAGGTCGATGCAGGTCAGCCCGTCGGTGTCGGCCGGGATCCCGATCAGCACGGACGGCATCGGCAGCTCACGCAGCAACGGCACGCGCTCGTCGTGCAGCTCCACATCCATCACGACCAGCGCGTCGACCAGGGCACTCTGCGAGACCCGCTCGAGCCCAGAGCGGCCCTCGTCGGCGGTCAGCAGCAGCACGTCGTGGTCGTACCGGCGGGCGGTGGTGACGACGGCCGTGGCGAACTGCATCAGCACCGGGACGTGCATGCCGGCGCGCAGCGGGATCACCAGGGCGAGCACGTTGGAGCGGTTCGACGCCAGGGCACGGGCGCTCGCGTTCGGCCGGTACCCCAGGACCTGGACACTTTGCTGGACCCGGTCGCGCGTCTCGCTGGAGATCGACCGCTTGCCACTGAGAACATAGGACACAGTGCTGGCCGCCACCCCGGCGTGACGAGCAACATCGGCGATCGTGACGATGGCTGCCTCCGTGGATCGGGCCTCTGGGGTCGAAGCGCTTCGATTTGTCAGGGTCCAGCGTCGAGTCAGCGCCTCGATATGTCAAGACCGAAATGGGCATTGACCTCGGTAATGCCCAGTGACATAGTGCTCACATTCCGTCGTCGTCAGATGTCGGACAACATTCATCGATTCGAGTCGAATTCGATGAGCCGCCCCTCGGGAGAGACGTTTTCCCTGTCTTTCGAGTATTCGTCGAAGCGCTTCGACGAACTCCAGACGTCGCCCCGGTCTCGTGAAAAGGGAATGTCCATGATCAAAGCATTGAAGTCGGTGGTGGCACTGGTGACGCTGCTCGCCGCTACCGCGGTGGCCGCCCAGCCGGCCAACGCCGCCAACTGGTCGTCGAGTGACAAGTGGGGTACCTGGTCGAACGGCGGGTACACCGTCCGCAACAACGTCTGGGGCGGTGGCGCCGGCGCTCAGTCGATCTGGGCCAACTCGTATTCCAACTGGGGAGTCTGGGCCAACCACCCGAACACCGGCGGGGTCAAGTCGTACCCGCACTCGGCCAAGTACATCAACAAGCGGATCAGCCAGCTCGGCCACCTGACCAGCAACTTCAACGTCTCCCGGCCGGGCAGCGGCGCCTACGCCACGGCGTACGACATCTGGGCCAACGGCCACGCCTACGAGATCATGCTGTGGATGAACAAGCAGGGCGCGGTCGGCGCGATCGGCAGCCGGCAGACCACGGTCAGCGTCGGCGGCCACACCTGGGACGTCTACAAGGGCAGCAACGGTTCGAACGAGGTCTTCTCGTTCCTGCGGACCAGCAACACCAATTCCGGTTCGGTCGATATCAAGGCCGTGATGAATTGGATCAGGAACCGGGGCTGGATGGGCGACACCACGATCAGCGACCTGCAATTCGGGTTCGAGATCACCTCGTCCAATGGCGGGATGAATTTCACCTCGAACAGCTTCTCGGTCAGCGTCTCCTGAGCTGACCGGCGGCGCCGGACCGGATATTCCGGTCCGGCGCCGCCTTTCCGGTGGTTCAGCCCGGGAGTTCCTCGATGTTTCCGGTGATCTTCCAGAGCAGGTTGCGGAGCAGGCGGCGGTCCTCGGGGCTGATGCCCGCCAGCGCCCGCTCACCGGCCTGGGTGTGGAGTTGCTGGACGGTCCGGGCCAGCTCGGTGCCGTGGTCGGTCAGCTCGATGCTGACCTTGCGGGCGTCGGCGTCGTCCTTCACCCGCCGGACCAGGCCGGCCGCTTCCATCCGCTGGGTCGTCCGGGTCGCGGTCGGGACCTCGACATCGAGCACCTTGGCCAGCTTGGCCACGGACAGCGAGCCGAGATGCAGCAGCTTGGCGAGCACGATCTCCTGGCCGGTATGGACGCCGGTGCCCGCGAGTTCGTCGCCGATCGCCTTCCGGCCCGCCCGGTCCGCGAACCGCAGGGCGATCAGGATGTCGCCGCCACTGGCCGGTGCCTCGGGATCCCAGCGCCGCGGCTGGGGAGCCTCGCATCCGGACGGATTCATATTGCGCTTCTCGGCGCGTACGGATTGCGGGCCAACAGATCACCGATGTACTCCGTCGGGATGGCAGGCTCGCCGCGGCTGAGCTGGCTGGCGCTGCGGGGGAGTTCGTCGCGGACCCTGAAGTGATGCGCCTGCGACTCCAGCGGCGTGGTCCGGCCGACGATCTTGCCCGACTCGACCAGCGGCTTCAGCAGCTCCCGGTCGTCTCCGTCGTCGACCGGCGGCTCACCCACGCCGACCAGCTCGAGTTCGGCGACGCCTTCGGGAGTACGGCGGCGTAGCGCGTACTTGCGGCCGCCGATCGAGATCTTGTCCGGGCTCTTCTTCGCCACCGGGACCAGCGTGCCGCTGGCGTCCTCGCGGGCAACGAGCTTGTAGACGAAGCCGCAGGTCGGGTAGCCGCTGCCGGTCACCAGCGACGTGCCCACGCCGTACCCGTCGACGGAGGCCGGCGCCAGCGCGGCGATCTGGTACTCGTCGAGGTCGCTGGTGACGATGATCCGGGTCTTGGTGGCGCCCAGCGAGTCCAGTTGCTCACGGACCTGACCGGCCAGCGACGGCAGGTCGCCGGAGTCGAGCCGTACCGCGCCGAGCTCGGTGCCGGTCACCTCGATGGCCGTCTTCACCGCCTCGGTCAGGTCGTAGGTGTCCACCAGCAGCGTCGTTCCCTTGCCCAGGGCATCCACCTGGGAGACGAACGCGTCCCGCTCCTTGTCGTGCAGCAACGTGAACGAGTGCGCCGCGGTACCGGCGCTGGGGATCCCGTCCCGGCGGGCCGCCTCCAGGTTGGAGGTGGTCGCGAAGCCCGCGATGTACGCCGCCAGCGCGGACGCCACCGCTGCCTCCTCGTGGGTCCGGCGCGAGCCCATCTCGATACAGGGCCGGCCGCCGGCCCACCAGGTCATCCGGGAGGCGGCCGAGGCGACCGCCGAGTCGTGGTTCAGGATCGACAGGAAGACGGTTTCCAGCAGCACCGCCTCGGCGAAGCTCGACTCCACCACCAGGACCGGGGAGCCGGGGAAAAAGATCTCGCCGTCGGCGTACCCGGCGATGTCGCCGCTGAACCGGTACTGAGCGAGCCAGTCGCGGGTAGCCTGGTCGACGATGCCGCGATCGGCCAGGAAGGCGATCGTCTGCTCGTCGAAGCGGAACCGCTCCAGCGCGTCCAGGAGCCGGTTCACGCCCGCGACCACGCCGTACCGGCGGCCGTCGGGCAGGCGGCGGGCGAACAGCTCGAAGACCGAGCGGCGATGCGCCGTACCGTCGGCCAGACTGGCCTGCAGCATGGTCAGCTCGTAGTGGTCGGTCAGCAGCGCTGTCGTAGCGTTCACAAGGGCAGCCTATTGCGAGCCCGGAACCGATGATGGAGAGAATGGCCAAGTGACCACCGCACCGAGCGAGCTCGCCAGCCCCGAAGTCGACGAGGCGATCGAGTTGAGCCCACCGTGGGTGACCATCGTCTGGAACGACCCGGTGAACCTGATGGACTACGTCACCTTCGTCTTCCAGACCTATTTCGGCTACTCCAAGGCCAAGGCGGAGAAGCTGATGATGCAGGTCCACGAGGAGGGCAAGTCGGCCGTGTCCAACGGCAACCGCGAGGCGATGGAACGCGATGTCGAAGCCATGCACTCCTACGGCCTGTGGGCCACCTGTGAGAAGTCGTGACGAGGTTCCGTAAGCGCAAGAAGACCGTGATCGTCAGCTTCGCCGAGCACGAGGCGGACATCCTGGCGAACCTGCTCCGCAACCTGGTCGAGCTCCTGTACGACGGGATGCCACCGCGCGCGTCGATGTCGAGCGACCCGCTGGCCGCGTTGCTGGACAACGACGGGCCGACCTCGCCGCCGGAGGACGTAGTACTGCAGCGGCTGCTGCCGGACGCGTACCAGTCCGACGACCAGGCGGCCGGCGAGTTCCGGCGGTTCACCGAGCGTGGCCTGCGAGACAGCAAGGCGTCGGACGCCAGACGCGTCCTGGCCGCCCTGGAAGAGTCACCCGAGGACGGCATCCCGCTGGAAGGCGACGACCAGCTGGCCTGGCTGCGCGCCCTGAACGACCTGCGGCTCGCGATCGGCACCCGCCTCGACATCAAGGAAGAAGACGACTACAGCGTCTGGGAAAAACTCCCCGACGACGACCCCCGCCGCCTCACCTACGACCTCTACGACTGGCTCGGCTACCTCCAGTCAGCTCTCCTGCACAACATCCGGTAAGCGCATGAGTTACCCGAAGGCAGGAGGGGGCCGGCTCAGCGCGAGTCCGGAGTTTCCGCGGATCGAGCGCGAGGTGCTCGAGTACTGGGAGGCGGACAAGACCTTCCAGGCTTCGGTGGAGAACCGGGCTGCTGGGATGGACGGGGACAACGAGTTCGTCTTCTATGACGGGCCGCCGTTTGCCAACGGGTTGCCGCATTACGGGCATCTGCTGACGGGGTACGTGAAGGATGTCGTACCGCGGTACCAGACGATGCGTGGGCGGCGGGTCGAGCGCCGGTTCGGGTGGGACACGCATGGGCTGCCGGCCGAGCTGGAGGCCCAGCGGGTGCTGGGGCTGAAGACGAAGGCCGAGATCCTGGAGCTCGGGATCGAGAAGTTCAACGCGACCTGCCGGTCGTCGGTGCTCAAGTACACCGACGAGTGGCAGGCCTACGTCACCCGGCAGGCGCGCTGGGTCGACTTCGGCAACGACTACAAGACGCTCAACCGCGACTACATGGAATCGGTCATCTGGGCGTTCAAGACCTTGTACGACAAAGGGCTGCTGTACGAAGGCCTGCGCGTACTGCCGTACTGCTGGAACGACGAGACGCCACTGTCCAACCATGAACTACGGATGGACGACGACGTCTACCAGCAACGCCAGGACCCCTCGATCACCGTCGCGGTGACGCTGGAGACCGGCGAGCGGCTGCTGGCCTGGACGACAACGCCCTGGACCCTGCCGAGCAACCTGGCCATGGCCGTTGCCCCTGACATCGACTATGTCGTGGCGAACGATCTGTTGGGTCGCCCGACGATCGTGGCCGAGGCGCGGCTGGCGGCGTACTCGGCTGAGCTGGGGGAGATCGTCCGCCGGGTGAAGGGGGCGGAGCTTCTCGGCCTTCGCTACGCGCCGTTGTTCGACTTCTTCGCGGATACGGCTCGCTGGGGCACGGAGAATGCCTTCCAGGTGATCGCTGCCGAGCATGTGACCACCGAGGACGGTACCGGCGTTGTTCACCTGGCTCCTGCGTATGGCGAGGAGGACCAGCTCGCCTGTGACGCGGCCGGCATCCCGACCCTGCTGACGGTGGACGAAGGCGCTCGCTTCACCACGGTGGTTCCGCCGTACGCCGGCCAGCACGTGTTCGACGCGAACCGGCCGATCATCCGGGATCTCAGCGCGGCCGGAGCGCTGGTTCGCGAGGACAGCTATGTGCACAGCTACCCGCATTGCTGGCGATGCCGCAAACCGCTGATCTACAAGGCGGTTTCGAGCTGGTTCGTCGAGGTGCGCAGGATCCGGGACCGGATGGTCGAGCTGAACGAGCCGATCACCTGGGTGCCGGAGCACGTGAAGTACGGGCAGTTCGGCAAGTGGCTGGCGAACGCACGGGACTGGTCGATCAGCCGGAACCGCTTCTGGGGTTCGCCGATCCCGGTCTGGCGCTCGGACGATCCGGCGTACCCGCGGATCGATGTGTATGGGTCGATCGAGCAACTGGAACGGGACTTCGGCGTCGCGGTACCGGACCTGCACCGGCCGTTCATCGACGGGCTGACCAGGCCGAACCCGGATGACCCGACCGGCCGGTCGGTGATGCGGCGGGTTCCGGATGTGCTGGACGTCTGGTTCGACTCGGGGTCGATGAGTTTCGCGCAGGTGCACTATCCGTTCGAGAACACCGACTGGTTCGAGCATCACTACCCGGGCGACTTCATCGTCGAGTACATCGGGCAGACCCGCGGCTGGTTCTACACGATGCACATCCTGGCGACCGCGCTGTTCGACCGGCCGGCGTTCTCGTCGTGCCTTGCGCACGGGATCGTGCTGGGCAGCGACGGGCAGAAGATGAGCAAGTCGCTGCGGAACTACCCGGATGTGCGGGAGGTCTTCGATCGCGACGGCGCGGACGCGATGCGCTGGTTCCTGATGTCGAGCCCGATCCTGCGCGGTGGCAACCTGGTCGTCACCGAGCAGGGCATCCGCGAGGGTGTCCGGCAGGTGATGATCCCGCTCTGGAACGCCTGGTACTTCTTCGGGCTCTACGCCAACGCGGCCGGCGCTTCCGCGACGTGGTCCGCCGGGTCCGAGGTGGAGTTGGATCGCTATCTGCTGGCGCGGCTGCGCGTGTTCGTCGGCGAGATGGGCGAGCGGCTGGATCGGTACGACATCGCGTCGGCCTGTGAATCCGTGGTCAGCTACCTGGAGGTGCTGACGAACTGGTACATCCGGCGGTCGCGGGAGCGCTTCTGGGACGCCGAGGATAGGTCTTTCCAGGATGCGTTGAACACGCTGTACACCGCGCTCGAGGTGGTGACCCGGACGGTGGCGCCGCTGTTGCCGCTGACGGCTGAGGAGATCTGGCGAGGGCTGACGGGTGGGCGTTCGGTGCATCTGACCGATTGGCCGTCGGTCGATGTCTTGCCGTCGGATGACGCGTTGGTGACGCGGATGGAGCGGGTGCGGGAGATCTGCTCGGTCGCCTCGGCGATCCGGAAAGCCGAGGGGGTTCGTGGCCGGCAGCCGCTGCGCACGATGACGGTCGCGACGGCCGGCGCTGGGTTGCTGGAACAGTTGGTACCGATCCTGCGGGCGGAGGTCAACGTGCGGGAGGTCGTCCTGGCCGAGGTCGACGAGGTGGATGCACCGGTCTCGCAGAAGCTGACCGTGAACGCGCGAGTGGCCGGGCCGCGGCTGGGTCGTGAGGTCCAGGCGGTGATCAAGGCGTCGAAGACCGGCGACTGGTCGGTCTCCGCGGACGGTGTGGTTGTTGCTGGCGGCATCGAGTTGGCCGAGGGCGAGTACACGCTGGAGACCACACTCGCCGAAGGCCACACGGCCAGCGGGCTGCTGACCGACGGCGGTTTTGTGGTGCTGGATCTCGTCCTCACCCCGGACCTGGAACGCGAAGGCATCGCCCGCGACGTCATCCGCACAATCCAGCAAACCCGCCGCGACGCCGGCCTGAACATCACCGACCAAATCACCCTGGAGCTAACGGCGGACGCCCCCACCCGAGCAGCCATCGAAGCCCACCGCGACACCCTGATGGCAGAAACCCTCGCTGTCACCCTCGAAGTTGCCGAAGGGGACGAGCTTGGTGTGGTGCTGGGCGAGGCCTGACGGCACATAGGGTGGGCTTTATGGAAAAGCGGAGGTTGGGGCGTACTGGCCGGGATGTTGGTGTGGTTGGGCTGGGAGCCTGGCAGTTGGGGGCTGACTGGGGTGAGGTTGACGAGAGCGACGCGCTGGGTGTGCTGAACTCGGCGATCGAGGGTGGCGTCACCTTCATCGACACCGCTGACGTGTACGGCGACGGGCGCAGTGAGCGGCTCGTGGGCCAGGTGCTCAAGGAGCACCCGGAGGTGACCGTCGCGACCAAGATGGGTCGCCGGGTCGAGCAGGTCCCGGAGAACTACACCCTCGACGCCTTCCGCGCCTGGAACGACCGTTCCCGCGAAAATCTGGGCGTCGACACGATCGATCTGGTCCAGCTGCACTGCCCGCCGACGCCCGTCTACTCGACGGACGCCGTCTTCGACGCGCTCGACACGATGGTGGCGGAAGGGCGCATCTCGGCGTACGGGGTGAGCGTGGAGACCTGCGCCGAGGCACTCACCGCGATCGCCCGGCCGAACGTGGCGTCCGTGCAGATCATCCTGAACGCGTTCCGGCTCAAGCCGCTCGACGAGGTACTCCCGGCGGCCGAGCGGGCCGGCGTCGGCATCATCGCGCGAGTCCCGCTCGCCAGCGGGCTGCTGTCCGGCAAGTACGACGAGAACACCACCTTCAGCGCGGACGACCACCGCAACTACAACCGCAAGGGCGAGTCCTTCGACGTCGGCGAGACCTTCTCCGGCGTGGACTTCGGTACCGGCCTCGAGGCCGTCAAACGCCTCATCCCGCTCGTCCCGGCCGGCGCGACGATGGCGCAGTTCGCCCTTCGCTGGATCCTCGACCAGCCCGGCGTCACCGTCGTCATCCCGGGCGCCCGCAACCCCGCCCAGGTAGCCGGCAACGTCGGCGCAGCCACCCTGGCTCCCCTCACCACCGGCGAGCTGAAAGTCGTCCAGACCGTGTACGACGAGCTGATCCGCCCGCAGGTCCACAGCCGCTGGTAGTCCACATGGTGGACCGACCCCCTGGTTGGCAGGGGGTCGGCGGCGCTCTCCGTATCGTGGAGCCGTGCTCATCATCGACTCGGCTACGTACGACGCGATCGTGGCTCACGCGCGTCGGGATCACCCGGATGAGGCTTGTGGGGTGGTCGCGGGGCCGGAGAACTCGGATCGGCCGGAGCGGTTCATCCCGATGCTGAACGCGGCGATGTCGCCGACGTTCTACGAGTTCGACTCCGGGGATCTGTTCCGGCTGTACAAGGAGATGGACGAGCGCGACGAGGTACCGGTCGTGATCTACCACTCGCACACGGCCACCGAGGCCTATCCGTCGCGGACCGACATCAACCTGGCCCAGGAGCCGGGCGCGCACTACGTGCTCGTCTCCACCCGCGACGGCGCGGACTCGCCGTCGTACGACGGGCCGGTGGAGTTCCGGTCGTACCGGATCATCGACGGCGCCGTGACCGAGGAAGAGGTCAGGGTCGTGCCGGACTACAGCAACCAAGGAGACAACTGATATGGCGATCGAGCTTCGCGTCCCGACCATTCTGCGCACCTACACCGGGGGCGAGAAGGCGGTGACCGGGGACGGCGGCACGCTGGCCGAGTTCATCGACAACGTGAACGGAACGCACCCGGGCCTGAAGGAGCGGATCGTGGAGGGGGAGCCGGAGGAACTGCGCCGGTTCGTCAACGTCTACGTGAACGACGAGGACGTGCGGTTCACCGGCGGCCTGCAGACCGGCATCAAGGACGGCGACGTCGTTGTCGTGCTGCCCGCGGTGGCCGGCGGCTGATCATGCGTTTCGACAGCCTGCTCGACTCGATCGGCGGTACGCCGCTGGTCGGCCTGCCGAAGCTGTCCCCGTCCGGCGACGTCCGGTTGTGGGCCAAGCTGGAGGACCACAATCCGACCGGTTCGATCAAGGACCGTGCCGCGATCCGGATGCTGCTGGACGCCGAGAAGGACGGCCGGCTCCGGCCGGGCAACACGATTCTCGAACCGACCTCGGGCAACACCGGGATCTCGCTGGCGATGGCGGCCAAGCTGCGCGGGTACCGGATGGTCTGCGTGCTGCCGGAGAACACCTCGGAAGAGCGCCGGCAGATCCTGCGGATGTGGGGTGTCGAGATCATCTCCTCGCCGGCCGCGGGCGGTTCCAACGAGGCCGTCCGG
>Ga0190275_10002727_pt1 | contig 12567 bp, 12 predicted proteins | sample Popmic550T_FD_133745 | JGI IMG/M metagenome (GOLD analysis project Ga0190275, IMG submission 133745) | Populus adjacent soil microbial communities from riparian zone of Yellowstone River, Montana, USA - 550 T | ecosystem: Environmental > Terrestrial > Soil > Riparian zone > Trees stand | place... | reverse complement strand
CTCGATCTGGTTCTGGATCTCCGAGCGGATCAAGCGAGCGAGCTCCGTGCGCGCCACTTTGCTTGTTTCCATCAACTCCTTGACCGCGGACGACGCCTGTTTGCGTCGTACGTCACCGCTCTTCACGAAGTCTTTGACCACGCGCTCTGCCTGGTGGCGCGTCAACTCCACAACACCCGATGTGAACAAGCCCACGCGTCTTATCTCATCCAACAACGTGACCCTCCTGACATTGGGTTTGGGCGATTAACTCGACCCTATACTGCCGCGATGCTCCACCTCATCCCGATCTCGGATGTGAATCCGACGCGTCGGTTCGCGGTTGTGACGCTGTTGCTGATCGCAATAAATGTGGGGGTGTTCATCCAAACGCCGGGCCTGGGAGCCGGGCCGCGTGCAACCGTCTACTTCTACCAACACGCGCCGGTCCCATGTCAGGTTGACGATTCGTGTCCGACCGGAGAGATAGGACCGGACCTCACGATCCCGGAGCGGTCACTTGCATCGCTCCTCGGGTCGATAGTCTTCTCGACCTTCCTGCATGGGGGCCTGCTCCACTTGGGGGGCAACCTGCTGTTCCTCTGGATCTTCGGAAACAACGTGGAGGACCGGCTCGGTCGGATCAAGTACCTCTTGTTCTATCTGGCGGGCGGCATCCTTGCGTCTTTCGCTCACATCTTCTGGGCACTGCTGCGTTCACCCGAGGTCTGCACGAATGCCAACCCTGGCGCCTGCATCCCTGCCGTCGGCGCTTCGGGCGCGGTCGCTGCAGTGATGGGCGCTTACATCCTTCTGTACCCGCGCGCCCGAGTGAACGTGTTGGTGCCGATCATCTTCATCTGGACGGTGATCCAGGTGTCTGCGTTCACCGTGCTCGCGTTGTGGTTCGTCTACCAGTTCTTCATCGGAGCCCAAGAGCTATCGGGCGCAACCGAGGTCGCGTGGATGGCCCACGTCGGTGGCTTCGTCTTCGGTCTCATCGGGATGTTCATCCTCGGAGGGCGACCAACGCAGCCCCCCACCGTGTGGCGTCCTGAATGGGGCAGATGACTTACGGCGTAAGCCGCCAACCCCCTTCCCACCCGTAACGCTCCGCTGTAGATTGACTACGTCACGTGGTTAACGGGGGGAGGACGAACGTGAAGCTGCTTATCGCGGGTCTCGTGGGGGCGCTCGTCGGGGCGATCGCAGCACCACTACCGGCAGCTGCTCAGGACTCGGAACCACTCATCAACACGGTGACGGTTGCGGCCTTCAAAGAGGTCGACATCGAGCCCGACATCGGCACGATCACCTTCGGCGTCACAAGCCATGCCCGGGAGGCCGACGCGGCCATCGACAAGCTCTCCACCCGAACCGAGCGCGTGATCGACGCGATCAAGGCCCTGGGCTACACCGGCGACAACATCGACACCTTCAATGTCGAGTTGCAGCGTACGTGCCTCGACCGATGTCGTGACCCCAACCCCAAAGACGATGTCATCCCCCAACCCGTGATCGGCTACCGCGGCGCGGCCGGGATCCGCGTGGAGACCTCCGAGCTGAAACGCCTCGGGGAAGTAATCGATGTGGGGATCGGCGCCGGCGCGAAAGGGGTGCGAGGCATCTCATTCGATGTCAGCGACCGCAGCGAGGCGGTCAAAGAGGCTCTACGACAGGCGATGGTGTTCGCCACCGACAAAGCGCGCATCCTGGCCGAGACGGGTGGGCGGACCTTGGGACCCGCGATCCTGATCAGCGAGGGCCGCACGCGAGCGCCCGAGATCCACCACGTCGGGGCTGACGCGATCGCAGGGACCACGTCGGCGGGGGGCACCGTCGGGCGTCCCAGACGTCCCACTAACCCGTTCCCCGTCGAGCCCCCGACGTTGTCGGCCAGCGCACGCGTGCAGGTGACGTTCACGCTGATCTAGCGAGCAAGCTCCGCGATGCTCTCGAGGATCAGGTCGGGGGGAGGATCGATCGCCCCGACCTCCTCGCGACGCGTTACCCCCGACAGGACGAGGATCGTCTTCCATCCCCTATCGGGGGCTCCGGCCAGATCCGTCTCGGGACGGTCCCCCACGATCGCGATGTGACGGCAACCATCCAAGCGCCTGGCCACGGTCTCGAGCATGGGTGCGTGTGGCTTGCCCATCACTTCTGCCGTCCGGCCCCCCGCTGTTTGTATCGAAGCGAGGATCGCGCCCGCCCCGGGCCACAGACCATCCGGTCCCGGGAACGAAGAGTCGTCGTTCGTCGCGATGAACGTCGCTCCCGAGCGGACGGCGTCGGCCGCTCGCCTCATCGCCTCATAATGGAAGTTCGGGTCCCACCCGACCACAACGAGGTCGGACTTCGTAACCACCGCATCGTCCTTCACGCTTATGCAGACATCCCCCAGCGCGGCCCGGATCCCATCCCCTCCGACGACGATGGCGGTCTTCCCGCTATAACCCCTGTCGCGCAGAACCTCTGCGGTGACCACGGCTGAAGTGATGATGTCTTCGGTACCCGCTTCGACCCCGATCGACGAGAGCTTGGTCACGTACTGATCGAGGGTGGACCGGGAGTTGTTCGTGCAGAAGACGATCCGTATCCCCTGCGCTCGTAGCCTGCCGATCGCCTCGGCCGCACCTTCGATCGCCTGGTCACCTCGATATAGGACTCCGTCGAGATCACAGACCAGGCCGTCCAGTTCTCCTAAACCCTCACGTATCATGCGCGCTTCATGCCTGAACTCAGGCCTTTCCGGGGCATCCGTTACTCCTCGCGCGAGGAACTCGCCAATCTGGTGTGTCCACCGTACGACGTGATCGGTGCCGAGGAGCAGCAGGCGCTCCACGGGCGCCACGAGAACAATGCGATCCGGTTGGAACTGGCCGAGCCGCGGCCGGACCAGCCCAACAAGTACGCACATGTAGGCGAGACCTTGGAGTCATGGCTCGAACAAGGCGTCCTGGTTCCCGAGGATCAGCCCGCGCTCTACGTGTACCGCCAGGACTTCGTCGGCCCGGATGGCGGTCGCCGGCGCGTCGTTGGCGTGATCGGCGCACTGACCCTCGAGAAGTTCGGGACCACCACTGGGGTCCTGCCTCACGAAAGGACGATGCCGGGCCCCAAGGAGGACCGTCTCACCTTGATGCGCGCGTGCAAGGCCAACATCTCACCCATCTACGCGATCTACAGGGGCGGTGGTGGTGTGAGGCCGTTCTTGGATTCGCTCGAAGACAGGCGTCCGGACGCACGGTTCGCAGACACTGCGGAGACCCTCCAACGGTTGTGGGTGATCACCGCTCCCGCCGAGATCGCGACCTTGACCGATGCCATCGCTCCCGGCCCCCTCGTGATCGCCGACGGTCACCACCGCTACGAAACCGCGCTTGCGTACCACCAAGAGAACAAGGAACAATCCGGCGACCACGACTCGATCATGTGCTTCTGCGTCGATGCCGACTCCGAAGAGCTCGTCGTGCTTCCGTACCATCGGGCGTTACGGGCGGAGGCACCCGGCGCACTCGACGGCATCAAGGAGTCATTCGGGGGCCGCGACCTCGACGAGGAACCGGCCGACGCACTCGCTCGATCTGGCTCCGACCATCCACTCGCGGTCGTCATGGGCAAAGCACGGTTGCTCGCGGAGGTCTCGGATGAGCAGGTGATCGCGGCCGTTGGCGAGCGACATCCGGCTTGGAGATCCCTCGACGTCGTTGCGCTTCACGAGGTCGTCATCCCCCAGGTGTTCGGCGAACCGGAAGAGCTTCGTTTCAGCCGCGAGAGCGCCGAGATGATCAGACTGGTCGAGAGCGATGGGTGGACCGCGGCCTTCCTGCTGCGAGCGTTGAGCGCGGCCCAGGTCGTCGATGTCGCTAGTTCGGGAGAGCGGATGCCGCAGAAAGCAAGTTACTTCTGGCCCAAGGCCCTTACTGGCTTGGTGTTTCACTCCCTGCGCTGACCGGCTCTTCTTTCTTCTTCGGTAGCGTCGGAGGTTCGCAGACACGACATGCATCGAGCCCCTCCGCGTCGGCCTGCTGGAGCGTGACGGTCGTGAGACCTTCCTTGCCCTGAAGGACCTTGCAGTCCGGACGGTGATAGGTGCTTTGCGTTGCAACGACCATGCCCTCGCCATCGCTGGAACCGTTGGTCGAGAATTGCGCCCGGGCAAGGTTGCGTCCGAGTAGACGGGACATGTCGCCGAACAGCTCGGTCAGTACCTGGCGCTCCGCCCGCACCGTGGACAACAAGATGAGGACCAGACCGGTGACCACCAGGGCCAGGCCCAGGAAGCCACCCGACAGCAGGTAAGGGATCTGGCCCTGAGCGAAGTTGATCGAGGCGGCCCCGTTCCAGGCGAAACCGATGATCATGAAGCCCGCCGTCACGAACACAAACCCCAGGATCCGGCCCAGCCGGACACGCCTATCGACGTCCACCCAGAGCGACTGCCAGACAGCTTTCAGCTTCTTCATCGACTGAAGCGTAGCAAGTTCGAGTGACCTCGGTAGAGGAAGGACGTACTAAAGAGGGAAGACTAAGGGGAGGAAGCTAAGAATCTGAGGGTGCTACTCTCTGATTTCACGCCTACGAGCGGATGCGGATGGGCTCGCTGTAGAGGGGAAACCGTGGGCAGAAGAAGAATGTGGACGAAGATATCGGTCGTCGCTTCGCTGAGCGCCGTCCTTTTGGGTGCTTTCAGCGCGCCCGTGATCGCCAAGACCGCCGAACCTCCGGTCTCCACCCGTGCCTGGTACTGGGAAGAGGCCAACAGCCAGGAGATAACCCTTCCCACCGGCGAAAAGGTGACCGTCGACTCCCCGAACCCCTTCTGCCCGGTGATCCCCGGACAGCTCGGCGCCGTACCGGCAGCTTGTGCCGAGGGCCGGCTGCCGGTCGAGATCCGGGACGGCGACTACGAGACGCCCAACAAGCTCTCCGCCGTCAACTTCGACCTCTCCCTCGTCCCCATCGGCTCCAAGGTCTCCAAGTTCACGGCCACGTTCTACGAGGCGAAGCCCGGCTGCTACGACAACGACGGCGACGGGCAACAGGACTTCTGCGAAACGACGGAGCCGCTCAACGTCGAAGGTAAGGAGCTCCAGGCCTGCCTCATCAACTCGTTCTTCGGCGACGGAGACGCCCGTCCCTACCCCGAGGCTCCCAAGTACACCTGCACCAAGGCCGACCCGACCGCCAAGCGCAAGGAAGTCGAGACCAAGGACGGCGAGGTCGAGCACGTTTGGCAGTTCGACCTGACGAAATACGCACAGGCGTGGATCAAAGACTTCACCACCAACACCTCGGTCATGCTGGTCGGCAAGTACCCCAACGACTACAAACCGGGTGACACCGATCCCACCGATAACTGGCGCGTGGTCCTGGTCGGCCCGAAAGCTCCCGAAGGCAAGCTCGGCGTTGTGACCGAGATCGCTTTCACTCCGGGCGAGACCGTTGTTCCCCCGAGCGACCCGACTACAAGCGACCCGACCACCACCACCGGAGGAACGAGCACCGGCGGGGACATCTCGACGACCACGGGTAGCGGTTCGATCGACACGGGAAGCAGCGACATCGGTGGCAGCACCGACAGCGGAGGGGCATCGACACCCACAGACACGGAATCCCCCGCCGCAGACACCCTCGCGGTCGAAGGCGCTACTGCTACCCCGCAGGGCCTGCCCACCTACGTGTGGCTGGCCGTACTCGCAGGATTCATCTGCTGGTCGGTGTTTCGCTCCGTCATCCTCGAATCGGCCAAGGGCATCAGGCCGGACGGGGTGCTGGCTCAGATCCAAGCCATCAACGCTCAGCGACGTGGCGGGGCCGGCATAGCGGTCGACAGCGGGCCCTCACCCATCGCTACCTTCTTCGGAGGGGTCAAACGAACGACAGGTTCACTGCTCGGGAAACTCAAGCTCACCAGAAAGGGATAGTCCCGTGTCTCAACGTCACACTCGTACCCAGATCGTCGGTTTTGCCTTGGTCATGGTTTTCGTTGCGGCAGCTTGCGGACAAAAGCCCGGAGTCGCAACCGGCGGCATCCTGCCCCCGGGGGCCGAGGTCAATGCACAGGGACAGATCGTCGATGCCGAGACCGGCGAGGTGCTCGGCACGGTCGACGGTGGTCTGGGCAGCACCACGGGTGGCGATCTCGGCGGCGGCACCGCCATCGGCGGGACCACTTCCGGTGGGACGACCTCCGGCGGGACCACTTCCGGTGGGACCACTTCCGGTGGGACGACCTCCGGCGGGACTACCTCCGGCGGGACTACTTCCGGCGGGACTACAACGGGGTCGACATCGACCGGAGTGAGCGGCGACACGATCAAGATCGGGAACCACGCTCCCCTAACGGGTGCCGCCCCCGTCCCTTCGGGTTCTGCGGAAAAGGGCTCCAAGTTGCTGTGGGAATGGATGAAGCGCAACAAGGAGAACGTCAACGGCCGCAACGTCGAAGCGATCCTCAAGAACGACAACTACAACCCTTCCCAGGCCGTTGCAGTCTGTAAGGAGATGGTCGAGAAGGACGAGGTCTTCCTCCTGTCAGGGCTCGCCGGCACGGACCAGATCCAGGCGTGTGCTCGCTACGCTGCTTCGGTCGGGGTCCCTTACCTGTCGGCCGGCGTGACCGAGACCGGTGTCACTGGACTGGCCAACTACTTCACCACCTCCATGACCTACAACGACCAGGGCCCGCTCCTCGCCGACATGATCGTCTCCAACCTCGGAGGCAAGGGCGAGAAGAACGGCATGCTCCGGTTCGACACACCGAACTTCCAGGATGCTCACGACGGCTTCATCCAGGGGATGCAGAAGGCCGGTGCCGACGTCGTCTACGACCGTGCTGTCAGCAAGGGAGCCGGTCAGACCGAGGCCCAGACGGTCATCCAGGAGATGCGAGCCGCTGGCATCGAGAACATCTATGTATTGACATCGCCGGTCTGGTTCCTCCAGCTTCTCAAGGCGGCCGACACCCAGCAATTCCACCCGCAGTGGGTGGGGGTGGGCATCACCATGACGTTCGACACCGTTGCGAATGTGGGGTGCAAGGGCGCGGGCGTGCTCGACGGTGCTAAGTTCTTCGCTCCCTTCCCCGCGTGGGTCGATCGCGGGAAGTTCGACCCCGAGTACGACAAAGCCATGGGCGATGTCTACGGGGGCACGGGCGACGACTTCGTCTGGCTCGGCTGGGCTGCGTCGAAGCAGCTCCGGGGCCTGCTCGAGTCCGCCGGCAAGAACCTGACCCGCGAGAGCTTCATCGCTTCGACCGAGAAGGTCAGGAACCTCAAGACCGGGATCCTGCCCACCCTCAACTTCGCTCCGAACGATCATTTCGGTGCGAACGAGGTGCACGTGAACGAGGCGAAGTGTTCGGATAGTCGCTGGCACACGGTCCAGTCGTTCGTGAGCGATTTCTAAATCGCTCTCGAGTGGCACGACAGACACCCGCCCTCTAGGGTAATTTCCAGCCTGCCATGAGAACCGCGATCGTTTCCGGTGCCATCGTCGCCCTGTGCGCCATCATTCTCATATCGGGAAGCGGCGACGACACGGGCCCCAATGCCTTCATCATCATCGGGGTCTCTCAAGGGGCGGTTTACGGACTGGTGAGCCTGGGATTGGTCCTCGTGTACAAGGGGAGCCGGGTCTTCAACTTTGCCCAGGGCGAGTTCGGCTCGATCGCTGCCTTCATCGTGTACGTCCTGATCGAGCAGGTTCGGTCCATGGAGATCCCCTACGGGGTGGCCGCCCTCATCGCCGTGATCGGCGTCGTGATCATCGGATTGATCATGGAACGTGTCATCGTCCGGCCTTTGTTGAACGCGCCCCGCGTCACCTTGCTGGTGGCAACCATCGCTTTCGCGCTCTTCGCGATCGGCACCCAGCTGCTGCTGTTCCTCCCCGAACCGAAATCGCTGGCACCGATCATCTCGAAGATCCCAGGAGGCGGCAACGTCGAGCTCTTCAACTTCATCGTCGAACCCCAACGCCTACTCGTTCTCGCGATCCTCGTTGTCGTCGCCGGAGTCCTCGGTTACTTCTTCTCTCGGACGGATCTTGGGCTGGCCGTTCTCGCCACCTCCCAGGACGCGTTCGCAACGCGAGTCGTGGGCATCGGCGTCGAGCGGATGTCGCGATTCATCTGGGGCACGGCCGCATTCCTTGGAGCCGTTGCGGGGATCCTCTACGTGCCTCTCTCGGGTGCTCTAACGCCTGGGGTGATGACCAGCGGCGTGCTCATACCTTCCTTCACCGGAGCCGTTATCGGTGGGATGACCAGCCTTCCGGGCGCATTCGTCGGTGGAGTGATCGTGGGGATCGTCCAGGCGCTTTCCAACTGGGGCTCCGGCCACTACTACCTCGGTGAACGACTCTGGCAGGACATCGTGCCCGGAGGACCCGACGTCCTTTTGATGCTGGTGTTGCTTCTGGTTCTACTCATCCGGCCTCAGGGCCTTCTCGGGAGCGAGGCTTAAGCGATGGCGACCGCAACCGAGGCGATCACAGCTCCGTTACCGGCCGTCGAGCACGAACGGTGGCGTCCCAGCACGGCCGGGTGGGCGGCCCGTCTCACAGTTCTGGCAATCATCTTCGGTGGGATCTTCTGGATCACCGCGATCGTGCCCCAATACTGGGCGGACCGAATCTCGCTCGCAGCGATCTTCGCGATCATCGGTTTGTCGCTCAACATCGTGCTCGGCTACGTGGGCCAGGTGTCACTAGGCCACCATGCGTTCGTCGGGATCGCAGCTTTCGTTGCCGCCTACTACGTCACCGAGAAGGCCGGCTGTACGCCCGAAGAGGGCTGCGCTCTCGGTGACTTCGCTCTGGGCATGGTCTTCGCCGTCGTCAGTGGTGGGGTGGCCGCGATGCTGCTGGGCCTCGTTGCGCTCCGGATCAAGGGCCTCTATCTGGCTCTGATCACGCTGACGTACGGATTCATGGCGGAACGCTCGATCTTCGAGATCCCCTTCCTGACCCGTGGTGGCGCGGGGATGCCGGCGCCCCGGCCGGATGGTTTCACCACCGACCGCGCATTCGCGTACTTGACGTTCGCGTTTCTGGCATTGGTCATCTTCGTCGACTGGAGGTTTCTCAAGTCGAAGGTCGGCCGAGCGGTTCTCTCTATCAAGCATTCCGAGCCCGTCGCCGCCTCCTATGGCATCAACGTCACGGCCTACAAGGTCCTTGCGTTCGTGCTCTCGGGGTTGTTCGCCGGGATGGCGGGGGGCTTGATGGCCTTCCGGGCCACGAACGTCGTGAGCAACGACTTCAACTTCTCGATAGCCCTGCTGTGGGTCCTGATGGTCGTGGTGGGAGGACTGGGGAATCGAACCGGGGTCATCTTCATCTCGGCGTTCTTCGCCCTCTTCCCGTTCTTGCTGGAGCTCTGGAGCTGGCTGGATCATTACGTCTCCGGGAGCTTCGGCCGATCCTTGTCGGTCGTGACCGTCACGGTGGGAGCACTCCTCGCGATCCTTACCGTCATCCAATTCCCCGGCGGTTTCGCCGAACAGGTATCACCGATCACCCGGTGGTTGCGCGGGCAGAAGTTCACGGCTCACCCGGAGGGACACGGACACGCTCCGAAAGAGAAAGGCGAGAAGAAGCACGCCCTCTTGAGCAAGCTCGGCCTGCACAAAGGCTCCGAGGGAAAAACTGATGGCGCGAGCGAGGAAGAGGCCAAAGTCAAAGAGGACGTGGACGCATAGTGGCCGTTCTCGAGGTCCGGAACACGGGTATCCGCTTCGGCGGCCTGGTCGCGCTCAACGACGTCAACATCGATGTGCCCGAGTGGGAGATCGTCGGGCTGATCGGCCCCAACGGCGCCGGTAAGACCACGCTCTTCAACTGCATCATGGGTCTCTATCAACCCAACACCGGGACGGTTGCCTACCGGGGTCGGAACGTGTCCTTGCTTCCCACCCACCGCCGCGTTGCCCTAGGCATCGGGAGGACCTTCCAGAACATCGGGCTCGTTCGTGGGCTTACGGTTCTCGAGAACTTCATGGTCGCCCAACACCCTCGGATCGGTTACGGAGCGATCGGCGCCTTGGTCGGGGTACCTAGGTCGTTCGCCGAAGAGCGCAAGCTGAAGGCGAACGCCATGGAGGTTCTCGACTTCATCGGTCTGAGTCACCTGGCGGGCTCCCAGTTGGACGGGCTCCCCTACGGAACGCTCAAGCTGATCGAGATCGGCACCGTCCTTGCTACCGATCCGGATCTTCTGCTGCTCGACGAGCCCACGTCCGGGATGGGTCCCGAGGAGGCTCACGAGTTCGGCGATCGTTTGCTCGAGCTTCGCAAGACCCTGAACCTCACGGTCCTGATGATCGAGCACCACGTCCCGCTCGTCGTCGGAGTCTGCGACTACGTCTACGTACTCAACTTCGGACAGATCCTGACCGAAGGCCTTCCGCAACAGGTGAAGAGCCACCCCGAGGTCGTCGCGGCGTACCTCGGCACCGAGGTCGAGGAAGAGGAGGGCGAGAATGTCCCTGCTTGAGGTGCGCGACCTGACGGCCGGCTACGGCTCCCTGAAGGTGTTGCAGGGCATCTCGTTCGACATCGAGGAAGGCCAGACGGCGGTCCTTCTCGGACTCAACGGCGCCGGAAAGACCACCACGATCCTGGCGCTGGCCGGGATCCTCAAGCCGTGGGGCGGGTCGATCAGCTTCAACGGCAACGACGTCACCGGGGTCGACCCCCGCAAGCTCGTAGCGGAAGGCATCGTGCTCGTTCCCGAGGGACGACACGTGTTCCCGCAACTCACCGTTGCCCAGAACCTCCGTTTGGGAGCCTGGCCCTATCGGAAGGATCGCAAACGGACGAGAGAGATCGTGGAGCAATCCGTCGAGTACTTCCCCCGGCTCCGGGAGCGGTGGACGCAGATGGCGGGGACCCTTTCGGGTGGCGAGCAGCAGATGCTGGCCATCGCCCGCGGCCTGATGGCAAGACCGCAGCTCCTGTTGGTCGATGAAGCTTCACTTGGCCTGTCGCCGAAACTGACGCAGACTGTTTTCGAGGTCGTCTCGCGTATCAATCAGGACGGCACGACGGTTCTCATGGTCGAACAGAACGTCGGTGTCCTGAAGATGGCCGATCGCGCGTTCATCATGGACAAGGGCACGCTGGTGTTCTCCGGCGAGGGTGACGAAGTAATGAAGGACGAGAAGGTCCGAGAGGCTTACCTCGGCGTCTAGCGCTCAATCCCGAGAGCGCCCCACGCTCCCGGTTCGGCAAGATCCAGCTCGAGCCTGACCTCCCCCGCCAGATCGTCTGCTGCGTCAACGGCTTCGGCGATCTCGGCCACGCCCGGAGCGCGCTTCAGTCCCCGGCGCGCAGCGACCAGCACCACATATGTCAGCTCGGATCCGGCCAGCAAGGCGCTAAGAGCGACGCTAGGGCGCGATAAGACCGCTACCACCCGATCTATGCGGGCGGCCTTAGCAGCCGAGATCGCATCTTGCGCAAGCTCTTCGGCAGGATCGAACAGTGCGATGGTTCTGGAGCTCTGTCCCGCTCGCTCCAGCAGGTCCCCGTCGGGGTCACCGACAGCCACGTGCGCCCCAAGGCGTCGCCAATCTGCCGCGTCCGCAGAGGCGACGACGACTCGAACCTCGTCGCCCTGGGCGATGAGACGCTCGATGATCGGCCCCCCGAGATGCTCGGGTGGGGTGACCAGAAGGACGCTCACGCGCTGACCCGCAGAACGTCCTTCGCCAGTGTGAAGCGAGCCGAATCTGTTGGGGGCAGGGGCTCCCCATCAGTGTGGCAGACGAACGGGGCCTCGGCAGTCAGTTCGAAGTCGGACAGATCGCTCTCGTAGAAAGCGTCGTCGTGATGAACGAGATCGCCGGTGACAACCGAACGCCAGGCGTACAACGGCAATGCTTCCAAACGCATCGTGCGGAGGGCAAAGATGTCGAGCCCCCCTTCGAGCCGCACGTCCGGCGCGATGTTGATCGAGCGACCCTTGAGGTATGCGTAAGGCCCGGCGTTGCAAGCGATCGCCATCGCAACCGGGACAACCCCGAACGGGCCTCTCAGCAGCATCGACGGGTTGCGGTGCCTGTACGACCCCGCAAGCACGCGGAACGCGCTCCAGAAGAAGAAGAACTCACCAAGTCTCTTCTTGGACCTCAGGTACCGCTCCACGCGTTCTGCTGCCTCTGCGTCGAAACCGCATCCAGACGAGAACGTGAAGTAGCGCTGGTTCATTCGGCCCAATGAAACCATTCGAGAGGGTTGCCCAAGCTTCGATACCAGATGATCGACCGCGCGATGCGGGTCCAAGGGGATGCCGAGGGCCCGAGCGAAAACGTTCATGGTTCCCGCCGGGACGATCCCCAACTGCGCCTCGGTCCCCGCTATCCCGTTGACTACCTCGTTTATGTGTCCGTCGCCTCCTAGGGCGATCACCAACTCGGCGCCGTTCTTCGCCGCTTCGGCGGCGATGCCGATCGCACTGTCCCTGGCCTTCGTTGTGAATAGCTCGACGTCGAAGCGTTGGACGACAGATTCGATCGCTGCCTGTCGCTCGATATCGGAGAGGCGCCCCGCGTAGGGGTTGACTATGAGGACGGCGGG
>Ga0190275_10002726_pt1 | contig 12570 bp, 15 predicted proteins | sample Popmic550T_FD_133745 | JGI IMG/M metagenome (GOLD analysis project Ga0190275, IMG submission 133745) | Populus adjacent soil microbial communities from riparian zone of Yellowstone River, Montana, USA - 550 T | ecosystem: Environmental > Terrestrial > Soil > Riparian zone > Trees stand | place... | reverse complement strand
TAACTAATGTCTGGGCGCCGCTGCCATCAAGATTGGCCCGCCAGATTTTGTCACCGATGCTTTCCGCCCAGTAGATGACGCCGCCTTGCTGGTCGATGACGATGTCGGTGGGATGAGTCAATCCGCCAATGACAACGTGACTTGAGGCGCCGTCGAGGCTGGAAAGATGGATTGAGCCAGGCCCAAGAGGATTGCCAGCCTCCTCCTGCTGGGTCCAATAGATTTGCGCGCGGCAGAGTTCAATGTTGAGTCCAAAGAACGAAACAATTGCGACAGTCACCAAGGTCCTCATGAGCACATCCCTAATTCAGTAATGCGATGACTGTATTGCAAAAACTCTCACAGGCCGAACAACCGATTTTCGCAGTCTATCACAGCGTCAATTGTCGGGCCAGCATATTGAGGACGAAAGCTGGTGATGCGATCCCCTACTAAATCTGACTTCGGAGCTGGAACTCAGCTTTTGACCCGATTCTCGTTTCACGGCGACCCACGTGTAATTACGACCTCGGTGAGGGCTTTCATGCCCGCGTCCCAAGCCGCAGGTGGTCCGGTTATGTTCCGGCCACCACCCACACCCACTTTAGACCTTAGAGAAATAGAATCTATTTATCTCTCGCGCGTAGACCAAATACTGGGTATGGGTGGTACTTTCCACCGAAGGAATCCACGCCGTCGTACATTGACCCGAACGTGCTCTACACTTGGAAAGGCTTCCAGATCGCACCGGGAATCAGTTCAACGAGAATTCGCCAGGCCCGCCGCGAAGGGATAGTGTTACCGACCTTGGAAGTCGGGCGACGGAAGTTTGTACGGGGCCGGGACGCCATTGAGTACATCGAACGGTTGGCGGCCCAAATTGGCGCGGGGGGGCGGCGAAGCTGAGGCTACGTAGCATTCTCCGCCCACTCAACCGACTCACGGGCCAAACCGACGATCGCTGCTTTGGCGCCGGTAGACAGCGGAAGCCACGCTAGCGCGATGACGAACAGTTCTCCTCAGCTAAAGCCACAGACGCTAAACGTACAACGTTGCTCCGTTCCAAACGCGGTAGTATTTGTTGCCTACCGTAACCACGTCACGGGCGTTACGGTCGTCATCATGCACCACGACATAGGCACAACCAAAGGTGAAGAGGTTGTCTTATTATGCGCAAACGGAGAAGCTAGCGGTTCGCGAAACTGGCTAACGATTCGACTTTACGTATTTTGATGAGTGGTCAACAAAAAACGGTGGCGGCGTGCTTGCCGCGGCCGTTGCACCCACGGTAGTCGTCAATCGTTGCTAACCTTCAATTGCCTTTAAGAGCGCCGTTGCGTTGGCGACGCTGCCCGTCGACTTAAGCAACTGGCGGGCAGTTTTGATAGCGTCGACCCATAGGGCGGCGCTGTTCATCGGCGTTCCATTGTCCGTTGGCTTGACCCTCTTTGGCCGGCCGTCCACCGCCATATTACTTTTGGTCTTCACCATGTACACATGATTTTCATTGACTGAGTGGCCGTATTCTTTTTTCACCGTTGCTACGATGTCAGTCGCTTTCGCGGTAGGCTTCTTCCTTAATACATTACGAATTGCCAAGCTCTTGTTTTTCTTGGGATCAGCTCGGTCGGATTTTTTCGATGGAGTTGGTTTCTTGGTCATTTAGCACCGTTGCGCAGATTAAACGGGGTAAGAAGGGAAGCTATGCTAACTTATTTGCCGATCACGCACAACGCTACCCCGCTTCTCAATTCCAAATAAGGTTCATTTGCAGGCACTCATCGTCGTACGTCGATTTTCAACAAAGCTACCGCCAACGGCGTGTCAAACCTCATCTCTTTAAACAAAACCCCAAGTACCCGTCAAGAATTAGCTGCTCGGCAATGCGGCATTAGTTCGCTCAGCTACGGCGACCAGCACCGGTGAGATTGCGGGTCGGCCGCCCACCAAGTGTTCGGCAATAGCGTCGCGACGCCAGGCGGCGAATGGGGCGATAACTTGACCAGCGCACGTACGCAAATGGCTCGACCTGATTCTCGCTGGCGCTGGCCGATCGGTGTCGACGGAGTTCAAGCTCGCGTCCCCAAGCCGCCGGCGGTCCAATTAAGAACAAATTTGTTCCGGCCACCACCCACACCCACGAATGGCACGTAGTTCTTTGCAACTCGTTGGGAGATAAGTAGTAAGCAACGCTATCGAATCGACGCTGTCACAAGGGCTCAAATCGCGGTCGATGAAACGCGGACCACCAAACCTCGGATGCAGTTAAATCCAGTCGAATCGCGCGGACGTGGCGCTAAGAATACAGTGCAATAGCAGCGATGCTTAACGGCGTGGCTGCAAAGGGTTACGTAGAACTACGTGCCATTCCCCACACCCACTTTAGACCTTCGAGAATGAGAATATACTTATCTCTCGCGAGTAGACCAAATACTGGGTATGGGTGGTACTTACCACCGAAGGAATCCGCGCCTTCGTACATAGACCCGAATGTGCCCTACACTTGGAAATGATTGCAGATCGCATCCGGCATTATGGACATCATTCAGGTTCTGGCGTTTCGTCGATTGACCGTATAGGGCCGTGCGCAGGATAGACCCGACTAGCGCCTCGCTCTCGGAGGTGCCTCCAAGTTGCCAAAGCGACAGGGTTGTCGAAGGCATAGGCTTCCGGCGGGAGATCGCCGGTGAAGACTGAGCCGTCATCGAGCAGCAGCGAGACACAATGATCGGAGTGACCGGGAGTATGAAGAATTTCGCCTGGAATTCCGATTTGGCCGAGGAGTCGGCGGCTCTGCTCGAATGAGATGATAACATTGCCCGCAGGCGTAATATCGACGTAGTTGTCCCAGGGCTTTGTCCAGCTCTTCATGATTGGGATGGCCTCAATTTGGACCGCGAGCACAAGGAGGGGAACACCTTCTCGTTTCAATTCCTCGGCAAGACCGGCATGGTAAATGTGATAGTGGGTAGCGAGCGCATAGCGGATTTCGTGGAGGGGCACGTCCTTCCGCTTGAGGTTCGCCTTCATAGTTCCCAGGGTCCCAGGCCAGCCGATATCGACGAGCAACCGAGAAGTGCTCGCGCTGACAACCCAATAGTTGGTTGAGCGGTAACCGACATTCACAATCGTCACGGGTGCTGCTTTGGTCATGGTTCACTAAGTCCCCCCAACGACCAAGGTCAGCTACCGCTCTTGGGAAGCGCGCGCGGCGCTGCGGCGGACTGATTAATTACTTAGACCATCCGGCTGCTCAGCGGTTCGCTGCGGCGCCCCTGGCTAGGCCGCATGGTCAATCCCAGTAATTGAATATCACATCACCGATGCGCTGCGGTCGCCAGTAACGCAACTGGTCCAGCTCATCGTCACCCAACCGTGCAATCAATGCATCAGTTACGCCAGCAGAAGCGTCGTGTCCCGTGATAATGGAGAACTCCCCGCGCAATACGTCGGCAAGCTCTGGACAATCTACAAACTCAAGACGCGCATCTCCCTCGTAGGCTGGCGGGGTAGCAAACGCTGCAATCGGGTGGTGCGCGTTGCACAACACTCGAATCATCTCTGGCCGGTCACGTAGGGTCATAAACGCCTCGTGAAAATTCGGTATCACTTGCTCATAAGCCGCCCTCACTTGATGCACTCGACCTGGAACCTGTCGCGCGGCAGTGTGGCACGCTGCCGTGAAACGCTCCACGGGCACGCCATCGTCGGGAGCGTCGAAACCGGTGACACCTTTGGGTAGTGGCTGCATGGCGCTCGCGAATGACACCTAACGACAAAGTTCACCGGGCGGCGACGATTGATTTTCCACTTTAAATCCGCGTGCTACCGCCGCTCCGGTGCAAGGCCTTGTTCGTCTGCTTTTGTGAATCGCTCGTCGACGATCGGCGTATCAGATGGCAGTGGTATGCGATTCAGATCAACGATCTTTCCGTCAACCACCAACTCGATGTAGTTGGTGTAGAGCCATCGATTTCGAGATTCCTTGGCGTATGCTTGGATGGGAGCTTCGGGAGTGGCAGGGTTATCCCACTGCCCTTTGGGTGGGCAATGGATGACAACCCCTGCTTCAGTCTTCGCGCCTAGAAAAAAGTTAGGACCTCGCACCAGAAAGATAGGAGCCCCTTTGCTTTTAGTTTTCAATATGTGGGGCCAAGCCGACTCAAAGGCATCGCGATCTGTAAACCGAACAGCAAAATGGTGATGCTCAAAATGAGGTCCCACGAAGGTGCGAGACTGTTTGCGCAGCGGTTCGAGTTCACTTGGCCAGCTTTTCGGCCAGGTCCCGGAGTCGGCCACAGAATACAGCGCATAAGCTGTGGAACTCACGGCAAGCAGTGCCACCGCAGCAGAAAGGGCAAGCGTTTTCATTTTGGTTGGTACTCCGTTCGACTGTGATTCAAGCCCAGCAACTCTACAAGACAACGAATCAAACGATATTCTATTAGCGTCCAATCCAAAGTTTCGTGTCAGACGAACGTTGAAGCTCACCTGCCGAGGCGGCGGGTGATGATATTGAATTCTTGTAATGCTACTCGCCGCCGCGGTCAGGTGGAGCGGCTTGTTCGGCGGCGGTCAGTTGGCGGTGATACGAATTTCCAGTACATACGAACTGAACCCGTCGCCGATCCACTGGATCTTATAGAGACCCGGTTGTGAGAAGTACTTGGCGGGACCGCCCGTCGATGCGCCAAACGGCCTTCCCCGCTGCACTTCGTTCCACACCGGCCCATTCCGTTCGAAGATTTCAACCGCTTCGCCGTTAATAACGAGGCGAGTCTTCTCGCGGTCAAAGGGAATCGGCGTTTCGCCGTCGTTGACCAGCGCTACGCCGATCATCAAGCGGTTAATCTCGCCGACGGAAAACATGGCGTTGGTCGTCGCATTCGGTACCGACGCCGATACGCCCGCCCAGACGCGTGGGTCCTGTGCCTTCACCGCGTCCGCCGCATTCGCGGGAGCGGCGATCGCCCTGTCGTGATGCCACAATAAGAAGCAAACGAGCACGACGAAACACACGGCAAAACAGCCCACGTAACTGGGAACGCGCCTCATGGTAAACCTCCGTTTGTTGAGCCAAGATTTCAGACGCACCGTGGAAGCAGAAGTTCCGTCGCCTAACGACCCAAGCTCAGCGACCCGACCCGCGGGATGCAACGATTGCAACCTGGATGCGATGGCCGGGTTCGCTGCAACATATGGTTAGGCGACATGAGTTTTGTTCTGCATCGCGCTACCAAAAAAACGGCCGAGGCTCAAGCTCCCCCGAAAACATCCTCCCACCGTCACGGACGGCACGCTTGCATCGCCAGTGTTCGTCAATCGGGCATGATGTCCTCAAAATCTCATACACTCTCTCAGCTTCGTCCCGACCGATTATAAACGCGGCCTGAAGAAGCAAAAGAAGCGCCTCACTCCGGGAAGACACCGGTTCGACGCATTTGCCGAGAGCGAGTGCGTCACTCAAACTCTTTCGAGCCTCCCTTGTGCAACCCCGCTCCGCCAATCCGGCAATCTCCCAAGCCCGAACTGCCGACTTCTTGTAATCGTCTTCACAATCTTGGGCTGCTTTCGCCGCTTCACATGCTACTGCAACTGGATCACCGTCCGTGAACCTTGCCACCCAAGACAACGCCTGCGCTCGAAACCAAGGCTCATTTACTTTGCGAGCCTCAGCGAGTGCCTTCTTCGGATTACTCTTCGCAAGAGTGGACACATGATCTCTCCGGAGTGTCGCGCTCGCGTTGGCGCCTAACGCTCAAGTTTACCCGCAGCGGCCACAACGCGAAACACCACGCTAAGACGTTGCGGCGGTCGGGTGCAACGGCTTGTTACTCCTGACTACTTCGCAAGTCGCGAATGTCCGCCTTGTCCAAGTAATGTCCCACAAACCCGCAATCCAGGCAAACGAAACCTTTCGACGTATAGCCCAGCCACATCAGTCGCCCCTTTGGAATGAAGGTGTGCTTGTGCACGCCGAGCTTGCCGTCCATCAAGTTGGCGCCGTGGCAACACGGGCATTCGCGTTCGCGAGTTTCCACTGACATTCTGACACCTCGTCGCAGGCCTAAAGTGGGGCCGATCAGCGGCCAGGCGCACGATTGGCGCAGGCATTCATGATAACGCTTCGCGGCCGGTCCGCTGCATTGGCTGGTTATGTGCCGCCCGCAGGCCGATCGCGCTCGCGAATGCCTTTCACAATATCGTTCCGTATGCCAAGCACGATGACGAATGCGCCGACAATCGCGACGACGACACCCAACGGACGCATGTATGCACCTTCGACGGCATCATGCCACCAGAGATAGGTCCACCAAACGCCAAAGATCGTAAGTGCGAAACCAATCCACTTCATGTGTAACCCCTGAGGCAAATAACGACCCAAGCTCAGCGACCCGGCCCGCGAGGGCGTTCGACTGCAACCTGGACGCGATGGCCGGGTTCGTTGCAGCGTATGGTTAGACTGCATATCAGTAAACTAAGTTTGCGCCGAAGTCGGGAATCTTCCCGTCTTTGACTACCTGACTCCATTTATCCAGTCGTCCATCGTGCATTTTCCAAAATTTTCGGCACAACTCGAAGTGCTCCAAGACAACCTGCCGCTCCCCCTTCTCAAGAAGGTCTTTCGCCAAGCTCATGTTCGGACCAAAACTGTTCATCTGTGGTGAGCCGGGGCTGTTGCCTGCGGCGATCAAGTATTGCTTCGCTTCGGTAACGTGACCGTCCTTAACGGCAATACGACCCAGTACGAGATTGGCGTCTTGCACAGCATTTCCGTAATTCCAATCGCCCGGATATGTGGGGAGCAATGACATCAACTCCTGTGCGTATTTTTTAGCATCCTCCAAATTGCCTGCGACGAAACTTTCCTTTGCCGCATCATTCAAAGCGTAGAACCTCTCGTGTGGCGTCTTGGCTTTGGCCAATTCATTGGTCGCCTCGGCGAGGCGTCCTTGCGGAGTGAAAGAACCACCGCGATTGCAACCGAGCAACAATCCGCAGAGCAAGAATGGTGTGAGGTATTTCATAACGCGAATGCCGTATAACGTTTCGGATAACGCGGCCGGAAGTTTACGTTGCCGAGCGAAGCGAGCCGACCGGCCTACTCCGGCTCGCGTTCATCCGTTTGTTCTGTCGCACCCTTGTGTTGTTTGAAGGCGTCCCAGGCGTTCATGAATGACGTCGTGCATTCGGAACTTCCTTCAAGTGCATGAGATATTCTAGCATTTGGTGCCATTTGCTGGATGTCCCATAAAAATGCGAACAGCGCAGCGACCTGTTTGGGACCCCATTCAGGCCCCATCCGATAGTCAAACTCAATGGAGCTTGGCGCAACCGCAATGGTTAGCTGCGGAATTTCGACATCCGAGATTGAGAATCGAGTGAGGCCGTGCCTAAACGGTTCGACCCCACCGTCGACGACTAGCTGGGCGGGATCATCAAGCGCCGTGATTGCGACATCGCATTCGGCAACACAATCCCAAAGCGTTGGCTCACCATCATCGCGATAGACGTCTGATTGCGACCGTACCCATTGATAGATTTAGCGGACTTTGTAGCCAGTAAGATTTTCGACGAAGATGTCCGGCAACGAACCATCGTCCGCGTCGAAGATGTTACGGAGTTGTGGCCAGAGTTCACGCATTGCTTGTGCCACAGAACGATTGCGTTCACCGGGCGGCGGTGAAGGACGATGATTTCAGAACCCGCGCGGCCCGCGGCTCCGTGTGCAACGGTTTGTTCGTCGGCTTGAGCGATTTATTTGGGCCATGTCGATGAACTATTCCGTTACGGTAACGGCTTCTTGACCACCCGATTGCAAGTGCCTGACGACGGATGATCCGGGACTGAGTCGAAGGTGTTGTGACAACGCGAACCCAACTATATCGCCGCGACGGAATTCGTATCCCGCCTTGGTCGTTACGATCACCTTTATCTCTTGAGTTTCACTCGCCAGTCTGAATTTCAAGCTGTCTTGGTCAATCTTTCCGTAGTGCGGGGAGACCGTGAGCAGGTGGGATTGATAGCCGCTGGCGGCGTTATCAGTCGGCTTCGACTCAAGAACCAAGAACCGCAACGGAATAGCTTTGGCTTCTGACGTGTCGGGCTGTTTCCCGGCACCAAGCAGAACGGCGCATGAAATCGCGAGCAAGGTGCCTACAACGACGGTCTTGGCGGCGAATCCCATAATCTGGTTTGTCTTCATGATGGCCTCTGAGTCTACTTGGGGTTAGCCGACGAACGACCAAGTTATGCCGCACGGACAAGCGGCGCGAACCATGACAGACGATCATTTTGGGACCGGCATCGCACGCCGAAAACCCGCCGCTTGTCCGTGTCGGCTTAAACCGCTTGTTCGGCGGCTTTTCTTTATAAGCCCGAAAGCTCGTTAATCTTGTACGTTGAAAAGTCAGTCCCGAAGCTGGTGGCCTTAAACTTCCATTTGCCACCCGCTTCGAGGCCGTTGATATTGGCGATTGCCGTGCCGACTTGTGCGCCGCTTTCGTCGTAAAGGTTGAATGTAATCTGTGCGTAGCTCAATTTGCGGTTACGGCGATTGATTACGGTGCCCGTAATCTCGCCGTCGAACTGTCCGCGTTTACCTTCAACCGTCTTTCGGAGCACAACCAGACCGTTTTGCTCGTACTCTTCTTCAGCTTTACGAGCAGCCGCGGCGGCTGCCTCGGCTTTTTGCTCTCGCTCGGCTTCGGCCGCTTTGCGGGCTGACTCTGCCTTTGCAAGTGCCATCGTTCGTTCATTTTCAGCGCCTTGCTGCTTTTGAGCGTTTTGAATTGCAGTCGCAACTTGCGCGTTTTGTGTTGAATGCGGAACGGCGAGGGCGGCATTAAGTGCGCGTATTGCGTCGTCGAAGTGTTTGGCGTCGAGCGACCGTTGGGCGTCAGCCATGATGGTCGAGATTTTTGCGTTCGCTTCAGATTCGCGTGCTTCCCGAATGGGCGCGAACATCTTCTGTGCCTCGACCGTTTCGGTCGCGTCGCGAATGGCCAATGCGCTTTCGAGTGTTGCTGCGGCCTCATCACGATTCATCTTCGCAAGAGATTCACGAGCCGAGGCTACGAGCTGAGCAACTTCACGATTGCAGATATCAATCAAAAGTCGCTTCGCATCGGTGGTGGCAGTGGCGGACGAGATGGCAATTGCCTGTTGAGCCTGTTCCTTGGCCTTCGCTAATTCGCCGCTATCGCGAAACCCCGTGGCCATCTTGACTTTCGCGGCGACGATTTCGTTGGCAAACTCGGTCGCACGCGCGAAATCTGTGGCCATTGGGACATGCAAAGCTGCTTCTAACGCGGACTGAGCGTTATCAAGGTCTCGCTGAATGATATGAATGCGACCGTCTGAAACCAACTGAAGAACCTTGGTGTTAGCGGCCTTTGTACGGCGAGTATATTCAATGGCCTGAGCACGTGCGCGCAGAGCAGCTAACTGGGTTTTCTCGTCTGAGTTCGCCTTTGAATCCAAACGACTGCAAATCCTGAGTGCCTCATCTACGCCGTCGCGTTCCAATTCCGCGTTCGCGTTTTCAATTTCTCGTGCGACTTCGGCACGAGTTTCCGCAGTCCGCCAATTCGCGCGAATCTGTGACTGAGACAGCGCCAACAGTATTACACCATAAACGACGATCGGTGCGCCAAAGTAGATGCGGCTTTGAAGTGGTGGACACGGTAGGCTTCGTAGCGTTGCGATTCGTTCTGACATTGGAGGCCATGCCGCGTACGCAATGCCGCCAGCAAGGAGTGTCAGTCCCGCAAGTACGGCAAGCCACGGATAGAAACTTGCAAAAAGCATGGTCGCGATGATCGCGATGGCAACTACGGCGGCAATCGGTTTCCATCGGAGATTCGGTTGGCGTGCCGTCATTTCATTGTCCACTTGGTACGCGGAAAGGCGTGCGGCGTGGCGGCATGGATGCCGCCATTCGATTACGGGTAACGGGAGGCAGGATACCGTGGTTCTGCCGCCTAACGATAATTATACGGATTCCCAGTTGGCCTAATCCAATATTTTAGCAGTCTCCCTTCATGACGCAATCTTTGTGCACGCAAAGGGTTGTGGCCGTCAGAGACTACCCTGGGTAACGAGGTCGTAGCGATTGCCAGCCGTGTATCATGCGCTCGGAAAGAACTCGTACTCAAAGAACATATAGTATGCCCAGGCGAAGGCTGCCAATGCGATGGCGGGAACAACACAGCGAAACAACCTAAGTGTCTTCGACCCGATGAATAGTGAGGCGACGGTTGAGAAGAACACAATCAATGCCGCAAACATGCCACCCAAGACGGCAAACATCGCTAGCGCTCTAACACCCATGAAACCATGGCCAGTGTCGCCCCAATATTGCACTGGGCCGTAGGCGCCAGGAACTTGAAGCCAAAACGCTAATTGAATCAGAGCGACCAGCCACGTTGCGATACAAAGAAGAACTAAAGTGGAGATTAAGCGGACGCGCGTTTGACAGCGTAAGACTCGCTGATCAAGGAACCAGCCACACCACGTGAAAACGGCCGCGGCGATAGCTGAGATCAACAATGCGACCATCGGCCTAACTCCACATCTTCCCACGTGGTGGACCCGCCGGAGCCATGTGGCGAGATTCCACGGAGTATACCGGTGCAATTTAGAAACGCCATACAGCCCGCAGGAGTGGCGGTGCAACTGCAGCGCTTTGTTACGGAGATTCTTGGAAGGCCACGCGCTGCCCTCGATAATGTACACGCGCAAGACTGCACGGCCGAGCAAGCGATTAAGTTTTGCTTTACTCTGCCGTCACTTCAAACTTCAAAGTGTTCGACGCCACTTCGCCCTCCCAACAAGCAGGCAGCTGCGTCGAATCGCGGCGATCAGACTGTCGCCCGCGGTAAATAAACCGGATTTCATACTTGCCGGGCTTCAAGCGTTCCCCCGTGCCGATGTGGTAATCGCTAGTATTAACCGGCAGCTTATAGCTGCTTCCTGCACGTAATGGCACTCCCAGAAAGTAAATCCTGCCTGCCACGCCAGGAACGCCCCAGCCAAGCGACATGGGTATCTGCTGTCCAGCCTCACTTTTCAGTTCAGCTTTCAGGCTACTCCACATCTGGGAGCCGTTGCCCAACAATTCCCCTCCGTTGAGAAGCAGGTTATTGGCGCTGTTGTTAGACGCCGTTTTGTCGGTGTTCGTGTTATGGAAGGTAATTACAAACGAAACGCCGTCGGAGCTTTTTGAGATCGCTTTGGATGTTTCGATTGTGAGTTTCAGCGCCGACTCTTGTTGGGTTGGAAGTTGCGTAGCCAACGAAACCAGAGAAAAGCTTCCGATCACCAGGAGAACGCCAGAATATCGATTGATTGATTTCATAGCTTGTTCGACGGTAAAGGGTGGCAACATGTTCCCGTGGTCGTTGGAAATCGAGCGGAAATGCTCAGTTTCCCGTCGGAACGAGTGGCGGGATTGCACGCAGTATAAACGCAGGTGGAGCAAAGCGCCAAACCGCAACAGGGGCCACCGCCGGCCAATTGTCAGGCAGGGTCGACGGGCAAACTCCTACCACCCACACCCAAATTGCTACGAGCAAAAGAAAAATGTTTCTATTTACTGCGCGTAGACCCGTTTCTGGGTGTGGGTGGTATTCCACCGAAGGAAAGGAGCCACCTAATCGAACAAATAGATCGCCAAATGCCTACAAAGAGGACAGAATGAGAAACGATTACTCGAAACCGGGCGAGATTAACGTGGACAGTCTCTATACATTGGAAGAGGTGCGCGACCGGCTTCGGCTTGGCCAAAAGTCGATGCGCGCAGCACAGCGGCAGGGGCTAAAGGTCGGCCGAATCGGGCGGCGTGGCTATGTGCTCGGCCGAGACTTTATCGACTGGTACACCCGCCAAATAGCGCCCTCCACGCTGCCTGTTGCCGCGGACGGTGTCGCGCCACCGGGCTAATCCGTTTGCTTCCCATTCGGCCGCTCCGTCGTCTTACGAGCCATTCCAACGATCGCGGCCCGATTTTGCGGATCGAGCAACTGCCAGGCGCCAACGACTATCGCAAGATCGGCGGCGAGTGCTGCGCTATCTGCTGCGCCGACCATTGCAGTTGGGGTTTTTCCCGCCGATTTTGACTGGTGTTCTACTCCTACCGGGGGAGTTGCAATTCCCATTCCGAAATAGCGTGACCCGCTGGTTAACAGAGACGCCGGGCCAAGAGTTGGCTCGGCGTTTTTGTTTTCCGCTAATTGCGGTACTCCGGGGCAACCGCGTGTGAAGTGGTGAGAGCGGCGCGCTTAACCACGTTCAACTCTACCGGGCGACTGCGCAGTCAACTCTCAGACTCTCTAACCTTCCTTCTGAATACGTCGGCCGGTTGGTTTACAGTGTAACACTCTCAGCCGCTCCGCTCACATTGTCGCGTCTAGTGGACAGAACACCGGCGAGCTGCACTCTCGTTGTTGCTGACACAGGACACGCCCTCGAATGGCACGTAGTTCTCACGTAAGCTGTTGCTCTGAATTGCTATAGATGAAAAAGGCCTCTCTTGCCTAGATGGAGTTACCACACACCCATCACCGGCAAGGAGGCCTGGAATGCGATCTT
>Ga0190275_10002725_pt1 | contig 12572 bp, 2 predicted proteins | sample Popmic550T_FD_133745 | JGI IMG/M metagenome (GOLD analysis project Ga0190275, IMG submission 133745) | Populus adjacent soil microbial communities from riparian zone of Yellowstone River, Montana, USA - 550 T | ecosystem: Environmental > Terrestrial > Soil > Riparian zone > Trees stand | place... | reverse complement strand
CGCCGGCAACGGCCGCGCCCGGAAGAAGCGCTGGACTGCACCACGGACGCGCGCTTCACGCGTCAGCGAGATCAGCCCGAGCGAGGCGAGCTTGCGCACGTCGCTCCTGCTGCGCGCGGCGTCGATCATCTGGCAATACAAGAAGAAGGGGCGCAGCAAGGAGATCGACCGGCTGTTCCAGGAGACGCTCGCCACCGATCCCGCGAGCGCGCGCGCCGTGCGCCTCTACGAGCTGACGCTGCGTGAGCGCAACAAGTGGGCCGAGCTCGGCAGCGTGTTGCTCGGGGTCGCGGAGCAGACGGAGAGCAAGGACGAGCGGCTGGGCCTGTTCTTGGGCGCGGCGCGCGTGTTCGCCAGAAGGCTCGAAGACCCGAGTCGCGCCGCGGCCTGCTACGAGCGCGTGCTCGAGCTCGCCCCCGCGCACGACGAAGCGCTCGGCTTCCTGGTCGCGCACTTCACCGAGCACAAAGAGTGGGAGCACCTGGTCGCCGTCTACGAAGATGCGCTGCGCGCGCGCCAGCTCAAGGCGGAGGCGGAGCAGGGCATCTTGCTGCAGATTGCGATGGTGCACTGGCGCATGCTGGAGCGCACCGATCGCGCCGAGCCCTACTTCGCACGCGTCCGCAAGGGTGACCCCGCGCAGCCCGTGATGCTCGACTTCTATCGCGAGCGCTACGGCGCCTCGGGCGAGACCAACAAGCTCTTGGCGGTGCTGTCCGATGCGCAGCGGCGCGTCGAGAGCGAGGCCGAGAAGGCGCGCTTCGCGCTCGAGATAGCGAGGCTCGCGCAGCACGATGCGCAGTCGGCCGAGCGCGCCATCGACGCCTTCAAGCTGGTGCTGCGCCACGAGCCCCTGCACGAGGAGGCGAGCCGCTCGCTCAAGGAGCTCTATCGCCGCTCCGGCAAGTGGAACGCGCTGGTCGAGCTGCTGCGCAGCGAGCTCGACATGCTGCCCGAGAGCGACACGCGCGGTCGGCTCTTGCTGCTCAAGGAGATGTTGGTCATCTACCGCGACGAGCTCGAGCTCGATGCCACCGTGCTCAGCACGTACAACGCCATCTTGCAGCTCGATCCGGCCGATCGCGAGGCGACGCTTCAGCTCGCCAAGACCTACGAGCAGATGGGGCGCTACAACGATCTGATCCCGGTCTTGCTGCGCGAGGCGGAGAGCGAGACGGAGAGCGAGCGCAAGATCGAGCTCTATCTGCGCGTGGCGCGGCTCTGGGTCGAGCACTTCTCGAATTTCAACCAGGCGACGGGGCCGCTCGAGCGGGTACTCGAGCTCGACCCCGCGCACCCCGAGGCGCTCAAGCAGCTGCGCGAGATCTACGGGAAGAAGCGGGCGTGGCAGAAGCTCTCCGAGGTGCTCGCCAAGCAAGAGGAGCTCGCGACCGACGGCGAGCAGAAGCGCGCGTTGTTGCTCGAGCTCGCGGGGCTCGTGGGCGAGCGGCTGCACGACTATCCGCGCGCGATCGCGCTGTACAAGCGGCTGCTCGCGCTCGACCCGCGCACGCCTGGTGTGCTCGACTCGCTCGAGAAGCTCGCCGAGCGCGCCAAGGACTGGGACACGCTCGCGGAGGTGCTCGAGCAGCGCGCCTCGGAGCTCGAGGAGTTCAGCGCGAAGACCAAGCTCTTGATGCGGCTCGGCACGCTGCACAGCGAGCGCACCCAGAAGCTAGACCTCGCGGCGCACGCCTGGCGGCGCGTGCTCGAGCTCGACCCGAAGAATGGGCGCGCGCTGCGCACGCTGCGCGAGGCGTACTTGGCGGCCGGCGACTTCGAGAGCGTGGAGTCGCTCTATGCGGAGGCGCGCGACTGGGAGGGCTTCGTCGACGTGCTCGGCAGTGCGGCCGACCGCGCGCCCGATCCAGCGCACAAGAAGGCGCTCAGCTTCCGCGCCGCAGAGGTGTACGAGCGCGAGCTCAAGGAGCCCGCGCGCGCCTTTCGCTCGTACGAGCGCGTGCTCGCGGTCGAGCCCGAGAACGAGCGTGCGGTGCGGGCGCTCCTGCCCATCTACGAGAAGGACGACAAGTGGCCGCGCGTCGCGCAGCTCAACGAGATCTTGCTCGGCAAGCTCAAGGTCGATGAGGGTGACGAGGCGCGCACGGCCGAGCTCGAGCTCGAGCTGCGCCTGACCGAGCTGTTTCAGAGCAAGCTGCGCGACGGCGAGCGCGCCTTCGTGCACGCGAGCGCCGCGTATCAGCTCGCGCCGCGCGACGAGCGTGTCCAAAAGCGCGTGGAGAGCGCAGCCGAGCTGGCCTCGGCGCACGAGCGCCTGGTGGCGCTGTACGTCGCACGCGCGGAGCTGGCCGACACCGACGAGGCCATCGGCCTGCGCAGGCGCGTCGCTCAGATCTGGGTGGAGCGCCTGAAGCGACCCGAGCATGCGGCGGCGCAGCTCGAGCTCATCTTGAACGAGCAGCCGCACGACGAGCCGGCGCGTACGGCACTCGAGCGCATCTATCGCACGACTGGCCGGGGCCGCGAGCTCGCCGCGCTGTTCACGCGCATGCTCGACCACGCCCGCAACGAGCACGAGCGCGCGGCGCTGCTGCGCGAGCGGGCGCGCATCGAGGAGGAGCTGCTCGCCGATGCAGAGGCCGCAATCGAGAGCTATCGCGCCTTGCATGCGCTCAAGCCCGACGACCGTGTAGCGCTGGCGCAGCTCGACAAGCTGCTCACGGCCAAGGCGCGCCACGCCGAGCTGTTGCTTGTGCTCGAGGCGCGCGTCGCACTGAGCGAGGAGCGCAAGGAGCGCGTCGAGCTGCTGCTGCGCCTGGGCAAGCTCTCGAACAGCGAGCTGCTCGACATGGAGCGCGCGATCTCCTCTTTCACCGCCGTGCTCGAGAGCGAGCCGAACGAGCCTCGCGCCGTGGAGCAGCTCGAGCAGATCTCCGAGACGCGCCCGGCGGAGGCGGCTCGGATCGGGCGCATCCTCGAGCCGGTCTACGAGCGCACCGCCAAGCTCGACAAGCTCGTGCGTGTGCTCAAGCGGCGCCTCGAGAGCACGAGCGATGGCGACGAGCGGCGCATGTTGCGCCTGCGCCTGGCGGAGATCGAGGGCAGCCTGGGCGACCCGAAGAGCGCGTACGCGACGCTCGAGTCGGCCTTTCTCGACAACCCCAAGAACCTCGATCTGTGGGAGCGCATCAGCCACGTTGCCGAGCAAGCGGACGCGATCGAAGAGCTGGCGGTCGCCTTCAGCACGGCCATCGAGATGGCCGAGCTCGAGCCGGGTGAGGTCGCGGCCCTCAGCACGCGCACTGCGCGTATCTACGACGAAGTGCTCGGACAGGCCGAGCGTGCCGAGCCGTTCTACAAGCGCGTGCTCGCCTTCGATCCCCTCGACGAGGTCGCCTATCAGGGGTTGCGCGAGCTCTACACGACCGGCGATCGCTGGGAGGAGCTGAAGCAGCTCTATCGTGAGCGCATCGAGCACACGGTGGAGCCCGCGCAGCGGCTCGAGCTGCTGCTGCAGGTCTGCTTCCTGTACGAAGAGATCCTCGACGACGTCGACATGGCCATCCGCTCCTACGAGGCGGTGCTCGAGCTGTCGCCGGCGCATCCCACCTCCCGCCGTGCGCTCGAGCGGCTCTACACCCGCGCCGGGCGCGTGCGCGAGCTGGTCGTCCTGCTCGAGGCCGATCGCGCCGACAGTGAAGGCAAGGAGGCCATCGAGCTCACCTACCGGATAGGCGAGCTGTACGAGCACAAGCTGAAGGAGGCGACGCCGGCCGTCGATCAGTACGCCTCCGTGCTCGAGGCGCAGCCGACGCACCTGCGCGCGCAGGAGGCGCTCTCGCGCTTGATCGCCGAGCCCTCCGAGCGGCAGCGCATCGCCGGTCTGCTCGAGCCGGTCTACGCGGCGCAGGGCGCACACGTGGAGCTCGCCAAGGTGCTGGAAGTCCAGCTCGAGCAGCTCAGCGTGCCAGGCGCGCGCGTGGCGGTGCTGCTCCGGCTCGGCGAGCTGCGCGAGCGCGAGCTGCGCGACGTGGCTGGCGCTCATCTCGCCTACGCCCGCGCCGTCGACGCCGACCCCTCCGACGCGCACGCGCGCAGCGAGCTCGCGCGTGTGGCGTCGCTGGCCGGCAAGGTCCCCGAGCGCGCACGGCTGCTCGAGGAGGCGCTCGCACGCGTGGCCGACACGCGCACGCGCATCGAGCTCCTGGGCGAGCTCGCCGAGATCTACCACTACGGCCTGGCCGACCTCGATCGCGCACTCGACAGCTACGCGCGCCTGATCGCGGTCGATCCGCACGACGCCGACGTGGTGCCGCCGGCCGCGCGTGCGCTCGAGCGGCTGCACGCGGAGCGCGGCGACCATGCCGCGCTGGCCGAGGATCTGCGGCTGCAGATCTCGTTCGAGCGCGACAGCAGCGAGAAGGCGGGGCTCTTGCTGCGCCTGGCCGAGCTGAGCGAGCAGAAGCTGGCCGACATCCCGCGTGCGATCGAGGCGTATGTCGAGCGGCTCGAGCTCGAGCCCGCTGACTTCGTGACGCTGAGCGCACTCGAGCGGCTCTACGAAGCGCAGCGCGACTATCCGCGCCTGATAGCGATCCTGCAGCGGCGCGACGTGGCCTCCACCGACGAAGCGGAGGCGCGCTTGCTGGCGCGGCGAATCGGCGAGATCTACGAGCGCGAGCTCAAGGACCCCGAGAGCGCCCTCCAGGCTTATCACGACGTGCTCAGCCGCTTCGGCAACGACCGCACCACGCTGCAGGCACTCCAGCGCGTCTACGAGGGGAGTGACCGCCACCAGGAGCTGCTCGAGGTCGTCAGCCAGGAGCTCGAGCTCACCACGGACGTCGCCGAGCGTGCGGCCGTCGGCTTTCGCGCCGCGGAGCTGATGCGCAAGCACACGGGTGCAGGCGAGGCGGCGCTCGATGCCTATCGCCAGGTGCTCGAGGAGCAGCCCGCGCACCCCGGCAGCCTCGCCGCGCTGTCCGAGCTGGTCGCGACAGGCGGCCCTCTGCGCATCGAGGCGGCGCGGCTGTTGGTGCCGCAGTTCAGCGCGCTGCGCGAGCACGAGCAGCTGCTCGGCGCGCTCGACGTGGTGGCCGAGAGCGACGACATGCGCGAGCGCATCGACGTGCTCAAGCGTGCGAGCCAGGTCGCCGAGCGCGAGCTCGCGCAGTCGGAGCGCGCCTATCGCTTCGCTTCACGGGCGCTTCGTGCCGGGCTCGAAGCGCTCGACCTCGCGGCGCTGCTCGACGACGTCGAGCGGCTCGCGCGCACGGCTCGCGCGCAGCGCGACTACGTGGCGCTCTTGCAAGAGCTGGCGCCCGGGATTGCCGACGAGGAGCTCTCGCTGCGGATGCTGATGAGCGCGGCCACGGTCGCGCGCGACGAGCTTGCCGAGCCGAGCGAGGCGCGGGCGCTGTTCGAGCGCGCGCTCTCCGTGCGACCCGACTATCGGCCCGCACTCGACGCGCTCGAGCTGCTGCACGAGCAGGCGCAAGACCATAGCGGCTTGTTCGCTGTGCTGGTGCAGAAGGGCGAGCTCGCGACCGATCCCAGCGAGCGCACACGGCTGCTGTTGCGCCAGGCCGAGCTCGCCGCCGACAAGCTCGACGACGTGCCGCGCGCCATCGAGGCGTACGAGCGGCTGCTCGACGAGGCGCCGACCGCGCCGGTGTTCGCCGGACTCGAGGCGCTCTATCAGCGCGCCAATCGCTACGCCGAGCTCAGCACCATGTACGAGCGGCAGCTCGAGCTGCGCGTTGGCGACCCAGTGATGGTGCGCTTTCAGCTCGCCGAGCTGAGCCGTACGCGGCGTGGAGACATCGAGCGAGCGCTCGACCTCTATCAAGAGGTGCTCGAGCGCTCGGCGCTGCACGAGGGGGCGCGGCTCGCACTCGAGTCGCTGATGGACGATCGCAGCCACCGTGCGCGCGCGGCCGAGCTGCTCGAGCCGCTCTATCTGCGCAGCGAGCGCTGGCCCGAGCTCGCGCGCGCACTCGAGGCGCAGATCGAGGGCGAAGAGTCCACCGAGCGCAAGAAGGAGCTGCTCGGTCGGCTCGCGCAGCTCCACGAGGTGCAGCTCGAGGATCTCGAGTCGGCGCTCGACATGTACGCGCGCGTGTTTCGCGTCGACCCGCAGGACGTGCACGTCTCGGATGCGCTGGCGCGGCTGGCGCGCGTGCTCGGCAAGCAGCTGCGCGTCGCGGAGATCTACGAGAGCTACATCGACGAGACTGGCGTCCATGACGCGCTCGGCGTGCGTCTCTCGGTCGCCGCCGCGCAGATTCGCGAGCAGTTCGGGCGCGATCTCGAGCGCGCGACCGAGCTCTACCAGCGCGCCCTCGCGTTCGATCCCAGCGTGCGCACGCTGGCCGACGCGCTCGAGCAGCTGCTCTCGCGGCGCGGTGCGCACGACGAGCTGCGCGCGTTTTACCGTGCGCAGGCCGATGTCGCGGTCGATGCGACGCACCGCCTCGAGCTCTCGCGCAAGCTCGCCAACGTGCTCGAGCGCGAGCTCGGCGACGTGGAGGCGGCGATCCGCGTCCAGCAGGAGATCGTGGAGCTTGCGCCGCGCGACAGCGATGCCAACGCTGCGCTCGATCGACTGCTCGGCGAGACCAACCGCTGGAGCGACCTGGCCGACCACCTGCGACATCAGATCGACCAGGCGGCCGGCACGGGCCTCGAGGTCGACCTCAAGCTGCGACTCGCGCGGCTGCTCGAGCACCAGATCGACGAGATCGACCAGGCCATCGACAGCTACGAAGAGGTGGCGCGGCTCGCGCCCGACAATGCGCACGCGCGCACGGAGCTCGAGCGCTTGGCGGAGCGTCCGGAGCTGCGCAAGCGCGTGGCGGAGATCCTCGAGCCGCTCTACGAAGAGAGCAACAGCTTCGCCAAGCAGATCTGGCTCGCCGAAAAGCTGGTCGAGATCCAGCCCGACGCCGCCGAGCGCGCAGAGCTGTTTCGACGCATCGCACGCCTGCACGAGCAGCAGGGGAAGTCGCCGCGCGCCGCACTCGAGGCCAACCGGCGGGCGCTGGTGACCTATCCGAGCGACACCGAGGCGCGGGCGGAGGTCGAGCGCTTGGCGGGCAAGCTCGGCGACTGGGATGCCTTGGTCGCGGCGCTCGAAGAGGCCGCACAAGCCAGCAACGACGACGAGCTCAAGGCGTCGCTGCTCCTGTCGGTCGCGCGCACCCACGACGAGAAGCGCGGTGATCCGCGCTCCGCGATCGAGGCGTACGAGCGCCTCGTGCAGACCGACACGGACGACGTGGCCGCCTACGAGCAGCTCGAGGCCCTGCTCACCATGGTGGGCGACTGGACCGGCCTCGTGAACCTGCTCAACCGCAAGGTCGAGCGCTCCTACGATCCGCGCGAGCGCGCGGAGCTCCTGCGGCGCGCGGGCTCGGTGCTCGACGAGCTGATAGGCGACGTGCACGGCGCCATTCGCGCGTACGGTGCGGCGCTCGAGGAGGTCGACGACGACACGGCGAGCTTGGCTGCGCTCGACGACCTGTACGGACGCACGGAGGACCACGTCGCGCTCGCGGAGGTGCTGCGCAGGCGCGCCGAGCTGGTCGACGACAGCGAAGAGCGCATCGCCGTCAACATGCAGCTCGGCGCGGTGCTGGCCGAGCGCCTGGGACGCCCGCGCAAGGCCATCGATGCGTATGGGCGCGCGCTCGACGACGACCCGACGCGCCTCGACGCACTCGTCGCGCTCGGCCGTCTGTACGCAGCCGAGTCGATGTGGGCCGAGCTGCTCGAGAACCTGCGCCGTCAGCTCGACCTCGTGCCCGAGGCGACCTCCGACCAGAGCGGCGGCATGCGCACGACCCGGCTCGGTCTGCTCTACGCCATGGGGCAAGTGCGCGACGAGCACCTCAGCGAATTCGAAGAGGCGGTCGAGAGCTACCGCGAGGCGCTCTTGCTCGAGGCCTCGCACGAGCCGAGCATCCGCGCGCTGATGCGCATCGGTGAGCAGGTGGAGTACCGCGCACGCGTCGAGGAGATCCTCGAGCCGATCTTGCGCGACAGCGCGCGCTGGGACGACCTCGCGACGCTGCTCTCGCGCGGCGTGGGCAGCATCGTCGACGTGGTCGAGCGCCAGGCGCGCTTGCTGCGGCTGGCCGAGATCCACGAGCGCGGCCGCAGCGACCTGGCGGCCGCCTTCGATGCCGTCTCGGAAGCGCTGATCCAGGACGTCGACGAGCCGCGCATACCCGACGAGGTCGAGCGGCTCGCGGGGCTGCTCTCCACCTGGGATCGCGCGGCCGACGTGCTCGCCTACCGCGCGACCAAGACGGCCGACGCCGAGTTCGCACGCGACCTCTACCGCCGCGTGGCGCGCATCAGTGAGCGCGAGCTGTCGGACGTGCCGCGTACCGTCCAGACCTACGAGCTCGCCCTCTCGCGCAGCGGCGACGACGACGCGATGCTGGCCGAGCTCGACCGCCTGTACAGCGAGAGCGGCGGCTACGAGGCGCTCGCCGACGTGCTCGAGCGGCGCGTCCCTTACGCCTCCGATGCCGAGTCCGCGGCGCTCCTGGTGCGCCTCGGTGAGCTGCGCGAGCAGCGCTTCGGTGACGCCGCCGCCGCGCTCGAGTGTTATCGCGACGCACTCGATCGCGAGCCCGGCTCGGCGCCCGCGGTAGCGAGCCTCGAGCGGCTGCTCAAGCATCGCGAGCTCACGGGCGAGGTGGTCGAGCTGCTCGAGCGCGCCTACCGCGACAGCGGCGACCTGGCGCGTGTCGCATCGCTGTACGAGACGCGCGCGGAGCTCGCCGACAACCAGGCCGAGCGCGCGCGGCTCCTGGGCGAGCTCGCCTCACTCTACGAGAGCGATCTGCGCGACCTCGGAAAGGCCGCCGAGACGCTGCGCCGAGCTTTCGAGGCCGACTCGAGCGACTTCGGCGTGCTCGACGAGATCGAGCGCGTGGCCCATGCGGCAGCGCGCTTCGACGTGCTGGCAGGGCTCGTCGAGACCGCCGTCCGCCGTGCCGACCTCGCACGTAGCGATCGCCGCGACCTGTGGATGCGCGCGGCCGCGTGGTACCGCGACCGCATGGCGGACCCGGCGCGAGCGGAGCATGCACTGCGCCAGGCGATCGACATCGATCCCGAGTACGAGCCCGCGCACGAGGCGCTGGTGGTGCTGCTGCGGGCCGAGGGGCGCCATCGCGACCTGGTCGAGGCGCTGTTCGTGTGGGCCGATCGCGAGTCGGATCGCGTCATCGCGGCCGAGCGCTTCACCGAGGCGGCGGTGATAGCAGAGAGCGCGGCGGGCCAGCCCGAGCGCGCCATCGACGCCTACGACCGCGTGCTCGCCATCGATCCCGGACAGCTGCACGCGCTCGACGCGCTGATCCGCATCTACGAGGCAAGCGGCAAGCTCGGCAAGGTGGCGCAGCTCTACGAGCGGCGCATCGAGGCCGAGGTCGATGTGACCACGCGGGTCGAGCTGCGCCATCGCGCCGCGCGCCTGCGGGCGGAGCGGCTCGAAGATCGAGACGGCGCGATCCGCCTCGAGCTCGCGAACCTCGACGACGACCCGGCCAACGTCGTCGCGCTCAACTCGCTCGAGCAGCTGTACGAGAGCACGGAGCGCTGGTCGGAGCTCGCCGAGCTCCTGAGCCGGCGGCTCGAGCTGGCTGACAATGGCGACGATCGCATGCGTGCGCGCGTGCGGCTCGCCTTGATCGCAGAGCAGCGGCTCGGCGATCGCGGCCGTGCCATCGACGAGCTGCGCGAGATAGTGATCGAGACGCCTCACCACGAGGGCGCCAACGACGCACTCGAGCGGCTGCTCGAGGCCGAGGGGCGCTGGCAGGCGCTGGTCGAGCAGCTCGAGCGGCGCACCGACCTCGCACGCGAGGCAAGCGATCTCGGTCAGGAGCTGAGGCTGCTGACGAGGCTCGGCGAGCTGGTGGAGCAGCGGCTCGACGATCGCGGTCGCGCCGCCGAGTTCTTCGAGCGCGTGCTGGAGCGCGATCCCAAGCATGCGCCGGCGCTGCGCTCGCTCGCGCGGCTCTACTTGCTCGGTGGCGAGCCCGCACGTGCCGCCGATCTGCTCGAGACGCTGCTGGCAGGGCTCGAAGGCTCGGAGCTGGTCGATGCCTCGTATGCGCTGGCCGAGATCAGCGAGGGCATGGGCGCACCCGAGCGGACCGAAGCAGCACTCAAGCGCGCCCTCGGGGCAGGGTTACGCGAGAGCGAGACGCGCAGCCGCTTGATCGAGCTGTACGAGCGTACGGCTGCGCATGGCGACCTGGCGGTGCTGCTCGCGGAAGAGGCCGAGCGCAGCAGCGACGACGCGCAGCGAGTCGCGTTTTTGCGGCGCGGGGCCGAGCTCTATCGCGACAAGCTCAAAGACCCGTCGCGCGCTGCCGATCTGCTGCAGCGTGCGAGCCTGCTCGTGCCCGAGGATCGCAACGTGCTCGTCCCGCTCTGCGAGCTCTACATCGCCGCCGGCAGACAGTCCGATGCGGTCCCCGTGCTCGAGAAGATCGTGGCCTCGTACGGCGGCCGGCGGGTCAAGGACGTGGCCGTCTACCGCCGCATGCTGGCCCAGGCCTACGCCGGGCTCGGCGACAAGGCGCGCGCTTTGAGCGAGCTCGACGCAGCGTATCGCATCGATCTCACCAACGTCGGCGTGCTCGCCGATCTCGGCTTGCTGGCCTTCGAGCAAGGCGACCTCGAGCGTGCGCAGAAGACCTTCCGCGGGCTGCTGCTGCAGAAGCTCGATCGCGACGCGCCGATCTCCAAGGCCGACGTCTACTACTATCTCGGGGACATCTCCTCCAAGCAGGGCGACGCGCCCAAGGCGATCTCCATGCTCGAGCGCGCCGTCGCCGAGCAATCGAGCCACGAACGTGCACGCGCGCTGCTCGCGAGCTTGAAAGCCTGAGCCGACGAGCGTATCCCGAGCAGCATGGCTGGTATCGCGAGTATCGATGGCACGATCGTCCCGCTCGAGGCCGCGCAAGTCAGCGTGCTCGACCGCGGCTTTCTCTACGGGGACGCCGTGTTCGAGGCGCTGCGCACCTACCGCGGCAAGGCCGATGCGCTCGAGCAGCACCTCACGCGTCTCGAGCACTCCTGCTCCATAGTCGGCATCGCACTCGGCATGTCACGCGCGGCGCTCGCCGGAGAGATCGAGCGTGCGATCGCCGCAGTGGATTCACCGGAGCGCTACCTGCGCATCATGATCACACGGGGCGACCTCCCCGAGTCGCTGCCGCCCGCGGGAGCGGGGCCTGCACGCCGCGTGATCATCGTGCGTCCGCTTCCGTCGGGCCACACGGCGCTCTACGACCAGGGCCTGCGGGTGGTGTCGACGGCCGCGCCCACCTCGCCGCTCTGGGCCGGTGCCAAGCCGTCGGCGTACCTCAACAACGTGCTCGCGGTCGGCCGTGCGCAGGCGAGCGGAGCCGACGACGCGCTCTTGCTCGGCGCCTACGGCGAGCTGCTCGAAGGCGCCACGAGCTCCGCCTTCCTGGTGAAGGACGGCGCCATCTACACGCCTCCGCTCGCGCTCGGCATCCTGCCCGGCATCACGCGCGACCGCGTGCTCGCATGCGCGGCGAGCAGCGGCGTCAGCGCCCGCGAGCGGCTGCTGCACATCCATGACGTCTACCAGGCCGACGAGCTCTTTCTGACCAGCTCGGTGCGCCTCGTGGTGGCCGTGGTCGAGGTCGACGGCATGCGCATCGGCAGCGGCGCGCCCGGGCCCATCACGCAGCGCATGGCTGCGGTCTACCGCGCCGAGATCGAGCGGCTGGGCGCCGCTCCCGGCCATTCCCGCCGCGCTTGACCAGCTAGGTCGCGACAGTTACATATCGCGGCCAGTTCTCGCGGTCCGAGAGACTCGCGCACAGCCCGGAGAGCATCATGCCGTCCAACACCACGATCACCAAGGCGCGTCGGCGCATCCGTAAGCGTCGTCTCGGCCGCGCACAGAAGCGCGAGCGCATGCTCGCCGGCACGCCCAAGTTCCCGCTCGACCCCACCAAGGCCGTCGAGACCACCGCCGCGGAGTAGCGGGCTTCCGCGCAGCAAAAGAGAGAGGGAGTGCACCGAGTGTGGTGCGCTCCCTTTTTCTGTTCGTGCCCGCTTGCTGTTCGTGACCGCGCGAGCGGTCGGCCGACTCAGTACACGTCGACCGGCTCGCCCACGAGCGGCATGCCTACGGGACCTGCGCTGTTGGCGCCGATGGCTTCGAGCACCGGCTGTCCCTGCATCGACTTGGGCAGCGAGAGCCCGAGCGCTGCGAGCGCCGTGGCCGCCGTGTCGGTCGTATGCACGTCGCGCCGAGTACGGCCGCGCTTGGCCTCGCCGCCCCACGCGTACCAGGGGATGCGCTGGTCGACCTCCATGCGGGTCCCGTGGCTGCGGCCATGGCCGCCGTGGTCGGCGGTCACGAGCAGCAGGGTGCGGTCCATGCGGCCGCTCTCCTCGATCAAGGTCATCACGCTGCCGAGGCACTCGTCGGCACCGTGTACGGCCTCCACGTACTCATCGCCCATCCAGCCGTTGCGATGGCCGGCGCTGTCGGGGTTGGCGAAGTGGAGGAACATCAGCCCGCGCTTCATCTGCTGGATCAGCGG
>Ga0190275_10002724_pt1 | contig 12579 bp, 11 predicted proteins | sample Popmic550T_FD_133745 | JGI IMG/M metagenome (GOLD analysis project Ga0190275, IMG submission 133745) | Populus adjacent soil microbial communities from riparian zone of Yellowstone River, Montana, USA - 550 T | ecosystem: Environmental > Terrestrial > Soil > Riparian zone > Trees stand | place... | reverse complement strand
GCCAGCCTATGGCCGCTCTACCACGATGTGGTGGAACGGCCGCAGTACCACCGCTCCTGGTGGGACAGCTACGTCTCGGTCAACGAGCAGTTCGCAGCCAAAGCAGCCGAGGTGGCCGGGCGCGACGGTGTCGTGTGGGTGCACGACTATCAGCTGCAGTTGGTGCCGGAGATGTTGCGGAAGTTGCGCCCGGATCTGCGGATCGGATTCTTCCTGCACATCCCGTTCCCGCCGATGGAACTGTTCATGCAGCTACCGGGCCGCCGCCGGATCATCGAGGGACTGCTGGGCGCCGACCTCATCGGCTTCCAGCGCCCACAGGGGGCCAGCAACTTCCTCCAGCTCGCTCGGACCCTGTGCGATCTCAAACCCAGCCAGGGCAAGGTCTCCCTCGACGGTCGTACGGTCAGCGCTCGCGCGTTCCCGATCTCGATCGATGCGAAGACCTACGACGAGCTGGCCAGTTCAGCCGATGTGGGGGAACGCGCGAAGGAGATCCGCAGGGAGCTAGGAAGTCCGGAGCGGATCATCCTCGGCGTCGATCGCCTGGACTACACCAAGGGCATCGGGGTACGGCTTCGCGCATTTCACGAGCTTCTCGAGGACGGCAAACTCTCCGCTCCGGACACCGTGCTCGTCCAGGTCGCCACGCCCAGCCGGGAACGCGTCGAGCACTACGCCTCGATGCGCGAGGAGATCGAGCGCATGGTCGGGCACATCAACGGCGAGTTCGGATCCATCGGTGGCCCAGCTGTGCATTACCTGCACCAGTCGCTGCCCCGCGAGGAACTCGCCGCCCTCTATCGCGCCGCCGACGTCATGGCCGTCACGCCGTACCGCGACGGCATGAACCTCGTCGCGAAGGAGTACGTGGCCGCCCGCGGTGACCTGGATGGCGCGTTGGTGCTGTCCGAGTTTGCCGGTGCGGCAGCCGAATTCAAGCAGGCCTACCTGGTGAATCCGCACGACATCAACGGGGTGAAGGACGCCCTGTCCCGGGCGCTGTTCGACCAGCCCGCGGACCGACGACGCAGGATGCGGGGGCTGCGCAGGCATCTGTTCGGGCACGACCTGGATCACTGGGCGCAGAGCTTCTTCGACGCCCTCGAAGGTGCAGCGCCGACCCCGTGACGGTCGCCTCCCAGCAGCAGCCAGGTCCGCTGACAGCACTGACCGAGGTTTCTGCTCGTCGCCCCTTGCTCGTAGTCACCGACTTCGACGGCACCTTGTCCCCGATCGTGGCGGACCCGACGACTGCGGCCCTGATTGCCGGCGGTCAGGACATGCTGCTCCGGCTCTGCGACATCCCCGGCGTCCACGTCACGGTGATGTCCGGCCGAGGCTACGAAGACCTTGCCCAGCGGGTGGGTCAGCGCACGGGTGTCTTCCTCGTCGGCAGTCATGGTGCGGAGTACGGCGCGGCCGCCGATGCCCGCCTGGGGGGCCACCGCGACGGTCTTGTCGCCGAGCTCAGCGCACTTCTCAGCCCGTACGAGGGCGCCTTCCTGGAGATCAAGCCGGTCAGTGCATCGGTGCACACCAGGCGGATGACCGATCGGGTCGCCGCCGCGCGTCTGCGCGAGGCGACGGTTGCCGGGCCGGGGGCCGTTGCCGGCCGCACTGTCAAAGTCGGCAAGGAGGTGGTCGAGATCGCTGTCGTGGCAGCCGACAAGGGGGTGGCGCTGAGACGCCGCGCAGACGAGGTCGGAGCCGACGCGATCGTCTACCTCGGCGATGACGTCACCGATGAGGACGCCTTCACCGTGCTCGGTCCTGACGATGTGGGGATCAAAGTCGGTGACGGACCCAGCGTCGCCGGCTACCGGGTGCTCGACAGCACGGCGGTATTGGAGGTCCTGGACCACCTGGTCAACGAGCTCGCCTCGGATGACGACGGACTGAGAATGGCGCACTGGATCGACCACCGGTAACAAGATCGCCAAGAATGCATTCGCCGAAGGTCAGTGGGTGCGCCTAGCGTCTGCGGCCATGACGATCCCCGGAGACACATTCGACACCGATCGAGCCGATCCCCCCACGGACGGACCAGAGCGCCCGATGCTCGATGGGTGGCTGGACTTTCACCGAGATACCCTGCTGCGCAAGTGCGCGGGGCTGACCACCGAGGAATTGAAGACCCGGTCCTGTGCACCGTCGACGCTGACCCTGCTCGGACTCGTACGGCACATGGCCGAGGTGGAGAGCTGGTTCAACAACGACCTCGCCGACGGCCCTGTCGAGCCGATCTTCTACACCGATGAGGATCCCGACGGGGACTTCGACAATCTCGATGAGGCGGTGCCGGCCGACGATGTCGCCACCTACCGACAGACCGTCGCTCGCTCACGGGCATTCTGCGCCAGCCACGAGGACCTGGACGAGGTGTGCTCGACAAGCCGCCGCAGCGGTAGGGGCATCACACTGCGCTGGGTCTATCTGCACATGATCGAGGAATATGCCCGGCACAACGGACATGCTGACCTTCTCCGTGAGCGAATCGATGGGGCAACCGGCGACTGAATCATCGATCACCGTCGGACCCGTACGCGAGCCTGAGCTCGACCACCGCCGCAGGAGAGAGCCTTGATATGAGCATGGAAGTCACTGCATGGATGTCGCTCTATCACGCTATGAACCAGAACGACGAGCGTCGAAAGTTCTCCCTCGCGACGCTTCGCAGGATTCTGGGTTTCGCTCGGCCGCATCGACGCGACCTGATCATCTTCCTGCTCTTGAGCGTGGTCTCCGCCGTCCTCATCGTGGCGACCCCGGTTCTGGCCGGTCGCGTCGTTGACGCCATCGTGGGCGGCGGCGCAGTCTCGACGGTCATTCAACTGTCGGTGGTCATCGCGGCGATTGCGTTGCTCGAGGCGGCTGTCGGCCTGGTCAGCCGATGGCTGTCCTCCCGCATCGGGGAGGGCCTGATCCTCGACCTGCGCCGTGCGGTGTTCACCCATGTCCAGCGGATGCCGGTGGCCTTTTTCACGAGGACCCGCACGGGGGCGCTGGTCAGCCGACTCAACAATGACGTCATCGGTGCCCAACGCGCCTTCAGCGACACGCTGTCCGGCGTGGTCACGAACGTCGTGGCCTTGGTGCTCACCCTGGCCGTGATGCTGCAGGTCTCCTGGCAGATCACCCTCCTGGCCTTGATCCTGCTGCCGGTCTTCGTCCTGCCAGCCCGTCGGATGGGCCGCAGGTTGGCCGCGATGGAACGCGAAGCCGCCGACCACAACGCAGCCATGACTACGCAGATGACCGAGCGGTTCTCCGCACCCGGGGCGACCCTGGTCAAGCTGTTCGGTCGGCCCGCCGACGAGACTGCCGAGTTCACCGCGCGAGCGAGTCGGGTCCGCGACATCGGAGTCCGTACGGCGGTCTACCAGTGGGTGTTCGTGACCGCGTTGATCCTGGTCTCGGCCTTAGCGCTGGCGTTGGTCTACGGACTGGGTGGCTACCTCGCGCTGCGCGGCGATCTCGACGCCGGCGACGTCGTGGTACTGGCGCTCCTGCTGGCCCGGCTATACGCGCCGTTGACCGCATTGGCCAGTGCCCGGCTGGAGGTGATGACCGCGCTGGTCAGTTTCGAGCGGGTCTTCGAAGTGCTCGATCTGGTGCCGTTGATCAAAGAGCCCGCTGAGCCCGTTCCGGTGCCCACCGGTGGCGTGTCGATGGAGTTCCGAGATGTCCGGTTCAGCTACCCCGCCGCCACGGCGGTCTCCCTCGCCTCGCTGGAAGAGGTCGCCACGCTGGACGCCCGCGGCGGGGAAGAGGTCCTGCACGGGCTGTCCTTCACCGCGCAACCGGGACGGCTGATCGCTCTCGTCGGGTCATCCGGTGCGGGGAAGTCCACCGTCTCGGCGCTGGCCGCCCGACTGTACGACGTCGACAGCGGCTCGATCCGGCTGTCCGGAGTCGATCTACGAGAGCTGTCCTTCGATTCCATCCGGGACACCATCAGTGTGGTCACCCAGGATGGCCACCTCTGGCACGACACAATCGGTGCCAACCTCCGATTCGCCCGTCCTGAAGCTACCGATGGCGACCTGTGGGATGCCTTGACCCGAGCCCGACTCGAGCAGCTCGTGCGGTCGCTTCCAGATCAGTTGGACACCATGATCGGCGAGCGGGGCTACCGGCTCTCCGGTGGCGAGCGACAGCGACTGACCATCGCCAGGCTGCTCCTGGCCCAGCCGCGAGTGGTGATCCTGGACGAGGCCACAGCCCACCTCGACTCCCAGTCAGAGGCGGCGGTCCAGGAGGCCCTCGTGGAGGCGTTGAGCGGGCGGACCTCGCTGGTCATCGCTCACCGATTGTCAACAATCCGAGCCGCCGACGAGATCCTGGTGCTGGAGCAGGGCACCATCGTCGAACGCGGAACTCACCGGGAGTTGCTCGCTGCGGGTGGCCGGTATTCCGAGCTCTATCGCACCCAGTTCGCCGACCCCAGCGCGCAAGTCTCGGCGGTCTGACCTGAGCGCCGGAAACGTCGGCTGGGCCAACGCGCATAGGGTGAGGGTGCAGAAGTCGATCTTCGCGTAGCGCTCTCCAGCTGGAAGGGATGCCATGACCGCTGTCCACGACCGAGCAGGAGCACGTGCTGTCCTCGCCCTCGTCGGGCTGGCCATGGTGGCGCTCAGCGGATGCACGAGCACGATCGCCGGAGCGCCGACGGCGGTCGGGGATCCGGTGCGCACCACCTCCGAAGAACCCGAGCCCTCCGAAACCGAGGAGACTGAAGAGACCGAGGAGACCGAGGAGACACCGTCGTCACCCGAGGGCGTCGCCTGTGAATTCGCAGCCGATGCCATTCCCAATGTTGGCCTGCTGGTCAGTGTGGCGGTGTTCGAGGAGAACTCCGGGCTGTTTCCGGTGCCCACCGAGACCAGGGAATCGGTGGCCCAGGTCCTCGACGCGATCCTGATCGACACCGAACCGATGCTGGCCGCGCTCCCCCCCGGTGCTGTCCTCGATGCCTTCACCGTCTTGCGCAATGAGAGCGCTCTGCTGCGCGACGCCATGCGCGCGCCGCCGACTGGACCTCTGCTCGACACCACTGACGACGGGCTTCTTGCGGCCTTCGATGCGCTGGGATCGGCCTGCTAGACCGTCTGACAAGGACTCAGGGCTGGGTCCGGAGATAGCGGCCGAAATGCGGAACGGTGAACGCGATCTGTCCGCGCTGGGCTGAATAGATCAGGCCCTTCTTGATCAGGGCATCACGAGCCGGGGACAGGCTGGCAGGCTTGCGCGCCAGCTTTCTGGCCACGTCGGCCGTCGGGACTCCGGCGCCGCTGTCGTCCGCGGATGCATCGGCCATGGCGCGCAGGTACTCGCGCTCGGCTGGGGTTGCCCGCTCGTACCGGGACCCGAAGAACCCGACCCCTAGCTCGGCCTCGGCCAACGGCCTGGCCACCTCGACGTCACCGGAAGTGATCGGGGATGCACCGGCGACGTCCCAGGTGACCTTGCCGTAGGCCTGGACGAAGTACGGGTAGCCATCGGCGGCGGCATATAGGGCATCGAGAGCAGCCGGCTCGAAGTCCACGCCCTCGCGATCGGCGGGTGCCCGCAGGGCCAAGTCAGCAGCGGAACGGTCCAGCCGGTCGATGCGAGTGAAACGGAACAACCGCTCCGAGTAGCTCTTTGCCGCGGACAGGACTGCGGGCACGTGCGGCAGCCCGGCGCCCACGACGACCAGTGGAGCACCGCGCTGGGACAGTTCGTGGCACGCGGCGCACAGAGCTGACACCTCCTCCGGCCCGAGGTCGTGCACCTCGTCCACGAACAGCGCAATCCCGGAGCCGACATCACCGGCCAGGTCGGCTGCATCGGTGAGCAACTCGACCAGGTCGATCTCAAGGTCTCCGGAGTCGGCCCGTCCGACCGCTGCCGGTCCATCGATCCCCGGGACCCACCGGTCGCGCATCGCAGTCCCGGGCGGATGACGCGACGCGAAGGCCTTGAGGGTCGCCAGCACCTGCTCAACACGCTCGGGAGCGCGGTGTCTCGGCGCGATTTCGCGCACCGCCAGGTGCAAGGCGCCGACCAACGGGCGGCGGATGTCCCGATCAGGGCGCGCCTCCCATTTACCGGTCCCGAACCCGCGCGCGATCGCGGCGGAGCGCAGTTGGTTGAGTAGCACCGTCTTGCCCACTCCGCGCAGGCCGGTGAGCATCAGGGAGCGTTCCGGACGTCGCGCACTCACTCGTTCGAGGAGCACGTCAAAGGCGGCGAGTTCGGCGCCACGGCCGGCTAGCTCGGGCGGCCGTTGCCCGGCGCCGGGAGCGTAGGGATTGCGGACCGGATCCATGTCGAGGACTGTATGGCGTCATCTACCTCAAACCCTAGATTTCGGTAGATAACCCAATCGTCGTGTCGCGGTGCCCGCGTCAGGAGTCGCCGAACCGTCCGACAGGATCGCGGGCATGACACATCCCCGAGCCGGGCAACACGCCGAGCCTGCCGACCTGGTCGACGTCCCGAACCTGGTGACGCGGTACTTCACCGAGACACCCGACCTTGAGGATCCGCGCCAGCAGGTCGTGTTCGGCACGTCGGGTCATCGCGGGTCGAGCCTGTTGACGTCGTTCAACGAAGCGCACATCCTGGCCACCACCCAGGCCATCTGTGAGTACCGGAGCCAGCAGGGCTACGACGGTCCACTCTTTCTCGGGCGCGACACGCATGCGCTTTCCGAGCCGGCATGGGTCAGCGCCATCGAGGTTCTGGCGGCCAACGACGTGACTGTGCTGATCGACTCGGCCGGACGGTATACGCCCACGCCTGCCGTCTCGCACGCCATCCTCCGCGTGAACGGCGGTCGTCGGTCCGGGCCGGGACTGGCCGACGGCATCGTCGTGACCCCCTCGCACAACCCGCCAGGAGATGGTGGCTTCAAGTACAACCCTCCACACGGAGGACCAGCCGACACCGACGCCACCGGCTGGATCGCGGACCGGGCCAATGAAATGTTGCGTGCTGGGCTATCCGGCGTACGCAGGATTCCCATCACCCGGGCGCGCGCGTCGACCTCGCCGCACGACTTCATGGCCACCTACGTCGACGACCTGCCGAACGTGCTGGATCTCAATGCCGTACGAGACGCCGGCGTTCAGATCGGCGCGGACCCCCTCGGCGGCGCGAGCGTGGACTACTGGGCGGCCATTGCCGACCGGCATGCCCTTGACCTCACCGTGGTCAATCCAGTGGTGGACCCGACGTGGCGGTTCATGACCCTGGACTGGGATGGCAAGATCCGGATGGACTGCTCGTCGCCGTCGGCGATGGCATCCCTGATCGAAAGGCGCGGTCGGTTCCAGATCTCGACCGGCAATGATGCCGACGCTGATCGGCACGGCATCGTGACGCCCGAGGCGGGCCTGATGAACCCGAATCACTTCCTGGCCGTTGCCATCGCCTACCTGTACGGCGCCCGCCCCGGATGGTCCGCAGCTGCGGCGATCGGCAAGACGCTGGTCTCTTCATCCATGATCGACAGGGTCGCAGCTTCCTTGCCACGCAACCTGATCGAGGTCCCGGTCGGATTCAAGTGGTTCGTTCCTTGCCTGCTGGACGGCTCGGTCGGCTTCGGCGGCGAGGAATCAGCCGGAGCGTCGTTCCTGCGGCGCGACGGCTCGGTCTGGACCACCGACAAGGACGGGCTCCTCCTGGCGTTGCTTGCATCCGAGATCCTCGCCGTGACCGGTCGCTCGCCGAGTCAGCACTACGTCGATCTCACTGAGCAGCATGGAGTGCCGGCTTATGCCCGCGTCGACGCGCCGGCGACTCGGGACCAGAAGGCTAGGCTGGGCAAGCTTGCACCGCAGGATGTTTCGGCCACCCAGCTCGCAGGCGAATCGATCATCTCGAAGTTGACCACCGCTCCGGGCAATGGCGCCGCGATCGGTGGGCTCAAGGTCACCACCGAATCAGCATGGTTCGCAGCCCGTCCGTCTGGAACCGAAGACGTCTACAAGATCTACGCCGAGTCCTTCCGCGGACCAGACCATCTGGCCCAGGTCCAGGCCGAGGCACTGGAGGTCGTCACCGCGGCACTAGCCCGCTGAGGCGCCCTCTCGGCGAGGGTCAACTCGCTCGGACGGTAGCGGCGAAGGCAGTCAGCTGCCCGCTGTCGGCCTTGCGGATCGCCGACCTGATCACCGGACCGAGCAGCCGTACCGGACCCGTCATCCGGCAATCCGCGACGAGGCTCACCCGGGTTCCCTCACCCGCTGAGGTACAGGTGTAGATGTAGTCGGCGGTTACACCGCCCTGGCCGCTGGTGACGGTGACGCTGCGGCCGTCGACCAGCCGTGCCCAGACTTCGTCGATCGGGCGGTCGATCGTGGTCTCAGCGGCGAACGCCTCGGTCATCCCATACCTCCGGTCAGTGAGTCAGCCCGCTCATGGTGGCCGTCGGAAGAGTTCTGGGATTGGACGAATTTCACCTCTTGTCGGGAACGAAACCCGCCGAGTCCGGGGTCTGCGTGCGGTCATAGGTAGAGCGCTGGGCGGCCAGGTACTCCGACGGAGTGACGCCGGTGTGACGCTTGAAATCGCGGATCAGGTGCGCTTGATCCGACCAGCCCAGTTCAGCTGCCTTGTCCGCCCAACCGACCGAGCCGTACACGTCGATGCTCTCGAGCAGCCGGCGCATTCGCAAGCGCGGACTCGACAATGTCCAATGCCTCGCTCGCCGTCTGGCAGGTCAATAGGCCACGCCGCAGCTCAGCTGCCCGCGGCCAGGTCTCGAGCAACCCCGCGATCCGGCCACGCAGTGCTGCCGGTGCGATTCCCAAGGCGGGACGGCAACCCACGGGCTTGGTCACGATTCCAACGCAGTACGTCTCACCGTGCGGTTCGTTGAGAATCGGCCGATCGTGCGGTCCGATCAGGAAACCGGTGTCGGCCACCAGTGCTTCACCCCCACCGGTGGGTGTTTGGGTGATCGGGTCGCCCAGGACGAACGCCGCGACCGTCGACCCGGTAGGGGCGATGCGTTCGCGGACCCCGGTAATGCGACCCCGGGCGAACCAGATCGATTCGACGTACCGGCCGGTCTCACCGCCGAGCGGGCGCGGCAGTTACTCGAACACGGATGGACCGTAGTGGCCACCCCGCAGCGTGGTCCCGCTGGTCAGCCGCTACAGCCTGATGTCGTAGCTATGCAGGGAACCCACGACATCAGACGGCTACGAAACGGTCAGTTGCTGCGGGCGGTGCGCCGTCCGCGCGGTGAACCCGAGCGGCTGTGCCCGGCCTCGGAGCGGCCGACAGCGCCGCCGGCGATCCGGGCACTACCGGGGGCTGCGTTGCGAGGGGCCGCGGATCCGTGACCGGCACCCCGGTAGCCGCGGGTACGGGACTGACCGCCGCTGGATGAGGTGCTGGCGCCGTCGCGGCCGGGCGTGCCGGTCCGACGGTGTGCACCACTGCGTGGGTGGCGACGGGTCTCGGTGTCGGCCGGTGCGGCAGCCAGAGCGATGCCGCTCGGAGGCCGGGCACCGGTCAACGAGGCCAGGTCGACATCCCCTGGACGAGCTGAGCTACGGCTCGGCTGGACGCCGGCCTTGCGCGTCATCTGGTCGACCTCGCGGCGCTGGTGTGGCAGGACGAGGGTGAGGACAGTGCCGGACTCTCCGGCCCGTGCCGTACGACCGGCCCGGTGCAAGTAGTCCTTGGGGTCGGCCGGCGGATCGACGTGTACGACCAGGCCGACGTTGTCGACGTGGATGCCGCGGGCGGCGACGTCAGTGGCGATCAGGACCGGAACCAGTCCGTCCTTGAATTGAGCGAGCGTGCGCGTGCGCTGGCCCTGGGACTTGCCGCCGTGCAGCGACCCGGCGCGTACGCCGACCTGTCCGAGCTTCTTGGCCAGCCGATCGGCACCATGCTTGGTCCGGACGAAGAACATCGTCCGGCCGTCCCTCGAGGCGATCTCGCTGACGACGTCGAGCTTGTCCTCGGCGGAGACGGTGATGACGTGGTGGTCCATCTCCACGACACCGGCGGTCGCCGGAGCGACCGAGTGGGTGACCGGATGGGACAGGTACTGGCGGACCAGCTTGTCGACGTCACCGTCGAGGGTGGCCGAGAACAGCAGCCGCTGACCGCCGGGGCGTACCTGATCCAAGAGCTTGCGCACCTGAGGCAGGAAACCCATGTCTGCCATGTGGTCTGCCTCGTCGAGGATCGCGATCGAGACATCGCCGAGGTCGCAGGCCCGCTGGCTGATCAGATCGTTGAGCCGGCCAGGAGTGGCAACCAGGAGATCGACGCCGCGGCGCAATCCATCGATCTGGCGGCCGAATGGCATGCCGCCGACGACGTTCTTGACGCACAGGCCAAGGGTGGTGGCGTAGGGCTCGAGAGCCTCGCACACCTGCATCGCGAGCTCGCGAGTCGGGACCAGGACCAGAGCACGGGGTCGCTTCGGAGCGGTGCTGCCGGTAGTGAGCCGGATCAGGGTCGGCAGGCCGAAGGCCAGTGTCTTGCCCGATCCGGTCTGGCCTCGGCCGAGGACGTCCTTGCCGGACAGGATGTCCGGGATGGTCGCGGCTTGGATGGGGAAGGGTTCGGTGATGCCGCGGCGGTGCAGTGTGGTCACGACGTTGGTGGGGAGCCCGAGGTCGGCGAAGCTCGGCGAGGCCGAGTCGGGGGTCGAGTCGGGCAGGGTGGAACGGGCAGGGTCGAGCTGAGACAAAGTAGTAGTCCTCCAGGACGGATGGCACGTCACTGGCGATCCACACCGCGGTGTCACTCACGCGGGATGAAAACGAAAAGGACGGGCCCAGCGCAAGGTGCGCTGTAGCAAAGCATCGGAGCTGAAACTCGCGAATCTGCATCCGATCGGCTCGCGAGATGCGCGAGCAACACCCCGACAGTACGGCACAGCGCCGGCAAAGTCCGGATCAGGTGTCTCGGGCCTGGTGACGCTGCCCACTACCCGGGCTTGTTCAGCCCGACGGGAAGGAGGCCGGCCAATCGTCGGGTATCGGAGCGTGCCGCTGCGCGACCTCAGCGGGATCAAGATTGTCTCGGTGCGTGGTGATTGCCCAACGGTGGCCGAACGGGTCCCGCAGAATTCCGTACCGCTCGCCCCAGAACATCTCAGTGATAGCCATCTCGATCTGTGCACCTGCCGCGAGCGCGAGAGCGGCGGCTCCATCGACGTCCTCGACCTCGAGCAGCAACAGGGCCGACGACCCACCGGTGGCCGGCGGCGGGCTCCCGCCGATCTCCGGGAACTCGTCACTGATCATCAGCTTGGCAGGACCGAACGCGAGCTCGACGAACAGCACACGGCCACTGGGCAGTGCGTTCCGGAGCAGGACCGACGCTCCGAAGACCGAGCAGTAGAACGCCGCGGCGGCATCAGCGTCGGACACGAAGATGTGGCTACTCACATTCAACGGCCGGTCAGGCATCGCTACCTCCAGTTCGGTCAGGCAGCAGCCCCGCATCGGCGGCTGCATCGGCGAGTCGGGACGTCAGCTCCGCCGCCGCAGCAGCAGCCTCCCAGCCGCGCCCGGTCATTTCGTAATAGCGCCGCCTGGAGTCGTGCGGAGCTTGCGCATCGCTGCCCTCCGCTTCAGTGACCAGCCCGTCAGCGAGGAGCCGGGCCATCGTGCGGTACAGCGTGCCCGGGCCGAGTCGGACGCCCTTGTGGGTGATCGTCTCGACGAAGCTCATCACGGCGTAGCCGTGCGCGTGGCCTGAAGCCAGGGCCAGCAACACCTGGAACTCAGCCGGGGTCAGGGCCTGTGGGTCCGGCTGAGGACCTGCGCTTCCCATGGGCGCCTCCGATCAGAGCTTGTCGAGCCAGTCCAGTGCATAGTCCGCGACGGACTCCCAGCCGGGTTGGTTGCAGATGAAGTGTGAGCGGCCATCGAACTGCTTGAAGTCCAGAGTCCCGGCTCCGGATGCATAGGCAGCGACGTTCTTCTCCACAAGGCCCATCGGGACAAGGTGGTCTTGGTCCCCGGCGAGGAAAAGCATTGGCTTGTGTTCGGCGTCGAAGTCGACCTCCCCCTGCCTACCCTGGGTGCTGCGCGGCACGTTGCGGCTCTCCGGAACCACGTACTTCTCGAAAGCCTCGTCGCTGTCGGCTCGGCTCATGGTGTTGCAGAAGGTGAAGTGGAAGCGCTTCTTCGTCATCTGCACCGGACGGTTGCCGGCCAGGGGATTGACGTGCGGGAAGTTTGCTCGCAGGAATGTCGGATCGAAGGTCCGAACACCCTTCGGGGGCGCTGGACTGACAGCTACCCCCGCTTGCGCGTATCCGTCGTTCACCAGCTTCTGCACCAGCAGGCCACCGATAGAGTGACCGATCAGCAAAGGTCGCTCAGGCAAGGCGTCGATCACGGCCTTCGTGTGCTCGGTGACCTCTCCGAACTTCAGTGATCCCAATGCAGGTGCAATATTCCTACGGAGGGTCGCCGGCTCACCGTCATGGTGTGGCCAGGCTGGGGTGTGACATGTGTAGCCACGAGTCGAGGCGCGCTCAACCCAGGGCGCCCAGCTCACCGGGTTCATGTACATACCGTGCAGGAAAACCAGATGTGGGTGTGACTCCAT
>Ga0190275_10002723_pt1 | contig 12581 bp, 15 predicted proteins | sample Popmic550T_FD_133745 | JGI IMG/M metagenome (GOLD analysis project Ga0190275, IMG submission 133745) | Populus adjacent soil microbial communities from riparian zone of Yellowstone River, Montana, USA - 550 T | ecosystem: Environmental > Terrestrial > Soil > Riparian zone > Trees stand | place... | reverse complement strand
GCGATGTGGTGCACGCAGTGGCCCACTTCTGCGTCCTGAACCGGAATCCCATCAGAGAGCAAGCCCCGGTTGATCGGCCGCCAGGTGCTGCCGGCGTCGTCGCTGCGGAAGGCGCCGGCGGCCGAGATGGCGGCATAGATCCGGGCGGGGTCGTTCGGATCGAGGATGATGGTGTGCAGGCACATACCGCCCGCACCTGGTTCCCAATTCGTGCTGGTGTGGTGGGTACGAAGTCCGGGGAGTTCCTGCCAGGTCTGTGCGCCGTCTGTCGAACGGAACAGTGCGGCATCTTCGACGCCCGCATAGACCGTGTCGGGGTCGGTCAGGGACGGTTCGAGATGCCAGACCCGGGTGAACGCGAACGGTCGCGGCGTCCCGTCGTACCACTTGTGCGAACCGACGTCGCCCTCATATCCGAACTTGTTGCCCTTCGCTTCCCAGGTCAGCCCACCATCGTCGGAACGCTGGATCACCTGGCCGAACCAGCCACCCGAAGGCGCCGCATACAGCCTGTTCGGATCGGCCGGTGAACCTGTCAGGTGGTATGTCTCCCAGCCGGGGAAGTGCGGACCGCTGACATCCCAATCCTTGCGCTTGCCGTCCGAGGTGAGCACGAAGGCTCCCTTTCGGGTCCCAACCAGAACGCGGACTCCCGTCATCGGGCACTCCTTCCCAGGCAATATGACCACCCAACTACCCGTCGCTGACGGTCGCAAGGTGAAGGTCCGATACCGGACCCCTGGTAGGCAGACCGCGTCACCGGCTGATTCTCATCGGCCGAGACCATGGGACATCAGTCCCAACTATCGATCTTCACATCCCGCGGTGCCGGTGCGCCCTTGCCCATCTCGACCAACATTTTCAAACTCATCAGGTAGGTTGCCCACTTGGTGCTGCAGTGGTACATGAATTCCACCGGCTCCCGCCAACCCTCGTGCTCGAACAGGACAACGGTGTAATCGCCCTCTTGTCTCAGCTCGAAGCCGACAGTGGTGCCGATCCATTCTTCGGGACCATCGATCACCTGCCACCGCACTCGCTTGGCCGGATCCAATTCCAGAACTTTCATATCGAATCCGCCGGCCGCAAAACGGAACGCGATGACGGCACCGATATCGGTTGCACCTGTGGTGTCCTCGGTCCACCACCCGGACAGCCCCGGCAGAGTCGTGAGCGCCGCGTAAACCTCCTCGGTCGAGGCTCCTTCGATTCCTACTTTGTGGAGAATATTTACCATTTTCGTTCCCTTTCTTAGATATTGATTGACCACCCGTGCTGCTCCTGCCTGTACATACCCCTTTTCCCGTTGCGGCCAAGACGGCGCCATCTGTGCCGGACGTGAACTTGTGGAGGTCACTTCTGCTTGCTGCGTTCGATTGCCTCCGCAATCTGCTTGATACGCCGAAGTCTGCCGTCCCAGGTTTCGCCGACCGCGGCGAGCTGTGCGACGGCACGAGCAAGTTGTGCGTCGTCGACCCGGTACCGCATCTCCCGCCCGGCCGGCGTGACGTGGACCAGCCCTACCCGGTCCAGCACACCGAGATGTTTGGCGATCGCCTGTCTGGTCACTGGCAATTTCGCACTGAGGCTGGTTGCCGTTCCGGCGCCGTCGCTGAGCAGCAGATCAAGCATGCGTCGCCGGGTGGGATCTCCGATCGCGGACCAGAGGTCGTCATCGATGGCGACCGTCATTGGCTGGCGACCATCTGATTCACGTATTCGCCGATCCGAGGCAGGAAGATGTCCCAGCCAGTGCAGTGGTCCCGGTAGGCCTCCTCAAGAACGGCAACTTCCCAGCCCATCTCGCGGAAACCCACTTCCGTCATCCGAACTGCCGTGCCCGCCCCTTCTGGCGTGAGCTCGAATGTCACCAGCAATGAGTTCGTCGCGGTTGCGATCTTGCCGGGGGAATGCACCCAGCGGAAGGAGAACAGGTGGGGTGGTTGAACCTCGACGACGGTGAGTTGCACATGATTGGCGCCGGGCGTACCGCGCTCGCCGAACACCAATTCCCCAGTGGCGCCGGCGGTTGGCTCGAATGCTGTCTCTGCGGTCCACCATTCCTTGATGTGCACCGGACTGCTGATGACTTCGAAGACCACCTCTGGCGATGCTTCGACATGGATCTCCCGTTCGATGGTTCCGTACTCCATGGTCTCCCTCTCGCGCAACGTTTGGTTGCACATAACGCTAGGCCATTTGACGGGGTAACGCAACATCTGGTTGCTCGTCGGCAGATGCGCCGACATCGAAGCCGCGCATCATCGTCAATGCATAGCTCGCTCGGGCTCGAGTCCTCGTCTGCGGCTGACAGTGAAGCCGAGGCCACTCTTGTTCAAGGATGACTGTCGGTGGGTCGCCGTAATCTCTCCACCATGAGCAACCTGACTGGACGAGACCAGACCGCACTCCTCGTTGTCGACGTGCAGAACGACGTCGTCGGGAATGCCTGGCGGCGAGATGAGGTGGTGGACCGGATCGCTGGGCTGGTGGACGGTGCCCGCGCGGCTGACGTCCCAGTCGTCTGGGTGCAGCACAATGACGAAGAGATGACAATCGGCTCGGCTGGGTGGGGCATGGTCGACAGGTTGGTCCGCGCCGACGGTGAGGCCACTATCGACAAGCAGTACGGCGACTCCTTTGCCGATACCGAGTTGGAGAAGGTGTTCGAACAGCTCGGGGTCGGGCACATCGTCTTGTGTGGCGCACAGACCGATGCCTGCATCACGGCAACGATGTATGGCGGAATCTGTCGAGGTTACGATGTCACCCTTGTCGAGGACGCGCACACCACCGATGATTCAGAATTCGGGGGTGTGCAACTGCCGGCGGAACTCATGGTGAAACATCTGGTGCGGGCTGCAACATATGCCGAATGGCCGGGGGTGCGGCTGACCGCGAAGCCCGCGGACGCCATTGCCTGGTGACCGCCGGTCCGATGGCGGCAAGAACGGTTCGTAGAGTTTCCTACCGGCAGCACGGGCGGATCGGATAGCCTTGTTTTGTGTCCGAACTGCTGCCCACATTGCTGATTGTGGCGGGATTTGTCGTCGTCATGGCCGGCTTGGCGTGGGTGACGACCCGTCGCCGGGGCCGTAAGGCGGCTGGCGCGTTTGCCGGGCCCTTCGAGGAGATCTGGCACCCCTCAGCCCACCGAGCACGAATCGACATTGAGGTGCAGGACGAGCGCAAGATCGCGCCGACTGAGGCCGGTGACCCGCTCTTGCCGGGTGGGCCGGACGCGACCGGGCCTACTGGCCGCGCCGTTCCGTAGCGCTCTGCACGTGCGGTCGTCTGAGTCAACCGGCCAATCGTGCCCGCAGGGCGTGGGTGGTCCAGTCGAATACCGGTGCCAAGCTTTCCGGTGGCGGCCATTCGTTGATCACCGAGAGCAGTCGAAGGTAGCGTTCCCGGCGCGGGTCGTTCACGGTTACCAGCCACTCGAGCAGGCGGGTGATGAGTTGATCGCCAGGGATCGCTCCCCCACGGTAACGGGCGACAACCGCGCCGATGATCGGCTCGGCACCCGCAGACATCGGCTCCACCCCGGCGGCCATGGCGGCTCTGACCTGGTGGCTGATGGTGGCGGCCAGATCGGGCCGCGGCACGCCCCCTTCGGCGCGGTCGGCAACGTGCTGCGCGACCAGGTCCCGCATCGTCATTCGGAAGCTGTTGTCCTGCAACAGTTCAATCAAATTGATCCAGGCCTCGAGTTGAGCCGTACTAGGGTGGTCGGGCAACTCCGGTCGCAATGATCGGGCAATCCCAACGAGATCCGGAGCAGCCCCCTGATCGCCGAACACGCTGACGGTGAACTCGTCGATCAATCGTTGCTGTTCGAGCTGGGACAGCTTGCCTGCTCTGGTCATCTGTTCCAGCTCCTGTCGTGTTGATCCATGGGTGGCCACCACGGTGAAAACCGCCTGCCGCATTCGCAGCACGCTGATCTGTACCGCAATGGCCCTTGCTTGTGTTGCGGCGACCTCGGCAAGCGACCGTTCGTGGTCGAGGACACGTTTGATGGTCGACAGGTCCAAGCCGAGGTCGCGAAGCGTCCGCACCAGTTGAAGCCGGGCCATGGCGTCGGCGTCAAACACCCGGTTGCCGGCGGAATTTCGGCCGACCGCCGGCACGATCCCGCGGTCGGCGTAGAAGCGAATCGTCTTGATGGTCAATCCAGTTCGACGGGACACCGCACCGATTGGAAGAAGTTGGTCGTCGTCCACAGCGCCTACTCTGCCCCCTCCCCTTAGCGGAGGTGCAAGCCCCTCATCGCCACACCATGCCTTGTCATCCGACCGGCGATGCGGTGTTATTCCGGGGTCGAGGCAACCGAAGGTGAGGGATCATCGCGTGAAATCAGTTGATATGCCCGGTTTTGGTGGTCCTTCTCGGCAATGGAGCAGGCGGCAGGCGCTGCGCGCCGGTGGGTTTGTCGGTTTCGGCGCGTTTCTCGCAGCCTGTTCTGGCGGCGGCCAGGGCGCGGGTGCTGCCAGTTCCAGTTTGTCGGGCTCGAGCCGCCCGGCAGTACCATCGGCAATGTCGACCTCGGCAGCATCATCGACCGGCTCCCCTGGTGCGGTCGTGCTCGATCAGGCCGCCAGCGAGCGGCTGGATGCGCTCTTCGACAAGACCTTTTCTACTACCGGTCTGGCCGGAATGGCGGCCGGGGTCTGGATCGGACCCGATGCTTGGCTGCGATCAGCGGGATACGCCGACCTATCCGGCATGACGCCTTTCCGACCGGCGGACCACGTCCGCATTGCCAGCATCACCAAGTCCTACACCGCAACCGCCGTGCTGATCTTGGCCGATCAAAAGCGCATCGCGCTCACCGACACTCTCGAGTCATTCGTCCCAGGGGTGGCGAACGGCCAGCAGGTTACCGTCGAGAACCTGCTCGGTATGACGTCCGGAATCTACGATTTCACTTCCGACGAGGCATTCCTGGCCGCGTTCGACGCGAACCCGACCATGGCCTGGTCCGATGACGACATGCTGGCCGTCATCGCCCGGCACGACCCGTTGTTCGCCCCCGGCGCAGAGGTGTCGTACTGCGATTCGAACTACGGTCTGCTCGGTATGATCATCGCGAAGGTCACCGGAAGGCCCGCAGGCGAATTCATCACCAGCGAGGTCGTCGACAAGCTGGTCTTGCCGAATACTTCCTATCCAACAAGCACGACGATTCCCGACCCGCATCCCACCGGGTACGTCCCGCCGGTCACCGAGCCGAATGCGCCGTTCGACAACGCGGGTGCGCCGCCCAAGGTCGTCACCGAATTGAACCCTGCGGTTCCGTCGACTGCCGGCGCGATGATTTCCACCCTGGACGACCTCAAGACCTGGGGCGGTGAACTGGCCTCCGGATCGTTACTCGCCCCGGCGACCCAAGCAGCCAGGCTCGAGTCCCGCCCGTTCCCGGGTCAACAAATCAATATCGGCTACGGACTCGGCTGCGAGACCCTCAACGAATTTATCGGCCACAATGGCGCCATTCTCGGATTCAGTACGGTGGTGATGCGCCGCCCCCAAGTCGATGTCACCATCGCGGCTGTCGCCAACGAATCGACCAACTTCACCACCCCGACATCGTCTTTCGCCTACGCGGTGATCAAGGAGCTCTACCCCGATCAATTCGTCTAGGTGTCGCCACACCCGCCCGCGCGGATCAAAATCGCCTGCGCGGATCAACTTTCACGGATTGTGCTTAGTGGGACAGAAAGTAACTCTTTCAACCGCGCGGTGGAAGTTGATCCGCGCGGAACATGGTGGAGGTCAGGGGGTGTCGGCGGGTGCCGGGATCTTGGTGTCCTGCGCGTAGTGGGCGAGCATCGTGCCGACGAAGTCGAAGATCACCTGCGGATTTATGCCATCGGGGTCGGCCAGCCAGGCCAGGTTGACGCCATCGAAGAGGGCGGCGACAAATTGCGCAAAGACCTGCGGGGAAGCCGGCAGCTCGATGCCATGGTCGGCCAGCCAGGGGCCGGTCACTGATTCAGCGGTGGCCCGGTATGCCGCGTACTGCGCTCGCGCAACATTCCGGTACTCGGGTGACCGAAGCGACCAGGTGGTGAGCTCGAACAGGGCGATGTGCCGACCCTGATCGTCACCTTCGATGACTTCGAAGGCCGACCGAAACCGCTGTGCAAAGTCGGCGGCCGCATCGAGCTCGGGTCGGACGGACGGCGCACCGGTCGCCGCCTCGAGCTGGCGCAGCATGCCCTGCACGACTTCCTCCAGCAGCTCATCCTTTCCGGTGAACCAGTAATGCACCAGGCCATGCGGCACCCCGGCTTCGGCGGCGATCCGCCGAGTTGTCGCCGCCGCCACACCTTCTCGGCCGATCACCCGGGTAGCAGCTTCGATCAATTGCGCGCGACGGCCGTCGTCGGATCGGCGTTGGGATGACCGTTCGGATGCCATCACAGGAACCTAACACCGGGCTCGGCCGGTTGGCCTGGCCAGTTGGCCAAGACCTCCGCCCCCAGGCATTGTTGACACCGTCTCGATACCGGCGGTCTTCGTGCGGCCGCTCTTCGAGGGCAAGGGATCGAGTGCCACCGCACTTTTCTGGCCACGCTCATCGAACGCGGCGACGTTGTCGATGTCGACCGACAGCTGCGGCTGGCCGGCTGACGAAGCGGGGCCTACGACACCGGATGGTCATTACCGGGAGCCGGAAGTCAATGCGGCGGCATCGAACAAGCGGGATCGCCAACAGAGTGGTTCAGTCTCCGCTATGAGCATCCTTCAACGTCGAATGTCTCTCATCATCGTCGCGGGCCTGCTCGCCGCCGCCACCGCGGTGGCGATTCCGGTTTCCGCAGAAACTCAAGCGACCCAGACCGATGGAGACCGGCATCAGCGAAGCCAGCCATTGGTGATCGGCCACCGCGGTGCCTCGGGCTATCGCCCGGAACACACACTGGCCAGTTACGAGTTGGCGGCGAGGATGGGCGCCGACTTCATCGAACCCGATCTGGTGTCGACCAAAGATCATGTGCTGATCGTCCGACACGAGAACGAGATCAGCGGGACAACAGATGTCGCCAATCACCCGGAGTTCGCGGACCGCAAGACCACCAAGAAAGTGGACAATGTTGATACCGAGGGATGGTTCACCGAGGATTTCACCCTGGCCGAGATCAAGACGCTTCGAGCCAAGGAGCGGCTCCCCAAGATCCGCCAGCACAACACCATCTATGACGGTCTGTTCCAGGTGCCGACCTTCGCCGAAGTGCTTGCCCTCCGAAAGCAGCTCAGTCGGGAACTGGACCGGACCATCGGCATCTACCCCGAAACCAAGCATCCGACGTACTTTCGCGAACTAGGGCTCGAACTCGAGACGCCACTGGTGCGGGCGCTGAAGCGGGCGGATTTGACCAGCTACTCGTCACCGGTCTTCATCCAGTCGTTCGAGCTCAGCAATCTGGTCACGCTCCGCAAGGATTTCCGGGTCAGGAACAAGCTGGTCTTTTTGACCAGCGCCAGCGGCAGCCCGTTCGAGGGCGAGCACACCTACGAGTACTACACGTCACCAGCGGGACTTGTAGAGGTGGCGAAGACCGTCAATGGCATCGGCCCGGACAAAGGTCAGATCATTCCGCGTGACGCCGCAGGTAATCTGACCTCCCCCACCACCCTGGTCCGGGATGCGCACGCGGCCGGGCTGCTGGTGCACCCCTACACCTTCCGGGCGGAGAACGATTTCTTGCCGACGAATCTCCGGAACGGCCCCATCCTGTCCGACTACGGGCGCATCCTGGACGAGATGACCACCTTCCTGGAAACGGGTATCGACGGATTCTTCACCGACCAGGCCGATATCGGGGTTCTCGCCCGGGACCGGTTCGTCGGCGCCCGCTGAGGCTTGCTCCGGCAGGCGGTTCGCGGTCCGAGCCGTCCAGGTGCATCGGCCAGGAGCATCGTCCGGGTGCATCGGCTTTGGGTCATGGATGAGTTCGGCAGCGCGAATGGGTCTGCCTGAGGCCAACGACCCGAGGAGCAGCAATGACCGACAACACCGGCGCACAGCCCGCGACCAACCGAATCACCGAGGTGGGGGCGGTCTTCGTCCCGGTAACCGACCACGACCGCGCGCTGCAGTTCTTCGTTGGAACGCTCGGCTTCGAGAAGACCGCCGACTTCGAGTACGGCGGTGGGCTCCGCTGGGTGGAGGTCGCCCCCAGCGGAGCCAAGAACACCATCGCGCTCGTGCCACCTGGCGAGGGCCGGCCGACCCGCGGCGATCAGACCTTTTGCGCCTTCGCCACCTCTGATATCGAAGCTGACCACATTGCGCTGCGCACCGCCGGTGTGGACGTTGACGACGTCATCGCCCGCACCTGCACACCGCGAACTGGTCTGATTTCACAGACAGCGTCAGTGCCCGATCCGGTCCCCGCCCAATTCTTCTTCAGGGACGTCGACGGCAACCGGTTCCTGATGGTCCAGCCAGGCTGATAGGACTTCACCGCCGGTGCCTGCGCGGCGGCCATCGCCACAGCTGAAGCGGGGAAAGGCGAATCATGCGCGGACCAGCGATCCCTCGTGGGTGATGACGTCGGCATCCGGATCGTCGAACCAGACTCCCCCATCGCCCAGGTAGCGGAACTTGATCTCTTCGCCCTTCGGGACATCGACGCTCACGCTGCGAGTTCCGTTGCTGCGTTTGACGAGTCGGTGAACGCCTGGCTGCCATTGATTGAACGAGCCCACCGCCGAGACGGCGCCGTCGTGGATGTCGTCGGGAAGTACAAATTGGATCTTGGTGGTGGTCGGGTTCTTCTGTTGAATGCGAATGGTCACGTGAGGTCCATCGGGTCGTCGGGCGCTGTCCGTACTGGAGCAGTCGATCCGCACAATAATTGGCGGTGGGCCGTTGAGCGAAATTGCCGCGCCGGGTGGGACGAACTTTCACGGCGTTGTTACAACGAACAGGCCACGGTCCGGGCATGGTGTCGGCCGCTGACACGCGGGTGTAGCGGCCGGGCGGATGAAGTCTGCGATGATGGAACTGTGCCTGCCAACTGCCCTTGTGACAGCGGCCTCCCCTACGACACATGTTGCGGGCCAATGCATAGGGGCGACACGCCGGCGCAAACAGCGGAGCAATTGATGCGCTCGCGATACAGCGCCTTCGCGTTGCTGGACGAGCCATACCTGCTCCGAACCTGGCATCGCGCCACCCGCCCCGCTTCGATACCGCTGGATCGCCGCACGCGCTGGTTATCCCTGGAGATCGTCGGCCGAACCGGCGGCACCGTGCTGGTGAACAAGGGCACCGTTGAGTTCCGGGCTCGCTGGCGGAGTCCGCAGGGGACGAATGGGGAGCAGCACGAGAACAGTCGGTTCGTGCGGGAGTCGGGCACTTGGTTCTACCTCGGCGCCGTCTGATGCCGTGCAGCGGCAACCGTGTTGTGGGCGCGGGACGGGCGGCACGCCGGACTGAATCGGACAAGCCCTAGGGTCCAGCTGTGTCCCGACTCGTGATCGTCCTGCCACTGGAGTCGTTGGGCGTCGGGGATGGGTTCAGCCTCAAGGATTGGCCACTGCACCTCACCGCGGCGCCCACTTTCGTCATCGGTGGTGACGACATCGCTGTCCAAAATGTTGATGCGACCTACGCGAAGGTCGTGGGGGTAACCGCGCCGACTCTGGCGGGACAGCAGCAGCTGACGGTGCGAGCCGGCCTCGATGCGGGGTTCGGCCACTCCGGAAAGATCCCGGTCACCCTGATCGAGCCGTCAACCGAACTGTTGGGACTGCACCACCGACTGGTCGACGCGCTGCGGTCGGTCGGTGCGACGTTCGATGACCCCGAATTCGTCGGTCCGGGGTACCAGCCGCATATCACTGTGACCCGTTCTTCGAGAGTGTCGCTCGGCGAGGTGCTGACGCTGCGGCAGGCCGCGCTGGTGGACATGGCACCGGCCGGCGACCGACGATTACGACGGGTGGTCTGGGTGCGCACGCTGGGGAAGTCCGATCCGGCCCGACCGGCAAACCCGGACAGCAGGCAGGGGTAGCAAGCCCGATCATGGAGGCGAGAATGAGCGATCTCCAGGGTCCGACACTGCCGTCCTTGCCGGCGGGCCCGCGCAGGACTTCGAGGATTGGGCCAGGCAGCCTGCCGATGACTTCCGGTAGCGCAGCCGGTCTGCTATCTGTGTCCCATACGGCCAGCTGATCCCGGGGGCCGTCCACCCAGAAAGAGGGAGCACACGCCATGACAACCCGGCTCAACCCGTACATCAGCTTCAAGGACAACGCCAAACAGGCCCTGGCGTTCTACCAGTCGGTCTTCGGTGGCGAGTTGACCATGTCCACCTTCAGCGAGGCCGGGATGCCCGTTGATCCGACCGAAAAGGATCTGATCATGCACGGGCAGCTGATCTCGCCGAACGACCTGGTGCTGATGGCTGCCGACACACCTAGCCATATGACGCGGAACCCGGGAGACAACATCACCGTCTCGCTGAGCGGCGAGGACGAGGATGAACTGGCCGGCTACTGGCATAAACTGACCGATGGGGCGACCATCACCGCGCCACTGGACAAGGCACCCTGGGGCGACACCTTCGGCATGTTGACCGACAAGTTTGGCACCAACTGGATGGTCAATATCGCGGGATCGCCGGCTCCATGACTTACGACATCGATTCGAGGGTCGATGACTACATCGCGAAACTTCCTGACTGGCAACAGGCGATTTGCCAGAAAGTCCGGGATCTGGTGCACGGCGCAGATCCCGAGGTCGCGGAAACCATCAAGCGGACGGTCCAGCCGTACTTTGTGCTGAACGGGAACATCTGCGCGCTATTGGCCGCGAAGGACCACGTCAATGTGTTCCTGTACGACGGTGGCATCGTGCCTGACCCAAAGGGCATCATCACGGCCGGGCATGGCAACAGCACCGCGAGGACTGTTTCCTATCGGGAGCACGAGACAATCAATGCTCCGGCCTTGACGGCAATGTTCCGGCAGATCATCGCCAACGACAGGGTTGGCGGGTGGCGAAAAATCAAGCAGAACAGCTGACTTCACTGGTGAGCCGGACCCCCGCGCTGCTACTTCCGGGTTCGCAGGTAATCCGCGACCACCTCAGCGCCGAGCCCGTCGAGATCTGGGGCAACCACCCTGCCATGGCAGCGCCGGGCCAGCGCGTCCATGAAGCTGCCGAGTCGGGGGTCATCACCTAACACGAAGAAGGTGATGGCCGCCCGGCGCGCCGACAGCCGATCCAGCTCGGACACGGTTGCCTGCAGGGTTTCTGGCTGCGGCGGATAAGCGAAGGTCAACCCACCCACGGAGTCGACGTGCGCGGTCGGCTCGCCATCGGTGACAACCAATACCACCGGAACGGCATCGGGGTGTCGGTGCAAGTGCTCAACGGCGAGCAGCAGCGCATGATGCAGGTTGGTGCCCTGGACGTATGCTCCTTCCAACCCGATCAGGTCGGCAAGTTCAACCTTTTCTGCGCCGCGACCAAATGTGATGAGCTGCAACGCATCCGTCCGGAACCTGGTGGAGATCAGTTGATGCAGAGCAAGTGCCGTCCGCTTCATCGGAACCCAGCGGCCGTCCTGCACCATCGACCAAGAGGTGTCCACACACAGCGCAACGGCCGCTGTCGTTCGGTGTTCGGTCTCGATGATCTCCACATCAGCGACGTCCATCAGCCGGTTGTCACCGCCGGCCTTGCGAAGTTGGCCATTGATCAGGGTCCGCGGCACATTCCAGGCCTCGGTGTCCCCGAACGCCCAGGGCCGGCTGGCACCACTTGGTTCACCGGCCGCCCCGGAGCGTCGGGTCGAACGCTCCCCGCGCCGAGAACCGATCTTGTCAACGATATCCCGCAGCGCAGACTCGCCGAGCCGACGGAGTGCCTTGGGTGACAACCGAAGTGAGCCGTCGGGGGCGCGTTCGAAGACGCCCTGCTCGCGCAGTTCGCGCTCCAGTGCGGCGAGCGCATCGACGTCGGCCCTGGCCTGCTCGCCGAGCACGGTTGCCAGGTCGTCGAGGTCGATGTCATCGAGCCTGGCGCCCGGGTAGCTCTGGCCGAGCTGATCTGTCAGCTCCTCGAGCCGCCCAAGTTCTTCCATCGCCCTGGTCGCCTCCCCAAGACCCATGGGCGAATCACCACGGAACCGACCTGATCCCGACCAATCCTCCCCCGGCCGCAGGCTCTGCAGCTGCGCGTCCAGCTGCTCGAGCGACTGTCCCAATTGCGGGCTACCGAAGGCTTGCTGGCTCAGTTCGGCTAGCTCGGCCCGCTGTTCCGGACTGAGCGACTGCATCATTCGTTGTGCCGCAGCAGATCTCGCTGCCAGCACGTCTATCAGCTCATCGACGTTGTGCGGATTTTCCGGAAAGAAGTTCCCATGCTTGGCCATGAAGTCGGCGAATTGTTCGGTGGTGTCTGAACCGGCGGAATGCGCAGCCAACAGGGCATTCAGATCGTCCAACATTCGCTGAATCTGTTCGACGTCCTGTGCGGTGGCCTGCTGCAGGGCCTGCTTCATTCCGCTGAAGCGTTGGTCGAGCATCTCCCGACCGAGCAGATCCTGGATTTCCTG
>Ga0190275_10002722_pt1 | contig 12582 bp, 14 predicted proteins | sample Popmic550T_FD_133745 | JGI IMG/M metagenome (GOLD analysis project Ga0190275, IMG submission 133745) | Populus adjacent soil microbial communities from riparian zone of Yellowstone River, Montana, USA - 550 T | ecosystem: Environmental > Terrestrial > Soil > Riparian zone > Trees stand | place... | reverse complement strand
CGAGCGATCTTGTCCAGCACCTCCCGCTGAGCAGCAGTCATTGACAACGCGGGAGCGGGAGGACGGGCCATGCCTCATTCTACGAACAACCAGCAATCTATTTGCGAGACACACCACTAGTCTGCTCATCGACCTGCCCGGCGGTGGCCACCGACAGGTCAGCCGTGAGGGCGGCGATCTGACGGACCTTCCAGTGATGCACTTCGCCCGCCACCACCCGTTCCCACAACTTCGGCAGCCGGTGCCGGATCGCCAGGCTGTCGCCCATCCACGCCTTCGCCGACTGCACCGTGGTGTTGAACGGCCCGACCAGGCCCTGCGGCGCGAACTCCGCCACCGGCGGTGTCCCGGCCGGCCCGATTCTGACCAGCCGCTCCACCAGCAGCCCACCGTCAGGATGATCCACGTCGGAATGTGCGTCGGCCCAGGCGGCGGCGATCACCAGCTTCCGGCAGCCCCACAGCCGCTGCTCGTGTTCGACCTCGCAGGCCAGATCGGCGAGGGCGCGCGGGTCTCCCAGCGCCGCCTCTAACCGCTCATCGAACATGACTACATTCTAGTCGAACACAGATTCGAATGCTAGAAGACGATCGCGATTTTCGTTGTGAGATTGGGCTTTCGGCTTCGGTGACCCACACTGATGCCTCGGGGCTTCGCACGGGTGGTTCCTGCCCGACGATGGTTGGGTGGCGATGAGGGTGCAAATCATGACGACGTGGTCCGTCGACCTGCGTACCCGCGGACACCGACGGTGCATGCGCTGTTACGACACCTAGGCTCCTGCGGCCACAAGGTTTCCGAGCTGTTGGGAATCGACGGTGGCGTCGAGACGGTACGGTTCGTGCCCGGCGTGGCCAGGGCCGAGCCCTGGGCGCTGCAGACTATGACTCCGGCCTGCGTTCTGCGGTCCGGCTTGCTTCGCGAGCTTCACGACGCCGCCGCACCTGGGAGCTCGGATCCAGGCCTGCCGAGAGGCGTACTGGACAGAGGTTCCCGGAGCCGCTTGGCCAGCGTTGGTGAAGATGATCTTGGAGCGCAGGCGGCAGACGCAGACGGATGTGGAGTCACTGGCCGAGCGCGGCATCGAGCCGCAGCACCTGCGTGGGCCGTCGACCAGCGCCCGCTGCTGGATCCACCGGCCCAATGACCGACGCCGTCAGCCGCCGAGCAGCCGTGTGGCGGCGTCGCGCCAGGTGGGGGTGTCTCGGCCGACCGGACCAGGTCCGCCGATCTTGTCGTTGCCCACCAGGCCGTTGCGGCCCTTCAGCCACGACGTCACTTGATCTTGCTTTGCCAAATGCGGGCAGCCGACCGGCCAACCGTGACCGTGCTTGGTGCTGAAACCCTTGTCCCGCTTCTGCATCGCCCAACCGCACTCACGCCAGCAACGCAGCTGCTCGTCGTTGAACTGGGCGACGTCGGTGTTGCCACCGCGGCTGTGATACCCGGCCGACGCCTTCACGTCGTTGCTGTAGCCGAACTGCCAGACGTCGATCGACCGCTTGATCAGGCCACGTCGGATCATCTCCTTCTCGGCCAGCGGCAATGAGAAGGCCACGCACACGCAGGTCCGACCGCCGCGGAACGAGACCGCTCGCTCGTCGCCGGTCGGGTCGGGGACCTCGCTGCCCGCCCTCGTCACGTCGCCGACGCCGACCACCGGAATGACCATCTCGCCCGCGTGCTGCTGGGCGGTCGGAGGGGTGTCGAGCGCCCACGCTGACAGTTCCGCCCGATCGGTGAAGTAGCCGTGGTTCTGGTCGATCGGCTCGTCGGTGTACTGCCAGAACCTGAGTAGCGGGCTCTCGACGCCGTGGGCATCCATGTAGGCGGCCAGCCAGAGGAAGTCGCCTGCCTTCACCTTGGTGGTCAACCAAGCCGACTTGTTGCAGTACAGGCCGACGCGGCATTCCGGAACCCGGCGCTTCGTCTCGGCGATGAACGTCGCCGCGTCCGGCACCGACGGGTGCCCCTGCGCGGTGTTCTCCCAGTCGCAGACCAGCAGGTCGCCGCGCTTGAAGTTGGCCTGCTCGACGAAGTGCGCCGCCTGGGCCTTCGCGTTGCCCGGCATCAGGAAGTGGTAGAAGCCGACCACCAGACCTCGCGATCGCGCCCGTGCGGTCTGCCCGGTCATCTCGTCGTTGACGTACGTCCGGCCCTCGGTGGCCTTGATGAAGACGAACTCGTCCTGTTGCGCCGGCTTCCAGCCTGGTTGGTGGGACGAGACGTCGACACCGTGGATGGTGATCATGGCACGACCTCCAGCTGATCTTTGCCTGTTGCCTTCACCGCCGCGTTCCGCAGCAGGGTGAGGGAGGTGATGCCCGGTACGCCGACGCAGTCCTTCTCGGGCCAGGAAGGCTTGATGTTGCGGCGGAAGGTGTCGAACGCCGTCTGCGTCACCGACCCCCATCGACCGTCGTCCTTCGCCTTGTAGTAGCCCAGGGCGATCAGCCACTTCTGCACGTAGTGGGTGTAGCGGGAGACATAGCCCTTGGTGGCGGCCTTGACCGTCGAGGACACCTTGAGCGCCTTCGGTGCGCCGAAGAGAGCGAACACGGCCTTGATGTCCATGGTCGGGTCGACGGCAGCCATCTCGGCCACCGGCAGGTCCCCGAGCCAGAGCGTGGCAGCGACCGTCCGTCGCTTCGGGTCCTGTGGACCGGTCCGCTTCACGACCCACACCGTCGGGGTGCCGTCCTTCGTCTCCTCGACGAGGAAGCCCTCGGCCTCATCTCCCATCTTGGTCGTGTCGATCTCCGCCGTCTTGACGCCGTTGAAGCTGAAGGCGACGGCTCGAGACGCCGCCTTGGTGGCCACGTCGCGGTGCACGCAGACCAGGCCGCTGTCCGTGCTCTGCGCGACGACCGAGTGTCCCTGGAATCGCTTGCCCCAGCGAGGAATGGTGAAGTCGAACAGCTGGGTCGTGCGTCCGGCCTTGGCGTCGGGTAGCCGGTAGCCGCGGAAGCGGTTACCGGTACGGACGCAGATCACGTCGCGATGCACGGAGACGTCGCCATCGGGCAGGCAGGACACTCGCTCGAACTCGTTCGGGCCGGTCTGGTAGGGAAACCGGCCGACGCCGTGCTGATCGTGCCCCAGCCAGATCCGTGTGCCGCCGTCGTTCTCGATGCCGACGGAAGACCCGTGACCTCCTCGACGTACGGTCTGAGAGTCCGCGTAGCTGAGGTTCTGCAGGTGACGACGGATCACCAGATTCTGCGACGCCTGGCCGGCCACGTTGTCCGCCTGGGTGATGAAGTACTCCCTCGTCACCGGGTCGCGAACCAGTCCCTGGATGAGGGTCGCCTTGGAAGGACCGTCCCAGGCGGACAGGTGGAAGACGAGGCGGGGGCGTGCTGCGGCGTCAGGCATGGGCGTCTGCTCTTCGTACGAAGTGGTTGTTCCCCGTAAGAGCATCGGGCGACAGCGCAGATACGCACGTCGTTCTCGCCGCCTGCTCCGGTCACCCGTCGAGAAGATCGAGATCGCGGACGCAGAAGCCGTGATGTGCCCACTCCTCGTCCAGGACCACGTGCACGCACTCCAGCACCGAATGCTCATCTCCGGGCGGTGGCCACCCGGGTTCGGCCGGCACGGGTGCGGGGGCCGAGAGGTCGTCTTCCGTCACGGTCGCCAGCCAGGTCTCCAGCTCGGTTACCTGTCGGGTACGCACCGCGAGCACCTCGTCCAGACCAGGCGCAGCCGCTGGATCCAGACCCAGCTCCGCCTGGTCGGGTACGAACCCCGCCGCCAGCCCCATCGGCGTGAAGGGCTGGGTCGAGCCCAGGCAGCAGCGCCGGAACCACCCGTCGTGCACGAACACCAGGTGCCGCAGGGTCTGCACCGCCGACCACTCGCCGCCGACGCGCCGGTGCTCCGAGCCCGAAGGCAGCTCGCGGAGGCGTTCGACCGTCCTCGTCCAAGCCGCCTGCAGCTGCCGACATGCCTCTCGCAGGTCGGCAGGGTCAGCCGATCGGATCTTCAGCCGTACCGGATGGAGACGGTCCAGCTCGGCCTGGACGAACGACGTCACCTCGACCCCGTTGACCACCAGGTTCGTGACCAGACCGTCGATCACGGCATCCTGCATCACCACCCCGATCAGCCGCGCGTTGCTCAAGCTGCACTCGCGGAACTCGACGCCGGTCAGGTCCTGGTCCTCGAATCGCTGCACGGCACGATTCTCCACCTTCGTCCAGCTGGGAACTGTCAGCCGAGGATCACCAGCTGCTGCGTCGCCCGGGTCATCGCGACGTAGCGGTCGACGGCGCCCTCGATGCCCTCACCGTAGGTGTCGGGGTCGACCAGCACGACCAGGTCGAACTCCAGCCCCTTGACTTCCTGCGGCGACAAGGAGCGCACCCTGGTCGTGCCCGCGAAGGTCGGGGCACCGATCACGCAGGCCGTGCCCTCGGCGTGTGCGGCGAGCCAGTCCTGGAGGATCGACTCGAGATCGGCGGTCGCGCCGTGGACCACGGGCAGTCCGCTGCGGCGGATCGAGGTGGGCACGTTCGGGTCCGGGAGAACGGCGCGGATGACCGGCTCGGCCTCGGCCATCACCTCCTCGGGCGTGCGGTAGTTCACGCTCAGCGAGGCGATCGTGACCTGGTCGAAGCCGACCCGCTCGAGCCGCTCGGACCAGGACTCGGGAAATCCTCGTCGGGACTGAGCCCGATCACCGACGATCGTGAAGCTCCGAGACGGACACCGTCGTAGCAGCATCCGCCACTCGGCGTCCGTCAGCTCCTGGGCCTCGTCGACGATCACGTGCGCGAACGGTCCGGCCAGAAGATCCGGTTCCGCACTGGGCGAGCCTGCCTCGTCGATGAGCGCATCCTGCAGGTCGGCCCCCTTCAGCATGATCACGTCCTCGGCGTAGCCCTCGAGGTTCTCCATGATGCTCTCGGTCACCCTGGTTCGAGTCTCTCGCTCCTCGGCCAGTGCCGCCTCGCGGCGCCGGTTCCGTCGGGAGGTCTCGGGATCCCCGAGCCGCAGCCGCGCAGCATCGAGCAGCGGCAGGTCGGACATGGTCCAGGCCTGCGGCTCGGCCCGCTGCAGCCTGCGTACCTCGTCGGGAGTCAGCCACGGTGCGCAGCGACGCAGGTAGGCCGGCACCGACCACAGGTCACCGACCAGGTCAGCGGCCTCGATGGCCGTCCACGCGCGGGTGAAGGTCCGGATCAGGTCGTCGTTATGCAACAACGATCGGCGGAGCTGATCAATGGGCAGGTCAGGGTCGTCCAGACTGTCGATCATGATCGACACCAGCGCCTCCCACACCTGGTCGCGAGCCTCGTTGTGCGGGGTTCCCGGCTCAGCAGCCTCGAAGGCCTCGACCCAGTCGTCCGTGCTGAGCCTCACATCGGCCAGGTGGGTCTCCACCAGCAGTGGTTCGGTCGGCGGCTCCTCGTACAACCGGACGGCGGGCTCGATCGCCTCGACCATCCGGGCATCCGCTTTCAGTCGGGCGACCTCGGGATCGGTCTCGGCGGCTGCGTCGGCGCCTTCGACGACCAGGTCGCGCAGCGTGCAGATCTGCACGCCCTCCTCGCCCAGACTGGGCAGCACGTCGGCCACGTACGCCAGGTACGGCCGGTGCGGTCCGACGAACAGCACCCCGCCACGACGACCGCTCAGTCGGGGATCGGAGTAGATCAGGTACGCGGCTCGGTGCAGCGCCACGACGGTCTTGCCGGTGCCGGGACCGCCGTCCACGACCAGGGCGCCGTGCGAGCTCGCTCGGATGATCGCGTCCTGGTCGGCCTGGATCGTGCTCAGCACGTCGCGCATCTGTGGTGATCGGCTGCTGCCCAGGCTGGCGATGAAGGCGGTGTCGTCGTCCAGCGCAGTACGGTCATCGAGCCCATCGAGGTCGAAGACCTCATCCCAGTAGTCGGTGATGTGCCCGGTGGTCCAGCGATACCGGCGGCGGCTGGCCAGACCCTGGGGGTGGGCGTGGGTGGCGGCGAAGAACGGCTCGGCCGCCGGCGCCCGCCAGTCGACCAGCAGACGACGACCGGTGCTGTCGGTGAGACCGATCCGGCCGATGTAGACCGGCTCCGAGCCGTCGAGGTAGACGATCCGACCCAGGCACACGTCGCTGCCGAACCGTCGCAGCAGGCGTAGCCGGGCAGACAGCCGGTGGATCTCCAGATCGCGGTCAGAGGCGCGTCGACCGGTGCCGGCCGGGTCCCTGCGGACGACGTCGAGCCGGTGGCCGACCTCGGCGATCTGCTGCTCGAGACTCGCGGCGATGGCCGCGAACTGCTGCTCGTCGTCGCCGACCAGCCGCGGGTCGGTTTTCGCTGCCAGACTCTCGGGAAGGGCGAACACGCTGGAGGAAAGGAGGGTCACGATCACAGCTCCAAGAAGGGTGCGCGAGCAGGTGCGGCGGCGATTCTGCCCCGTCCACCGGGCCTTGCGGCAAGCCCCCTGCTGCGTTATAAGTTGGAACTGCGGGAGGTCCTAGAGTTCACCGCCCTCATCTCACGGCAGAGTGGGCTTCGTGACGAGCCAGCTTGCCGCCGAGCGATACCAGCGTCTCGACTCCGCCCAGGTGGTGGCCACCACCACGCGACTGCAGCGGCGGGTCTCGGCACGGTTCCGCGAGCGAGGGCTCGCTCAGGTGGCCGGGGAGCTGGTCCGGGTGGCCGGCCAGGTGGCCGACTCCGCGTCGAGTGCCCGTCAGCGACTGCGCCGGATCAGGGTCGCCACCCGGCTGCTCAGCGTCGTGGTGGTGCTGATCACCATCGTCGCACTGGTGCTGACCTTGCGCGACGCCGTGATCAACGGCTTGGAGCGCTCGTTCGAGTGGCTGCCGCTGATCGAGTCGACGGTGAACGACATCGTCTTCGCCGCGCTCGCGGTCTACTTCCTCTACGCCCTGCCGAACCGGATCGAGCGGAGCTATCTGCTCGGCCAGCTGCACCGGCTCCGGTCGCTGGCGCACATCGTCGACATGCACCAGCTGACCAAGGACCCCGAACGACTCCGACCAGGTTTCACCACCACGCCGGAGACGGTGGACGTCCACCTGTCGACGACGCACGCGATGGAGAACTACCTCGACTACTGCTCGGAGATGCTGTCTCTGATCGGCAAGATCGCGGCCCTGTGCGCCGAGGAGAGCCAAGACCCGGTGATCTTGGACACGGTCAGCACCATCGAGACGCTGACGACCGGCATGAGCCGCAAGATCTGGCAGAAGATCTCCCTGCTGCCTGACCGCTGACCACCTCCGTCACGCCGGAAATCCAACGGGACAGGCGATGAGGCGAGCCTCTGCTTCGTTGATCGATCGGTCTCGGCAGGCCATGGTTGGAGCACACCGCATTCGCGCAGCAGAGGATCCCTCATGACTTCCATCACGCAGACCCCGTCCGACCTGGCCGCCAGCCCGGAGGTCGCGGCCGGGGCGGCGCAGTTCCTGTCCCCGGTCGTCATCGACCTCGAGGCGCTCGTCGTCAACGGCAAGCAGGCCCACTGGCACGTCCGCGGTGGCAGCTTCATCGGCGTCCACGAGCTGCTCGACACCGTGGTCGCCCACGCGCAGGAGTACGCCGACACCGCCGCCGAGCGGATCGTGGCGCTCGGGTTGCCCGTCGACTCTCGGCTGGCGACCGTGGCTCAGAAGACCACGCTGCCGGCTCTGTCGGATGGCTTCCAGAGCTGGCAGACCACCGTTGCCGAGGTCGTGGCCCAGATCGACGCCGCACTGGTCGTCGTACGCGCTGCAGTCACCGGCCTCGATGACATCGACATCTCCAGCCAGGACGTCGCCATCGAGATCGAGCGCGGTCTGACCAAGGGTCGCTGGCTGCTGCAGGCGCACATCGCGTCCTGACCGAGGAGTTCGGCCGACCTGCCACAGATGAGGTAAGGCTCACCTATAGTGGTGACCATGAGGCCTCATCGGCGGCGCGGTCCGCTCGAGCACGTCCTGGTCGCAGGGAGCGAGTCGGAGCTGGCCGCCATCGAGGCACTCCTGCTGCTGCTCCCGTCGACCGCGTACGGCCAGGTGCTGGTCGAGAGCGAGCCGCAGCAGGCAGCGCTCGTGCTGACCGCGCCGCCGCGGGTCACGGTGACCTGCCTGAAGCGGTCGCCTGCGGACGAACCGGGCGTCCTGCTCGCTGGTGCTGTGCACGCGTGGCTGGCGGAGTGGATGCCGGAGGAACCCGATCCTGCGCGGATGATCACCGTGTGGGTCGGAAGGTCGGCGCGGGATCGGGTCAACCCGATCGGGACGACCGTCGAGAGCTTCTGACGGTTCGGGCGGCGGCCGAGGTTCAGTAGCGACTACCGATGCGGCAGTGGTGGCGCAGCCGGTTGACTGTCGGCATGACAGCGCCTGTGCCGCAGACCATGATCGACGACGAGCAGCTCGCCGAGCTCCTGGATCGGATGAGTGAGGCCGCGGCGGCTTACATCCGGGGCGACATCCGCCGCTATCTCGAGCTCTTCGACCACCCGGACGACTACTCGCTGATGCCGCCCTACGGCGGAGAGACCAGCATCGGCTTCCACCCGACCGAGGAGGATCTGGAGGTGACGAGCCGCTTCTTCGCGTCGGGTGAAGCGACTCTGGAAGTCCAGAAGACGTATGTCTCCGGTGATCTGGTCGTGCTCGTCGCCATCGAACGACAGCACGGCGAGGTCGGCGGCTATCCCGACCAGGACTGGTCGCTGCGGGTCACCATCGTCTTCCGCCGGGCCGGTGACCGTTGGCAGATCGTGCATCGGCACGCCGATGCCTTGGTGCGGGAGATCCCCTTCGCCCACCTCTCCGAGCTGGCCCGCGGACTGCCCGGCTGACCGCTCAGCGGTTGTCGCCGGCTCCGCCGATGACGGCGCGGCGCTGCCGGTCGGCAAGCTTGTCGACGTTGCGGCGGGCGATGTCATCCAGCGAGAGGTCCAAGAAGTCGGCCAGGACCGCCGTGTACCAGAGAACGTCGCCGAGCTCGGCAGCCATGTCCGCGCGGTCGAGCCGGTCCAGATCACCGTTCTTGTCGCGGATGAGCTTCTTGATCTTCTCGGCGATCTCACCCGCCTCACCAACCAGACCGAGCACCAGATGCATGAACTCGTCCGGAGCGTCCCTGTCGCGAGCGGTACGCAACGCAGCGCGCTGGTAGTCGTCACAGTCCATGACGCCACCGTAGGCACCGTGTCCGCGTTCTCCGTCGACGGGTTCGGCCGGCCGCTGCTGAGCCATGATGGTTGCCTCCTCGCCGCCCGACATCGAGAGAAGAGACGTCCGTGCACCGGCTCCACTATCAACACCCCGGTACCTGGTTCGGCGACTGCATGCCGATCTTCGCCGAGGGGGCGTTCCAGCTGTTCCATCAACGCGACACACGACGGCCCGGCCCGTTCGGTGAGCCGTTCGGCTGGGCGCTGGCCCGCACCGTCGACTTCGTGCACTACGAGGATCTCGGCGAGGCGGTCGAGCGTGGTGCCGACGATGCCCAGGACCAGTTCATCTTCGCCGGCAGCGTGTTCGCCGCCGAGAACCGCTATCACGCGCTCTACACCGGCTTCAACCGCGACCACCCGGCCCTGGGAAAGCCTGCGCAGGTGCTGATGCACGCGATCAGCGACGACCTGCAGCACTGGGCCAGAGTCGAAGGCGAGCTGGTGCCGCCGCAGCCCGGCTACGACCCCGACAACTGGCGCGACCCCTACGTGCTGCGTGACGACGATCGTGATCGCTGGGTGATGATCCTCGGGGCACGCAAGGACGAGGACACCATCGGGGTCAGTGGACGCACCGTCTGGTTCACCTCCACCGACCTCGAGCGGTGGGACTTCCAGGGTGACTTCTGGGCCCCCGACCTCTACACCATGCACGAGATGCCCGACCTGTTCTGGATGGGCGACCGCTGGTACCTGCTGACGACCGAGTACAGCGACCGCAGCAAGACGATCTACCGCAGCAGCCCGGGCCTCGAGGGACCCTGGTCCGCACCGGTCGACGACGCCTTCGACGGCCGGTCCTACTACGCGGCTCGATCGGCGTCGGACGGCGAGCACCGCTACCTGTTCGGCTGGGTCGCCACCAAGGAGGACGAGCGCGATCTGGGCGCCTGGCAGTGGGGCGGCACTCTGGTCGTCCACGAGGTCCTGCCGCGGCCCGACGGCTCCCTCGCTACAGCCGTCCCCGGTCCGGTGCGCGCGGCGTTCGGCCCGGCCACCGAGCTGATCACGGCCCCGGAGCCGCTCGTCGAGAGGGATGGTCGCCGCACCATGACGCTCGGCCACCTGACCGGCGAGTCGCCGGCCTTGCTGTCGTTCCGGCTCAGGGTCTCGGCGGCTCGCAGCGTGGCGATCCGCATGTTCGAGAACGACCTGGGTGATGGGTACGCCTTCACCTTCCGAGTGGGGGAGCGTCGCCTCGACTTCGACCGGGTGCCCAACTACCCGTGGTTCCGCTACGACAACCGGGGACTGGAACGGCCCTTCGTCGTCGAGCCAGGACGGGATCATGACGTGGACGTGATCATCGACGACACCATCGCGACGATCTACGTCGACGGCGTCGCACTGAGCGCTCGGATGTACGACCGACCCGGCAGCGGCATCGGCCTCGAGGTGGTCGACGGAGAGCTGACCGTGCAGCGGGCGGCCCTGTCCCGGCTGGACCTCGGGTGATCGACCGGCCCGGGCAGCGCTGCGACGCCAGTGGTTGCAGCCGCTAGTGCCAGTCGCTGATCTGGACGTCTCGCGGGGCCGGCGCACCCTGGCCGGTCTCCACCAGCGACTTCAGGCTCATCAAGTAGGAGCCCCACTTGGTGCTGCAGTGGTGCATGAACTCGCCCGGCTCGGTCCAGTCCCGGTGCTCGAACAGCACGATCGTGTACTCACCGTCGCGACGAAGCGTCCAGTCGATCGTGGTGCCGAGCCACTCCTCCGGGCCGTCCGCGACCCGCCACCGGACGTGCTTTCCCGGCTGGACCTCGGTCACCTCCATGTCGAACCCACCGATCGGCGGGAAGCGGAACTCCAGGACTCCGCCCTGGTTCCCGTCGCCCGCAGTGTCCTCGGTCCACCAACCGGCCAGGTCCTCGACCGTCGTCAGCGCCTCGTACACCTCCTCCGGTGTCGCGTTCTGCACTCCGATCCGATGCAAAATGTCCACCATGACTCTGTCTCCTTGGTTCTCGTCTGGTTGTCGTCAGTCGTTCTCTGGTTGAGCATTCCGAGTGCGCTGGAGGGACTCGGCGATCCGCTTGATGCGCTGCAGCCTGGCGTCCCAGGCCGCACCGACGGAGCTGAGCTCTGCCGCAGCCCGAGCCAGCTGGGCTTCGTCGACCCGGAAGAGCTTCTCCCGCCCTGCCGGCGTCGCATGCACCAGTCCGACCCGGTCCATCACGGCGAGGTGCTTCGACACCGCTTGTCGACTCACCGGCAGCTGCTTGCCGAGGCTGGTCGCGGTGCCTCCGTCGTGGGCCAGCAGCAGGTCGAGCATCCGGCGTCGCGTCGGGTCCCCGACGGCCGACCAGAGCTCGTCGTCGACCCGATCGGAGCCCATCACGTTCATGCGCGCACCGGCAACGTCGCCACGTAGGCGGTGAGCCTGGGCAGGAAGAAGTCCCAGCCGCTGACGTGCTCGCGGTACTGCTGTTCGAGGACCGCCACCTCCCAGCCCATCTCCCGGAAGCCGGACTCCGTCAACCGGAGCAGGGTCCCCGAGCCCGCGGGAGAGAGGTCGAAGGTGACCAGCAGGCTGTTGCCGGCTGTCGCCGGTTCCTCCGCCGGCTGGGTCCAGCGAAACGTGAAGGTCTGTGGTGGTCGGCACTCCAGGACCGTGAAGGCCACCGCCTGCATGCCTCTGTCGGGGTCGTCGAATGCGATCTCACCGGTTGACCCGGGCAGCACCTCGTACCGAGCATCATCCGGCCACCACTCCTTGACGTGCTCGGGTCGACTCACCACCTCGAAGACGATCTCCGGTGCGGCGTCGACGTACAGCTCCCGCTCGAGTGTTGCGAACTCCATGTCATCCTCCTGCAACAATTGGTTGCGTACGAAGCTAGCCGATGTCGAGGAAATACGCAACCTTTTGTTGCTGATCACTTGGGTGACTTGAAAAGAGATGTTTCAAAAGATATCTTTCGACCATGCCGTCGCGACTCAGTGAGCGCCCTGAGGTGATCGAGGACCAAGGTCTGCCGGTTCGTCGACTGCGGACCGCTGACCAGCTGCGCGCGCTCGCCCATCCGCGACGGATGGAGATCATCGATCTGCTCATCGCCCAAGGGCCGTTGACAGCGAGCGAGTGTGCCACCAGGTTGAGCGACTCGGCCGCCTCGTGCTCCTACCACCTTCGGCAACTGGCCCGATTCGGGTTCGTCGAGGAGGCCGAGGGAGGTCGAGGACGGAACCGACCCTGGCGCTGGGTCCCGGTCGGAAACCAGTTCGAGGGAAGCGGGTCGCCGGCCGAGCAGGCGGCGGCCGAAGCTCTCGATGCGGTACTGGACGCTCGCAACATCGACCGGATCCGGCGCTTCCGTGCCGGCCGCACCACGGATCCGTGGCGGAGCTCCGCCACCGTGTCCGACTGGGCGATCTGGATGACCGAGG
>Ga0190275_10002721_pt1 | contig 12582 bp, 9 predicted proteins | sample Popmic550T_FD_133745 | JGI IMG/M metagenome (GOLD analysis project Ga0190275, IMG submission 133745) | Populus adjacent soil microbial communities from riparian zone of Yellowstone River, Montana, USA - 550 T | ecosystem: Environmental > Terrestrial > Soil > Riparian zone > Trees stand | place... | reverse complement strand
GTAAACCCGCTCGATTGTCTCGATGCTGTAGCCCTTCTCCCGCACGGACTTCTCGGGACGGGCCACCGGGATCTTGAGCGAAATGGAAGCGTCCTCGCCCGCAGTCAACGCGCCCTCTACCTCCCGCAGCCACGCACAGAAGGACTTGAGCGCGGTGATCCGGTTCTTGCGTGCCGTCTTGTGCTTCTTCAGTTCCCGCAGCAAGTCCTGGACAGTGACGGTGCGCAGGTCACGCCCTGCGAGCCCATCAGCCCACCCGGCCAAGTAGTAGCCCACGTTCTTAGCGTAGCGCTCGGTTGTGCCCTTGCTCCTCATGTGTTCGAGGTAGCGGGCCACGGCTGCCGCGTCCATGTAGACGGCGGACTCGTTCTTGATCTTCTGAGCCTCGCCCCGCGTGCGGTAGCCCTCGGGGTCACGCACGAACAAGGCGAGTTCCGCTTCCGCCTCTGCCTCGCTGCGCGCGTCCAGGTGGACCGTGTAGTTCCGCCCGCTGATCATCTTGCGCAGCACGTAGACGGGGCGCCCGTCCTTGCCTGCGAACATCCGCCCGCCCGCCCACTTGCCGATCCACACCTTGGTACTCATGCCGTTACCGCCTCCAGTTTGGTCCTTTTTTGGTCCCAAAAAACCGGATTTGGTCCCGAAATGCAAGCGCCGCCCCTGTTCTCAGAGGGCGGCGCTTTGAAAGCGGCGGGTTGCTCGGCTTGGAAGCGGCGGCAATCGAACCCGCCGCTCCCACACACTGCCCCGCGCCCACCGCTACCAACAGGCGATGGCCCGGCTGAGGCAATCCTCCGCCGGCTGACACGCTCTGCGTCACCTGCGCCCGGAATTGTCACTGCACGGCAGACAGTGGGGTGTGCGCCACCTTGGATTTCGCGGGGTTGGTGGAGCGCGCCGCCCTGGCATGTCGGGTGCTCAGGTGGCACGGCGACACCGCTTACCTCGGGGCGCAGGCCTCTGAGGAAGGCGTGTCACCCGGCCATAACCGTTGACGCGCGTGGTGGCCGTAGCGGTGGGCTTTGGCCACTCGCTGGCCCTGCGTAAGGACGGCACCGTGTGGGGCTGGGGTAGCAACTTCCTCGGCCAGCTCGGCACTGGCACGGGACTCGATCATCTGGTGCCGGTGCGGACCCTGGATCTGACGGATGTGGTCGCCATCGACTCGCGGGACGACTCCTCCTACGCCGTTCGCGCCGATGGCACGGCGTGGGGCTGGGGCCTCAACAACGTGGGCCAGCTGGGCCTCCCGCCAGAGAACGATATTCAGCCTGTACCCGCCCAGGTGCCCGGGGTGACACGGGTGGTGTCTCTGGCGGCCAGCAGCGGCCATGCGCTGGCGGTGCGCCGGGATGGCACGGTGTGCAACGGCGCAGGTGGGGCGGTAGTAAGACGATCTGGAGAGGGCCTCAGGCAGCTCTGGCGTCCACCGGGCCCAGCTGCTGCCTGAGCCCTGATGATGACTGTTCAAGACCCCACAGGGGGACGAGAGAGAGGCTACCGCCGTCTCAGGCAACGCGTTAGGGCTCCAGACATCCGGTTGGGGGGAGGCCCAAATGATGCACTTCAGTTCACCCGGGCTCGCGGCCACCGCGTATCCGGACCCGCAGGCGTCCCCTGTGCGAGCCAGGACGCGCTCCTGGTGGCTCGAGCGGCTCGACGCCCTCCTGCTCCCGCGCAATCCACAGGACCTGCCTCCACAAGACCTGAGCCGCTTCCGAGTCATCTCCATCGCCGCGGGCACCCTGCTGCTGGTGAACGTGGCCCTCCTGCGCTCCGTCCCGGAGGTGCTGCCCCCCTCACTGACGCTCTCGTTGTTGGTCATCCCCAGCTTCACCGCCCTCCTCCACACGGCTACGCTCGTCCTGCTGCGCCGCTCCCGCTCGCCCCGCCTCCCGGCCTGGCTCCTGTGCACGACCCTGGCCGTGGGCTACATCACCGTCAACCTCGCCATGGGCAACCCCTATGGGGCCTCGCACGTCGCCAGTCCGCTGATCACGCTGCTGGCCTTCTTCCTGCTCGGGGCCCGCGGCGGGTTCGCCTTCGCCACCGTCATGAGCCTGTACGCTGTGGCGCTCCAGCCCTGGATCCTGGGCAGCGCCCAGAGGTGGGTCCCTACGGGGAGCGCGCGCAACATGACGGCCGTTGGAGACGCCTTCGCCGGGCTCTGCAACATGGGGGTGTGGGCCATGGCCTGGCTCAACAGCCGGGCCCGCGACAAGGCCCAGGTGGCGCTCGTGCAGACGATGAAGAATGTTCGCGAGGGCGAGCGCAAGCTGTCCAGCCTCGTGGAGAGCACCGAGGACATCGTCTGCTCGCTGGATGCCGAGGGGCGCCTGCTGACCGCAAACGCGGCCATGCGCCGGTGGTTCTCCCTGATCTTCGAGCAGGAGCCCCGACTGGGCGAGCCGCTCACCCGCCCCAGCTTCCTGGCGCGTCACCCGGAGTGGCCAGAGAGCTTCCGCAAGGCGCTCCACGGTGAGCGTGTCCGCGTCGAGCTCGTCTACCCGCTGGGGGACACGAGCCTCGCGCTGGACTTCTCCCTCACCTCCATGGCCGACGAGGGCGGGCGGCCCGCGGGGGTGACGATCTTCGGCAGAGACGTCACCGCGCGGCGGCAGGCCGAGGCCCGGCTGAGCGAGCTGCACCGCACCCTGCTGGAGACCTCGCGCAAGGCGGGCATGGCGGAGATCGCCACGGGCGTGCTCCACAACGTGGGCAACACCCTCAACAGCGTCAACGTCTCCGCGACGCTCATGGAAGAGCGGCTGCGCGGCTCGCGCGTCCAGGGCCTGGTCCGCGCCACGCAGATGATGCAGGAGAAGGGCCCGGACCTGGGTATGTTCCTCACACGTGACGAGAGGGGGCGCCTGCTGCCAGAGTACCTCCTGTCCGTCTCGCGGCAGCTCGCGGAGGAACACGCAACGATGCTGGTGGAGCTCCAGTCCCTGACGAAGAACGTGGACCACATCAAGTCCGTGGTGAGCATGCAGCAGGAGCACGCCCGCTTCGTCGGAGTGCTGGAGGAGGTGTCGCTGCCCGAGCTGCTCGATGACGCGCTGCGCCTGCACGCCACGTCCTTCGAGCAGCTGGGCATCCAGGTCCGCCGGGAGTACACCCCTGTGCCTCCCCTCCAGGTGGACCGGCACAAGCTGCTGCAGATCGTCGTCAACCTGCTGAGCAACGCGAGCCACGCGCTGCTCGACAGCCAGCGCCCGGACAAGCAGCTCACCCTGCGCATCGCCCCTCAGCCCGAGCAGCGGCTCCGGATCGAGGTGGCCGACAACGGCGTGGGCATCTCCGCGGAGCACCTGCCTCGCATCTTCAGCCAGGGCTTCACCACGAAGAAGAACGGCCACGGCTTCGGGCTGCACACCAGCGCGCTGGCAGTCAGCGAGCTGCAGGGGCACCTGTCCTGCTCGAGCCCCGGGCGTGGCCACGGCGCTACCTTCATCATCGATCTTCCCCTCACCCCCGAGCAGGCCCGCGCATGAGCGCAACCGCGTCGCCCCGCCGCCGCATCCTCATCATCGACGACAACCCTTCCATCCATCAGGACTTCCGGAAGATCCTCTCCGCCGTGGAGGGCAGCACCTCGCTGGACAGCCTGGAGACGGCCATCTTCGGCGCGCCCCAGTCCCGAGCCGGTGGTGCCTACTCCTTCGAGGTGGACTCGGCCGCTCAAGGCGAGGAAGGCGTCCAGCTCGTCGAGGACGCCTCGCGCGAGGGCCGGCCCTATGCGCTGGCCTTCGTGGACATCCGCATGCCCCCCGGCATTGACGGCGTGGAGACCACCGCGCGGCTCTGGAAGGCGGACGAGGATCTGCAGGTGGTGCTGTGCTCCGCCTACGCGGACTACTCGTGGGAGGAGGTGGCGCAGCGGCTGGGCATCAACCAGCGCCTGCTCATCCTGCGCAAGCCCTTCGACAACATCGAGGTGCGCCAGATGGCGCACGCGCTCGCGCAGAAGTGGGATCTGTCCCGCCAGAGCCGGCGCCGGGAAGAGGAGCTGGCTCAGGCGGTGACGGAGCGGACCCGGGAGCTGCAGGCCACCAACGCACGGCTCCGTCAGGAGATGGAGGATCGAGCGAAGCTGGAGGCCCGGCTCGCCCAGTCCCATCGGCGCGAGGCCCTGGGGCGGCTGGCCGCGGGGATGGCCAACGAGATCAGCAGCCCGCTGGGCTTCGTGAGCACCAACCTGAACCACCTGCGGCTGGCGCTGGAGAAGCAGACCGGCGGGAGCCCGCTGGAGGATCCCGCGGAGCTGCTGGACGCCTGCCGGGAGGCCATCGAGGGGATGGAGCGGCTCAAGCGGATCGTCCAGGACGTCAAGCTGTTCGCCCGCGTGGGCCCTCAGCCGGGCGTGGCAGTGAACCCGCGCAAGGTGTTGGACGACTCCCTGGCTCGGGCGGAGCCGAACCTGGGCCCCCGGATCCAGCGGGTGCTGGAGCTCCGGGAGGCACCGGACGTGCTGGCCAGCGAGGAGGCGCTCGCGCACGTCTTCCTGAACCTGATCGTCAACGCCGCCCAGTCCTTCCCGGAGAGCCACCCCGAGCCCCGCATCCGCGTCAGCCTGAGCGCGCAGGGCCCGGATGTGAGCGTGGAGATCCAGGACAACGGCAGCGGCATCGAGGCCGAGCACCTGGAGCACATCTTCGAGCCCTTCTACACGACGAAGCCGGGCGGCTCGGGGCTCGGGCTGTCCATCTGCCACAGCATCGTCACCGGGTTCAGCGGAGACATCTCCGTGGACAGCACCCCCGGCAAGGGCACCACCTTCCGCGTCAGGCTGCCGCGTGCCGCCTGAGCACCCCATGCCCGTCCTCGCTCAGCTCTTCATCCACCCCGTCAAGTCCACGCGGGGCCTGCCGCTGACGAGCGCCCGGGTGGAGCTCCTGGGGCTGGAGCATGACCGCCGCTGGATGCTCGTGCGCCCGGATGGCTCCTTCATCACTGGGCGCGAGTCCCCTTCCCTCGTGCGCGTGAGCGCTGTCCCCACCCTGGAAGGTGAGGGAGGGCTGCACCTGTCCGCCCCAGCCCTGCCCAAGCTGCGAGTGCGGGTGCCGCCCGCGGACGCGCCGCGCCTGGAAGTCACCGTCTGGAAGGATCGCTGCTCGGCGGCCCGCGCGGGCGAGGCGGCGGACCGCTGGTTCAGCCAGTACCTCGGCGAGCCCGTGGCCCTGGTGTACGTGGATGCGCGGATGGAGCGCCCGGTGGATCCTCAGTACGCCGGTCCCGAGGAGCGGGTGGGCTTCGCGGACGCCTTCCCGCTGCTGCTGCTGTCCCGCGCCTCGGTGGAGGAGCTGAACCGGCGCCTGCCCCGGCCCATCACCGTGGAGCACTTCCGGCCCAACCTCGTGGTGGAGGGCTGCGAGCCCTTCGCCGAGGATGGCTGGAGGCGCCTGCGCGTGGGCAGCGTGGAGCTGGAGATCGTCAAGCCCTGCGCCCGCTGCGTCTTCACCACGGTGGATCCGCTCACGGGGGTGAAGGCTCCGGACGGCGAGCCGCTGCGCACCCTCACGTCCTTCCGCCGCAGCCAGGGCAAGGTGATGTTCGGCCAGAACCTCCTCGTGCGCCGCCCGGGGACGCTCCAGCTGGGCGATCCCGTGGAGCTGCTGGGCTGAGCCCTCGGGGCCTGGAGCGTCCTCAGGAGATGGAGAAGCGGTAGAGGACCAGGAAGGCATCCACCGGCAGGCGCGTCACTGGCATCAGGCAGCCTCCCCGTGGTCTTGGACCACCGCCCTCTGTCTCGCCAGGAACGCGACGCCTTTCACTTCCATTTGGGGGCTCCGCTGGCAGAATCTGCTTACTGGTTTTACAAGTATTCCACATTATGCTTCGTTCTGCTCTTCCCTGCACCGCCTCCGTGGTGCAGGGTGTTCCTCGATTCGAGTCCAGGTCCGCCGCTTCTTCCCCTCTCAAAGACCCTTGCGGAGCCTCTACGCTCTCCCCATGAACCTTCCGCTCCTGCTGGGCTTGACCGCCATGATCACTTCCAGCGCCCCACCCTCCTCGGACTTCAGCGCCGAGGCGGCAGCCCGCTTCGCGGAGCTGGCGCTCGCCTGCGTGCACAAGGAGTACCCGAACAAGATCGCGCACGTGCTGAGCGGCGACGCGGACGTGCGCCCGCCTCGCGAGCTCACCCCGGCCTTCTTCGGCTGCTATGACTGGCACTCCTGCGTCCACGGCCACTGGCTGCTGGCCCGGCTGGCGCGGACGTTCCCGGAGGCGGCCTGCACCCCGCGCGCCCGCGCTGCGCTGGCCCGAAGCCTGACGCCCGCCCATATCACCGCCGAGGTGGCCTACCTGAACGGACCAGGGCGCGTCTCCTTCCAGCGCCCCTATGGGCTGGCCTGGCTGCTCCAGCTCTCGGCCGAGCTGCGCGAGTGGGATGATCCCCAGGGCCGGGAGTGGGCGGCCACGCTGAAGCCGCTCGAGGAGGCCTCGGCGCAGCGGATCCGGGACTGGGTGCCCAAGCTCACCCGGCCCATCCGCGTGGGAGAGCATGATCAGACGGCATTCGCCTTTGGGCTCATTCTCGACTGGGCACGCAAGGCGGAAGATCGCGCCATGGAGCAGCTCCTCACAGAGCGGGTGCAGGCCTTCTACGGGAAGGATCGCCGCTGCCCGCTGGCGTACGAGCCCTCCGGGCACGACTTCCTCTCGCCGTGCATCGCCGAGGCGGACCTGATGCGGCGTGTCCTCCCGCCCGCGCGCTTCGCCACGTGGCTGCGGGACTTCCTGCCGGAGCTGCCCTCGAACGGCTCGGCCTCCTGGCTGGAGGTGGCAGTGGTGTCTGATCCGGGGGACCCGAAGCTGGCGCACCTGGATGGCCTGAACCTGAGCCGGGCGTGGATGCTGGAAGGCATCGCCGCGGCCCTCCCCTCCACGGACAAGCGGGTGAGCGCTCTGCGCGCAGCCGCCCAGGGGCACCGGGAGGCAGGGCTCCGCTCCGTCACGGGAGCACACTACGAAGGTGGCCACTGGCTCGGCAGCTTTGCCGTATACCTCACCACGGGCAGGGGGCTGCCACGCAAACCGTAAGGCCTGCACGCGAACCCGCACCCATCTTCAAGCACCTCGCGAGCGTAGAAAGCCGGCATGGGGGCTGCAAACCTATGCACAGTCTGGGGCATATATGATCTACGAGGTAACGGGAGACATCCTGCTGTCCAAGGCCCGGGCCATCGCCCACTGGGTCGCGCCAGGAGATCCCTTTGATCAGGGACTGGCGCAGGCGCTCCAGGAGCGCTGGCCCTCCCTGCTGAAGGACTTCCAGCACTACTCGAGCTCGTACCACCCCAGCCCGGGGCAGGCCTGGGTGTGGGCTCCCAGCTCAGGCCCGCGCATCATCCACCTGCTCACGCCGGAGGCAGCCCCTGGAGAGAAGAGCCAGCCGGCCACCACGAGCCTGGATCTGCTCACGCGGAGGGCTCCACCTGTCGAGAGGAGCACGGCGGCCTCCATGCTCCTGGAGAGCGTCAACCACGCGCTGCGCGAGCTGGGCCGCATCCTCCGGGAGCAGAAGCTCACCAGCGTGGCGGTGTCCCGCCTCTATAGCGAGGTGGAGGGGCTGGAGTGGAGCGACATCGTAGCCCTCATCCACGCCCAGCTAGGGATGCTGGACATCCCCGTCATCGTCTACAGCCACTACCACCCCAACCTGCAGGTGCTGGAGCCCCTCTCCCGGCGGAACCTGGCGCAGAGGCTGCGGCCCGAGGCGTGGTGACGCAAAGGCTGCGCCTCCCCGTGGGGCGCGCGAGGCTCGGCGCATGAGCGCTACCGCGTGAGCCGGGCCAGTGAGAACCGGGCAAGCTCCCAGGGCACCTTCTGATCCATCGCCCTCCAGGCAGCGATGCGCCCCAGCAGCACGGTGAACTTGAACCCGTGGCCGCTCAGCCCGCCCACCAGGGTGACGCGAGGCTCGCCGGGCAGGTGATCCACCACGAAGTCGTGGTCCGGCGACATCGTGTAGAGGCAGACCTTCTCGAAGGCGACGCGGGGTGAGAGCCCGGGCAGGTGCTGGGCGCAGTAGCGGCGCAGCGGCTCGCGATCGGACTCGTGGAACTCTCGCTCCACCCGATCCGGGTCCGTGGGCGCGCCCGTCTCGTGCCACGCGACTTTCACCCCTGGGGCCTGGCCGTCGTACGGGAAGCCGTAGAAGTTCGTCGCGAAGTCGATCCACACCGGGAACTGCTCCGCTCCGAACTCCGCAGCCGACACCTCCGGCTCGAAGTGGCAGTAGGTCTGCCGGGTCACCGTGAACGGCAGGGGGACGAAGCGATCCAGCAGGCGCGCCGTCCACGGCCCCGCGGCCACCACCACCCGGTCGAACTCGAGGGACTCGCCGCTCGCCAGCGCGAGCGTGATGCCCCCTGGACGAGGCTCGAGGCCCTCGACGAGGGTCCTCGTGCGCAGCCGGGCGCCGTGCGCGGCTGCGAGGCGAAGGTTGGCTCGGACGCATGCGGAGGCGCGGAGGAAGCCCGCCTCCCGCTCGAAGACGCCGGACTCCCCCGGGAGCAGCCGGAGCCTGGGGAACCTCCGCGCGCATGCGGCCGGATCCAGCTCCTCGAACGGAACTCCGTTGTCCTTCAGCGCGCGCCGGATGGCGGCCAGCTCCGGATGATCGGTGGGGCCGAAGAACAGCCCCCCGGTCCGCTCGAAGAGGCGCTCGCCCGCCTCACGCTCCAGCTCGTCCCAGAGCGGATACGCCTGGCCCATCAGCGCCGTGTAGAAGCCGTCCGTGTACGTCTTCCGGATGATCCGAGACGTGCCGTACGAGCTGCCGCGATCATGGTCGGGCTCGAACTGCTCGACCACCGTCACCTCGTGCCCCTCTCGCGCCAGGAACCTCGCCGCCGCGCTGCCCACGCCTCCCGCTCCCAGCACCGCGATGCGTGCCATGCGCCACTCCTGCTCCACCGGGTTTTACCGGCTCGACACTCCCCGAGACGAACAGACGATAGACCGGTTGCCAGGAGGCAGCGTGCTCCCCTCTTGCGCGGTGATGTTCGCGGGGTGGTGGGGCGGGAGGAGCTCCGCGAGACTACAGCTCCCCCACCTTGATCTTCGCGAGGATCGCGGCGGCCGCATCCTTGCCGGACAGCGCCGCGCCCTCCATGAAGCCCTGCCACCAGTAGAACGAGTTCGCGTGCTCGCCCGCGAAGAAGAGGTTGCCCACCGGCTTGCCCTCGTTGCCGCAGATCGAGGTGAACTGCCCGGGCTTGTAGGCTGTGTAGCTGCCCAGCGTGTTCGGGTTGGACGGCCAGTGCTCCAGGTGTGCCAGGATCTTCCCGCCCGCGGTCCGCGTCACCCGCTGCGCCGCGCCCGGGTACACGCGGCCGAGCTCCGCCACGAAGCGCTCCGCCTCCTGCGCCACGTTCCTGGGATCCAGCGCGGCCCCGCGCGCCGCGCTCGAGTAGTCCGTGAGCACCGCGCTCTGCGAGGTGGCGTGCGCGGGGTTTGTCTCCCACGTGGCCTGGTGGTTCGGCAGGTCCGAGTACGAAGCGCCATTGGCGCCCAGCTCCGCCCAGAAGGGGCCGTTGAAGCCCACCATCATCTTCGCGTTCGTGCCGTAGCCCAGCTGCTGGATGGCCAGCGTCTTCCACGCCGGCAGCGCCAGCGAGACATCCAGCGACACCCTGCGCAGCACGGTGAAGGGCACGGCGAACACCACCGCGTCATACGTGGCGGTGATCGACGTGGAGCCGCGCCGGAAGGTGAGCTCGATCGCACCCGCCGCCGTCTTGCGCGCTGCCTCCAGCCGCTCGCCGTGGCGGAGCTGCCCGGGCAGCCGCGCGGCGAGCTCCCGAGGGATCTGCTGGTTGCCACCCACCAGGTGATAGCGCTCGTCGCTCACGCCGAACGGCTCGAAGCGCGAGCGCCGGTTCGCGCGGATGAAGAAGAGGAAGTTGAGGCAGCTCTGCTGGTGAGCCGCCAGCCCGTACTCCGCCTCGTACGCGGCGATGATGGCCGCCTTCACCACCGGCCCCGCCCCCCGCGTCTCCAGGTAGGTGCGCAGATCGATCAGATCGTATTGGCGATCCACGGGAGTGTGGACGTCCGCCGAAGGAGCCCCCGAGAGCGCCTGCAGATCCGGCCGCATGGCGGCGACGAAGTCGCGGTACTCCTCGACGACTGCAGACTCGTGATGGCGCTGGCCGCCGAAGAAGAAGAACTCCTCGCCAGGGGCCTTGATGACGTCCTCCTTGGCAAGGTTGAACGCCTGCGCGTACCCGAGCATCGTCTTGTGACCGGTGTCGATGAACTCGCCGCCGCGCTCCACCACCTGACCGGGAAAGCTCACCGGCCCGGGGAACGCCCCACCCATCGAGAAGACGCGCCCGCCGACCCGATCGTTCGTCTCGTGAAGGGTGGAGAGGATGCCCGCGCGCTTCAGCTCATATGCACACGCCAGGCCCGCGAGGCCCGCGCCGACAATGCCCACGCGCAGATCCGAGCCCTTCCCTCCGCCGCTGAGGTCCCCGGCCAGCGCCTGAGTCCCCACCCCGGCCACGAGCCCGCCGCCCACGACCGTGGCGCCCTTGAGCAGGGTACGCCGGGAGACCCGCATGGTCTCCGTGGCCTCGCGGCTGGGAACCCCCTCCCGCTCCGAGGCCAGGGCAATTCGGGTCGTCTGCCGGAACAGCTCGAACAGCGGAGTACGGGCCATGGTCTTCCTCCTGGGGGGAGAGGCGATTGAGAGCAACTCCCCCATATTGCCTGAAAATGAGAAATTCAAGCAATCGTGGAAAGACCTCGGAGTATTGACCAGGCGGCAATTCGCACCGCTGTGCGTCCTTCACTACGTCGTCAGTGCACCCTCGAGGATGGAGAGTCCCTCCTTGAAGACGGGCTCGGGGATGGTGAGCGGGAAGAGGAAGCGGATCACATTGGCATAGACGCCGCAGGTCAGCAGCACCAGCCCGCGCTCGAGCGCCCGGGCCTGGACGGCGCGGGTGAAGTCCGGATCCGGCGTGTGTCCACCGGGCTGGCAGAACTCCACCGCCAGCATGGCCCCCAGTCCGCGCACCTCGGCCATGCGAGGCACCCGGCCGCGCAGCGCCTCCAGCCGGCCGCGCAGCTCCTCGCCGAGCCGCTGAGCCCGCTGCACCAGGCCCTCCTCCTCTATCACGTCCAGCACGGCGTGCGCGGCCGCGATGGACACCGGGTTGCCCGCGTAGGTACCCCCGAGCCCTCCCGGCGCCGGCGCGTCCATCACCTCCGCCCGGCCGGTGACGGCTGACAGCGGAAAGCCACCCGCGAGCGACTTCGCCGTCGTCATCAGGTCCGGCGCCACGTCGTAGTGCTCCATGGCGAACCACTTCCCCGTCCGCGCGAAGCCCGTCTGGATCTCGTCGGCGATCAGCAGGATGCCGTGCTCGTCACACAGGCGTCGCAGCCCCACGATGAGCTCGGGGGGCGCTACGTAGAAGCCTCCCTCGCCCTGCACGGGCTCGATGAGGATGGCCGCCACGCGCTTGGGATCGATGTCCGCCTTGAAGAGCAGCTGCAGCGCCCGGAGCGAGTCCTCCACGCTGACGCCGTGCAGCGCCGTCGGGAAGGGCACGTGGTAGACCTCGGCCGGAAAGGGCCCGAAGCCCGTCTTGTACGGCACCACCTTGCCGGTGAGCGCCATGCCCATCATCGTCCGCCCGTGGAAGGCGCCGCTGAAGGCGATGATGCCGGTGCGGCCCGTGGCGGCGCGCGCGATCTTCACCGCGTTCTCGATGGCCTCGGCGCCCGTGGAGAAGAAGGTCGTCTTCTTGGGGAACGCGCCGGGGGTGAGCTGGTTGAGGCGCTCGGCCAGGGCCACATAGGCCTCGTAGGGCACCACCTGGTAGGCGCTGTGCGTGAAGTCGTCCAGCTGGGCCTTTGCTGCCGCGATCACCTTCGGGTGGCGGTGCCCGGTGTTGAGCACGGCGATGCCGCTCGCGAAGTCGATGTAGCGGCGGCCCTCCACGTCCCACAGCTCACTGTTCTCCGCGCGCGCCACGAAGAAGGGAGCCATCACCCCCACTCCACGCGGGGTGGCGGCATCCTTGCGGCGCTGCAGGCTGGCGTTGTCCTTCATCTCTGCCTCCCTCGTTGGGCCCGGGCCCGACAGGCTCAGTACTTCACCATCACGTGGCGCACGGCGGTGTAGTCCTCGAGCGCGTACATGGACAGGTCCTTGCCGTAGCCCGAGCGCTTCAGGCCGCCGTGGGGCATCTCGCTCACCAGCATGAAGTGCGAGTTGATCCACGTGCAGCCGTACTGCAGCGAGGCCGCGACTCTCATGGCCTTGCCGACGTCCTGGGTCCACACCGAGCTGGCCAGGCCGTAGTCCGAGTCGTTCGCCCAGGCGATGGCCAGCTCCGGATCGTCGAAGCGCGTCACGGAGACGACGGGGCCGAACACCTCGCGGCGGACGATCTCGTCATCCTGCCGGGCCCCCGCCACCACGGTGGGCGCGAAGAAGAAGCCCTTGCCGCCGCCCTGCTTGCCGCCGGTGGTGACTTCAATGTGCTTCTGCTGCGAGGCTCGCTCGACGAAGCCCGCCACGCGCTGGAGCTGCTTCTCGGAGATGAGGGGACCCATCTC
>Ga0190275_10002720_pt1 | contig 12587 bp, 9 predicted proteins | sample Popmic550T_FD_133745 | JGI IMG/M metagenome (GOLD analysis project Ga0190275, IMG submission 133745) | Populus adjacent soil microbial communities from riparian zone of Yellowstone River, Montana, USA - 550 T | ecosystem: Environmental > Terrestrial > Soil > Riparian zone > Trees stand | place... | reverse complement strand
TCGGGCCTGTTCTTTTTCTCAGCCTCCCTTTTCGCCGCGCGAAAATTCTTCCCCAATTCCGAGAACGCCCGGCGAAACATCCCCGCGCTCGCCGCGGCCCTGCCATTTTTCCTCCTGCTCATGGCGATCGGAAAATTGCCGATCGTGAATCCGACGCCGTTTTTCATCACGGCATTCTTCCTCTCGGTGCTGCTCCTGGGATTGGGCGTGGTCGCGCGGACAAGCTGGGTCGCGTTGATCGCGCTGCTCTTCACCTGGGCCGTCCAACGCGAATGGCAGGCGCTCCATTTCACGAGCGACTACGCGACTCTCGCGCTTGGCTGGCAGGTCGCGTTTTTCCTGCTCTTTCTCGCTTATCCCTTCTTCTCAAATGAGGAACGCAAACCGCTTCCTTGGGCGATCGGCGCTCTCGCCGGGCCTCTCCATTTCTGGCTCATCTACGAAATCGTTTCGTCCACTTTCCCTCACCTGCGCAACGGATTGCTTCCGGCTGTTTTCGTTTTTCCCTACGCCGCGGGCATCTTCTTCCTCGTCAAAAAAAGGGCGGCCGACCCGGCCTCCGGCGATGCGCGCCTGGCGTGGCAAGGCTCTGCCGCGCTGTTTTTCTTCACGCTCATTTTCCCGATCCAATTCGATCGCGAATGGATCACGCTCGGTTGGGCCTTGGAAGGCGTGGCGTTGCTCTGGCTCTTCCGCCTTGTCCCGAATCGCGGCTTGCGCTATGTCGGCGTGGGGCTGCTCTGCCTGGCCTTCGTCCGGCTCGCCCTGAATCCCGCCGTGCTCGAATATCATAAGCGTACTGCCACGCCGATCTGGAATTGGTACTTCTACGCCTACGGAATCACCATCCTCTGCCTTTTCGCCGGCGCCTGGCTCTTCCGGCCCCCCCGCATCACGCCTTTCGAGCGCACGTCGCCAACGCTCCTCTGCTCGTTAGGCGCCATCCTCACCTTCCTGCTTCTGAACATCGAGATCGCCGATTACTTTTCCATCGGGCCGACGCTTACCTTTTCGTTCTCCGGCAATTTCGCTCGCGACATGACCTACTCGATTGCGTGGGCGCTTTACGCTTTCGCTTTGCTCCTGATCGGCATGCGCCAAAAAACGCGCTGGGTCCGCTATTCCGGGCTGGCGTTGCTCGTCGTTACGCTGGTTAAGCTCTTCTTCCACGATCTTCTGAGTCTCGGCCCGCTTTACCGCATCGGCGCATTCATCGGCATCGCGATCATTTTGATCGTGGCGTCGTTCGTCTATCAGCGCTTTCTCGTGCCGAAAGTCGAAGAGACTCCGCCGCCGCCCCTGTAGCTCTTCTGTATCCGTCGCTGCTGTAGCCACGGTCCCGCCACCGCGGGATCGCCGTGCCCGGAGCGTAGCGAGGCCGTCTACGCCCCGACATGGCGAGGCGGCTACAGCGCCTTGGCATTCCAATTGATTTCCCTTTCGTTAGCCGTCACTCCGCTGTTCTGTTGCGTCCGATGGCCGCGCCCGTGATTCCGACCGAACGCATCAGCACGCGCGCGACCGGCGTCGTCGGCATCGCCGTTCTTTGCAGCCGCGTGCTCGGACTGGTCCGGGAAATCGTCATCGCCTCGCTCTTTGGCGCGAGCCGCAGCATGGATGCATTCCTGACCGCGTTTCGCGCGCCCAACATGTTGCGCGATCTCTTTGCCGAAGGCGCGCTCTCCACCGCTTTCGTCACCATTTTTTCGAAAAAGATCGCGAGCGAAGGCGACGCGTCGGCCTGGAAACTGGCGAACAAGGTCGCCACCCTCACGGCGGTTTTCATGAGCGCCGTCGTCCTCGTCGGCATCGTCATCGCGCCCTACCTCGTGGCCCTCCTCGCGCCAGGATTCGATCCCGAAAAAGCCGCGCTCACCGTCGTGCTCGCGCGCATCATGTATCCCTTCATCCTTCTCGTCTCCCTGGCTGCGCTGGCCATGGGAATGTTGAACGCCAAGCATGTCTTCGGCGTGCCGGCGATGGCCTCCAGCTTTTTTAATCTCGGCTCCATCATCGGTGGCGTCGCTTTAGGCTGGTGGCTCGATCCGGCTTTCGGCACGCGCGCTCTGGTCGGCCTGGCCATGGGAACGCTGATCGGCGGTTTCTTGCAGCTCGCCGTTCAAATCCCTTCGCTCTTCAAGGTCGGATTCATTCTCCGAGCGGATTTCAACTGGCGCGACGAAGGCGTGCGCAAAGTGTTGCAGCTCATGGGACCGGCCGTTATCGCGGCCAGCGCGGTCCAGGTGAACGTTCTCATCAACAGCATTTTCGCCTCCTACCTCCAGGATGGCGCGGTGAGCTGGCTCAACATTGCCTTTCGCCTCATGCAGCTGCCGCTCGGGATCTTCGGTGTCGCGGTCGCGACCGTGACGCTTCCGCTGGTTTCGAAAAGCGTGGCGCTGGGAAATATCACTCAATTCCGCTCGGCTCTTTCGCACGCGATCCGGCTCGTCATGCTCCTGACGATTCCGTCCGCGATCGGGTTAATCATCCTCGCGGACCCGATCATCCGCCTGATTTACGAACATGGACGGTTCACACCGTTTGCGACGGAACAAACGGCCGCGGCGCTGCGTTTTTATGCGGTCGGCCTTGTCGCTTATTCCGCCGATAAGATTCTCGTTCCGGCCTTCTACGCGCTCGATAAACGCTATCTGCCCATGCTGGTGAGCTTCTCGTCGATTGTCGTGAACACCTGCCTGAGCTGGCTACTCGCTTTCAATCTCGGACTGGGCCATCGCGGACTCGCGCTCTCCACAAGTCTGGTCGCCATCACGAATTTCTTTTTTCTCTACGGCATGATGCGCCGGTATGCCGGCCGTCTCGAGACCGGTTTGATGATCAAGACGCTGCTGAAATTGCTTTTGGCCGGCGCATTGCTTGCGGGCGTCTGCCTGTTGGCGCAATCGTATCTTTTCTCCGGCGGTTTCGTGGTCGGCACATGGCGAACTCTCCTGGCCATGCTGCTCACGATAGCCGTGGGCAGCTCCCTGTTCTTCGGCGCGGCGTATGTGTTGCATGTCGCGGAGCTGCGCGACGTAGTGCAGCTGGTGCGCGGCCGCTTCAGCCGGCTGCGCGCTTAAATATGTCGAATAGGTCCTATGCGACCTATGAGATGATCGCCACAGCTGCTACCCCATCGCCTCCGCCAGATCTTCAATCAAATCATCGGGATGCTCGAGGCCAATGGAAAGCCGTAGCAAACCCTGCGGCGTCCGCGGATCCTCACCTGTGATCGACGCGCGATGCTCAATCAGACTCTCCACCCCGCCCAAACTCGTCGCACGAATGAAAATCTGCGTCTTCGCGGCGACGCCGAGCGCCGCTTCGCGCCCGCCCTGCACCTCGAACGAAAGCATTCCGCTAAACGCGCTCATCTGCCGCGCGGCGATCTCATGTCCCGCATGCGCCGCCAATCCCGGATAATGCACCGCCTCCACGCCCTGATGATCGGCCAGCCAGGTCGCGACCTTGAGCGCATTTTCCGAGTGCGCGCGCATCCGCCACGGCAACGAACGCGTCCCGCGCAGGACCAGCCAGCAGTCGAAAGGCGAGGGGACCGCGCCGCAGGTCGTTTGGATCTCGCGCAGCCGCTCGGAAAAATCCGTTTTGGATTTTGCAATGACCGCGCCGCCGGTCACATCGGAGTGGCCGCCGAGATATTTCGTTGTCGCGTGAACCACGAGATCCGCGCCGAGCTCGAGCGGCCGCTGCACGATAGGCGCCCACGTGTTGTCGCACGCGCAAATCGCTTCCGCCGCGTGAGCGATTTCCGCGACGGCGGCGATGTCGGTAATTTTGAGGAGCGGATTCGAGGGGGTCTCCACCCAGACCAATTTGGTCTTCGCTCCCACGGCCTTTTTGACGTCATCCAGCTTCGTCATGTCAACGAAACTGACTTCGAGTCCCCACCGCATATAGACCTCGCGCAGCAACTTCGTCATCCCGTGATAAACGTCCGTTGGCGCGATGACGTGATCGCCGGGCGCGAGCGTTTGTAGCACCGCGCTCGACGCGGCCAATCCCGAACTGAAAGCCGCGGCGTCTTCGCCTCCTTCCAAAGCCGCGAGCGCTTCTTCGAGCGCATGCCGCGTGGGATTCGCACTCCGCCCGTAAACATATCCGTGCGGATAACCACCCTCCGCATCACGCTCAAACGTGGTCGAAAGATGAATCGGCGTGGCGACCGCGCCGGTCGCCGCATCGATCTCATGGCCCGCATGCACCGCGAGAGTCTCGACCCGCATTTTACGATCAGTTTTCATCGCCGTTCTTCTTTACTGTAGCCGCCTCGCTCAGTCGAGGCACTGTAGCAACGGCGCTATGTCGCCGTTCCCACTCCATCCCATCAATTCCGATTTGACGCCTCCACCGCCCCGGCGCAAATAGCACCTGAATTTCACGCCGGGGCATTCTACCTTCCGGCTTCCCTGTTTATGAGCATTTACAACGACGAAGTCTTCCAAATGGCCTGCGACCAGTTCCAGGTCATCGCCGATTATTTGCAGATCGATCAGAACGATCGCGATCGGCTCATGCTCCCGAAGCGCGCCATGGCCGTGACGCTGCCGGTGCACATGGATGACGGCAGCACGCAAACCTTCCAGGGTTACCGCGTCCAGCATCACCTCACCCTCGGCCCGACCAAGGGCGGCACGCGATTCGCGCCCTCTCTTTCCATGGGCGAAACTGCCGCGCTCGCCATGTGGATGAGCTGGAAATGCGCGCTCGCGAATTTGCCTTACGGCGGAGCCAAGGGCGGCGTCGCCTGCGATCCGACCAAGCTGTCGCGCAATGAGCTCGAAGCGGTCTCGCGCCGTTACATGCAGGAAATGATTCCGTTCGTCGGCCCGCATACCGACATCATGGGCCCCGACATGGGAACGAACGAGCAGGTCATGGCCTGGTTCATGGACACCTATTCGGTTTACCAGGGTTATTGCGTAAACGAAATCGTCACCGGCAAGCCGGTCTCGATCGGCGGCACCGAAGGCCGGCGTGAAGCCACGGGACGCGGCGTCGTTTATCTCATCGAGCGCGCGATGGACATGTTGAAAATGAACCCGGAGAATTCGACGGCGATCATCCAGGGGTTCGGCAACGTCGGCTCGGTGGCGGCGTTATCGTTGGCGCTCAAGACGGGCGTCAAAGTTGTCGGCATCAGCGACGCGACCGTCGCGCTTTACAATCCCAACGGCATCGACGTGGCCAAGGCGGAGCAGCATGTCCTCAAGAAAGGCAACCTCCGCGCCTTCGACGAGGCCGATCGGATCGATCCCAACGAGCTGCTCATCATGCCTTGCGACGTGCTCGTGCCCTCCGCGGTCGATCGCGTCATCAACGCGAGCAATGCCGCGCAGTTGAAATGCCGGATCCTGGCCGAAGGCGCGAACGGCCCGACCACTCCCGAGGCCGATCTCATTCTCAACGAACGGTGGGGCGAGTTGTTCGTCATCCCGGACATTCTTTGCAACGCGGGCGGCGTAATCGTTTCCTATTTCGAATGGGTCCAGGGCTTGCAGGCGTTCATGTGGACGGAGACCGAAGTCACCGACAAACTTTTCCGCATCCTCGAGCACTCGTTCTCGCAGGTCATCAAGCGCGCCAAGGCGCACAAGGTTTCGCATCGGACCGCGGCCATGGCCATCGGCGTCGAGCGCGTCATGAAGGCGAAGCACTCGCGCGGCCTGTTCCCATGATCTGTGCCGTAGCACAGGCTTCCAGCCTGTGGGGCAAACGGGCTTCCAGCCTGTTGTTTTCCTGGCTGGGGCAGGCAAGATGCCTGCCGGCCCCACAGCCAAGATGGCTGTGCTACGCGTGAGCACCTTTTCCCAACGCGAAGAACGACGCGATAGCCGCCTGCTCGACGTTCTCACCGACGAGGAAAGCGGGCTGCGCCTCATTGTTTCGCGTCTCGGCGCGGAACTGATCAGCGTGGCCCGGCGCGAGTCGGCCGGTAACTGGATCGGTTTTCTGAATCGCGATAACGAGGTCGATCCTCCGGCAAAAGGCTGGGCGAATCACGCGACCGTCATGGGTTATTTCCTGCACCGGATCAAAAACGAGCGCACGCTTTACCGCGGCCAGGAAATTCGCGGCGGAACGCACAGTTTTCTCCGCGGCAAGACCTGGCATCGCGTGGAATCGGCGCGCGATAACGAACTGACCTACCGCATCACGCCCGAAGATTTCTCGGCGACGGAATATCCGCTCAAGGTCTCGCTCGACCTGACCTATCGCATTGAGGGCCCGGGGATTTCGGTTTCGTTCAAGTTCAGGAACGACGAGCCGGAGCTGACCGCGCATGTCGGCTTCGGTTTGCATCCAGGATTCGCCGCGACTTCGTTCGAGTCATTCCAGTTCGAAATGCCGGCCGGACTGTATCGCCGGCATTTTTCGCCCACGAATTATCTGAGCGGGGAGACGGAGGACATTCGCTTCGAGGACGGCAAGATGCCATTCGAACGGGAGAAGCTCCCGGGTTCCTACATCCTCGAGTTGGTCGATGTGCCCGAGCGCGCGTTTACATTTTCCGACCCACCGAGCGGACGCACGGTCGCGATCGATCTCACCGGCGTTCCTTATCTAACGTTGTGGTCGGATGGCGGCCCCTTCCTCTGCGTCGAACCGTGCTGGGGCCTGACCGATCACCACGAGCAGCGCGCTTTTGAGGACAAGGAAGGGATTCAAACCATCCCCGCGGGCCAAGAGCTCGCCGCCAATTTCAGCTTCGAGCCGCGTCTGGTCTGAGTCTGGGGAGCGCACGCGCCCTCGCGTGCTGGCGATGGCGCCTCGCCATCGCGAACTTTAAATCGCAAGCATGTTTTCGGCGAGGGCGCCGAAACCAGCACGCGAGGCGCGTGCGCTCCCCAGAAAAATGTCGTCTACCGGCCACCCCCGGCCAACCAGCGAAACGATTCTTTGACCAGGTCCGGCGGCATGAAATGTCCGCCGGAAAATCCCTTGTATTCCACATTGTAACCGGCGCCCTTCAGTTGGCGGACCATGTTGTCCGTGAAATTCACCGAGAGAACGGGGTCCTTCGCTCCATGCGTGATGAAGATGGGTGGCTTGCCATAGCGAATGGGCGCAGCCACAAATTCGGGCGAGTAGGCAATGATGTGGGAGAAAAGATCGCCGTTCGTCAGGCCCACCGAGAGCGCATACGAGGCGCCGTCCGAGAATCCCGCGACGGCCAGGCGCCGCGGATCGACCGCGATGCGGTCGAACGTCGAGGTCAGAACACGATCGAGGAAAGCGATATCCGGTCCGAAACTTCCTTTGATGCGGTCCCAGGTCAGTCCCCGGGATTCCGGCACCGCGACCGCGATCCCTTCTTTCGCAGCCGATTCGCAAAACTTCGTCAGCGCTGCGCTGCCGCCGCGCGCTCCATGCAGCATCAGGATGAACGGAACCGGCCGCTCCGGGTTATAACCCTGAGGCACGGATAAGTAACCGTCCCGGGCGCCGCCGTGGCCGAAGGCGCGTCGTCCCGCCTGCGCTCGCTGCTTCGGCTTGGCCGGGCGCGACTGCAATCGTGCGCTGCCCGCCGCCTCGGCCCGCCGAATGAAAAGGAACGGAGCGCAAACCGCTCCGAGCGCCGCCCGCAGCCCGAGAGTTGCGAAACGTCGTCTGGTTAATCGATCGAGCATGGCGGTCCAGTTTGTAGGGCGTTTCTGTGAAACGCCACCGCTTCCCAAATCACTCGCCCGCCACAGCCATCGCGCGCTCCGACCGTCCCACCTTGTTTTTGGCGTCTCCGCAACGAATCACGCGATTTTCTTCGTCGAGCACCACGACGCGCGGATGATGCGTCTTCGCTTCTTCCGGGGTCAACCGCGCAAAGCTCATGATGGTCAGCCGATCGCCAATGGCGCCGAGCCGCGCCGTCGCGCCATTCAATTCGATCAACCCCATCCCGGCCATCCCATAGATCACATAGGTTTCGAACCGTTCCCCATTCTGCAAATTCCCGACCAGAATTTTCTCATACGGCAGGAGCCCCACCATCTCGGCAATATCCGACGAAACCGTCAGGCTTCCCTCATAGTGCAAACTGGCCCCCGTCACCGCCGCGCGATGAATCTTCGATTTTAACAATTCGACCTGCATCGAGTGCGAACAAAGAGAGCGTAGCCCCGCGTCTTTGCAATCGCCTTTCCAGCGAGCCATTTCGACGGCGCGACTCCACGCTCTCGACGATGGTTGCGCTTCGTATGCCTCAGGCGGTCGTGACGATCTGCGAAAAATCCTCCACTAGGAGATAACCGTCAGGCGCCAAGTCAAGGCTGGTGCTTTCGTCGAAGCCGCCGCGGTTGGAGCGTCCGCGGCGGCGGCGCACAGCGCGGGATTCCAAAGGATCCACCTTCGAAAGGGAGACCTTCTTCTCGACGCCGGAGGTAAAGGCGAGGCCGGTGAGGCGTTCGATTTCGGCAATTGGCACCTGATAGGTCTTGAAGGCGCCAATAGGGGCCGCCTCATCAAGACCGAAGCGGCCGATGACGTCGCTCTGATCGAGGAGAAACGCCGTCGCGAAGAGCTTCTTGGTTTCGGAATCGAGGGCGGCAAGGACTTTCCAGAAACGAACGGGATAGGGAATGTCGGGGTGGGTGTCCATAATCGGGTCGCCTTCGTCGAGAATGGGACCGGAAAAGATTTGAGCGGCGAATTCGTCCGCGAATATGGATTGTTCGAGGATGTGTTTTTCGAGCTGACCCCAGAGGGCAATGTCCAGACCCCTGCGGTCGTCACCTTTGTGGATGTTACTGCGGTTAAAGGCGTCGTGTTGCGGAGCGATATTGGTGTAGTGGAAGGTGTCGAGCGCGGACTGGATGGCCTCAGTGGGAGAGGATCCGAATTCGAGGTCCTCGTTGCGGCTGAGGTGTCCGCGATCGAAACGGTTGCCTTTGTAGTAAAAGTTTTCGAGCTGCGCCTTAGCGGGAATGCGGGGGTCGCGGCGCCAGGCGCTTTCGTCGGCATAATTGGTACGATCTAACTCGTAACGTTGGTCCCCGCGGACGCTGGCGGCACTGTAGATGGCGAGCCGGCGCTTCTTGTGCATGACGATGGTGACGTTGTGATATCTGAGTTCGTACTCGTCGGGGGCTGCGGGCGGGAGGAGTTTCGCGGCGGCTGCGACAAGATCCGGGCCGAGAATGGGGAGATTGAGGTGTTTCGCTCCGTTGCCGAGAAGGTCTTGCACGAAACCTTGGCGGTCCTGATAGGTGGCATCAAACGGGACATCGACGCGCTCGCGGCGAGGAGCGGGGCTGTCTCTGCGCTCGAGGAGAGCGGACTCAAGGGAGGCACCACTGCTCGGCAGCAGAGTGACTCCGCCTTCCGGGGTGATTTCGAGGTGAACTGTGATATGGCGGTTGCTGGTGGTGTTCATGGTAGTGGTTGGGGGTGGGTTGGTGGTAAATAAGGAGGGCGCGCAGTTCGAGGGATCTGTAAGGGTGACGCCGTGGGCCTCGGCAGGTGTGGCGCGGAAGACTGGTCCAAGCAAGGGGTGGGCGGCGTGAGCCTCGCGAAGGGTTTGCACGATACGCGAGACGCGGATGCCCTCGTTGGCTTGCCATTTGATTTGGTCCTCACTATCGCGCTGCTCGTCCCAGTCGCGGCCGTCAATGGTTTGGATCCGCCCATCCTTGCGTTCCGGAACACCGCTGTGATGGAGGCCAACGACGATCCAGTCGTTGTTAAAAACGGGAGAGCCGGAAGAGCCTCCGAGGGTATCGGTGGAATACCAAATGACATCGCCTTCGATGCGGATGAGCTGGTTTTCCCGGACGCACACTTGTTTGCGCTCACCATTCGGGTGCTGAACGATGGTGAGCCATTCGCCCAGAACAACCTTGCCGAGGGTTTCCACCAGCGGGAGGTAGCCGTAGGCCGCAAGGGGCGCACCGTCCCGCTCCGATGTGGGCGCAACGCCGACCACAGTGAAGTCGAGTGCCTCGCTGGTGAAAAAGAAATCGTCGGGGGCGAAACCGAAACTGATGGCGGCAAGTGCCGTACCGGCGATATCGCGCTCGTAGCGGAATTCGGCCGCGGAGCGCAGGCTGGATTCTCTTGCCGGGAGGACGTGATGGTTGGTTAGGAAAAGCCGTGGGGTGACGAGAAAGCCGCTGCCGTAGCCGCCCAACCGCCCACTTGGCTCGCGGATGGCGACGCGGGCCACTGCTTGGGCGGCCCGAGCCCCTCGTGAGAGATAATTGACGTCCTGGAGCTCATTTCCCTGGATGATGCGCTCGTGAAATTCGCTGATGCCTTCCTTTTCCCCCAGGGATTGGGTGAGGAAACGGCGGCGGTTTTGGAGCTGCGCGTCGGAATTGAGTTCGTCAGGCTTGCTGTTCTTGGCCCGCACCGTTTCCGTGGACGGATCCCAGCCACTCAATCGACGATCAGCTTTTCGGATCTGTTCTTGGAGGGTGGTCAGCATCGCGGGGGAGTTTGTGGAGCCTGTCCGAATGCGCGTCCGCCGAAAAAGCCTTTCATTCCCTGGGAGACGCGGCACCGTGGCGCGGTCGATGCAGTGACATTCTAGTGTGCGCGATTTTGCGTTCGGTGATAGTACGCCGCAGCGGGTGCATGCTTCATACTACGGAGGACCTGGCCCGAAGTTCCACGAGCGACGAACAAAGGCAATCGCACCTCGGCCGAACAACCGTGCTTCGGCTTCATAAACGGCGTAAACGAGCGATGCGAATCGCTTGTCGGCTAGCTTGTCGAAGAGCGATGACGGTCGGTTCCAAGGAGTCGGCCTCGTAGAGGGCCGGAATGGGAGGCGATGAGGGAGGGCGCCGGCCCGTGAAATGTAGAAATAGCAGTGCTCTATCAGGAGTCGTGGCTTAAACGAGATTGACAAAAAGCGAACTTTTCCATTGTCTGAATCCGCTATGGACCCCCTCTGCCTGATGCTCACAGGCAAGCTCGTGGATATTGGCTGGAACGCGTTCAGCGGCCCGGTGAAAAAATATGTCGAGGGTCTTTTCGCCCACAAAGGCCCGGGCCAGGCGCCGCAGGCCAGCGAATTAAAACGGTCGGACGGCGTGGCTACGGGCGTGGCGATTGGCTATTTCCACAATTTTTTAAAACCACTGGATGGCGCCATCGCCTATGAGCGCTTCCTGGTCTTCGCGAATGAATCAAAGAAACAGGCGAGCGGTCTTACCTTTACCGCCGAGCAGGTGGCGGCGCTGGGCCCTGATGGGGTCAAGCAGATGAGCGAGCAAAAGATCGAAAGCTACAGCTACCTCGGGAACTTCGATTCGGAGCATTTTGAGCTCGTGATCGTTTACCCCTGCGGGCTCGAGCCCCAAAACTTTAATCGCGTGAACGACTATCTGCGCGGCAAGACTCAGCGCGCCTCCTACTACGACAAGCCCAACGCCCGTCCCTATGGCCTAAATTACAATCTGGTCGGCGCAGATAGTATCAGCATCAAGGATTATGCCAGGCCTATCGAGGCGATCTATCAATACTACAGCGAAGACAAAAAATGCTCGGAGGCCGAGATCGACCAAATCCAAAGAGAAGAGATAGAAGTCTTCCTCGCCACCATCTTCCGCCTCGCCAAAGGCAACACCAAACACATCTTTGCGAAGATGCAGCTGTTGCCTGTTGAATAAATCGCACGGCGACATAGCGCCGTGGCTACAGCGTTGGGCGAGCGGCTCAGCGCGAGTTCTCGATCCACCTTATCGCTTTGTCGGCAAGTTTATCGAAAGCGGTTAAGGCCGATTCGAGATGTTCTTCTTTCGTGTCTTCGATCTTGTTGTGGGAAGTGCCGTGGAGGCTTTGGACGAACATCATGACGGTGGGGATGCCGAAGCGGGCGATGTCGGAGGCGTCGTGGAGGGGGCCGGAGGGAAGGCGATGAGGAATGGCGCCGGCCTCGGACATGGCTTGGTCGCAGAGGGCGATGAGATCGGCGTGGAAGAGGATCGGTTCGGCCGTTTGGCGGAGAGCGATTTACTGACGCCCTCGGTTATCTCACTCGTCGAATAGTCGAGCAACTCGAATGCTTAAAGCATTCGAGTGCTAAATGGGCCGCAGGGAATGTTTGGGCTCGCGGGTTCGCCGGCGCTTATCGATCGCCAGTTGTACACGTTCGCGCCAGGGATCTCGCAACTCGACGGCTTAAAGCCGTCAAGTTCTGAAGGGTCCCGTGGGATGTTGGCGCTCGCGGCCTCGCTGGAGGTTGATCATCGAGCGGTCCCGCAGGCGCGGGACTCAATCCACCTTATCGCTTTGTCGGCAAGTTTATCGAAAGCGGTTAAGGCCGATTCGAGATGTTCTTCTTTCGTGTCTTCGATCTTGTTGTGGGAAATGCCGTGGAGGCTTTGGACGAACATCATGACGGTGGGGACGCCGAAGCGGGCGACTTCGGAGGCGTCGTGGAGGGGGCCGGAGGGAAGGCGATGAGGAATGGCGCCGGTCTCGGAGATGGCTTCGTCGCACAAGGCGATGAGATCGCCGTGGAAGAGGATCGGTTCGGCCGTTTGGCGGAGAGCGATTTACTGACGCCCTCGGTTATCTCACTCGTCGAATAGTCGAGCAACTCGAATGCTTAAAGCATTCGAGTG
>Ga0190275_10002719_pt1 | contig 12590 bp, 15 predicted proteins | sample Popmic550T_FD_133745 | JGI IMG/M metagenome (GOLD analysis project Ga0190275, IMG submission 133745) | Populus adjacent soil microbial communities from riparian zone of Yellowstone River, Montana, USA - 550 T | ecosystem: Environmental > Terrestrial > Soil > Riparian zone > Trees stand | place... | reverse complement strand
GGCTTGTAGCCGTTCTTGCCAAGGAAGTCGATGAACTTCCGCTGGTTCTCGTTCTCCGGGTCGAGCCCGGTATATGCGTAGGCGCGAATCAGGTCGCGCCCCTTGGTGGCGTGCTTGAGGAGGGCGACGTAGTCGACGTCGACATCCTGGCCTCGAGCCGCGTAATACATGTTGGCGACGTCCACAAACATCGCAACGTTCTTGCTCACGGTTGAGCTCTTCTCCTGTGATATGTGATGTGGCCGGCGCGGGTGGCTGTCGGCTCAGCCGATCGTTCGACCGAGCGTTCGACCGCGGCTCGCGAACCCCAGCCGCTTCCAGAGCGGCGGTTCTGCGGATGCCAGCGGTTCGGAAACCTCCACGCGCGTGCAGCCCTTATTTCTTGCCGAGGTGGCGAGGTGCTCGACGATTGCGTCGGCGACCTTCCGCCGTTCGGCGGCGTCCAGCGTCGGTGCCTGCGCGATTCCCAGCTCGTCGACAATGCCGACGAAGGGACCTGACCGTACCGATGGCCTGATGGCGAGGACTCCCACGCCCACCACACGTCGCTCGTGCTCGGCGACGACGACCGTCGCGGAGGGAACGAAGAGCAGGGTACGCAGGTAGTCGACGTCGTCGCGTCGCTCTCCCCCGTTACCAACGTGCGCAAGAATGCGGACGGCGGCATCGAGATCAGTGAGACGGGCGCTGCGGACGTGTACCTCCACGTAGGCCTCATCGGGAAGCGGTTCGCAGACAAGCGATCTGCGGGACGACCCGGTCGAGGATACCACGAACGCGCCTGAACCCCGTGAATCACCGGGCAGTACCCTTCGATAAGGCTGCGCAAACTATTGCGTCACCCGATCGGGCGCCGTTATGATGCCGCGCACCCTTTGATACGCCGGGCCCGCGGACGCGCGGATCTCACCCGAGCACACCAGTGGAGGAAGTTAACCGGATGCAGAAGTACATGCGATGGAGCGGATTGCTCGTCGTGCTGATGCTCGTCCTTGCCGCCTGCCAGGCTGACACCGGCGGGAGCTCGGATCCGAGCGCCGACGAAAGCACGCCCGCCAGCAGCGAGGGCGCGGGAGGCACGGCCGACTGCGACGCCGACGAGTTCGGATGCGTGGAGATCGCCGAGGGCGATCCGATCATCATCGGCACCGAGCTGGTGATCACCGGAGCGAACGAGTCGCTCGGCCTCGACAGCCAATACGGCGCCGAGGTTGCTCGCGGGCTCCGCCCGGACATCGCCGGCCACGAAGTCGAGTTCAACCACCAGGATGACGGCTGCTCAGCCGAGGGCGGCACCGCCGCGGCCCGCGCGCTCGTCTCCGAAGAGAACATCGCGGGCGTCATCGGCACCAGCTGCTCGAGCGCCGGCATCCCGTCGGCCGAGATCCTCAGCGCCGAGGGCGTCATGCTGGTCTCGCCGTCGAACACGGCCCCGTCGCTGACGGCGCCGGAGACCCATGAGCCGTTCTACGCGCGCACCGCGCACAACGACTCGATCCAGGGCGCCGCGATGGCGACCTTCGTGTGCGAGGTCCTCAGCCTCACCACCGCGGCAACGATCGACGACGGCTCGCCGTACGCCGATCAGCTGGCCAACGTGTTCGCGCGGGAGTTCGAGTCCCAGTGCGGCGGCACGATCACCAATGAGGAAGCCATCACGGTCGGCGACACCGACTTCTCCGGCGTGCTGGAGAACATCGCTGCCGACTCGCCCGAGTTCCTCTACTTCCCGATCTTCGTTGCCGAGGGTGCGCTGATCACCCAGCAGGCGAAGGAGACGTCGGGCCTCGACGACACCGTGCTGGGCGGCGCGGACGGATACTTCACCCCTGACTGGCTGAGCGCGGCCGGCGAGGCCACCGAGGGCCACGTTCTGTCCGGCCCTGACCTGGCCTTCGCGGGTGACTTCTACGAGGCCGACTTCCTGCCGGCGTACCTCGAGGTCTCCGGCACGGACACCACGATCAGCGTCTTCCATGCTCACGCGTTCGACGCCTACAACATGCTCGCCGATGCGATCGAGGAGGTGGCGTTCACCGAGGGTGGGACGACGTACATCCCGCGAACCGCGCTGAAGGATGCCTTCTTCGCTATCGAGGGCTACGAGGGCATCACCGGCACGCTGACCTGCGACGAGAACGGCGACTGCGCCGATGCAAAGATCAGCGTGAGCGAGGTCCAGGACGGCGAGTTCGTCCGAATCTGGCCAGAGGAGTAGCGCCTACTCCCTGAAATCGGAGCTTGAATCTGCGGGTGAGCCGGTCCTCCGGCTCACCCGCATCGTTTCGGAGATAGCACCGTCACGAGGAAGCTGAGATGCCAGCCCGCCGAGCCCGGCTGAACCTCGTCAACATATTCCTCTGGGTGTTCGGGGGAGCGATCCTGGCGCTCAGTGCCTGGGGAGCATTCCTGACCCTCTCCGAGGGCCGCATCTCGCCGAGCGCGTGGCAGACCCTGATTGTGGCCGGCGTGGCACTCGGAAGCGTCTACGCCCTGATCGCTCTCGGCTACACGCTCGTGTACGGCATCCTCTTCATGATCAACTTCGCGCACGGCGAGGTGTTCATGTGGGGCGCCTTCACCGCCTTCTTCGCGGCGAGCGCCCTCAACGACATCGGGATGATCGACGCCAGCCCGCTGCTGGCCTTCCTCCTCGTGCTCCTGACGGCGATGCTCGTCAGCATGCTCGTGGCCGTCCTGCTCGAACGCGTCGCCTATCGGCCACTGCGCGGTGCACCGCGTCTCGTCCCGCTGATCACGGCCATCGGCGCGTCGCTCGTCCTGCAGTACACCGCTCGCGGCTTCTACGGATCGGGCGTGCGTGGCTACCCGGGCTTCGGGCTCTTCGGCGGGACCGTCGAGCTCGGGCCGATCCGGATCGACGTCGTCGAGCTGGTTGTCATCTTCGCGGCGCTGGCGCTGATGTTCGCCCTGTACTTCTTCATCAACCGCACGCGGACCGGTCGGGCGATGCGCGCCGTCAGCGAGGACAAGGACGTCGCGGCAATGATGGGGATCAACGTCGATCGCATCATCGTCACGACCTTCGCCATCGGCGGCCTCCTGGCCGGCGCGGCCGGCATCCTCTACACGCTGCTGTTCAACCAGGTCCACTTCTTCATGGGCTTCCTGCCGGGAATCAAGGCCTTCACGGCGGCCGTCCTGGGCGGCATCGGCAACATCATCGGCGCCGCGCTCGGTGGGCTCCTGCTCGGCATCCTGGAGCAGGTCGGGCCGAACCTCCTTCTCACCGGGTACGGGATCCCCTCCCCGAACCAGCTCCAGGACGTGATCGCATTCACGGTGCTGGTGCTCGTGCTCATCTTCCGGCCGTCGGGGCTGCTCGGCCGGAAGGAGAACGTGTGATGGACCTGCCGATGCGACGCGCACTCTTCACCGGACTGCTCGGCGGCCTTGCCGGAGTCCACGTTGGGCTGGTCGGCATGATCGACTCGTTCCAGGGTCGGGACACGATCGCCGACCTGATCACGCTCGGCTCGATGCTGCCCCTCCTGATCCTGCTCCTCGTCGGCTGGCGAGCCGCATCGCCAGTGAAGTCCGCGCAGCTGATCCCCACCGGAGCGCGAACCTTCATCCTCGGCGCCGCGGCGGGCGCGACCGCCGGCCTGATCCTCGCCGCCCTGGCCGCCCTCATCACCGCCGTCAACCTTCGCTGGATCCTGGTGAATGCCACGCCCGGGCTGGCGGAGATCCTCCAGTTCGGGCAGGGGCTGGTCGTCGGGTCGCTGATCCTCATCGTCGGCGGTGCGCTGCTGGGCCTCGCCGGCGCATCTCTCCACGTCGTGCCGCCGGCCATCGCACGCTCGCTCGCCATCGCCTTCGTCGTCAGCCTCGCCGTCGCGCTTCTCGAGCCGTTCCTCGGCGCCGTGCTCCGCAACCTCGGGCTCGACGCCGTCGAGGAGGTCTTCTTCGCGGGCGGCGGCCTGACGCTGGTCGGCGCCATCGTCGTCTTCGGGCTGACGGCGGCCGGAATCTACGCGTGGACGACCCGGGGCGAAGGGGCTCGCGAGCGGGTCGCGGCCATGCCGGCCGACCGCCGCAGGAACGCAAAGCTGATCTGGTACGGCGTGCTCTTCCTGCTTCTCCTGGCCCTCCCCCAGCTGGTCGGCCAGCGGCTCTCCGAGGTGGTGGGGACCGTCGGCCTCTACGTGCTGCTCGGCCTGGGACTCAACATCGTGGTCGGGTTCGCCGGCCTGCTCGACTTGGGCTACGTGGCGTTCTACGCGGTCGGCGCCTATACGACAGCGGTGCTGACCTCCCCGAGCTCACCGGTCTTCGCACCGGAGCTTCCGTTCTGGGGCGCACTGCCGTTCGTGATCATCGCGGCGGCCCTGATCGGCCTCATGGTCGGCACGCCGGTCCTCCGGTTGCGTGGCGACTACCTGGCCATCGTGACCCTGGGGTTCGGCGAGATCGCGCGCACCATCTTCCTGTCGGCCTGGGCCCAGCCCGCGGTCGGCGGCGCGCAGGGAATCCTCTCCATCCCGCCGCCGCTGCCATTCGAGAGAGACCCGCAGGCCATCTACTACCCGATCCTGCTCTTCTGCATCATCGCCGCGGTCGCCGCCACGAGCCTCGCGTCGTCACGCGTCGGCCGCGCCTGGAACGCCATGCGCGAGGACGAGTCGGTTGCCGAGGCGACCGGCGTCAACACCACGGTCTACAAGCTGCTCGCGTTCATGCTGGGCGCCGCCTTCGGCTGCCTGTCGGGCGCGCTGTTCGCGGCGAAGATCGGCGTCGTCTTCCCGCAGAGCTTCGACATCCTGGTCAGCATCAACGCGCTGGCCCTGATCATCCTCGGCGGGATGGGGAACATCGCCGGGGTCGTCGTCGGCGCCATCGTGCTGGTCGGCCTGCCGGAGCTGCTCCGCGAGTTCGCGGAGTATCGGCTCCTCATCTACGGCGCCGTCCTGGTGGCGATGATGCTGCTGCGCCCGGAGGGGCTGCTTCCCAGCCGCCAGCGCCAGGCCGAGCTTCACGAGCGCGAGTCCGATGAGGACCAGTACGCTGAGACCTCCGGAGAAGAGACCGGCAGACCCGTGGTGACCATATGACGGAGAGCACGATGCCGGTCGATACGACCGCCGATTCCGGCCCGCTCCTGCACGCCGAGAAGGTGACGATGCGGTTCGGCGGGCTGGTCGCCAACCGTGACGTCGACTTCACCATCCCTCGCGGGTCGATCGTGTCGCTCATCGGTCCCAACGGCGCCGGCAAGACCACCTTCTTCAACCAGCTGACCGGCATGCTCACGCCGACCTCCGGCGACATCGTGTTCGACGGAGCCTCGCTGGTCGGCCGCTCGCCGCACGAGATCGTGGAGCTCGGAATCGGCCGCACGTTCCAGAACATCCGGCTCTTCGGCGCCATGACGGTGCTCGCCAACGTGATGGTCGGCCGCCACACGCGCATGAAGGCCAGCTGGTGGGCGTCGCTGCTCAAGCTTCCGTCCGTGCGCGTCGAGGAGGAGGCGACCCGGCAACGGGCGCGCGAGCTGCTCCAGATGGTCGGGCTGAAGCGCCGCTATGAGGAGGACTGGGCGCGGAACTTGCCGTACGGCGACCAGCGCCGCCTCGAGCTGGCTCGTGCGCTGGCCAGCGACCCCAAGCTGCTCCTGCTGGACGAGCCGACCGCGGGCATGAACCCGGGCGAGACGCAGCAGATGACCGGTCTCATCAAGCGGCTCCGCGACGAGCTGGACCTGACTGTCCTCCTCATCGAGCACGACATGAAGGTCGTCATGGGCATCAGCGAGCGGATCACCGTCCTCGATTACGGCGAGAAGCTCGCCGAGGGCACGCCGGAGGAGATCCGCGCAAACCCGGCGGTCATCGAGGCATACCTCGGCAAGCAGGCGACGAGCGCATGACCGTCACGGATCCGACCGCGTCCACGCCGCTCGACGCGCCAGACGCGACCGACGGCAACGCCGGTGCCGGTGATCGCGGCGACGTGCTCCTCGAGCTCGAGGACCTCCACGTCTTCTACGGCAACATCGAGGCGCTCAAGGGAGTCTCGCTGACGGTCGGCCGCGGCGAGATCGTGACGCTCATCGGCTCGAACGGGGCGGGCAAGAGCACGGCCCTGCGCGCGATCAGCGGAACCCACAAGCCGCGGACTGGCACCGTCAAGCTGGCGGGGAGCGAGATCCAGCACCTGCCGGCGCACGAGATCGTCACCTTCGGGATCGCCCACTCGCCAGAGGGGCGCAAGGTCTTCAGCCGCATGACGGTCTACGAGAATCTGCAGATGGGCGCCTTCAGCCGTCGCGGCCAGAAGATCGACGACGACGTCGCCCGCGTCTTCGACCTCTTCCCGCGGCTCCGCGAACGGCGATCGCAGAAGGCCGGCACGATGTCGGGGGGCGAGCAGCAGATGCTGGCAATGGGGCGAGCCCTCATGGCGCGCCCGACCATCCTGCTGCTGGACGAGCCCTCGATGGGCCTCTCGCCGATCCTGACCGAGCAGATCTTCAAGATCATCGCGGAGATCAACGGCCAGGGAACCACGGTGCTGCTCGTAGAGCAGAACGCGCTCATGGCCCTCAATGCCGCCCATCGCGGCTACGTCATCCAGACCGGCAAGATCATCCTGGCCGATACGGCGGCCAACCTTGCGGCCAACGAGCAGGTTCGCCAGGCCTACCTCGGCGAGATCTGAGCCGATGGCCGACGACCCTCGGCCGCCACGCCGCTCGCCCGGCGACTACCGGCCGGACCTGCGGCCGATGCTGATCCTCGGCGGACTGCTGCTCGCCGTGATCGTCGCCTGGCTCATCCTCTCCCCGCTCATCCTGCCGCCCGCCTGACCGCTCGCCGAAGCCGCCCGGGCGAGTCGGCGTATGCCGCACGGTCAGTAGCGGCGAGGCGCTCCAAACCCGGAGCCGGCCCCGTACAGCACCAGGGCCACCCCGACCGCGGCCAGCGCGAGACCCGGCGACTGCTGCGGCAGCGGAATGTAGCCAACCGACCAGAGCTCCCAGCCCCGGTAGAGGAGGGCGGCGGCACCCACCAGGCCCAGGATGAGATAGACGGCCGGCGCGTCGAGGAGGAATCCCCATCGGCCGCGCATGTAGCCGATGTCGAGCAGCACCAGCGCAGCGACGGCAGCTCCGAAGATGACGAGGCCTGGCCCCTCGAGGCCGATTCCCTCCTGCGCCGGCACGAGCACACCCGAGACCGAGTCGCCGCCGGCACGCCACCACGGCAGGAAACCGGAGCCGATCATGGCAAGGCTGCCGAGCAGGATGAGAACCCGGAAGCGACCGGCGCCCCCGTCCATGCCCCTTATCCCTCCGGCGGCGCGCCGCCGTAGACGGACGGCTTGAGCACACCGATGTACGGCAGGTTGCGGTAGCGCTCCTCGTAGTCGAGCCCATAGCCGATGACGAAGCGATCCGGGATCGTGAACCCGCGGTAATCGATCGGAATCTCGGCGAGGCGACGCGCCGGCTTGTCGAGCAGGCAGCAGATCTTGATCGAGGTCGGCTTCCGCTCGGCGAGATAGCGGAGCAGGTAGTTCAGAGTCAGCCCGGTGTCGATGATGTCCTCGACCACGATCACGTCGCGCCCCTCGATCGGCTTGGAGAGGTCCTTGAGGATGCGGACCGATCCCGAGGTTTCCGTCCCGGCGTAGCTGGAGACCTCCATCAGGTCGATGCTGGACGGCAGGTCCATTGCCCGCATGAGATCGGCAAGGAAGACGAGCGAGCCCTTGAGGACGCTGACCAGGACCGGGTCGCGTCCGGCGTAGTCGGCCGACAGCTGGGCGCCAAGCTCTGCGACGCGCCCACCGATCGCGTCGGCGTCGATCAGGATCTCCTCCACATCGGCGTGGAGGCTCATCGGGCCCCGTTTCCGGCGCCGGTCAGAGCGTGGGCGCCGTTGGCGGCGGCCACGTCGGTCAGGAAGTCGAGCCGCCCGTACTTCAGCATGAGCGCCCGGAAATCACGGGCGTAGAAGAGCTTCACGCGTACCTCAGGATAGAGCTGCCGCATCCAGCGCAGCTTTCGGTTCTTCTTGCGCACGAGCGACTGCTTCAGCGTCGTCAGCTCGATATAGAGGTCGATCTCCGGAAGGTAGAAGTCGGGCGCGAACGACTCGATGACCGCGCCGTCGGCGTTCCAGGAGATGGGAAAGACGTCGGGTTCGTATCGCCACGGGACACCGTAGTAGTCGAAGATCCTCGCCAGCTCCGCTTCGCTGTCGTGCGCGAAACGGGGCGGCGAGGCTGAGATCATGTGAGCCGCCACCTGACCTCGATCGTAGCCTGCTGCTCGGAACCGGACGCCATCGGTTCTGAGTATATGCGGGCGGGTTATCCACAGTTCGGGCTTGGCTGCGCCGAAGGTGGATAACATCGGTTGTGATCCACAGTCGACCGCTGGTAGGGTGAAGATCCTGCTTCTGCGGATGACCGAGTACGGTAACCGCGGGTGATTCGGGGCCGATGCGAGAGCCGGCCGCGACGCCGATCATCCGGGGGAAGACCGAAAGGCCCATCCGGAGGAGCATCTTCATTGTCCGACGCCGCCGCGGCTCGCCGCGAACTCGACCGCCTGCTCGAGACCGATGCGCCCGCGCTGCGGGCGGGCCTGCCACCCGGCTTCGCCGACGCGACGGAGCGCTACGTCGAGCTGCTGCTCGAGGCGAACTCGCGGATGAATCTCACCCGCATCGTCGAGCCTGCCGCCGTGGCGCGGCTGCACCTGCTCGACGCGCTGAGCGCGGTGCCGCTGCTCGACGAGCTCGGGCCCGCGCGGGCACTCGACCTCGGGTCCGGCGGCGGCGTGCCCGGCATCGTCCTCGCCCTCGCCCGTCCCAACGTGGCCTGGACCCTGGTCGATTCGGTCGGCAAGAAGGCCGATGCGCTGCGCGGCTTCGTGGCCGCGCTCGGGCTGACGAACGTGAGCGTCATTGCCGAACGGGCCGAGACTCTCGGCCGCGACGCCTCCGCCCGAGAGCAGTTCGACCTCGTCGCCGCACGGGCCTGCGCACCGCTGCCCGTCCTCGCCGAGTACTCGCTGCCGCTCGTCAGGCTCGGCGGCGCCGTGGTCGCGTGGAAGGGCGTGATCGAGGACGGGGAGCTTGCCGGCGGCAACGCCGCCGCACGGCAGCTGGGAGGGATGCAGGAGGTTCGGGAAGCGGGAATCGGCGTCCTCGGCGACCATCGGTTCGTGATCATTCGCAAGCTCGACGCGACGCCGGACCGATTCCCGCGCCGACCCGGTCAGGCGGCGAAGCGACCGCTGGGTTGACGTCGTCGCTTACGCCACGATTGAGCTATTCGCCAGCAGCTGCGCGCGTCTCGGGAGGCACAAGGGCAGTGTCCGGCAGGGCGGGCGGAGAAGCTTCGGAGTAGTCATACCCCAGGTGAATGGTGATCCCGCCTGGCGGAACGGTGAACGAGCCGGCCAGGTGTCGCTCCGTGCCGTCGCCTTGTTGGGTGCGCAAGAGGGCGTAGTCCACGGTGACTCCCGCCTCACGCCCGAGCTCAACGCGAAATGTACCGGCTGCACATTCGGGATACCCCCAGTCCGCTCTCAAGTCCTCATCGCTCGAGCAGAAGATGCTCAGGTCCTCGATAAAGTGGCACTCCGGCGTGTCGTCACACGCATGAGCTACCCCGAATGTGTCCCCGGGGTCTACGTCGCCTGAGAGCGTGAGCTCGAAGACCAGCGGCTCATCGCCCTCGGGGATGCCCGCTGAGACTGGCGCAGATGCAGCGAGCGACAGGGCTACGGCAATGACCAGCGCTGAAGGGCGTCGAATTCGGCTTGCGATGATGCCCTCGATTCTTGGTGGATGCGGGCCAACCTCGAGTCTACGACGCACCGCGTGTCGAAAGCGTCACGCCGCCAGGCTTTCCCGTTCGGCGTTGGGGCCTCCTCCGCGCAGGCGCCGATGAGTCTCCGTCCGAACGGCTGTCTAACCTTCGACGATCAAGTGCAGGAGCGGACCATGAAGCTGACCGCATCGATGATGCTGACCGTGGACGGCGTGTACCAGGGACCCGGCGGTCCTGACGAGGACCGGCGCGGCGGGTTCGAGCGCGGCGGGTGGACGGCGGCGCACGCCGACGAGGAGATGTGGCCATTCCTGACCTCGTGGTTCGAGCGCGCGGATGCACTGCTCCTCGGACGCAAGACCTGGGAGATCTGGGAGCCGTATTGGCCGCTTCACGACAGCGGCGATCCGGTCTCCCACGGCATCAACGTCCTGCCCAAGTACGTGCCCTCGACGACGCTCAAGGACCCGACGTGGCAGAACACCCACGTCATCGATGGTGACCTCGAGGCGGCCGTCCGAGAGCTCAAGGCGAAGCCCGGACGCGAGCTCCAGCTCCATGGCAGCGGAGTCCTGCTCCGCTGGCTCCTCGAGCGCGACCTCATCGACGAGCTCAACCTGCGGGTCTACCCGGTCATCGTCGGTGACGGGCTCCGGCTCTTTCCGGAGCGCGGCCAGACGCATGACCTGGAGCTGGTCGAGTCGCGCACGACATCGAAGGGCGTGATGATCCAGACCTATCGACCGGCCGGCCGCGCGACCTTCGGGTCCGCCGGCTGACGGCGGAGCACATCGGCGACGCCAGTCCGGCCGATGAGTGATGCCCAGCTGGCGGGTTAGGCCCGGGCGTGATTGAGTGTTGACCGACCCTGTAGCCGTGCGGACACTGGACGCCATCCGGACACAGGAGGCGCGATGGAGTCGACGGATCCTCCGACCGCATCGATCATGCGGCTAGGCGTGGCGGCACTGCTCGCAGGCCTGGTTGTCGTTGTCCTTCAGTTTCCGTGGGGCGGCGGCGTGGACACCGATCCCCCGACGTGCTACGGGATGTTCCACTGGTGGACCGTGCCATGCGGAGGGTGGCCAACGGTGGCCGCCGGGGCAGTGACGGCCATGCTCGTGTGGTTGGTGCTCCTGGTCAGGGAGAACCCAAAGCTGACCTGATCAGGCGTTTCGGCTGCGCGCTTCATGCCCTCGGCTTCGAGTGTCATGTAGCGGTTGAGCACGTCCCAGACGCGCTGCTCAGGAGCATCGATCTCGATCGACTTCTCAAAGCCCATGTCGGGCGGTCTGCCCAGACGGAGCGAGTGCGTTCGACATGAGTCCAGTCTGGCCGGGGCGGAGGTCCCTCAAAACGCAATGAGGGCCGGACGCGAGCGTCGGTATACTCCCCACTCGCATGCGAATCGCTGTCCTCTCGGACATTCACGCCAACCTTGCCGCCCTCGAGGCGGTGCGTGCGGACCTCATCGACGTCGACCAGGTCTGGGTGCTCGGCGACATCGTCGGGTACGGGCCGCAGCCGAACGAGGTGATCGCCCTGCTCCAGGAGATGGGCGCGCGCAGCGTGCTGGGCAACCATGACGGCGCAGCCATCGGGATCGTCGACCCGGCCTACTTCAATCCCGACGCGCGCGCGGCCATCGAATGGACCGCGGGCGTGATCGATGGAAACACCCGCGCCTACCTCGCCACGCTGCCCGAGGTCCGTCGGGACGGCGAGCTGACCGCCGTCCACGGCTCGCCGCGCGACCCGATCTGGGAGTACATCAGCAGCCGCTCGATCGCGGCCGCCAACTTCGACTCCTTCGAGACGCGGATCTGCCTGTTCGGCCACACGCACCTGCCAATCGTCTACCGGCTGGCCGACGGCGACGTTGAGGCGGTCCCCGGATTGCCGGACGAGGTCGTGCCGATCGCCTCGGGCCGCGCATTGCTCAATCCGGGCAGCGTCGGACAGCCACGCGACGGCCTGCCCGATGCGGCCTACGCGATCCTCGAGCTCGGCGACGGAGCCGACGGAGGGAGCCTGGCCTTCCACCGCGTCCATTACGAGGTCGACAGGACGCAACGCCTGATGCAGGATGCCGGCCTCCCGGCCCGCCTCGTGGAGCGCCTCCGCTACGGACGCTGAGCCCCATCGGCGCGCGCGAGCCATCACGCCGCCAACGGGCGCCGTAGGATAGCGACGCATGGACTTCTTCCGGCGCAGCGACAAGCGCCCGACCACGTTCGAGCACGCAAGGATCCTGGTGCCCGTGCTCGGGGACGAGGCGGTGGACGGGCCGGCGCTCAAGGTCACCGCCATGCTGCTCGGTGGGCGCGAGGGAGTCGAGGCATCGCTCCTCCATGTCATCGAGGTCCCGTTCGATCAGACGCTCGACACGGAGAACGAGGATGCGGTGGCCAGGGCCGATGCCATCCTGTCGACGGCTGAGGCGCTCCTGACCGCGCGCGGCGTGCCGACGCGCACCAGCACCGTCCAGGCCCGCGCCGCCGGCCCGGCCATCGTCGACGACGCGAACGAGCTGGGGGCCGACCTCATCGTGATGGGGCTTCGCTACAAGAAGCGATTCGGGGGACAATGGGACGCGGGTCGCACCGTCCCGTACGTCATGCGCAACTCGACCGCAGCCGTCTGGTGCCTGCGCGCCGAGACGAAGGAGCTGGCACACACACCATGAGGGTCATCATCGTCGGCTGCGGCCGGGTCGGAGCGAGGGTCGCCGCCGAGCTCGACAGCCGAGGCGAGCACGTCACCGTGATCGACATCAATCCACG
>Ga0190275_10002718_pt1 | contig 12596 bp, 11 predicted proteins | sample Popmic550T_FD_133745 | JGI IMG/M metagenome (GOLD analysis project Ga0190275, IMG submission 133745) | Populus adjacent soil microbial communities from riparian zone of Yellowstone River, Montana, USA - 550 T | ecosystem: Environmental > Terrestrial > Soil > Riparian zone > Trees stand | place... | reverse complement strand
CTCCATGCCGATCCCCGCGAGCATCTCGTGGGCGATGCGCAGCTGCTCGCGCGCGTCCACACGCCGGCTCTCGCGGCGCAGCCACTCGCCGTAGAGCAGATGCGCGCGAGCGAGCTCCGGGCGCAGCCGAGTACGGCCCAGGCGCTCGATCGCCTCCCGGTAGGCGGTCTCGGCGGCCTCGCCCTCGCTCGCCAGGGCGCGGATCCGGGCCTCGATCCCCAGCGACCATTCGCTGCGCGTCACGCGGGTGCGCTCGGTGAGCCACCCGAGCACCGAGGACAGCACCGCGTCGTCACCGGTCCTGGCCGCCGCCTCGGCGAGCTCGGGCACGACGAACGGACCGTACCCGGCGTGATCCCGCTCGAATGGCAGTCGGGCGGCGTCTCGCGCCTCGGCGTGGCGTCCGAGCCCGTTGTGGAGCACCGCGCTCGCGTAGGCCGCGAAGCTGCCGACCCGGCTGAGGCCCCGCGCCGTCGCCTCCCGCGCGGTGGCATCGATCAGCTCGGCGGCCCTCCGCTCCTGTCCGCGCCAGGCCGCGACGATCATCTCGGTGTAGGAGAGCGCAGGGTTCCCGGTCGCCTCCGCGATCATCCGATCCTCTTCGATCAGCAGCGCGGACCTGGGCAGGTCGCCCTCGAGGACGTGGACCCAGGCCAGCATGTTGAGCGCGAACTGGAGATGCACGAGGGCGCCGGTGTCGCGCGCGAACTGCTCGTGGCGAGCGGCCAGCGCGTGCCAGGAATCGGCGTCCCACAACTCCTGGGCCACCGTGACCGCGTTGCCGGCGACGGCGAACCACAGCCAGGACGCGTCGTCGTCCGTCGCGAGGTCCGGGGTGAGCACCAGATCGAGCGCCCGGCGAAGTGACGGCGCGGCGGCTCGGTGCCCCTCCGTCAACAGGAGGGCGAACGCGTCGAGCAGAACGTCGCTCGCGGCCGGCGGGCCGGGCGGCGACGGCGCGACCAGCGCGGCCTCGGCGGTGACCCGCACCCCCGCCGGGCCGTCCGGCTCGCCCACCCACATCGCGGCGCCGAGCGCCTGGAGGTGGGTCTTGCGAGCCAGGCTGGTGGCCACCGGCTCGAGGCGTCTTGCCGCGCCTGCCAGGAGCGGCGCCGCCTCACCGGCGCGGCGCTGGTCGAAGGCGATCTGTCCGCGCAGCATCTCGACGCGAGCCGCTCCGAGCTCGTCGAGCGCCTCGGAGTCGACCGCGCTGAGCAGTCGCAGTGCGGCGTCGAGCGCACCGGCATCGCGTTTGGCGCCGGCCGCCGCCACCAGCCGCGTGGCCCGGCGCGATGCGTCTGGCGACAGCGTGGCGGCCCGCTCGAGGAACGCCGCGGCCGCCCCGAGCCCGCCGCGAGCCTGCGCGCGGGCCGCGGAGTGCTCCAGTTCCATGGCGACCTGCTCGTCCGGCGCTGTCGACGCCTGGGCGAGATGCCAGGCGCGACGGTCCGGGTCGATCTGCGGATCGGTCGCCTCGGCCAGGGCCGAGTGCACCGACTGGCGCACGTGCAGCGGCGCCGACCGGTAGACCGCCGAGCGCACGAGCGGATGGAGGAACGTCACACGCTCGCCGATGGCCAGCAGGCCTTCCGCCTCGTCGGCAACCGCCGCCGAGGGCCCGACGCCGAGTCGCTCGGCCGCGCGCCACACGAGCGGAGGGTCGCCGACCGGCTCCGCCGCGGCGACCAGCAGCAGCAACCGCGCATCGTCCGGGAGCGCGTCGAGGCGCCGCAGGAAGCTCTCCTCGATCCGCCCCGAAAGCGCGTGGGTCTCCTGGAGCCCGAATGCGCCCGGCACTTGCGTCGCGGCCAACCCCTGCGGCAGCTCCAGGATCGCGAGCGGGATGCCACGCGTCTCCGCGAGGAGCCGGTCACGAACGCGCTCCTCGAGACGGCCCGGGAGGACGGTCCCGAGCAGAGCCCGGGCGTCCTCGTCGGAGAGCCCCTCGAGCGCCAGCTCGGGCAGGCCCACCAACTCGCGCTCCTCGCTCGGTTCGCGGACGGCGAACACGATCGCCACCGACTCGGCGAGCAACCGTCGCGCGACGAACCCGAGCACCTGCGCCGAGGCGGCGTCGAGCCACTGGGCGTCGTCGACGAAGCACAGCAGCGGCCGCTCGTCGGCGATCTCGGCCAGCAGGCTGAGCGTGGCCAGGGCGACCAGGAAGCGGTCCGGTGCGGCTCCGGAGGACAGGCCGAGCGCGGTGCCCAGGGCCCCCTGCTGTGGCTCTGGAAGCGCGCCGAGCTTGCCGAGCATCCGCGCGCAGAGCTGATGCAGTCCCGCGAACGGCAACTCCATCTCGGACTCGACCCCGTCGATCCTGGCGACCTGGAACCCGGAGGCCTGCCGAGCGCAGTAGTGCAGGAGGGCCGTCTTGCCGACACCCGCCTCTCCACGGACGACCAGCACCGCGCTCTGGCCGCCGCGGACGTTGTCCAACATCTGCTCGAGCGCCTGACGCTCGGCGGCTCGGCCCAGCAACACCGGCGAACGGCGCGCGGCCATCGGGCAAGCCTAAACAACCCGGGACGGCGCCCCGGGATCCCTGGCGCGCGCGGGCTCCGGCGCGGCAGATGGGCCGGCGTGGCCGCGTCGAGCTCGCCCAGGCGCTCGCGAAGCGCGGCTACGCCGTGGTCGATGGCATCACCGCGAGCTCGTCAGGACAACGTGCTTGACGTCCGCCATGTAGCGATCCGCGGCCGCGGATGCCTCGTCCGGCGTGGAGCCGCCCTGCCGGGCGTCCATATAGGCCGCGTACCAGTCCCACCAGTTGTGCGGCGGGGCGACCGCCTCGAAGGCGCCGTGACGCTTGGCCGTCTCGAGCAGGAGCTCGGCGAGCTCGGCGACGTCCATGACTCACACCCGCCCCGGGAGCCGCTCGGTGATCTCCTGCAACTGCCACTGGTTGCCGTCGGGATCGGCGAACGATGCCCGGCTCGCGTACGAACGGCGCTCCGGGTCGAGACCCGGCACGCGGCCCTTGCCGGGCTCGAGGTGCCAGACCTCGCTGACGTCGACGCCACGGCCGATCAGAGCGTCGCGGGCCGTGTCGATGTCCTCGACCACCAGCAGCAGGCCCTGCGGCGACCCCGGCTTCATCGTCGTCGCGCCCTCCCCGAACTGGATCGAGGCGGGGGAGCCGGGCGGGGTGAACTGCACCGCTCGGGTGTCCGGGGTGGGGTTGAAGTCGATGTCCAGCGGCGTGCTGCTCATGGTGCCTCCATGGGTCGGGTCGCGCGCAGCGTCGCCGCCGAGCGCACCGGTCGCGCCCGTGGGCTCACTGGTCCCGGCCCCGGTGACCACTGTGCCTGTGGCAGGGGCAACCGATGCGCTCGGCCGCCCCGTGTAGTCACTATTTGGCCAAACGGCGGAAAGGAGACGCGATGACCCGGTCCATCGACACTGCGGCGCGAGAGCGCCTGGAGGCACTGGTCGGAGAGTGGACGATGGAGGCCGGACCGCCCGACGGTCCGCCGTGGCCCGGCGCGGCACGGGTCACCTTCGAGTGGTTCGAGGGGGCACCCCTGCTGATCCAGCGCTGGCACGTCGACATGCCCGAGGCCCCCGACGGGGTCGCGGTGATCGGCTGCGACGGCAAGAACGGCGCCTACTACCAGCTCTACACCGACGAGCGTGACGTCCAGCGCATCTACGCGATGAGCCTGAGCGATGGCGTCTGGAAGCTCTGGCGGGAGGGCGAGCCCTTCTCCCAGCGGTTCACGGGCCGGTTCTCCGAGGACGGGAAGACGATCACCGGCCGCTATGAGATCGCCGAGGACGGCGAGACGTGGCGGACCGACTTCGACGCGACCTACACGAAGGTCCGATAGGCCCCGGCCTAGTGCCCGGCGGCCTGACCGCCGTCGACGTGGAGCGTCTCGCCGGTGACGAACGTGGCCCGCTCCAGATAGAGGATCGCGTCGACCACGTCACCGATCTCGCCGATGCGGCAGTCGGCCAGGCCCTCGTAGGACGTGCTCTGCGTCCTGATCACCCCCGGGGCGACGGCGTTGACCCTCACAGCGAGGACGTCGGGTCGTCCGACGCCGCGATCGAGCGCGACGTGCCGACGACGGCGTAGCCGGCGCCGCGAAAGCCCGCGACGAGCCCGGCACCGATGCCGTGCGCGGCGCCGGTGACGATCGCGACGTTCACTCGAGGAGGGAAGTGTCGTGGATCACGCGAGCACCAACGTCGCGCCTCACGGCGCGACTCGCGCCCGTCGAGACCCTGGTCGATGCTCGGGGGAACGCGGTGGCCGGTCGCGGCCTTCAGCGAGCGCGGGTGACGCGTTCGAGCCCCCGGGCTGCCAGTGGCATGTTCGGAGTGCGCCATACGTGTCGCTGCTCGAAGGGCCACGCGTAGACCGGGTTCCCGTCGCGAATCAGCTCCAGTAGACGTGGTTCGCCGAGGTCCCTGGCCGACCACTCGTAGAGGCGCTGCAGCCGCGGCACGATCACCGCGTAGTCGAGCATGCGGCCGAGACGCTGCTCGTCGGCGATGTAGCGCTCCACGTCGAGCCCGAGCGGATAGCGGTTCGGCAGCACGCGGCGGAGTGAGAGGAACACTCCGGCCATCCCCCACCGGGGGTCGCCGAGCCGGCGGCCGAGCGGGGCCGACCGGCCCAGGGCCAGGTACGGCGCCCCGACCAGTGCGTGCGCGAACAGGACGCGCGCCAGCGCGACGTTCATGAAGAAGCGCTCCGGTGCACTTTCCGCCTCGGCGAGGCTCCGGTGCTCCAGGTAGCCCCCGACGATGCTCGCGTTGTGCGCCCGATACCAGTTGCCCCCGGTCGGGCTCGTGCTGAACTGAAGCCAGAGCCGCACGGCCTGCGACGACGGCTCGCCGGCCCACCCGCCCAGCAGCCCGACGGCTTCACATCCGTCCCGCAGCAGTCGCTCGTTCATCGCACGCCACCACACGCTGCCGGGCGGTGACCCGTGCAGCGGGTTGAGCACGCCGCGCTGCGTCTGCCAGCGCATGAACGACAACGCCGCCCGCCGGAACGGCAGGTGTCGCGGCGCGCGGCCCGTCGGCCCGCGGAACAGGCGCGCCATCAGCGCCAGACGCGCCGCCGGATCGTCGCGCACGGCCGCGACCTGCGCCTCGGCCGAGGCGAGCGCGGCTGCGTGGTGGATCATCGCCGCGTAGTGATAGCCGCTCGCGTCGGCTAGGAGACCTCGATCCGGTCCTGCTCACCGATCTCTCGCCGCACGCGCGCCGGTACGCCCATCGCGACGACGCCGGCGGGAAGGTCGCGCGTGACGACGGCCCCGGCGCCGACCACGGTGTGCTCGCCGATCGTCACGCCCGGGCAGACGATCGCACCGGCGCTCAACCAGACGTTGTCGCCCACGACGATCGGCTTCGCCGACTCCCAGCCGAGCCGCCGCGGCTCGGGGTCGATCGGGTGCGTGGCAGTGATGAACTGCACGCGCGATGCGACCTGACAGGCGGCGCCGATCGTGACCGGCGCGACGTCGAGCATCAGGCAGTCGTAGTTGAAGAACGTTCCAGCCCCGACGCTGACCCGCGTCCCGTACTCCAGATGGAACGGCGGCCGGATGTGCACGCCTTCGCCACATTCCGCGATCAGCTCGCGCAGGAGCCGATCTCGCAGCTCCTGCTCGACGAAGCCGCTGCGGTTGTAGCGCTCGAGGATCTCCTGGGCGCGCCTGAAGTCGGCGGCGAGGTCCTCGTCGTCGGCGATGTACAGCTCGCCGCGCAGCATCCGTTCCTTCATCTCGCCCATCCGTCGCTCCTCTGTCAACGCCAACGCGCGTGTTGGCGGATTGCGGTGGATCGTGACGGCCGGTGTCGCGGCTCGCTGCAGCTCGTCAGGGCGCACGACGACCCGGACAGATCGGTGGTCAGGAAGCCGGGTCCGTCTTCCCGGCGTCGGCGACGATCCGGTGCGGCGCGAGATCCAGGAGCGCTCGGCCGGCACCGCGGAGGCGGTGCATGAACAGCGCCCCGTGGCCTCCGTGGTGGCCACGAAGGTGGTGAACGAGCAGGTACGGCGTTGAGAGGACCGCGGCGATGAGCCCGACGACGAGCGCCGCGACGAGGAGCGGGACGACCACGACGACGACGAGGATCGCCAGCGGCGGGCACACGAACAGCCCGAGGAGCACCACGGCCGCCACGTCGACGCCGCGGAGCGCATCGGCGGCCGCGAGACCTGCCAGCGAGGCCTTCTCCTCGATCTTCTCGGCGGTGGAGAGCGGCTCGTACGCATCCGTAGCGCCCGGCGATGTGATCGGCTTGGGAGTAGTCATGTCGTCACCTTCGCGCCCGCCGGGGCTGCTCGCGTCCGGGAAGGTGCCGCGTCGAGTCCCTAGTCCGGGGTACCGACTGCCCGGAAGTGCCGGGACCGGCCCGCGTTCCGGTCGATCAGCGCGGCGAGACCAGGATGTCGGCCAATCCGAAGCTCCCGGCGCGGCGGCCGGGCGGGGTCGGCTGCCACTCGGGGTCCACGGAGCGGAAGGATTCCGGGTCGGAGTCGATGATGCCGACCAGGACCTCGCCGACCACGCGGCCACCCACCGGGCCCAGCTGCTCGCCGGCGTGGAGCACGTCGGCCTCCTTGAGGACGTAGAGCCATAGCGGTGTCTCGCCGGTCCAACCCAGCTCGGCGAGCCCGATCTGCGCAGCGGTCAACGGCGGCACGCCGAGGTGGCGCGCAATGGTCTCGCCCGAGGCCAGCCTCACGGCTTGGCCGCGCTGCAGGTCGCGGTTGGCCAACGACGCGTAGTCGGTGCCCGGCTCCGAGCCCGATATCTGCGTGGGCAGCGCGATCAGCGCTGCGGGCAGGCGGGAGTCGATGCGCTTGGCCCGCTGCGCGGCGGGGTGCCCCGCAACGTCGATCTGCAAGGTCCAGTCGACCGTGCGCTGCGGGGTCACCGGGCGGAAGCCCATGAGGTCCGGGAACACCGGCAGCGGGCCGAAGCGCGCGTTGACCTGGTAGCGGGGACGGATCTGGGCGTGACCGTAGCGGTAGGCGGCGTCGGCGAATTCGAATGGGATGTACGGCTCGCCGCCGATGCCGTACAGCTGGGGGCCACCCTCCAGCAGCTCGGTGGTGAGCTGTGCGCCGATCAGGCCGGGCAGGAACTCACGCACGATCACGTGCTGGTAGTGCCAGGTGGCGGCTCGACGCGCCTGCTCGAAGAGCGCGTCCTCGGCCGTCTCGTCCTCGCGCAGGCGGTCGACCAGCCGGTTGTGCAGCTTGATGAACGCGACGGTCATCTGGCCGGTGAACACGTGCACGTCGTTGCGTGGATCTCCGATGAGCGCGATCCCCTCGTGATTGCGGGGCACGTCGTCGCCCTGGGCCGACAGCAGCAGCTTGGCGGGGTCGTCCTTGGCGTACAGGTACGGCGAGCCGACCGGACCGGAGCCGTATAGCCCCTCGAGGTTGGCCCTCGGCACTCGGAAGTTGCGGATCCGGTCGGCATCGGCGCGGTGCGTCACCGGCGAGCGGTCAGCGGTGATGTCGTGGGCCACGAACTGCCCGAAGAACGGCCACACCGCGGCGCCGTGAGCGTCGGTGTCATCGGGAACGTCGATGCCCAGATCGCACGGGCCGCCGGGGCGTCCGAGCGCGTGCAACGCCGCTTCGTCAGCCTCCAGCGCAGGGAGATCGGGGAACAGGGAGCGGTAGCGTCCACTGTCGATCGGAGCGTCGACACGCTCAGGCGCAAGGCAGTGGTCACGGGCGATGAGCGCAGCGTGCCGGCTCATGAGGCGGTCTCCGAGCCTCAGTACGCTGCGCCAGTGACGATCACCTCGATCCTGGTCATCGTCCGACTCCCTGCGACTGGCCGGCGAACCACGAGTCGAAGTCCGTCGCCCCGATCCGGGCGCCGTCGCCCGGCGTCAGCTCGTCGCCCTTGAGCTCGGTGCCGAAGTAGCGTGCGTGCGGGTCGGAGACGACCGTCCGCTCGTCCCCGGAGGCGGCGAACAGGCGCCGCGCCCAGGCGTCGACGCCCAGCGCCTCGGGCCCGCCGAGCTCGACGCGGCCACGGACCGGCGCGCCGGTCGCCAGCTCGGCGACGGTCGCGGCGACGTCGTCGACGGCGACGAGCTGCATCAGCCCGTTCGTGAGCCGGACGCTGTCGCCGTCGGCGCCGGCCTCGGCGATCTGGGGGAGGAACTCGAAGAACTGCGTGGCGCGCAGGATGGTGTAGGGGATGGGCCCGGCCTCGACCTCGGCCTCCTGGGCGACCTTGGCGCGCAAGTAGCCGCTGTCGGGCAGGCGGTCGGCCCCGACGATCGACACCGCGAGATGGTGTCCGACGCCGGCGTCGCGCTCGGCCGCCAGAAGGTTGCGCGTCGAGGTGGTGAAGAACTCCCGCACCGCATCGTCATCCCAGACCGGCGCGTTGGCGACGTCGACGACGACGTCGGCGCCCACCATCACGTCGGCAAGGCCCTCGCCGGTGACCGTGTCGACGCCCGTGCCGGGCGAGGCCGGCACCGGGTCATGCCCCTGCGCGACCAACCGGCGCACGACGTTGCTGCCGACCCGCCCGCTCCCACCGATGACCACGATCTTCATGACGTTCCTTCCCGTTGTTGTCGAAGGCGTCGACGATCGCCCACGCGCGCGCCACGCGCATCCGTCGGGGACCCGAGTCGGGCCACCAGTGTTCGGGCCGCGCGCGCCATCGCCCGGCTAGGACGGGACGAGCGCCGGCTGGTCATCTGGCAGCGCACCTCGCAGCTCGCGCCGAGAGCTGATCTCGAGCTTGGCGAAGACCTTGCGCAGGTGGTACTCGACGGTGCGTGGGCTGATGAACAGCTGCGCGCCGATCTCGGGGTTGGTGTGGCCGGCGGCGGCCAGCCGCGCGATCTGCGCCTCCTGGGCGGTGAGGTGGTCGCGCGTCTCCGCGGTCCGCCGGGGCACGGTCTCGCCCGTCGCGGCCAGCTCGCGACCGGCGCGTTCGGCGAACGCCTGCGCACCGATGCGGCTGAACGTCTCGTGCGCCCGGCGGAGCTGCCTGCGCGCGTCGACGCGCCGCTGCTCGCGCCGCAGCCACTCGCCGTAGAGCAGCTGCGCACGCGCGACGTGGACGAGGATGCTGCTGCGCCCGAGACGGTCGATCGCCTCGCGGTACAACGCGTCGGCCTCCTCGCCGTTGCTGAGCAACGCGCGCGAGCGGGCCTGCATCCCGAGCGCCCAGCTCGTGCCGGCGACGCCGTGCGCTCTTCGAGCTGCGCCAGCGCCGCGGCTGCCTCGTCGGGAGCGTCGGCCCGCGCGCCCGCCTCGACGAGCTCGGCGAGCGACCAGCCGAAGAACCCCAGATCCTCGTGCTCGCACGCGCGCCGGGCGGCGGCGAGCGCGACCGGGTACTGCCCGAGCCCGTTGTGCAGCACGGCCGACGCGTGCTCGGCCAGGCCGATCGCCCGTCCTTCTCCGCGGGCGGTCGCGTCGGCGAAGGACGACTCGATCAGCTCCTGGGCCTTGATCCTGTCGCCGCGCCAGGCCGCCAGCAGGAGGGACGTGTACCTGAGCCGCGCGTTGCCGGTGGCCGCGCTGATCGCATCGGCCTCCTCGACCAGCGCGTCGGCAGCCGAGAACTCCCCGGCGTGAACGTGCACGCCGGCCCGCGCCGTGAGCGCGATCGGAAGGACCGTGAGCGCGCCGGCCTCGCGGGCCATCGTCACCGCCCGGCCGGTGAGCCGGTCCCACGTCTCGTCGTCCCACAGGTCGGGGGCGATCGGTTCCGGCGCGACGGGGCACGCCAGCCAGAGCCACCGCATGTCGTCCTCGGTGGGCTCGCCCTCCTGCCAGAACGCGTCGAGCGCCCGCCGCAGCGACGTCGCGGCGGCGGCGTAGCCCTCCGTGAACCGGGTTGCCAGACCGTCGAGCAGCAGGTCGATCGCGCGGGGCGACCGTCCCGCCGGGGGCGCGGAGCGGGCGGCGTCGGCGACGGTCTGCACGCTGCTCCCCTCGACGAGCCGGCCGGCGAAGATGGCCGCCCGGAGCGCCTCGAGGTACGCCTCGCGGGCCAGCGCAGGATTGAACGGATCGAGCCGCCTGGCTGCCTCGAGCAGCAGCCTGGCGGCGTCCGCGCCGGGCGTGCGGACGAAGGTGATCTGCGCGCGCAGGCGCGCGCGGCGCGCGCGCTGCAGCTCGTCGAGCTGCGCCGGGTCCGCGGCCGCCAGGAGCTCGAGCGCCGCCTCGGGCGCGGCGGCGTCGAACTTGGCCTGCGCGGCGGTCAGCGCCCTGCCGGCGCGGCGGACCGGGTCGGGAGTCAGCTCTGTCGCCCGCTCCAGGAACGCGGCTGCCGCCGCAACGCCGCCGCGACTCTGCGCCCGGTCGGCCGAGCGCTCCAGCTCGTCGGCCACGGTCTCGTCCAGGCCCGTCGCCGCCTGCGCGCGATGCCAGGCCCGCCGGTCGGGATCGGCATCCGTATCGGATTCCTCGGCCAGCGCCCGATGGGTCTCCTGGCGGTCAGGCGCGGCCGCCGCCCGGTAGACCGCCGAGCGCACCAGCGGATGCCGGAACTGCACGCGGGCACCGAGTTCGATCAGGCCTGCGGCCTCGGCCGCGGCCGCCGCATCAGCTCCGATCCCGAGGCGCTCGCTCGCGCGCCATACCAGCGCCGCATCGCCGACCGGCTCGGCCGCCGCCGTCAGCAGCAGCCGTTGTGAATCGGGCGGCAGCGACTGTATCCGCCGCACGAAGCTCTGCTCGATGCGGCTTGTCAGCGGCCGCCCGTCGAGCAGCCCGAACCCTCCCGCCACCTGCTCCGGCGTCAGGCCACGGGGCAGCTCCAGCAATGCGAGTGGGTTGCCGTGCGCCTCCGCGATGACCCGGTCGCGCACCCGCTCGTCCAACGGCCCCGGAATCCCGGACGTCAGCAGCCGCTCCGCATCGGCGTCACCGAGCGCCTCGACTACCAGCTCCGGCAGGCCGTCCAGCGCGCCTCGTTCGCTGGACTCGCGGACCGCGAACACCATGGCGATCCTCTCCGCCAGCAGGCGCCGCGCGACGAACGTCAGTGTCCGGCTGGACGCTTGATCGAGCCACTGGGCGTCGTCGATGAGGCAGACCAGCGGAGACGCCTCGGCGACCTCGGCCAGCAGGCTGAGCGCCGCCAGCGCCACCAGGAACCGATCGGGCGCGCCGCCTTCCTGCAAGCCGAACGCCACCCGCAGCGCGTCCCGTTGCCGACCCGGCAGACGCTCGAGGTCTCCGAGCATCGGCGCGCACAGCTGATGGAGCCCGGTGAACGCGAGCTCCATCTCGGACTCGACGCCCGATGCTCGGGCGATGCGACATCCCGACGCGCGTTCCCTCAGGTAGTCGAGCAACGCGGTCTTGCCGATCCCCGCCTCGCCATGCAGGACGAGCACCCGGCTCTCGCCGGTCCGCACACTCGCCACCAAGCGGTCCAGCGTCTCGCACTCGCTTCGCCGACCGGGCAACCCCGGCGCTTGGCGGCGACTGTCGGCCATCCTCGAGGCGAGCCTATTCCCGCCGGCGCCGGTTGGCAACGCTCACGACGGCGGCTCGGCGCTCCACGTGCGCATCGGAGCGCGGGGTTAGGATCGCGGCGATGAGGATCGCCGTCTCGCGGGCGCCCGGGGCGGAGCGCGACGTCAGCCCGCTCGAGCTGTTCTTCGACCTCGTCTACGTCTTCGCGGTCGGGCAGCTGTCGTACCACCTGCTCGAGCACCTCGACCTGCGGACCGGGGCCGAGACAGACCCGGGCTCGAACCGGGGACACCACGATTTTCAGACAGCCCTGAGGACGACCCCGACGACCAACGAACCACCTCGGCTTCCGGCTGGCGGACGAGGCTGCCGTCCGCGCCGCGCGCGACCGCTTCCGGGCAGCGGGCGTTGTCGAGACGGAGTGGCAGGACGACGGGCGTTTCGTGCGTTCAAGTCGCCGACCCCGACGGCTACCGCGTCGAGGTCTACGCTCACTACTGGCGGCACGATGTCGAGAAGCGCCGGCCGGCTTCGCTCACCAGGTGAAGGGCCTCGAGAGGCGCGGCCCACGACACCAGGAGATCACGATGCCGAAGTATCTGCTGCTGAAGCATTACCGCGGCGGCCCGGAGCCGCACCATCCTTTCCCGCCGATGGATCAGTGGGCGCCTGAGGACGTGGAGGCGCACATCGCCTTTCAGAGGCACGTCAGCGAGCTGCTTCAGGAGAGCGGCGAGTACGTGGGCGTGGAGGCGCTGACGCCGGCGCGTACCTGGGTGCGCTACGGCGGTCCGGACGCGGCGCCGGTCACCACGGACGGTCCGCTGCCCGAGACCAGCGACCTGGTCGCGGGCTGGTTCATGATCGACGTCGAGTCGCACGAGCGCGCGGTCGAGCTGGCGGCGTACGTGTCCTCGGAGCCGGGCCCGGGCGGGGAGCCGCTGTATGAGTGGATCGACGTGCGGGAGGTCATGTCGGGGGCGCCCGCGGACGACCGCCCGGCGTGACCGAGGGGCCGACCGGGCGGCTGGACGGGGGCGCGTTGCGCGTCCTCGTCCCGCAGGTGCTGGCGGGGCTGGTCCGGCGCGGCGAGGACTTCGATGCCGCCGAGGACGCGCTGCAGGAGGCGCTGCTGGAGGCGCTGCGGGTG
>Ga0190275_10002717_pt1 | contig 12605 bp, 9 predicted proteins | sample Popmic550T_FD_133745 | JGI IMG/M metagenome (GOLD analysis project Ga0190275, IMG submission 133745) | Populus adjacent soil microbial communities from riparian zone of Yellowstone River, Montana, USA - 550 T | ecosystem: Environmental > Terrestrial > Soil > Riparian zone > Trees stand | place... | reverse complement strand
TCGATCAGGCCGCGAACGAATCGCAGGTACTGCGGCAGGAGTTCTTTTGAATCATCCATGATGAAGACGGGCTTCACGTACAGCTTTACGCCGCCTTTATAGTCAGCCTGGTACAGATCCAGCGGAGCCTTCGAAGGGATGTAGAAGAGGGTGGTGTATTCGAGACTGCCTTCCGCTCTGGTGTGGAACCAGAAGAGCGGATCTTTCCAGTCCCCTGAGATCGACTTATACAGTTCCTTGTAGTCGTTGTCCGTTAGTTCGGATTTGGGTCGACGCCAGAGCGCGCTCGCGGCATTGACCTGTTCAGTCATACGCTTCTTTTCTGATTTCTTTTCCGTTTCGTCCGACTCGCTCTTGTCATAAGTGAGGAAGATCGGAAAAGCGATGTGGTTCGAGTACTTCTTTACAATCTGCTGCAGACGCCAACTGTTCGCGTACTGTTTGCCTTCTTCGTTGAGGTGAAGAAGAACAGTCGTACCAGCGACGGGGCGTTCGGCGGGTTCGATACTAAAGCCTGTCTTGCCGTCGCTGGTCCAGCGCCAGGCTTCCGTTTCGCCCGCCTTGCGGGATACGACTTCGACACGGTCCGCAACCATGAAACAGCTATAGAAGCCGACCCCGAACTGGCCGATGAGGTTCGAATCTTTCTTCGCGTCGCCCGAGAGTTGAGACAGGAAGTTTTTCGTTCCTGAGCGGGCGATGGTGCCGAGGTTCGAGGAGAGGTCTTCCTCGTTCATGCCGACGCCCGTGTCGCTGACCGTCAGCGCGTTGTTTTCCTCATCGAGTTCAAGATCAATTCTCGGTTCGAACGGCAGCGCTTTGAAAGCGTCGTCGGCGAGCGTTAGGTAGCGAAGCTTGTCAAGTGCGTCGGACGAGTTCGAGATGAGCTCGCGCAAGAAGATCTCGGAGTGTGAGTAGAGAGAGTGGACGATCAGCTGAAGCAGCTCACTCACTTCGGTCTGAAATTCACGTTGCGGCATATATGTTGTTGTATTGTTCCCGAGAAATCGGGAGGGTTTAGCTATTTTACCGTGGCTCCAGAGGAGCGATCAGTGCGATCACAGCCTGACCGTTGCGGCATCCCAGCCTGTTCCTGGAGGAGAGCCAATCGAGGAATTGTTGGCGAAGATGAGCATCCTTGGGAACGCCAAGCTTCGGGTACCTCGACGCCGCGGTCGTTGCGATAGCCCTTCGCTACCATGCAGAGACTTTCACGGCGAATCGGAGGACATCCGACGAATGGTTGCGACATCGGAGTTGACCTTGCTGTTGTCCCCCTTCCGCCTTCCGAAAGCCAGCGGAGGTTCCGAGCGGTCGTCGCAAAGCCGGAAGTTGGCCGGAAATGGCGTTCGAGGAGATTACCGAGCCGATGCGCCCTCGATGGTGCAGGAGTTTCTGACGGCAGTGGCCAGTTCCCATGGTCGCCTAGTCCAGAAGCGAGCCTCACAGGCGCTTTCGTTTCGTCGTCGTAACGGGAAACGGTGCCTTTTGGGGTCAGCAACATACAGGGTTACCGAGTGCTCCACCGCGAGAGAACGGGGATGGTACATAGGCGCGCACGAAGCGCGATCATAGTGCGGCAAACGTCGATGGAATTCGCCAGCAGTGGCACCTGCACGCCGTCACGCACAGGTGGACATCAGAAACATCCCCGTACACATTAGTCGCCGTGTTGCCGCCCTGCTGCCGGAGCTTGGTTAGCAGATCCGATTCGTCGCGAATGGCCCGCCCTCATGATCAGTTTTCGTATGGAATGGCAGATTTGCGGCTTGCGCTGCATGCGACACTGAAATGTGGCGCAGCTCACGCTGTTTGAGTCGAGCGACTGGATCCTCCATGACGATGAACGCGGGTATATTGCGTATACGCCTCGATTTATCGATGCGGCCACCGCGGCCGTGTGGTTTGCCGAGTTGCGAGTCGGGGTGAGCTGGCGTGAGATGCGGCGGGAGATGTACGACCGCGAGGTTAACGTGCCGCGACTCATCGGCCACTACTGGGTCGATCCACCTGGCAGCGACACTCCGCCTGCGATTCTCGCTGCGGCGGCGCGGGTGAGAACCCACCTGAGCGTACCCTTCAACGCCGTCGGCCTGAACCTGTATCGTGACGGACGCGACAGCGTCGCCCCTCACAACGACCACCTCTACGAACTTCGCGAAGGGTTTCCGATTGCGCTCGTGTCGCTTGGCGCTACACGCCGCATGACAATCCGCGCGAACACCGCACCACGTCGCACGACGCAAATCGATTTGGAGCCCGGCAGCCTGTTGGTCATGGATTACGTGACGCAGCTCCATTACACGCACGGCGTGCCGAAGACACACGAACCCGTCGGCGAGCGAATCAGCTTGGCCTTTCGCGTCAAGCCAGACCGGAGCACGTCGGACAAGGGCCGAAATGCCCGCTACAAATAGCTGCTGTTTTGTGAAACGGCGCTTCCATATCGGCACCGCGGGATGGGCGGTTCCAATCAAGTCGGCCGAGCGGTGCCCGGGCGTTGGAACACACCTCCAGCGCTACGCTCGCGTACTCCGCTGCGCCGAGATCAATACGACTTTTCATCGTCCACATGAGGAAGCGACGTACCAGAGATGGGCGCGATCAACAGGTCCCTCGTTCCGCTTCGCCGCCAAGGTGCCGCGGCTCATCACACACGAATTGCGCTTACAAGGTACGGCGGCAGTGCTCGATCGATTTCTTGGCGAGACGCGCGCCCTTGGGCCGAAGCGGGGCCCCCTGCTCGTTCAGCTGCCACCGTCTCTCGAGTTCGATGCGCGCATCGCCGGCCGCTTCTTCGAGTTGCTGCGGCGACGATCGTCTGATTTCGTCGTCTGCGAGCCAAGGCATGCCAGTTGGTTCTCGACGGATGCGGAGGCGCTGCTGCAACAGTTTGAGGCCGCCCGGGTGGCTGCTGACCCGACGACGATTGTCGGGGCGGATCGGCCTGGCGGCTGGCAGGGCATCGTCTATTACCGGCTGCACGGCTCGCCGCGCAAGTACTGGTCCGCGTACGAACAGGCCTTTCTGGAGGAGATCGCCGACGCGATCCGGCGCACGCCGGCATCGACCGCCGTATGGTGCATCTTCGACAATACTGCGGGGGGAGCGGCGCTGGAGAACGCGTGGCACCTGTCGACTCTGTTGAACGGGAACCCCGATAAAGGAGCGGAACGTGGCCCGCAGTGCTCCGAGTCTCAAACCGGCTGATGAGGGCTGCATTCGTGCTGTGTGGTCGCGCGATATGAGAGTGGTAGCCCCCGGGTAGTGACACCGCAAAAATGTGTTCGACCGAACCTCCTGCGCGGGATGAGCCCTTGAGCAGCGGAGGTTCCTAACGTGCTCGTTCGGTACAGTGGTCAAACGTCTTGTCGAGGAGATCCTGTTTTCTATGGTTCGATGAGAAATTCATTCTGCCAAGTTGGGGCGAGAACCGTTCCGACGCTTCCGCGGTCCGCGATCAAAGCTCGTCCTGTTTAAGCCTTGCCGGGCAAAGACAAAGGTTCCTAGAGCGTCTGAATCTCCTTACCCCCTGCTGTCGCACAGCTAAAGCCGTGATTCGCAACTGGATTCAAGCCTGTGACATTTAGGAATCCCGGCTCGGAGATAAACCCCAACCAGATCAGAGCATTAGGTTGCCTTTCAAGCAAATTCTATTCGTACAGAAGTCGCATCCAAACTCCCTAATGATTGAAATACAAGTGGCTCCCCGGTATGGACTCGAACCACGAAGAAACGAGTTGTCTTGGAATCAGCAAGTTGCTGATTCACAATCGTCCACATCTCAGGAATCTCACGGAACCGGCCGCATTCGTACGGCGTCACTTGCCATATTCGGTGCCAACCTTGATCTCAATATCAGCCGGTTAGGTCGAGCAACGACGCGCTCGAAGGCTCTTCAACGGTGTACCCAATGGTGTCGTAGCCCCTCAGCCGCCGGTCGTACATCCTGGCCAGCATGACCACATTCGGGTCGATGTAATCGTACACCTGCACGACACGCTTACCATCATGAAGCCGATGTAGCCGCCCGACGTATTGCTGAAGGGTACCCTTCCAAGAAATCGGCATCGCGAGAAATAGCGTATCCAGCCGTGCATCATCGAAGCCCTCGCCAATGTAACTGCCGGTCGCAACGATCACTCGGGTCTCTGTTTCAGGGACTGCGGCCAACGCCTCGGCCGTCGTTCGGCGCTGTTTTTTGCCCATGCCGCCCTTGAGCACAAAAACGTGCTTGGCGAATCCCTCGACCGCGGCCGCGAAAAACTCAAGATGCTCTTTTCGTCCCGTGAGCAACAGCGGCGACCTGCCGGCTTTCAAGGCACTCCTCAAGTCTGCGGCGATCAAGGCGTTTCGTGCCGAATCCTTCACTAACGCGGCGTAGACATCCTGAATCGTCAGCTCTGTCATCTCGGCCCGCATCTGGAAATCGGTGTACCGCGGGATCACCTTGTGCTCGAAGGGCGTGGTCTCGGTCATGGTCCGCGCGCTCATGTTGAAGCGGGTCGGACCGCACTGCATATAGATGATCGGATGATGACCATCTTTGCGCGTCGGAGTAGCAGTGAGGCCGACCACGTATCTCGCTTTAACCTGCTTCATCACCTGCTCGAAGGTAAAGGCCGAAATGTGGTGGCACTCATCCACGATTACCTGCCCGTATTCGGCAACGAAATCCTTCACTTCGTCCTTCCGATGAAGGCTTTGAATCACTGCGATGTCAATAAAACCGCTTCGATTCGATATTCCCCCGCCAATCTGGCCGAGGGAGTTTCGGGACAGCCCAAGAAACATCGTTAATCGTTCATGCCATTGATCGAGTAATTGTTGCCGGTGTACCAAAATCAGCGTGTTCACCTTCCGCTTCGCGATCAGCCATGCGGCAACTGCTGTCTTGCCGAAAGCGGTGGGCGCGCAAAGGATTCCATCATCATGGTCGCTGATACCGGCGACAGCATCTTCTTGATAGGAGCGTAGGCTGCCTTGGAAGTTTGCCTCAATCGAGATCCCGGTACAGCGTTCGTCGCGGAGATCAACTTTGATCTTGTGGTCCGTGAGCAGAGCCTTGGCCTCCGCTAGGCAGCCTCTCGGCAGAGCCACATGTTGAGCAAAGTCCTGACCGCAGGATATGATTCGAGGCTTGCCGAACGTTGAGAGGCGCATTGCTTGGGCCTTGTAGAATTCGGGGTTCTGGAACGCTGCCAGACGCAACAGGCGATTCAGCATCGCAGGCGGCAGGTTCTTCTTCTCGACATAGACAAGATTCGATCGCAGAATCTCGACGCGTTCGGGAAGCGGTCCTTCAATGGGCTGCGATATCCGCCGTTGGGAGGGCGGCATCGTCCACGGCTTGGCCTCATCGTCTTCGTCTGTCAGGCTGATCCTAACCCCGATTACGCTCCCAATGCGCATGGCTTCGTACACCAGCGCCTCGACGCAATCGGACGGCATCTTCTGAATGGCGGAGAGGAATCTCCACTGATCGGGATACGGCCGAAAATCGGAATCGAGGAACACGCTGTTATCATTCTGGCGCGGGAGCCACTGCAGTGGCAGAGCGATGAGATTGCCAAAGCCGCCCTTTGGCATCGTGTCCTGGTTCGGGAAGAAGCGGTCGTAGGAGTCCATCCCGAGCTGGTGACGCCGATCCATGGTTCTGGTGAGGATCAGACTCCCGAGTTTGCGCGCGGTCGCCGCAGGGATGCCACGCTCGAAGAAAATCCAGATATGCCCACCGTTGCCCGAACGCGATCGTTCAACCGCCGCCGATACGCCCAGGTCACGGCAAGTTTTCAGGAACGCCGCTGCGTCATCCTGCCAACTCTTCTTGTCGAAATCGACGGCCAGAAACCAGCAGGTTTCGTCCAGAAGCAAGGGATAGACACCGATCGTCTGCTTGCCTTCCAAATGCTGCCGAACGACGTCATCAGTCAGGGGCAGGAGTTTCCTGGTCTTCTGGTCCACCTTCTTTCGAATCGCCGCGTCAGCAGACAGGACCGCCTTCCAATCGCGGATCGAGGCAGGGACATAACCCCAGTCGCCGCTTTTAAACTGAGTGCGAACGGCATACACATCCTCTCGTCCTCGGAACAGACTACGAAACAGGGCGATCTTGGCGTCTTTGCTTAAGTATCCATCGACGGCAACATCGTCGAAACGCGGCTTGACCGGCACGGCTGGCGCCGCAGTCCTCGGCTGTGCTGGTATGACGATCCTGTTTTCGACGAGCAGCCGCCGGAGTGCGGCATTCTCCTCCTTAAGCCGCTGATAATCGGCGAGCATGGCTTCCAATTGGTTGCCATCAGGATGCGGCTCCACCATATACTCAACCTCAGCTCCATCCTCCCACTCTTCATCATGAGCTCAAACAGCTGCGGACGGAGTTGAGCACGGCTGGCGCCTACTTCGGGTGCGACATGACGATCAGACCGGGCACTCCGAGATAGTCGACGCGATTGTGCGTGATCAACGGTGCGTCGTATAACACGGCAGTAGCGGCAATCCACGCGTCGGCACATTCGATGCGCCTCCCCGCCGCCTGAGCTGCCACGGTCACGTCAGCCGCGGCAGACCGTGATCCGGGCTTGACGTACAACCATGTATCGCGGCAAGTGCACATGCAGCCAATGCAGGCGCTGTACGTTCCAGTTGCGCTAAATCGCCCAGCGTTCCAGCTCGGCGACGGTCATAAACGAGATGAGGGGAATGCGCCGCGCGAGTTCCGGATCGTACCGGTTTCCAATAGAGTGATTCTTGAACAGAAACGAGACGACATCTGTATCTACAACAACACGGCTCATGCCGCCGGATCAGTCAGCACGTGGCCTCGCCATTCGTGGAGTGTCGCGAGAAAATCCTCGATCGACTCCTCTTCGGGTCAGAAATCGCCTCGTAGCAGCCTCACATCAGCGATCGGGCCCGTGCCCTGCTCTGCGGTTAATGGGTCGATCGACGGATGACCTGTTGCCGAGTAAGGGCCGGCTTGGTCGTCCCTCGACTGATCACGATCTTGTCTGTTAGGTTCTGCCATTGCTACTCTCTCTCTTCTGTCCTGGCTTAACTCAGTTAAGGCGCTTGACGAGAGTAGGCTTGGCACCCTTGCAGAGTGCGGACGATTCACGGCTCTGAGCCACAACTGCCGGAGAGACATAGTTTTAGAACTATCGCGCACCGAAGGTTCGTACAGCATTCGTACAAAATTCCCGGCCCAAACGCGGCAAGTAACTGAAATAAAGGATGGCTCCCCGGCATGGATTCGAACCACGAAGAAACGAGTTCTTGTCAAATCAGCAAGTTGCTCATTTCATGATCTTCCACATCTCAGGAATCTCAGGAAAAGGAGCGTATTCGTACAGCATTCGTACAAGATGCAAAGCGGCAAACACCGCTTCCGAACGCGTTGAAGCGTCCTCGCCAATCCTGCGGTGGTTACGGCCGCGCTGAGGAAACTCATGCGTCTGTCGCCGCTCGAATGTTACCCGCATTGCAGCCGCCGTCCTGTGCGGCCTAAGCCCACCAGACCCAATGAAAAGCGCCAGGTCAACGAGATCCTTTACGCGGCTGTTCGATAAGCGGCTGTTTGAAGAATTTCTTGACCGGGAACCCAAACCCCGTGTTCCAAACCACCAAAGCCCCCAGCCGCTCTAGTTGACAATGCCGGTGATGGATTGGCGCCTTGGTTGTGATACCGCTAGCTACGCTCCTTCCTTGTTATACTCGACTCCACGGTTTTCGACCCATGAATGCTCTTTTTGCGACTATCTCGAGCCAGTTTTCGAAATCGCTGTTGTTGGGTAGCCTGCTCCCGGTGCTGTTGACACTTGCGTTGTGGCTGCTGCTCGTGCACCCGCTTTTCCCGGACATCCTAAGCGTGCCTGCCGCACTGAGTTCGTTGGACCCCGTTTGGCAGTTTACGTGGATCACGATTCTCGCAATTGTCGCCGCCGCGGTGTTGGCGGGAAGCAATCGATCCATCCTCCGGTTGTACCAAGGTTATCCATGGGAGGACTCGCCGCCCGGCTTCCTGATGAAGGCTTATCACAGATGGCGGTATCGCCAGATTCGTGATTACCGGGATCGTCTTTGGCTGATCTGGAACACGCTCCAGCCCGGAGATCTAAGCCCAAAGGCCGAGGCGAAACTAACCTCGTCGCTGAACTCCCTTGCCCTGGTCCTCGATTCGGATTACCCATATGAGGAGTCGCTGGTGCTCCCGACGAGATTCGGCAATGTCAATCGCAACGCGGAGCACTACTCACAACAGCGTTATGGTATTTCGGCCGTGATGCTTTGGCCCAGGCTGGTGTCGGTAGTCGAGCCGGGGTACGCCACAATTCTGGAAGAACTAAAGACGGCAATGGACTTCGCCGTTCATCTCGCGTTCCTGACCGCCGCTATTTCCTTGGCAACGGTATGTTTAACGATTCAACGATCAGCTGTGCTTGGGGCGAAAGGCTTCGTTGTGGGTGCGGTTCTGATGCTGGTTTCATTGTTTTCCTATTTAAGTGCCGTGGATCGGGCGCGGCAATGGTGCACGTACTTGAAGTCGGCTATAGATCTATACCGCAAGCCGCTGCTGGATAAGCTTGGCTATAAGTACTCGTTCGTGTCGGTGGACTCAGAAAAAGAGGTCTGGGAAAAGCTCGCCCAACAATGGACCTTCGCCGAAACCGACGTCGACTTGCCGTTCTCTCCATTGCCGGTGATAGCCCTTCCCGCAACTTCGGTGGCGGGAGGGGAAAAAATCGAGATCGCGCGTGGGGTGGGGCCTATCTCGAATGACACGTATCCGACGATGAATGTGACCGTCAGCTTGCGAAACGCCGCGCCGGAAGCTTGCGGGCCTTTATTCCTGAGCGATTTGCTCCCGCCGAACTGGATCTACGTGTGGGGATCGGCGGAGATTGTGAGAATGGGTGCTGCAGCGCTTTCTCTGAGTGTACGTACAACGCAACCGTTGACGTTAGAGGTTCCGGCCATTGCAGCACAGGCAACAGTGCTGGTCAGCTATCGGCTGCAATCTCTGCAGATGGTGAGTGGTGCCGCGTGAAAAAGCGCGCGGGGCAGGTTTGCAACCTGACGACGGGTTGCAAACCCGTCGCTACGTTAAAGCTTGCACCCACATTGTCCAAATGATGAAGAGGACGAGAGTTACTTGGAGCGAGGTTCCTTTAGCTGCGGGCACGAACGATCCGCTTGACGAACTGGCGAAGAAGCACAGTATCTCCAGGGGCGAAGCGGCTGTTCAGCTCGCCGACTCCGCCCCCTTTGTCACGGCAGTGCTGCACGAGGGATGGGCGGTTGCGCGGCAATGGTTGGGGATGGCTGGTTGTGTGGCGTTACTTTACTGGATTGCATCTTCGCCGTGGTCTGCCGTCGTCGCACGGCGTTACGTGCCTGCGTTCCGGCCGCTGGTAGCCGCTGACATGACGCCGGAGGAAGAAAAGTTGCTTCAGCGATACAGCACGAAAAACCTGATGGAAGGAGAACAGATTGAGGCGCGTGCTCTGAGTGCGCCCGCGCAGTTCCAGTGTGCAAAGGTCATGACTCTGCCAATCCGTCCGCTGCAGCCGGAATTCTATGCAGTGTTGCCCAAACAAGTTTCGCTGGTCCTTTCCCATAGAGTGACAGCGACAGACCCAGTTACGGCGGAGGCAACTCTGCTGGCGGTCTTGACCCCGAACACCGCCCCGTATGCGACGTTATGTTTAGAGGTCGAGACCGCCAAAACAATCGCCAAGGTCTTGTCTCAGAGCGATGTGTCTCTGGTATTTAACCGCCCCTAGCCTACGGTGTTTTTTTCTTCCTCTTTTTGGGCGCCGGAGTGGTGTTATTGCCGACGATGCCCATCTTACCCGCGCCGCCCGAGAGGAGTACGATCATTTGAGCGGCGGCGACAGAAGCGCGTTCCGCCTGTTGAATGGTGATGCGAAGCACCTCGCGGTCCAACACCGATGCTTTCAGCTCCGTTGCCAAGCGTTTGACGCTTGCCGCGGCGCCGGCCTTGAGCGGGCCAGCCGCGATGGCAAAACTGAGTGGCTGAACGGTAGCGGACGCCGCCTGTAGATTGATGAGCATCGCTTGCAGTTGTGAGCGTTGCGCCTGAAGACTCACCAAAGTGGAAGAAAGGCTGATTACGTCGGACGCAGTTGTTGCCGGGTTCTTAAGCGCTGCTTCAACTTGGGCTATCTGCGCGTTGATTCCCGCCAACGCATTTTGGATTGCTGCAATCTGTTGTTGCGGATTCATTGGATCATCGCTCCTTTTAGAAGTTTATGTTTGTTCGCTATGTACATTTTTTTAGCCGTTCGTCCAACCCCTTAATTTCCAAGCTGAGTAGGTCGATCGCGTCCTGAACTTTTAAAATCTCAGCCGGTGGAGCTCCCTTTGCAGTCAAGGCTTTCAGCATGGCCTCGCTCTCTTTTTTCGCTTTATCCTTTTCTGCCTTTTGTTCCTTCAGGCCCGCACAAACGAGCTTGTCAAATTCCTTCTTTGCCTCCTGGCCAAACTCGCCGATGGCTTTGGCCTCCTGGGCGAACGATCGAGGCTTTTCCAGTTGAGTCAGAAGCTTGCGCAGTGCGGTTATCTTGGCTTGCTCGATCTCAAGTTCCAGGAGCGAGGAAGTGTAGGTGGACTTGGAGTCCATATCAGCGCCGAGTATGGCCCGATTCTGCTCAAAGTCCAGTTGGGCATACTGGAGCAAGCGCGACTTCCACGGAGAATCTGGTTTGCGGCCTTGGGCATAGTCCACGGCCAGTTCCTCCGAGCGTAAGTTGCGAAGATTGACAAGGTCCGCCGCGACTAGCTCGCGCGCGGTTTTCTCCGAGTGCAGCCCGTATTGTTCGTAAGCCTTCCGCTCAGCGGCGATCTTGACCGAGATTTGCTTCGAGCGCTCGTCGAGCAGTTCGCGAATCTGTTTTGCGTACTCTTCCGCGCGCTTGTCGCACGAGGATAATAAGCACGCCGAGATGAATAATAGTACTAGTCTGCTACGCATATAGATCCCCTATTTAAAAGCGATCGCGGGCAGGCTTACAGTGCCGACCACGTTGAAAATGAACTGCGCAAGCTCGGCCCGCTTGATACCGCCTTTGTAGTAGACAGCCAGCCGCGTAAGGGCGGACTGTATCGTCTGATCGTAGGTATCCGCATGGATGGCGCTAACACGAACGCTGTGCCTGCGCTGCTCGTCAGACGAGCGAAGTGCGGCGAGCCGGCACGCAACCGCTCCTTGCGCAGCGGCGGCGGCAGCTTCGTGAAGACCCATCGAGACCAGAACTAGTTCGTTGCGATCGGCTGGGTCGACAAGTTTACTGAGTGTTGCCCCAACCGCGTCTTCGCTTTCCCAATACTTTGTCAGCCGTGCCTTTGCCATGTCAACGCGTTTTCGAACTTCGTCCGACTCGCGCAAGCGTCTGGCATAGATCATCGCGACAGCCTTTAGATGTTCTTCTTCAGCGCCGAGCAACCTGAGTTGCACTGCTTCAATCGCGGGCCGAAGCATGAGTACGTCGTTCTCGATCGCCTTGTAGCCGGCCCAAATGGCCTGGACCGATTTATACAGGCTTTCGATTTGGGAAAGCGTCTCGGAAATCTGGCCGAGAACCTTCCCCGCCGTCGGGCTCGCTGACGTTAAGCCTTGCGCATACTTGACGATTTCTTCTACGTCGCCTGCATGGGACAGAATTTCCAGCACTACCGGATCTTGCGACTTGGAGGTTTTTGCGAGCTCGGCAATTACCGCCTTTAGTCGCTCCTGCTGCGCTTTGATCTGCTTCAACCGTTCGGCAATAGAGTTGGCCTCCTGGGGGGTGTCAACCTCCATTTGAACTTCAATTGCCTCCATCTCACAACGGACAGACTTGCAACGCTTTTCGATTGCAAAACCGCACTGTCCTGGAATTGGAAGCGTTACACCGGGTTTATCGTCGCGATGCTTCCAAACCTGGAAATTGTTAATGGTGGCGATCATCTCCTTCTCCGTCCATCGAAGCGCATCGGCGGCTTCGGCTTTGGCCTGAAGGTCGACATTGCTCAACATTTTTTGGAACAGCGATCCGCTGGTAATTTCTTTGCCGGCGATGACCGCGTCCTGTGCTCTCTTGTCGCGCTCGCCGTCGTAAAAAATGCGCTGAGCAGGCAAGCAGGCGCTAAAAGCGACTAGGTAAATGAGTAGTTTCGGCGTTCGCATCAGTGATTCCTCCCAAAAGTTCTACGCTCAAAAGACGACCGGAATGTCCTTGAAGAAGTCCTTATCCGGAAGATTCTCCGTCGTATGGAAATTGCTTTCCTTTTTTAGCTCATCGAGCAGCGTCCTTCGAGGTACTTCCGTGTTCCGAAGCGGATCCCCGTGCTTGCCTTCCATCGTGGAAAGCACCGTAGTCAGCCGTTTCTTATCTTTGATCGTTCTCGATCGGTTGGCGAAGTTGTCCCAAAGAGATTGCCTGGGTGTGGCGTTGAGGCTTCCGTGATGTCCGACCTTGTAGACATCGATGTCGGCGAGCATCTTCACCGTTTTCGGATCGCTGAGGGCGAAGGCCCAGTTTTCAATCTGCGCATCGCCGGGGAAGAGGAGTTTTTTGCCGCCGACCTCGAAGAGCTGAATC
>Ga0190275_10002716_pt1 | contig 12617 bp, 9 predicted proteins | sample Popmic550T_FD_133745 | JGI IMG/M metagenome (GOLD analysis project Ga0190275, IMG submission 133745) | Populus adjacent soil microbial communities from riparian zone of Yellowstone River, Montana, USA - 550 T | ecosystem: Environmental > Terrestrial > Soil > Riparian zone > Trees stand | place... | reverse complement strand
TTCCGGCGACCCGCACAGATGAGTCTTTCTGAAACAAGCTCATTACGAATACGCCACGGCCGCCGGAGCCGATAACGCCAAGATTGATCGCATTTGACGGAGGGACAGCATGAGCGACACAGGCGCCAACACCAGCGAGAAGAAAAGTCCGTCGGTCGGCCATTGTCCAATGCTACTTCAAGCAGTTCGACCAGCGCGATAGGCGCCGATACATTCCGAGGTAAGCAGATAGCGATTGTAAAGGCGCAAAACCGCCAATTCGCCGCGGAAAGGCGCTTGGATACGCGCCGTGGAGCCGTTGACGTCACCCAACTCTTTTGGAAACCGGGTCCAGCCGAACTGGCGCGCAAACCCGCCGTCATTAAATTCTCCGTCGATCACGAACGAGACAATTCGCGGCCCCGCGTCGACAACAACCGCGATGTGCTGCCATGCGTTCACGCGTAACGTGCCCGGATGAGTTCCCGGGTCGCTCTCGCACGAAAACTCATGAACGCCATCGTTCATTGTGAGCATCATCGTGAACCGGTCGGACGTTGCGAGACGAATTCCTTTCCCGCTTTCTGTGCGGCTCTCGAAAATCACCTGACCAACGGACAGCTCACGGAAGTTGATCCACAGGTCTAATGCAAATCCTCCGCGTTCGGAAAGATTAGGCAGTCGAGGGACCACGATCCCATCCATCCTTGCGGTCTTGGGCTTATGTTCAAGGACTAGACCTTTCCGGGAGACCTCACGGACTTCATGCTGCGACCATATCGCGTTGAGAAGAGACTTATCAATTTCATGCGTGCGCGCGATTTCCTTCTGCGTCTCCGTTACCCAATAGCGGCCCTCTTGTTCGATAAAGTCGGGATAACTGATACGAATCGTGGGATCCTCCTCGTAAAGCAGAACCTCCGGCTGAGACCAATGAATGACGCCATTCCGCTCAATACCGCCGAGCACGAACGCAGGATTGCGATTGCGATAGTATCCGATCTTCGGGTTTGTCCAGTCGCTGGTATGAGCTGCCTCGCCACCGTGGTTATGAAACCAGTAAAGATAACGGCCGTTCGAGAACTTCTTCACGAAGTTGGCCGCGCGAGGATGCTTCACTTTTCGGCCACCCGGAGAATACGTCATGTGCTCGGGCAGCGTCCAAGTATGCCCACCGTCGCGACTATACGCATGACACGAGTAACCATCGATGGTTCGATAAGTGGCATACAGCGACCCATCGTTCATCGCAACTGGATTGGCCTCATCGGACACAGGTCCTTTCGGGGCACGTAGTCCTTCATCGCCATCGGGCAGCAATTCCCAACGAACTCGCGACGGGTCACGTTCGGTCAAAATGTTGTCGCTTCGGAGAAAGCAGCCTTGCGATTCGACCATCGTGCCGGGATCGCCCCACTTACCGACCTTCGCAAAACCGAAAATAGCCGACCGCTTCCAATTGATCGGCTTGCCGACTCCCCAGAAAAACATTACTTCCCCGGCATGCTCGTTCTCACGGTCGATGCGCATTTTGCGCATGGGTATCTCGAAGCGGTCCTTCGACCATGTGCGCCCATGATCGTCGGAGTACTTGAAGACATACGACCCCATGGTGTCGACGCGCGTCGCTGCTCCAGGAGAATTGCTCTTTACCGAGCGCAGATTGTCTTTGTTGTAGTTGTAGAACGCATAGATCCGTCCATAGGGCGTTTTGAGCGGCATGACCCAGGACGCTTCGGGACCGTTAGCAGGCTCGATATCGACAGCCTTCGACCACGTCTTGCCGCGATCGGTCGATGTCATTGCCACAGCATGCTGACCAGGACGGCCTTCCACTCCGCTTCCGGTTGTCATAACGCACAACCAGTTCCCTTCGTTCGTTATGACAACGTACGGTTGATCGCTGTAGCTTTCATCCGGAATGATCTGGCCATTGCGAATATCGCGCCAGTCTGCGTGAACTTGCGCACGCGCGAATGGCGCCGCTGCGATTCCTGCGAGGAGTTCTCGTCTAGTCAGGGGCAAGAATTATTTTACTTGTTGGTGCCAATGCGTATAGCTTGCCGGTCGTGTGGACGTAGAGTGCACCGTCGGCAAGCGCCGTGTCGCAAAGATTGCTTCCGCCAAGTCGCGTGAACGTCTCGATCTCCTTAGCTGGTATCGTCTGCCGCCAGCGCGCCTCACCGGTCTTGCCATCAAACGCGAGCACTTCCAATTCCTTGGTAGCCTTTGCAGATCTGTCTGAAACCGAATTGTAACGGGCCGACAGACTCAGTGATTCCAGCACCTTGCGGTCCGTGATATGGGGGCCACTGCCGACTCCGGCCGCATAGATACTTCCAGATAGCGCGACGCTTGCATCCGAAGCTTCATATTGGTACTCCATGAGCGTACAGATACAGCGAAGTTCGGAAGGAAAAAGGATAAACTTGCAACCCAGGGGACCGTATGTCTATAAACCGAAAATTCATCTTAGTTGTGCTTCTTACATTCAGTCATTTCGTCATGGCCCAGGTCGATACCGGTACCATCACAGGAACCGTAAAGGATTCATCGGGAGCACTCCTTCCCGCGGCTCAAGTGACCATCATGAACGCCGATACTAATCAATCGGTCGAAGTTCAGACTACTAATGACGGAATTTATGTCTCTCCTCCGTTGCGGCCGGGACGTTATATCGTAACAGTCGCGGCACAAGGATTCGATCGCTTGGCGAAGCGACTGCAGCTCGATGTTTCTCAACGTGCCGCAGTCGATTTCGATTTAAAAGTCGGAACGCTCACCCAGGAAGTTCAGGTGGTCGACGCCGTTCCGGTTCTGCAGACCGAGACTGCAACCTTATCTAGTCTGCGTACCGAGAAATCTATCCGCGATCTTCCACTCAACGGCCGCAACTTCGCGCAGTTGCTGCAGCTATCGGCAGGCGTGATGCCCGCGCAAACGCAACAAACCGGCAGCCCGATCACGATGAAGCGCGGCGTCACCGGAAACGCGGTAAATGGTACGCGGCTTGAAGAAAACAACTACCTCGTCGATGGAATCAGCAACACGGAGAATCACAACGGCCTCGGCATTCTGATCTTTCCTTCTGTCGATGCAATCGCCGAGTTTCGGGTAGAAGCTTCGGTTTCCGACGCGCAGTTCGGACGCGGGGGCGGTGGAACGGTGAACCTGATCTACAAGTCAGGCACAAAAGATTTTCATGGGAACCTTTACGAATTCTTTCGCAACTCTGCTCTCGACGCAAAGAATTACTTCGATCGACCCACCGATCCGATCCCACCATTCAAGCAGAACCAATTCGGCGGCACGCTGGGCGGACCTTTGCTGCCGTGGGCGAAGGACAAAAACACATTCTTCTTCGTTAGCTATGAAGGCACGCGGGTTCGACAGGCGCAGACGATCATCAGTACGGTACCCACCGCGGCGTTTCGTCAAGGCGATTTCTCAGCCGCTCCGCAGCGTATCTTCGATCCCCTCACGCAGCGGCAGACCGGTCCCAATCAATTTACACGCGAAGCGTTCGCGGGCAATCGCATTCCAGCTGCGCGACTCAGTCCTGTAGGACAGAATCTGCTGAATCTGTTCCCACTACCAAATCTCGGCACGGGTGTTGCCAATAACTTTCTATACAATCCCGTGCGCGGCATCGTCGGCAACAAGTCCGATTTCAAAGTCGATCACACCTTCTCGGACCGGGATGCGACTTTCGTTCGATACAGCCGCAGTTCCGATGATCTCGAAGAACCGAGCGCTCTTCCGGCTCCCGCGGTTGGCAATGGTCCCGGCGTCCCGGGCCCAGCTACACAACCGGTGAATCAGGTGGTCGCAAGCGAAACGCATCTGTTCTCACCAACTCTTATCAATGAAGCCCGCGCAGGTTGGACGCGGCTAAACTTGCGTGCATTAAACATGAACTACGGAACGTATGCGACCGAGGCATTGGGTGTACCCGGCGGCAACATTCCTGGCGACATTCTCACTTCCGGATTGTCCATATTCGCGATCTCGGGTCTGCGGGATCTGGGCGATAACGGGTTTACCCCTGCGGTGGTCGTCAGCGACAACCTCCAATTCAGTGACAACGTGAACTACATCCACGGAAAGCATTCTCTGAAATTCGGTGGCGATGTCCAGCGCCGGCGCTATAACGCCTATCAATCGGACACACCGAGAGGAACAATGACATTTAGCGGGACGTACACACAGGATCCGAGCTCGCGCACCGGCACGGGTCTCGGCGCCGCCGATGCTCTGCTTGCGACTCCGATCAGCGGGACCATCCGCTATCTTACCGGGACGCGCGGATTCCGCCGAACAGAGCTCGGCTTCTATGTGCAGGACATCTACAAGGCAACATCGCAACTGACATTGACGCTGGGACTCCGCTACGAAAACTTCATGGGTTGGCCGTGGACCGAAGTCGCCGATAGGATGCATCAATTCGTTCCAGAGTTGCAGGACGTTGTCCGTGTCGGATCGAACGGCATCCCGCGCAGCGGAGTTCATGCTGATAACAACAACTGGTCTCCACGTGTCGGCCTGGCTTACCGGTTCACGCCAAAGACAGTTTTCCGGGCGGCGTATGGACTCTACTATTCGGCGCCTCAGTTCGACATCACGCGAAACCTGGCGGCAAATCCGCCCGAGTTCGTCGTATCATCGTTCGCTAACGACCAGTTTGATTTCCTCGGCGCGCGCAAAGTGGAGCAAGGCTTCGACCGTCCTCCGCTCGGTTCCGTACAGGGAGCGCTGCGGGCCGTTGACATCGATGCGCGAACTCCATACACGCAACAATGGAACGCAGCGATTCAGCAGGAATTGCCTTTGTCGCTGTCTCTGACGGTTGCTTATGTAGGGACGAAAGGTACCAAGCTGCAGGGCTATACGAATACAAATCAGCCTGTGCCCGGTACGGGCGCGCTTGCTGCCCGCCGACCATTTCCACGCTTCGACAATATCTCCACCGTTCAGAACCGGTTCGACTCGAGTTATCACGGATTGCAGGTTAGCGCTGAGCGGCGCTTTGCCAGCGGCTTGGCGTTCCAGTTCGCTTACACATACAGCCACCTGATTGATGCCGTCACGGCGCAGTTCGGAGGAGTTACAGATATCCGAAACATCGCGCTTGATCGCGGCAATGGCGATACCGATGTTCGTCATCGCGCCGTTGCCAGTTGGACGTATGCCTTGCCGTTCCGGGCGAGCGGCGCGCTGCGCCAAGTAGTGGAAGGCTGGCAGGTGAATGGGATTCTTAGTCTCTATGGCGGCCTTCCGTTCTCTGTCGCCTCGGCAAACAACACATTGAACATCGGGTCCGGCACGCGTGCCGATCGCTTGGGCGAGGGCTCGCTGCCGTCGGATCAGCGGACGCCTCAGCGCTGGTTCGATACCGAAGCCTTCGCTACTCCCGGACCGCAACAGTTCGGGAATGGCGGACGAAACATCTTGTCGGGACCGGGAACGAAACAACTCGACATGTCGTTGTTTAAGGCGTTTCCATTCAGCGCCGATGGTGGACGCCGCGTTGAGTTCCGAACGGAATTGTTCAATATCACAAATACGCCGCAATTCAACAATCCGAATGCGACATTCGGCAATGCGGGTTTCGGCACAATCACGTCAGCAGGCGCTCCTCTAACACTCCAGCGCACGTCTCGTCAGATCCAACTCGCGCTAAAGTTGTACTTTTGATCATGACGCGACGGGAATGGATTGCCGGGTCAATGGGCTTAACGGGCTTGGCGCAACAGAATCGCCGCCCGATGAATGTCATCCTCATCCTTGTGGATGACATGGGCGCTACGGATCTTGCTTGCTACGGCAGCCGATTTTATGAGACCCCCAATATCGACAAGCTGGCTGCGTCGGGAATGCGCTTCACGCAAGCTTACTCTGCATGCACCGTCTGCTCGCCATCACGAGCGGCAATCATGACGGGCAAGTACCCGGCTCGTCTGCACATCACAAATTGGATTGCAGGGCACGACTATCCGTTCGCCCGACTGCGTCCACCCGCTTGGACCCAGCATCTTCCGCTGGAAGAAAGAACCATTGCGGAAGCATTGAAGCCTGCCGGTTATACCAGCGCGTCCGTCGGGAAGTGGCACTTGACTCCTCCTTCGGGTGACCAGGCTGCATACTATCCGGACCGGCAGGGCTTCGACAAGAACTTTGGAGGAACGCATAGAGGCGCTCCACCGAGTTACTTCTCGCCGTACGGTATTGAAACGCTGAAGGACGGCCCTCCCGGCGAGTATCTTACCGATCGTGAACAAGTGGAGGCATCGAAGTTTATCGAGGAGAACAAGGATCGGCAGTTCTTCCTCTACATGCCGCACTACACCGTGCACACACCGATCCAGGCCAAAAAGGATGTGATTGAGAAGTACAAGAAGAAGGCGGATGAAAGCGCGCCGCAGCACAATGCCGCCTATGCTGCGATGATCGACAGCCTTGATGAGAATGTAGGCCGTCTGATGAAGACACTTGAAGATTCGGGCGTTGCTGACCGCACTGTGATCATGTTTACCGGGGATAACGGCGGCTGGCTGCCGAGTACGAACACGAATCTCGGGATGAGGGCAGGGAAGGGGTCGGAGTACGAGGGCGGCATTCGTGTACCGCTCATTATTCGATATCCCGGCGTCACCAAGCCGGGGTCCGTCTGCGAGGCTTCTGTCATTGGCGCCGATCTTTATCCAACGGTTCTCGAAGCGGCCGGTGAACAACAACAGCGTGTCGACGGTGTTAGCCTTGTCCCCTTGCTCAATAATGGCGGATCGACGCGTGGTTGGGTGAACCGGCCGTTGTTCTGGCACTATCCGCACTACCATCCGGGTGGCGCCACACCTTATAGCGCGATCCGTTACGACAATTGGAAGCTCATCGAATTCCACGAAGACAAGCGCGTGGAACTCTACGACTTGGGGCATGACCCGGAGGAGAAGACGGATCTCTCCAAACGGGAACCAGCGCGAGGGGAAGATCTTCGGAAGCGTCTCCACAAGTGGCGAACTGATGTTGGGGCGCAGATGCCGGAGATCAATCCCGACTATGATCCCAAGCGGGAACGCGAACGACCGGGGCCGAATCGGCCCGCAGCACCTAAAGCCGGTCCTGTATGACAAGGTGTTGAGGCACCGGATCGGTTCACGGTTCGTAGCCCGCGCGAAATGCCGCCCCCAACTCAGTTAAGCCGGTCTCGACTATATCGATGTACGTAGCTCGAACCGCGCTCTCGGCGGGACTTGTAACGTCTTTCACGCTATATTCGGACCGACAGACATAAACATAGGCACGGCCCCCGCCCATAGAGAGATCTTCGCGAACGTCTCGAAGTCTCTCAACCGCGTATTCACGAACGAAGTCGAGCAGGCGAAATCGTTTGTGTCCGTTACGCTCCTCGACGGTCATCAAAGCATCGAATGAAGTTGATTCAGGAGCCTCAGAATATCGAATTCATCCTGGCGAGGCTCGCGGCAGATCGATGCTGCCGCTTCGAGCGTCCAACCTCCGTGAAGTATCGATAGTCGACGGAACAGCAACGCTCGCTCACTGCCAAGCAATTCATGACTTAACTTCACCGCCTTTTGCAAGCGTCGCCCATTGCCGTGCTTCTTCGCCGCCCGCTCCGCCGGTCAATAACTTCAGTTGCTGATGGAGCCGTGCGATGACCTCTTCAAGGCTGAGCGTCTGTAACTGTGCTGCAGCGAGTTCAATCGTGAGCAGAACACCTTCGCGTCCTCGGCACAAAGTCGCGACTGCCTTGGCGTTCTCTTCCGTTATCCGGAGATAAGATCGGGCACGAATGCGTTCGAGGAGCAATTCGACCGAATCGAATTCCTCTAGCTCTTTCAGACTCGGAAGGCGCTCCGGGTCAGGCAACTGTAAGGGCGGTACTGAATATAGTTGCTCGCCTGTGGCATCCAGCGTACGCCGACTCGTACAAGCAATTTTCAATTCCGGGCACTGTCGCAGCAGAGTGTCCGCTAGAGTTGCGCAGGCCTTCACGTGACGTTCGCAATTATCGTTAACGATCAGGTGCTTTCCGGTCTGCAAGTAGGCGGCAAGCTGCTCGGTGGGCGACCGCGTGCCAGGCTTATAGATACCCAAGACGGCCGCAACTCTCTATGCCACGAGACGAGTTTCGCGTGCAGCGAGTTGCGATAACTCAACAAACCAGACATGATCGAAATCCTTTCGAACTGCTCGCGCAACCTCAATCGCTAGTCGAGTCTTGCCGCTCCCTGGAGCGCCGACCAACGTCAGCAAGCGAGATTTAGCAACAAGACCGATTACTTCTTTTCGCTCCGTTTCGCGACCTATGAACGCCGTCAGCGGGGTCGGAATCGTGTCCCGCTCCTCCGTCCGCTTGAGATTGATTCGCAGATGGGCGGGCAACTGGTCTACCAAATAGCGCCAAAGGATCTCTATGTTCTGATGCGTACCTTCGGGATACCAGATTGGTCGAATATTCCTGCTGAGGAGATACCAGCGCCGTTTGCGATATACGGCCTCATCCGCGTGAAGTTGAACGATTCCGAAATGACGGCTCTGCACCTTGTCGGCGACGCGCTTAAAGATTCCCACAGTTCGATCTGCTGGAGGCTGCAGCCCAGAAAGAGAACCGGCCGTACCGCCAGGAGATACAGAAGGCGAGGCAAGTCTCGATCGAGATCGATATCGCCATCGGGATCGCCGTAATACTTGTGATACTCGCTCGGAGTCAGAACGCGGTTATCCGGGTGGGACCAGTCACCGTGGATCTTGAGCCGGACTCGACTGTTTTCTTGAAGCGCGGGAATTGCCAGCTTTGGCGGTGGAAGCGCGAACTTCGCTCTGAATCGGCTGATTCGCACTTCGGAATATCGTCTCTAGAACACGATTGAAGTTCGTTGTGATCACCGGACCTCGACTGATAACGGGAATAAGCTGAATCGCTCCCGTGAGTTGCTTGCGCTCGAGAACAGTGTCTCCAAAATAAAACTCGATAAGGTCTTGAAAGCCTGTTGCTGTCAGCGCCGTCAGAACCTGGCTGCTTCCTCGTACTTTCCCTCATTCATCAACGACTGAATCGGACCCGTCAGCCGGACGGTTCTGCCGCATCGAGCAGAAACTTGGTCCATTGCGGGAAGCCGAAAGGCGCTGATAGCCGGCGCCCACGAATGGGACGACACCTGCGCTGCTGATCTGCCGGACAAGCATGGGCAGATAGACCTTGTTATCCGGCAGATTGAGCAGTGAATCGATAGTGTCGGCCGCGGCCATCGTTGGTAAGTCTAGCGCAATTTCGTAGGCGCTCCACCTGCCTGTTTGCTGCGTTGCGCCGCATCCATAAAAGCGAAAATTTCGAGAGTTTCCGCCTCCGGCACGGGACGTTGTCCACCCTTGAAGAATTCGATGATTTTTTCCAGCATCGGAGCGTACCCACCCTGCAGCTTCGGATCGCTTGTGAAGACTTCTTTCCCACGGAATACGACGCCGCCGAAAGGACCATAAGGACGCGCGAGCCGGACAGTCCCAAGACGGCCGTCCTTCCACTTCCCGATGACAACATCGGCGTCTTTTTCGGAAGCCATGCTGACGCTGTCGCAGCCGGGACCAAGAACGCTGTAGAGAAGCTCAACGGCATGAATGCCATACCAAGTTAGATCGAGGGCATGGTGCTCTTCCGTCGGTCCAGGACCCCAGATAAACGCTCCACGGACGTCAGGGCCTTTCAAGCTATCGGCTAGCGGACCAAATCGCAGCGAGGAGGTGCTCACCCAAGGCGCTCCTGCGGCGCGAGCTGCCTTTGCAATTGCCCGAGCGTCTTCGAGCGTCGATGCGAGCGGTTTGTCGATAAACACCGGCTTCTTGCCGGCAAAAACCTGCTTGGCTTGTTCGAGATGTTTCCGGCCGTCGACGCTGAGCAGGAGCACCGCATCCACTTTGCTGACCAGAGTCGGAATGTCCGGGACTATCTCGACTTGGTATTGCGTCTTCAATTCATCCGCGAACTTATCGACGCGAGTGCGGCTCGATTCGACATCAGGACTGCCACCTTTATAAGCGGCGACGATGCGAACCCCCGCCATCGTGCTTTTCACGTCGGGTGAATGCAGAAGTTTCGCGAATGCGACTGCGTGTGATGTGTCGGTTCCGACAATACCGAGCCGTAAGTCGGCCCCCGCCGCGCAGCCGAGCGCGCAGAACAGCAAAAAAGTCCCTCTTAAATCCATTGCTCCAACGTACCAGCTAATCTCAAGGGACGGAGGGTATGTGGTCCGGGCGATCGTTTTTCTCCTCATGCATGTAGCGCTTGCTCAGGCGAGCAACAATCTCGTTTATCAGGTTTTTGTTCGATCGTTCGCCGATACGCCGGCAGATACGGATCGCGTCGGAGATCTCAGAGGCCTGCGCGAAAACTTGAAATATGTTAGCGATCTAAATGCGGGGATTCTCTGGCTCATGCCAGTATTTCCTTCGGCGAGCTACCACGGTTACGACATCGCCGACTATCGCAACATAAATCCTGAATACGGAACTCTTCGTGACATGAGCGATCTGATCGCGGCGGCTCACCGGCGCCGCATCCGGATCATTCTCGACATCGCGTTCAACCACACATCCACCGAGCATCCCTGGTTTCAGCAGGCGGTTCGGGATCCTGCGTCACCGTATCGCAAGTTCTACCATTTCGATCCCAAAACGAGGAATGGCTATCTGGCGCTGTTCAGCAGAGATATGCCGGATCTCAATCTCGCCGTGCCGGAAGTTCGAGCGGAAGTCAAAGACATTGCAAAGTTCTGGTTGGACCGCGGGATCGATGGTTTCCGACTCGATGCAGCCAAACACGTTTTCGGCGACACGTTCGGAACCATTTCCGAGGAGGATGTCCGAAAAAACAATGAGTGGTGGCGGGAGTTTAGCGCTCACGTATACAGCATCAATCCTGACGCCGTCCTCGTCGGTGAAGTACTCGACAAGCCCGAAGTGATCAGGAGTCACTCGGCTGGCTTAAATGCATTGCTCGACGCACCTTTCATGCACGCGGCGCGGGCTTGGATTGCCCATCCGTCACCCGGTTTTTTGACGAACTGGATCGAGCAAAGCAAAACCTACGTGTCATTCCCGTTTCTCGGCAGTCACGACGAGAATCCCCGTCTTGCTACGTTCCTCGAAGACCGGAAGGCCCCCGTGGAGGAGGCGTACCGCGTTGGCATGTGTCTCCTGCTTTCAGTCGCGAAGTATCCCGTGATCTACAACGGCGACGAACTAATGCAACGGGGCCGCAAATGGAAGGGGAACCCTCCCGACCATCGTGACGAACCCGGGGACGGCTCTCGAATTTACGACGAGACCCTACGGGAACCGTTTCCCTGGTATGGTTCTCGCTCGCTTGCGCCTCAGACCACTTGGTTCATCCCACGTTTCGATTTGCGAAACGACGGGGTTTCAGTCGAGGAGCAGAACGAACCCAACAGCATGCTAAGCCTCGTTCGCGCACTCTCAAAATTGCGAAACGACTTACCAGACTATGCCAATGGCGCGATCAGTTCGGTTTCTTCTGATACGGAAACTCTGCTCGCTCTTGAGAAACTTGCGGGTCGGTATCTACTTCTAATTAACCCGACCGCCAAAGGACAGAACCATTCGGTCCGAAAGGGGGCGATTGTCGTGTTTTGGAGTGACGGCGCTAGGAAGGCCTGGAAGCGGTCCGGTCGGGACCATATCGTGAAAAACATCCTTGTGCCGGCATATGGGTTTGTTCTACTGAGAACAAAAACCTAACACATACAACGATTTCCAGAGGCGATCTCACGATAGCGCGCCTTCGCTGCCAAGAGACGGTGATCGAAGTGCCTGTCTCCTTCCTCGCATCGGAGGAACGTGGCGACGACGAAAAGCGCTTGTGCGCTTAACGTTTGCGCCTCTCCGGATAGCTCGGCCAGGGTTATTTCATGCTGCTGAAAAGCAGCAACCAGCTCGACAGCCCTTCGGCTCTCGGCGTTTGAGATGCTGGGGGTATAGGGTCCGATAGTTGTAGTTTACCCTACAGCGAAGCCAAGTGTAAAGGACCTGTTGTACTGCAGTAAAAAGGTTAAAAAATCCCCTCCCCAGCTTCGATATGGACTCTAAGGCTTACAAAAGCAAGCAACAGACTCGGCTGTGAGTCGTAATCATATTGAAGGATACTTACTTGAGGTTAAGAGCATTACTAACGATTACCGCGCTCGCTTTGCCCGCTCTGACGCATGCGCAACTGAAGGTTAAGGACCGGCCAGTCCAGATTCATGGCTTCATCCAGCAAGGCTACGCGTATTCCGACACCAATAACTGGATGACAATGAAGACCAGCAAGGGCAGCGCGGCCTTCACCGACGGCGGCCTGAATATCTCGTCCCCTATTACGGACAAGTTCCGCATCGGCGCCCAAGCTTACACGCGCGACATCGGCGACCTCGGGAATGGACAAGTACAGCTCGATTGGGCCTTCGCCGACTACAAGTTCGCGGACTGGTTCGGCGTACGCGGCGGTAAGGTTAAAACTGCTCTAGGGCTATACAACGACACGCAGGACATGGAGTTCCTTCACACCTGGGCGATCCTCCCGCAGTCCGTGTACCCACTCGATCTGCGCGCATCGACAATTG
>Ga0190275_10002715_pt1 | contig 12618 bp, 14 predicted proteins | sample Popmic550T_FD_133745 | JGI IMG/M metagenome (GOLD analysis project Ga0190275, IMG submission 133745) | Populus adjacent soil microbial communities from riparian zone of Yellowstone River, Montana, USA - 550 T | ecosystem: Environmental > Terrestrial > Soil > Riparian zone > Trees stand | place... | reverse complement strand
TTGGCGCTCGACTTCTCCCACTGGCGGTCCCACTGTTCCGAGGTGAAGTTCTCGTCGACGCCGAGGAAAGAGAAGGCTTTCTTCATGGTGTCGTCGCGGTTGCTGCCGAGCTCTTCCTGGGTGATGACTTCGATCTGGGTGGGATCGAACAGTTCGAGGTAGGGCTGGAGTTGCATCCAGTACATCGATCGCTGAATGTAGGCGGTGTCCGGCTTCGAGAGTGTCTCGACGAACTCGCGGGTCTCGTAGCCGGCGCCGGTGGCGTGGACCCAGTGGGAAAGGATCCGCTTGATCGGGTCGCGGACCATGTAGAGCAGGCGCGCGTCGGGACAGTGCTGCTTGATCCGCTCGGGCACCCCCTCAAAGCGGGGCAGGTTCGTGTAATGCGGGGAAGACTCGCCGCGGACCTTGAAGCGGTCGTCGAAGCGGCTCGCATACCAGTCGAGGCCGAGGTCCCAGTTCATCTCCTCGACGAAGAAGTTGAGCTCCTTCGGCTTCGACATCTGGATTTCCGGATGGAGGCCGAGGTAGTGGTGGATGCTGGTCGTCCCGCACTTGAGCCCGCCGATGATGATCAGGTTCGGCAGCTGCGCGTGGCGCTTGCGGCGTTTGCGCCAGCGGCTCTTGCGATCGCCCGCGTAGCGTTCGCGCGCACGGGCGCACATCGCCTGGTCGGCGGGGTCCACGGCGGCGGCGGGGGGCAACGTGTGCGTGTCGGTATCCGGCACGAGCGTGGCTAGTCTAGCTGCGATGGCGCTCGCCGATCTTCAGAGCAACTTCGAGGCGTTCTTCAACCGCGCGGCGGAGTTCTTCCGTCATCTCTCGGAAATCGAGTGGACGGCGTTTGGGATCGCCCTCTTCTGCCTGCTGGCGATGCAGCTGGCGCGGGCCTGGGCCTGGCGCAACGTGCTGCGGGCGGCCTACCCGGACAAGCCGATTCCCTTCCTGCCGATGGCCGCGGGCTACCTCGCGGGGGCCGGGATTAACGCGATCGTCCCAGCCCGCGCCGGCGATGTCACCAAGGTCTTCCTCGTCAAGCGCCAGATCCCCGATTCCACCTATCCGGCGGTTACCTCTTCCTTCCTGGTCCAGACGGTGTTCGACACCTCGGTGGGAATCCTGGTCCTGCTCTACGCGATCACCCAGGGGCTGCTGCCGCCGCTGCCGCAGATCCCGAAGCTGCCGGCCTTCGAGATCTCCTTTTGGGCCGACAATCCGAAGATCTTCGCGGTCACTTTTGTGGCCCTGCTGCTGGCGATCGCGATCGGCATCTACTTCCTCGCTCACCGGGTGCGCCGCTTCTGGGCGAGCGTTCGCCAGGGCCTGGTCATTCTCAGAGACCCCCGCCGCTACATGCGGGAGGTCTTCGCCTGGCAGGGGATCGGCTGGCTCTTCCGTTTCGGCGCCTTCTGGTTCTTCCTCGAGGCCTTCGGAATCGGCGGCTCGGTCGGCAACGTGATGCTGGTGATGAGCGTGCAGGCAATCGCCAACGTCATCCCCTTCACCCCCGGTGGGGCGGGGGCGCAGCAGGCGCTGCTGGTGGCGACGCTGAGCGGGCCGAGCCGGACCGCTGTCCTCTCCTTCTCGGTCGGGACCCAGATCGCGATGGCGGCCTGGTCGGTGGTGCTCGGCTTCCTCGCGATGCTGCTGGTCTTCCGCACTACCGACTGGCGCGGGCTGATCAAGCAGGCCGAAGAGGAGGCCGAAGGGGAGAAGGCCGCGCAAGCGGCCAGCTAGCTCGACCAGCCGGGGTGACGAGCGGCGACCCGCCACTGCCAAGGCGGCTCCTCGGAGGCCGGGAACTCGTAGTGGTTGCGGCCCGGCAGGGTCTCCAGCGGGACCAGCGCCGGGTCGTCGCGGAGCAGGACCTCGACCCCGGCAGCGGCTTCGACGTCGATCTCGGTGGCGCGGCGACCGAGGCGTTGCCAGCCGAGCGTGGGGCGGTAGAGCCAGTAGACGACTTCCACCCAGCCCGAGGAAGAGCGCAGGTCGATCAGCTCGGTGAAGGCGGTGGTGCGACGGCCCGACGCGGTGAGGTGCGACCCGGCGGCTACAGCGCAACTCTCGCGGCGGCAGCGGCGGAAGTCGACGGGCACAAGCGGCAGGCCCGAGGCTCCCGGCAGCGCCACCGGCGCCGGGGCCAGAGCCCGCGCCAGCCGCGCCAGCGGCCAGCCGTAGGCCGGCACCAGCGGATGGTGGCGGCAGCCGCCGGGAAGGCGCGGGGCACACTTGATCTTGCCGGCGATCGCGCCGGCCAGCCGCCGTCCCGCCTCGACTTCCCCGCCGGCGAGGACGGCGGAGACCGCGGCGACCAGGAGGAGCGCCACGAGCGCCGCCAACGCCGCCTGCTCGACGCTTGCCGAGCCCCGCTCGTCCTTGGCCAGCCTCCGCATCGGCCTGACGCTAGGCGGCGTCGGCGCGCGGGTGGCGCGCAAGGAGTGCCGATTCCGATCCGGCTATGTGCCGGTTCTGCTTACATTCAGAGGGATGGAGGGCTTTAACCTTTTTGGCGATCCCGAGGAGTTCCGCGCCCGTATGGAGGAGCTCTCGGAGCAGATGCAGTCCTCCCAGCGAGTCGCCTGGGCCGACAACGCGATCAAGCTGGCAGTTGAGATGACCGTCGCCTCGATCGGGCGACTCGACTTGACCGGCAACGCCGACGAACAGGCGATGCAGGTCCGCGACGCGATCCGCGTCCTCTTCCCCGAGGCTGTGACGCTCGTGCGCGAGGCTAGAGAAGGCTTGAGCTAGAGCAGTTCGGTGCGCAGCGCGTAGACGGCGCCGCGACGGAAGAGGCCGCCGGCCAGCTCGACCGGGAGCGCCACCAGCAGGGCCGGAATCGCCAGGACGACGCTGGCGAGGGCGTCGATCCGGCGCTGCCACGTCTCCGGGGCGGGTACCGCCGGATCCTTGCGCAGGGCTCCGAGGGCGACGTTGTGCCCGAAGGTGACGCTGTTCAGCAGCGTCTGCCAGGTGGCGGCCAGGCTCGGGCCCGGCAGCCAGCGGCGGGTCTTGACGATCTGGTCGCGGTGGGCCACCAGGCGGCGGGTCGACTCGAGCGTGAAGAGGTGCCGAGTCCGGGGCTGCAGCCCGAACCAGCCGGCGCCGCCGAGCGAGCAGGCGAAGCTGCCGCGGTTGACGATTCGCAGGTCATCCCCGTCTCGCAACCTGTCCAGCTCGCGCAGCGCCTCCTCGGGGCTGTCGGCCGGGCCAACCACCCCGAGCCCGCAGCTCTCGCAGCGGCGCACGGGGCCGGGCAGCCCCGGCTTCTCGGCGATCCAGCCGAAGAGGGGCTCGCCGCAGGCGGGGCAGGGTGGGTTTTCCGGACCGGCGCCGGCCTCGAGCGGGACGACGCGGGTGGGCTCGGTCTGCTTCACGCCGATAGCGTACGCGCCGTGCACCAGTTCTACTTTCACGAGAAGGGATAGGAATGACCCGAGCGGAAACGCTGGAGCAGGAGTCGCGCTGGGCGTTGCCGGTCGCGATCGCGACGCTGCTCGCCGTCGCGTTGATCATCGCCTCCGGGTTCGTCAACTCGGTCAGCGGCGACGGGGCGGCTGAGGTTCTGCGCTCGGTCGACGAGAACGCCGGCTCGGTCACCCTCTCGGGGCTGATGCAGGCGCTGGCCTTCATCCTGCTCATCGCTCCTCTCGTCTATCTCTTCCGCGCCGCCCGCGCCCGCACCGACCGGGTGCGTGGGCAGCTGATCGGCCTCGTCGTCATCGCGCCCCTCTTCCTCGGTCTCTCGGCCGGGCTGGCGGCGTTCTCCCAACAGGAAGCGGCTGACGAGTTCGTTGCCGGCAAGGTGCAGCCGACCCTGACCGCCGCGGAGGCGAAGGAAGACTGCCGGGAGGAACGCGACGACCTCGGCGAGGAGGACTTCGCCGAGGAGTTCGATCCTGGCAAAGGCGAGACGGCGACCGCCGCCTGCGAGAACCGCAAGCTCGAAGACGACGCCGCCTCCGAGGCGCGAACGGATGCCTCGCTGGCGCCGCTGGCGACCGGGATGGGGCTGGCCGGCGCCCTGGGCCTAGTCGTCGCCCTCTTCTACACCTGCCTCTGGGCTATGCGGACCGGCCTGCTGACCCGCTTCTGGGGCTCGCTGGGGATGGCCCTCGGCGTCGCCACCCTGTTCGGGCTGCTGCCGTTCCTGCTGATCTGGCTGATCTACGTCGCCTTCATGGTCATGGGCAAAGTGCCCGGCGGCCGTCCCCCCGCCTGGGCGGCTGGCGAAGCAATTCCTTGGCCTACCCCGGGGGAGAAGGCCGCGGCCGAACTGGAGCCCGAGGACGGCTGGGACGAGGACGCCGGGAAGATCGAGCCCGAGGACGGCGGCGGGGGCCCGAAACGGAAGCGCAAGCAGCGCGAGTAGCACCGAAGCGCCGCTTCTAGACATATTCCCATATAGGTATATGATGTCGGCATGAGTCGGATGCCGACCACCGCCGATGCCTTCAACGCCGTCGCTGAGCCGCGACGGCGGCAGATCCTCGACCTCCTCGCCGAGCGGGAGAGGCCGGTGAACGAGATCGTCGGCTTGACCGGGCTGGGTCAGCCCCAGGTCTCCAAGCACCTACGGGTGCTGCGGGAGGTGGGGGCGGTGCGGGCACGAGAGCAAGGACGCCAGCGGCTCTACCGGGTGGATGGCGAGGCGTTGCGCCCCGTCTTCGACTGGGTCAGTCGCTATCAGCACCTCTGGGAGGAGCGGTTTGAGCGGTTGGACGACGTCCTGGAAGACCTGAAAAAAGATGGAGGAGATGACGATGAGCGATGAGAAGAGGGCGAAGCTGACCCTTCCGGCCGAGGACCAGATCCTCATCACCCGCGAGTTCGACGCGCCGAGGAACCTGGTCTACAAGGCTTGGACGACCCCCGAGCTGGTGGCGCGCTGGTGGACCGCACGCCGCGGCACCGCGAAGGGGATGGAGATCGACCTGCGGGTCGGCGGCCGCTGGCGCTACGCGATGGAGATGCCCGACGGGCAGGAAGTCGCCTTCCACGGCGAGTACCGCGAGATCGTTGCCAACGAGCGGATCGTCAGCACCGAGGTGTTCGAGGGGGCGCCGCTTCCTCCCGAGGAGCTGGAGCCGAACGCGACGGTCAACACGATCACCTTCGCCGAGGGCGAGGGAGGGCGCACTGTGGTGACCATGCTGATCCAGTGCCCGAGCCCCGAGGTGCGCGAGGCGATCCTCGCTTCCGGCATGGAAGATGGCCTCCAGGACGCCCTCGACCTGCTCGAGGAGGTCGCCCGGGAGATAAGTCACCCTAGGTAGCTGCCGGGCTCCCTACTCTTAGAGGGTCTTGCCGTTTCGAGCTGCCTATCTGCTCGCCGCCCTCTTCGCCATTGCCCTGGGCCTGCTGACGCCGTTGGTGTTCGGTCATTTCTCCAGGCGGGAGGAGCTGCTCCTGATCCTCGCCGAGGCGGGTTGCTTGGCGGCGGTCGGGGTCGGGGTCGTGATCTTGGTCCGCCGCCTGCAGGCGAGCAACGAGGCGCTGTGGACGCTGGCGCGGCGCGACGAGCTCACCGGGGTCAGCAACTACAGGGCCCTGCGCGAGCGCCTGGACACGGAAATCGCTCGGCACGACCGCCATGGGCGTGAGTTCGCGCTGGTCCTGCTCGACCTCGACGGCTTCAAGCAAGTGAACGACCGCCACGGCCACCTGGAGGGCGACCGCCTGCTGGCCGAGATCGGCAGCTCGCTGCTGGAGGAGGTGCGGGGTGAGGACTCGGTCTTCCGCCAGGGCGGCGATGAGTTCGCGGTGATCGTGCCCGAGGTCAATGCCGAAGAGGCCGGCGAAGTCGCCAAGCGCCTGCGCGACCGCGTCTCCCGGCGCGGCTTCGGCAGCGACGAGGTGCGCCCGCTAACCGCGGCGATCGGGTTCGCGATGTACCCGGCCGACGGCCGCACCGCCGACGAGCTGCTCGGCATCGCCGACGCCGACCTCTTCTCGGCCAAGCCCGGCGAGCGCAGCGGCGACCGCGTCTAGCCGGGAGCGGGCGGGGCAGCCATCAGCTCGACCCGGTGCCCGCCGGGGGCGGTCGCCAGCGCCCGGGGCTGACCCCAGTGCTCGCGTTTGGCCTCGACGGAGAAGCCGTGCTCGCGGAGGCGAGCGACGGCGGCTTCGAAGTCGGGGGCGACGAGGGCAATGTGGCCGGGAGACGGCACCGTCGGCTCCTCCTGCGGCATCAGGTGGATCTGAGTGCCTTCGCGCCCGAGCCAGGTGTACTCGGCGAGCGTCGTCGGCGGCTCGACCCGCTCGAACCCGATCAGCTCGAAGAAGCCGGCGACGGCCTCGATGTCCGCGGGCGCAACCTCGATTCCGACGTGGTGGAGCACGGCTGGAAATTTACAGAGGTGGTTCTCATACGTATGTTTTTGTCTGCTACGGTCAAGCCATGGAGGCAGCGGTCATGGACAGGGAGGCAGAGATGACGGAATGGAACGACGGGCGCCTCGACGATCTCAGCAAGCGGGTGGATGACGGCTTCGCCAAAGTCGATCACAAGTTCGAGCATCTCGAGAAAAAAATGGATGCTGGATTTGCGCAGATCGACTCCAAGTTCGAGGCACTTCACCGAATGCTGTTCCAGGCCGCTTGGGGTTTGGCAATCGGGCTGCTGACTCTGATGGGTGTAATGGTTTTCTGATCGCAGCACTGCTCTAGCTCGGTAGATCCCATGGAGGCAGCGGTCGCACAGGGAGGCAGAGATGACGGAATGGAACGATGGGCGCCTCGACGATCTCAGCAAGCGGGTGGATGACGGCTTCATCGGCGTCAACCAAAGGATCGATCACCTCAGCACGCGTTTCGACGCGCTGCAACGGGTCTTGATGCAGGTCGGTGGCGGGATCTTCGTAGCCCTGATCGGCCTGATTGCGACTCAGGTCTGAGGCTGGATGACAAGCGGGCGATTCGCTGCTCTCGACGAACGGATCGATCGCAGTAACTCAAGGAGTTAGAGCAACAGCGAACCCAGCGCGGCCAGCACGACGATCGCGGTCGACCACGTAACGGCCTCGGCGGTGATCTCCATGTCGAGGCCGTAGGCGTGGGCGATGACGAGGGAGTTGAGGCCGGAGGGCATCGCCGAGAGCAGGCGGTAAGCGGCGGGGAGGTCGATCAGGGGGGCCGCCATCAGCATCAGCAGCGCCGGCACGACCGCGAGGCGGGTGGCGATCACCAGCATCACCGGCCGGGTCAGCGGCGGCGGCATTGGCAGTTGGCCTCGCTCGGCGTTCTCGGCCAGGGTGGCGCCGACGGCGAAGAAGCCGATCGGGAGGATGGCGACGATCAGGACCTGGGAGAGGTCGACGAGGACGTCGGGCGCGAGCGCGTCCGGCGCCAGTAGGCCGGCGATCGCCGCGTAGAGCGGCGGGTTGCGGGTGAAGAAGGCGCCGACCCGTTGGCGCGGCGTTTCTCCCGCCTTGGTGCCGAAGGCGGCGCCGACCGCGAAGGCGCCGAGCAGCAGGCAGGGCCCGGTGACGAGGACGTCGTAGAGGACGGCGTCGGGCAGCTCGTCGCGGCCCAGCAGGGCAACCGCCAAGGGGTAGCCGAGGTAGCCGGTGTTGACGCTGAGGACAGTGCAGACGACCGCCCCCACCTGGGGACGGGAGAGGTCGAAGAAGCGGTTGGCGATGCTCCAGGCGAAGAGCGCCCCGAGCGAGGAGGCGACGAGCCCCAGCCCCAGGCCGACGCCGTGGCCGACGTCGATCTCGCTGGCGGCGATGTTGAAGAAGATCACCGGCGGCAGCAGCACGTAGAGCAGCAGCGAGAGGGCGCTGCGCGAAGCGCGGGCGGCGCCGGCGGGCCAGCGACCCTCAGACCAGACGCCGATGGCGACGGCCGCGACGATCGCGCCGGTGGTGAGGAGGACTCCGATTCGGCGTTTCTACCCGAAGAGGGCGGCGCCCGCGTGCGAGGCGAACTCGACGAGCGGCTGCGGGATCACGCCGAAGAAGACGGTGGCCGCGGCGGCGAGGATCGCGGGGCCGACCAGATACCAGCGGCGGCCGGCGTCGGAATCGACCGGGTCGGCCTCCGGCGAGGCGCCGGCGATCACCGGGGTCGCGCCCGGCGCCACCCCACCCTCGGGCCGCATCCACATCGCCGCCACCACCCGCAGGTAGTAGGCGAGGGAGATCATCGTTCCGATCGCGATCATCACCCCGAGCCAGGTGTAGTCGCCCTCGACCAGGGCCTCGATCAGGTAGAGCTTGCCGATGAAGCCCGCCGTCGCCGGCAGGCCGGCCAGGGCCAGCATCGAGATCGTCAGCGGCCAGGCCAGTAGCGGCCGCTCGGCGGCGAGGCCGCGGATCGCGCGGATGTCGTCGCCGAAGACGGTTTCCCGCTCGCGGGCGACGATCACAGCGAAGGCGGCGAGGTTCATGAAGGCGTAGGCCGAGAGGTAGAAGACCAGCGAGCTCGTTCCCGCCTCGCTGACGACGACGACGCCGCCGAGCATGTAGCCGGCCTGGGCGACGCCCGACCAGCCCATCAGCCGCTTCAGCGAGTCCTGCCCGATCGCGCCGACGTTGCCGACGACGATCGAGATCGCCGCCAGGGCGGCGAGCGCCGGCTGCCAGATGTCGAGCTGGGAGCCGAGGGCGACGTCGAAGAAGCGGACGAAGACGGCGAAGGCCGCAGCCTTGGTCGCCACCGCCATGAAGGCGGTGATCGGGGTCGGAGCCCCCTGGTAGACGTCCGGCGTCCACTGGTGGAAGGGGGCGATCGAGACCTTGAAGGCCAACCCCACGGTCGCCATCGCGATCCCGATCAGGATCAGCGGGTCGCCGTCGAGGCCGTTGCGGGCGATCCCGTCGGCGATCCCGGTGAAGTTGGTCGAGCCGGTGCCGCCGTAGAGGAAGGCCATCCCGTAGAGCAGCGTCGCCGAGCCGATCGAGCCGACGATCAGGTACTTCAACCCCGACTCCAGCGAGCCCTCGCGGCGCAGGTTGGTGGCGCAGAGGATGTAGAGCGGGATCGAGAGGATCTCGAGGGCGACGAAGAAGGTCACGAGGTTCGTCGCCTGGGTGAGCATGACCATGCCCAGGACCGAGCCCAACAGCAGCGCGTGGTACTCGCCCGAGCCGGCCTCCTCGGTCGCCCGCTCGCGGATCGAGAAGAGGACGCAGAAGACGGCGGTGAGGATCGCGATCAGTGAGATCGCGATCGCCAGGTCGTCGAGGCGGAGCGCCCCCGTGATCAGCGTCTCCGGCTCCCCCCAGCGCTCGATCAGGAGGCCGGCGCTGATGAAGAGGGTGGTCGTCGTCATCACCGGTGCGCTGCGCTTGAACGGCTTGAAGACGGCGCTGAGCAGGACGAGGCAGAGGCCGACCGTGAGGGCGATCAGCGGCGCGATGCCGGCGTAGTCGATCGTGGGCTCGTTGAAGTTCATCTCTCTGCCAGTTGCGCGTCGGGGGCGTCGCCGCGCTTGACCTTAGCCACCGTCTGCTCGACGGTCGGGGCGGTCCGCTCGAGGATCAGCTGGGGGTAGAGGGCGAGGGCGAGGATGCAGAGCACCAAGGGCGCGAGGACGAGGCCGTCGCGGAGGCTGATCTCACGCGAGAGCAGGCCTTGGTCCCGTTCGGACGGTTGCCGGTTGTGCATCGTCTGCTGGTAGAGGCGCAGCGCGTAGTAAGCGGACATCGCCACCCCCGTGATCGCGACGAAGGCGAAGACGATCTTCTCCTGGAAGAGCCCGTTGAGGATGTAGAACTCGCCGATGAAGTTGGCGCTCCCGGGGAGTGCCAGGGTCGCCAGGGCGACGATCAGGAACATCGCCGCCAGCACCGGCGCTCGCAGCGCCAGCCCGCCCATCTCGCGGATGTCTTCGCTGCCGGTCCGCTCCAGCAGCAGGGCGACGATGATGAAGATCGGGGCGACGACGAGGCCGTGGTTGACCATCTGCAGGATCGCTCCGTCAGCCCCGTCGGCGCGCAGGGCGAAGATCCCAGCGGTGATGAAGCCGAGCTGGGCGACCGAGGAGTAGCCGGCGATCAGCCGCACGTTGGTCTGGGTGAAGGCCATCACCGAGCCGTAGAGGATCGAGGCCAGGGCGATCAGCAGGACGACCTCTTGGAACTCGACCGTCGCATCCGGGAAGACCGGCAGCACGACCCGCAGGAAGCCGTAGGCGCCGACCTTGGCGAGGACGCCGGAGAAGACGAGGAGCACCGGCAGAGGTGCCGCCCGGTAGGCGTCGGGGAGCCAACCGTGGAGGAGGAAGGCCGGCATCTTGACCAGGAAGGCGGCGGCGAAGAACCAGAAGATCCAGCGCTGGCTGCTCTCGCCGATCCCCTGCTGCGCCAGCTCAGCGATCGAGAAGGTGATCTCGCCGCCGTCGGCGGCGATGATCGCCGTCGTGATCGCCGCCACCAGCATCAGCAGCGAGCCGATCAGGGTGTAGATGATCATCTTCATCGTCGCCCGCGAGGCGGTCAGGCCACCTTCGCCGCTGCGGTCGTAGCCCCAGGCGCCGAAGAGGAAGTAGAACGGCACCAGCATCAGGTCGAAGAAGAGGACGAAGAGCAGCAGGTCCTGGGCGAGGAAGGCGCCCAGCGTCGCCGTCTCGGCGACCAGCATCAGGAAGTAGAAGGTCTTCGGCCGCTCCTGCTCGCGCAGGGCGGCAAAGGCGACGCCGCCGACCCAGAGCACCGCGGTCAGCAGCAGCAGGAAGAGGTTGAGGCCGTCGACGCCGAGGCTGTAGTCGACGCCGAGGCCGGAGATCCAGGGCTCGTCGACCACGTGCTGCAGGCCGGAGTTGCCGGAGTCGAAGCCGGCGACGACCGCGATCGCGATCCCGAGGGTCGCCAGCGTCCCCAGCACCGCCCAGGGACCGGCCGCGCGCCGCGGCAAGAACAAGCCAAGGAGGCCGAAGGCGAGGGGGGCCCAGAGGAGAGCGCTGCTCATGAGCTGGCGAGGAGGAAGTAGAGGGCCAACCCGGCGAAGCCGGCGATCAGGAACAGCGCGTAGCTGCGGACGAATCCGTTCTGGACGGCACGGACGACGCCGCCGGCGCCGCGGACGGTCTCGGCGGTGCCGCTGACCAGGCCGTCGACGACGAAACGCTCGAAGACCCGGTCGGCGAAGCGGCCGATCGCCAGCGCCGGGCGGACGACGAGGACGTCGATCAGCTCGTCGAAGTACCACTTGTTGGCGAAGAGGGTGTGCAGCGGGCGCAGGCGCGCTTCCAGCGCCCGCGGCCGCTCCGGCTTGGCGACGTAGAAGAAGTAGGCGATGCCGATGCCGAGCAGGGAGATCGCGGCGCCGATCGCCAGGCCGCGCCATTCGGCCGCGGCCGAGGGATGGATGTGGGCGAGGTGGGACGCCTCGAAGACCGGCTCGAGGAAGTCGCTGATCACGTGGATGACGCCGGGGATCTGGACCAGGCCGCCGAACAGCGCCAGCACCGCCAGCACGCCCATCGCCGCCCGCATCGACCAGGTCTGCTCGGCGATGTGGTGCTCGGCGCCGGGGAAGCCGACGTCGGTGTCCTCGGGCTCGCCGGTGGCGGGGTTGGTCGGCGCCTCGTGGGCGACGTGGCCGGTCTCGATCAGCTCCCGGGCCTCCGCGTTGGGCTTCCCGGGCAGGACCCGGAAGACGAGGCGGAAGGCGTAGACGGCGGTCAGCAGGGCGCCGGCGTAGCCGAGGACGGTGAAGATCACGTACATGCCGCCGCGGGCCTCGGCGAAGGCGAGGATCTCGTCCTTGGAGAAGAAGCCGGAGGTGCCGGGGAAGGCGGCGAGGGCGAGGGCGCCGCAGACGAAGGTGATCGAGGTGAAGCGCATCGCCTTGCCGAAGCCGGACATGCGGTCGATGTTCTGGTTGTTGGCCATCGCGGCGATGATCGAGCCGGCGGCCATGAACAGCAGCGCCTTGAAGAAGGCGTGGGTCATCAGGTGGAACATCCCGGCGCTGTAGGCGCCGATCGAGACGCCCATGATCATGTAGCCGATCTGGCTCATCGTCGAGTAGGCGATCGCCCGCTTCAGGTCGGTCATCACCAGTGCCATCGTCCCCGCCACCAGCAGCGTCGCCAGGCCGGTGAAGGCGGCGATGTCGGCGGCGGTGGGGGCGAGCTCGAAGAGCACGTGGGTGCGGGCGATCAGGTAGACGCCGGCGGTCACCATCGTCGCCGCGTGGATCAGCGAGGAGACCGGGGTCGGGCCCTCCATCGCGTCGGGCAGCCAAGTGTGGAGCGGCAACTGGGCGGACTTGGCGAAGGCGCCGACGAGCAGCAGCAGGCAAATCGCCGTGATCGTCCACTCGTTGGTGGTGAAGACCTCGGGCGCTTTCTCGAAGACCGTGCCGTAGTCGAAGGCACCGACCTCGCGGAAGATCAGGAAGGCGGCGAGCACGAGTCCTATATCCCCGACGACGTTGATCACGAAGGCCTTCATCCCCGCCCGCGTCGCCGTCTCGCGCCGGTACCAGAAGCTGATCAGCGCGTAGGAGGCGAAGCCGACGAAGGCCCAGCCGACGATCAGCAGGACGAAGTTGCCGGCGAGGACCAGCAGCAGCATCGAGAAGACGAAGAAGTTGAGGTAGCTGAAGAAGCGGTGGTAGCCCTGGTCGGACTGCATGTAGCCGTAGGAGTAGAGGTGGATCAGGGTC
>Ga0190275_10002714_pt1 | contig 12618 bp, 8 predicted proteins | sample Popmic550T_FD_133745 | JGI IMG/M metagenome (GOLD analysis project Ga0190275, IMG submission 133745) | Populus adjacent soil microbial communities from riparian zone of Yellowstone River, Montana, USA - 550 T | ecosystem: Environmental > Terrestrial > Soil > Riparian zone > Trees stand | place... | reverse complement strand
TCCCAGATGCCCATCGTGCGGTCGCCCTGCACGTTCGAGTGGCCGCGCACGGGGCACGCGCCCGCGCCGGGCTTGCCTATCTGCCCGCGCAGCAGAAGCAGGTTGACTATCTCCTGAATGTTCGCGACCGCGTTCTTGTGCTGCGTCAGCCCCATCGCCCAGCAGAAGATTGTGCGCTGCGACTCGATGAAAATCCGCGCCGCCGCGCGCATCTCTTCACGCGCGACGCCGCTCTGCTCTATAAGCTCGTCCCAACTCACCTCGCCGAGCGCGCGCGCGAACTCGTCGAAGCCGTGCGTCTTCTCTTCGAGAAAAGCGCGGTCGAGGACTTCGCCCGGACGCCGCGACTCTTCCTCCAGCAACTCTTTCATCAAGCCCTTGAGGAGCGGCACGTCGCCGTTGACGCGCACTTGCAGAAAGAGGTCGGAGAGCTGTGTGCCGCCGCCTAAAAGGTCGAGCGGGTGCTGCGGGTGCTTGAAGCGGCCCAAGCCGACTTCCGGTAGCGGGTTGATGTGGACGATTTTGCATCCGCGCTTTTTCGCTTCGCGCAGAGTGGTGAGCATGCGCGGGTGGTTCGTCCCCGGATTCTGTCCGATGACGAAGATGGCTTCAGCCAACTGGAAATCGTCGAGCGTGACCGTGCCCTTGCCGACGCCTATGGTCTCCGTGAGCGCGCGCCCCGAAGATTCGTGGCACATGTTCGAGCAGTCGGGCAGGTTGTTCGTGCCGAACTGACGTACGAAGAGCTGATAAAGAAACGCGGCCTCGTTCGACGCGCGGCCCGAAGTGTAGAACGCCGCCTCGTCGGGCGAGCCTAACGCGTTCAACTCTTCTGCGACGAGATGAAAAGCGTCGCTCCAATCAATCGGCTCGTAGTGCGTCGCGCCGCGCCGCAGAACCATCGGGTGCGTGATGCGCCCCTGCTTGCCTAGCCAGTAGTCCGACTTTTGCGAGAGGTCTCGGACGCTCCACTGCTTGAAAAACTCCGGCGTGACGCGCTTCGTCGTCGCTTCTTCCGCGACGGCCTTCGCGCCGTTCTCGCAGTATTCAAAGTGCGAGCGCTCGCCGTCTGGGTCGGGCCAAGCGCAGCCCGGACAATCGAACCCGTCCTTCTGGTTCACGCGCAGCAAAGTGCGTGTGCCGCGCACCATGCCCATCTCGCGCCAAGCGTGTTTGGCCGACTGCCATACAGCCGTCAGCCCGCCCGCCGCGTCCGCGGCCTCTCTTATCTCGCCGCCCGTGAACTCTTCGGGCGTCTGCGCGCGAACGCCGCGGCGCGCTACGGTCGCTACAGTCTCATCGCGCACATCCGTCTCCGCCGTTTGCGTCTCGCCCGTCTCGCGCGAATGTCCCTCGACCGGCGAGCTGTCCATGCGCGAATGGTAGTGCGTCGGCTGGACGGCGGCGGACTCCTCAGCCGCCTCGCCCCGCGCGCGGGCTGAATCCTGCTGCTCGTCTTTATGAATGCTCATCGAATGCGCTCCGAATGTACGTGAGTGTACTACAAGAGCAGAGGCTAGGGACTAGAGACTAGAGGCTAGTAAAAGCACGACTTCAAACTAGCCTCTAGTCTCTAGTCTCTAGCCTCTCCGTTGGCACTCGGATTGACTATCACTCTGCGTAACGCCTGATTCACGTATGGTAATCGTTCAAGTCCGTGCAAAACCCACGGACAGGAGGAGAACACATGAACGCTATTCAACTATTGAAGGAAGACCACAAGAAAGTCTCCGGCATCTTCGAGAAGCTGGAGCCGACGACCGAGCGCGCCGAGAAGACGCGCGAGGAGTTGTTCGGAAAGCTCAAACAAGAGCTGGACATCCATGCCAAGATCGAAGAGTCAATCTTCTACCCGGCCATCAAGCGCGCCGCCGAGACGCGCGAGATCGTCCTCGAAGGCTTCGAGGAGCATCACGTCATCAAGATGCTGCTCAACGAGCTTGACGAGGTGCCCGTTGACACCGAGCAGTGGACGGCCAAGCTCAAGGTTCTTAAAGAGAACGTCGAGCATCACGTCGAAGAGGAAGAGGGCGAGATGTTCCCGAAGGCGAAGGACGTGCTTGAAGAGGAGCAGATCAACCAGCTCGGCGCGCAGATGGAAGAGATGAAGAAGCAGCTTCAGGGGCAAACGTCTGCGGCCAACGCCTGACGATTGCGGATTGCGGAATGCGGATTGTCGCGACGGGGAGACGGGGAGAAGCGGGGACAGGGAGAAGGGGAGAAAGAAGCTGCGCTGACAAACGTCTCCCCGTCCCCCAGTCCCCCCGTCTCCCCGTCTTCTTCTTAATCCGCAATCCGCATTCCGCAATCCGCAATCACCCTGCTCGCTTTCAGTATCAGCACGCACGAAGTCGCCTGCGTTATCTCGCCGTCCATGACCATTCGGACGGCCTCCTCGAATTTGACCTTGAACGGCTTGAGGTCTTCCGTGCCTTGCGGGTCAGGCTCGCCGAACTCAAGCGCGCGCGCGAGGAAGAGACGCGACGGCGATAAGACTTGCGACGTGATGGCGTCCACGGGGCCGAGGTCGAGCATCTCGCCGGCCTCGATGCCAAGCTCTTCGCGCAGCTCGCGGCGCGCGGCCTCGATTGGCTCTTCGCCTTCGTCAATCGCGCCGTTCACAACCTCGACGCTCTCGCGCTCCACGGCGTAGCGCAGCGGCCTCACCAGATGCGCGAACCCTTCGGCGTCGAGCGCCAACACGGCGACGCCCGGCAAAAGTTTCACGACGGCACGCTTGCCCGGCTTGCCGTCCGGCCCCACGGCGTCGTCCACACGAAACTCCACGAAGTCGTCGTTGTATAAACATTCCGAAGACTTCACAGTCCAACGCCCGATCTTCTTCTCCATCCCTTCCCCCTTTTCCCCTCTTACCCTCTTACCCTTCTCTTCAACGTCTCCCCTGCGCGATGCGCGCCGACTCCGGCAGACGGCGCAAGCTGAGCATCGCAAGCACGCCCAGCGCGGGGCCGGGCGCGAGCGCGACGAAGGCGTAGCGCCAACCCCAACGCTCGACCAGCAGCGGGATGAGGTGAATCGAAACGGTCGTCAGCAAAAACCCGCAGCAAGTCTGTATCGTAAGTGCCGTGCCCATGTAGCGCGCGTCGCCCAACTCCGTCACGCACGCGGAGAACTGCGCCGAGTCCGCAACGACGCTCGCGCCCCAAACCGCCGCGACCGCGAGCAGAAGCGCCGGGTGCGCGCCGAATAGAAAACCTATGACCAGACAACACGCGCCGCTCAACGTCATCGCAGCCGAAGTCACAGCCGTGCGCCCCACTCTATCAGCTAGAAGCCCCGCCGCGACGCATCCAACCGCGCCCGCGCCGATGACGACGAACGACGCGGCTTCGGCCAACGCCTGCGGCTCGCCGCGCTCCGCGAGACTCGCACGGATCATAACGGGCAACCAAGTCCACATCGCGTAAAGCTCCCACATGTGCCCGAAGTATCCGAAGTTTGCGAGCCGCACGCCCCTGTTCCGAAAGACGCGCGCGATCTGCCCCACGTCGAACTTCGCCGCCGCCGTAGCATGCGGCCCATCGCCGACGAACAGAAGCACTACGAGTCCGCCCAAGACCGCGAGCGCGGAGACGGCCACAACGTTCACGCGCCACTGCGCGCTCCCCACGGCGTTGACCAAGTAAGGCGAAGCCTTCCCAAGCGTGAGCGCGCCGACCAGAACGCCCAACGCCATCCCGCGCCCGCGCCTGAACCACGTCGCCATGATCTTCATCCCCGGCGGGTACACACCGGCGAGAAACAATCCGACGAGAAAACGAAGCGCGACGCCCGTCGCGAAGTCCGAGGCGAACAGTCCGAAGGCAGCGTTCACGCCTGCGCCCGCGATTGCACAGACAGTGAAGAGATGTCGCGAGCTGATAACGTCCGGCAGGTTAAGAAGCGCGGACAGGAGCGTCCCCGCGACGAAGCCGAGCTGCACGGCGAGCGTGAGCCAGCTCGTCTGCGACTCCGAAAGAGTCCACTCCGTTTGCAGCGCGGGCGCGACCGCCGACGCCGAGAACCAGAGCGACATGCAGAGCAGTTCGGCGACCGCCAGCAACGTGAGCGCACGCCAGCGCCCCGCGCCTTCCGCCCGTTCCGCGTCCTGAAGAATCGTCTCGCCCAAACTCTCCCCCGCGCCCTCATGTGTTCACGCTTTCGCGCCCAATCATACCGCGCCGCACCTTTCCTGTCCTCACGTTTGAAAGCGCGCGGCGGCGTGATTTATAAACTTGAGCACGCATGAGCAAAACACGCGAGACGACGCACGACCTTCGCCCCCACGCTGTCCTCTGGGACGTGGACGGCACGTTGATAGATTCGAGCGAGTACCACTGGCTCTCTTGGCGGGGCGCGCTCGACGCCGAAAACTTCCCCGTCACGCACGAGCAGTTCGCAGCCACATTCGGCCAGCGCAACGACGAAATCCTGCGCGCATACTTCCCATCCTATTCCGCCGAAGACATCGCGCGCGTCGGCGACGCGAAGGAGGAGCTTTACCGCGAGCTTATACGCGCGCGCGGCATCGAGCTTCTACCGGGCGTGCGCCGCTGGCTCGACAAACTGCGGCGCGACGGATGGCTACAGGCCGTCGCATCGTCCGCGCCGCGCGCAAACCTCGACGCGATTATTTCCGCGCTCTCGCTCGAAACGTACTTCGCCGCAATCGCCTCCGCCGAGGACGTGACCGCGGGCAAGCCCGACCCGCAGGTCTTCCTCGCCGCCGCCGCGAAGCTCGGCGTGCCGCCCGCACTTTGCGTCGTCGTCGAGGACGCGCCCGCAGGCACAGAGGCCGCGCGCCGCGCAGGGATGCGCTCGGTCGGCGTGCTTTCGTCTCACGCGGAGCTAAAGGCCGACGTTGTCGTGCCGTCGCTCGAAGAATTGCCGGATAACGTTTTCGACGAACTGCTCGCCGGACGATAGCTCTGCCTTTTGCCTTTTGCCTTCGCGATTGATAGATTCAGGGGCGAACTTCAACCCAAATTTTTCAGGAGCCACCGGCAATGAGCCTGATTGATTCCGTGCACGCGCGCGAGATTCTGGACTCGCGCGGCAACCCGACCGTCGAGGCCGAGGTCATGCTTATCGGCGGAGAGACGGGACGCGCCGCAGTCCCTTCGGGCGCTTCGACCGGCGAGCACGAGGCCGTCGAGCTGCGCGACGGAGACCGTCGCCGCTACGGCGGCAAGGGCGTACTCAAGGCCGTCGAGAACGTCAACGAGCGTATAGCGCGCGAGATCGAAGGACTCGATGCGCTCGACCAGACGGAGGTTGACGCCGCGCTCATCGCGCTCGACGGCACGCCCACAAAATCGAAGCTCGGCGCGAACGCACTGCTCGCCGTCTCGCTCGCGACGGCGCGCGCCGCCGCAAGCCATCTCGAACTCCCTCTCTACCGATACATCGGCGGCGCGAACGCGCGCACGCTCCCTCTGCCGATGATGAACATCCTCAACGGCGGCGCGCACGCGGACAACAACGTGGACTTTCAGGAGTTCATGGTGGTGCCCGTCGGCGCGCAAAGTTTCGCGGAAGCTCTCAGAGTCGGCGCGGAGATTTTTCATTCGCTCAAGAGCGTCCTGAAGAAGCGCGGCTACGCGACGGGCGTAGGCGACGAGGGCGGGTTCGCGCCGAATCTGAAATCGAACGAGGAGGCGGTCGAGACGATTCTCGAAGCCGTCAACGCCGCCGGCTACAACGCGGGCGTCAATGTGATGCTCGCTTTAGACCCGGCGGCGAGCGAGTTTTACGACGGCACGAATTACGTCTTCAAGAAATCCGACGGACGGAAATTGTCGAGCGCGGAGATGGTCGCCTACTGGAAGAGCTGGGCCGGGCAGTATCCGATCATCTCTATCGAGGACGGCATGGCCGAGGGCGACTGGGACGGATGGAAGCTTATGACGGACGAGATGGGCGCGAGCGTGCAGCTCGTCGGCGACGACCTGTTCGTTACCAACACGGAGTTTTTAAGGAAGGGCATCGAGCTTGGCGTCGCAAACTCGATTCTCATCAAGGTCAACCAGATCGGAACGCTCACGGAGACGCTCGACTGCATCGAGCTTGCGCGAACCAACGGGCGCACCGCGATCATATCGCACCGCTCAGGCGAGACCGAAGACACGTTCATCGCAGACCTCGCCGTCGCGACCAACGCTGGGCAGATAAAGACCGGCTCACTTTCGCGCACCGACCGCATAGCCAAATACAACCAGCTCCTTCGCATCGAGGAAGACCTGCGCGACTCCGCGCGCTTTCCCGGCCTCTCGGCCTTCTATCAACTCGACCGGCAAGCGACGACGCGTGCCGCAGCGACGAAAACTGCCGACGGCGCGAAGAAGGAAAAGAAGAAGGCGCGCGCGGCGAAGAAGTAGAAAGTTCTGAGGTGGCGAACGCTTTGATAACCGATGTTAAGCGAGCAGCGTTCAATGAGTCCCGCGTGCCATCGGTTAGTAATCATTCATAGGGGAGAGAAGTTTGCTCAAACAGAAAGGGCCGCTCGCGCTCATCATCCTCGACGGATTCGGCTACAGCCCCACGCGCGAGGGCAACGCCGTCGCGCTCGCACGGATGCCTTTCTACGACGAGATTCGAGAGAAGTACCCGCACACGCTCATCGAGGCTTCGGGCACGTGCGTCGGCCTGCCCCAAGGCATCATGGGCAACTCCGAGGTCGGCCACCTCAACATGGGTTCGGGGCGCGTGATTATGACGGACGTGCGCCGCATCGAATACTCGATTGAGACGGGCGAGTTCTACTCGAACGCGGCCTTCGTCGCCGCCATGGATAACGCGCGCGCGCGCGGTGGCGCGCTCCACCTGATGGGCCTTCTCTCCGACGGCCTCGTTCACTCCTCGCAGCAGCATCTATACGCGCTGCTCCGCATGGCGAAAGAGCGCGGCCTTGAGCGCGCATACGTCCACTGCTTCCTCGACGGGCGCGACACGCCGCCCTCTTCATCTCACGTTTACGTGAAAGCCTTGCAGTCGAAGATCGCGGAGCTGTCTTTCGGAGAGATAGCGAGCCTCTGCGGTCGCTACTACGCGATGGATCGAGACAAGCGCTGGGAGCGCACGAAGCGCGCATACGATCTTCTCGTCCACGCCGTGGGCGACCGCGACCGAGACCCGCTCGCCGCGCTTCGTAGCTCCTACGAGCGCGGCATTACGGACGAGTTCACAGAGCCTGTCGTCATCACGCGCGCCGACGGCTCGCCCGTCGCGACGATTAAAGACGGCGACTCTTGCATCTTCTTCAACTTCCGCGCCGACCGCGCGCGACAGTTAACGCGCTCGCTCGCCGTCGCCGGCTTCGACGAGTTCCCCACGCCCGAACGCCCCTTCATTGACTTCGTCTGCTTCACGCTCTACGACCAGACGTTCGGACTTCCCATCGCCTTCGCGCAGCTTCAGCACAAGAACATTCTCGCCGAAGTCTTCGCCTCTCTGGGCGTTCGCAACTACCGGCTCTCGGAGACAGAGAAGTACGCGCACGTCACATATTTTTTCAACGGCGGCACCGAAGCCGAGTTCCCACACGAGCGCCGGCTGCTCGTCCCTTCGCCGAAGGTCGCGACCTACGACCTTATGCCGGAGATGTCCGCCTTCAAAGTCACGGACAAAATTCTCCGCGCCATTGAAGAGCGCGAGACCGACGTTTTCATCGTCAACTTCGCGAACCCCGACATGGTCGGCCACACAGGCAACCTCGAAAAAACAATCGAGGCCGTCCAGCACGTTGACACGTGTCTGGGCTGGATAACGAAGTCTCTCAAGACCGCGCGAGGGCGCTGCCTCATCACAGCCGACCACGGCAACTGCGAGCAGATGATTGACCCGCGCACCGGCCAGCCCCACACCGCGCACACCACCAACCCCGTCCCCTTCCACCTCGTTGACGAAGACTCCATCGGCCTCAAGCTCCGGGGCGACGGCTCGCTCGAAGACGTTGCACCCACGATTCTAGGACTGCTCGGCCTCGACCAACCCGCCGACATGACCGGGCGCGACCTGCGCGTGCGCTGAACTATTTCCAAATCAGAAACGCGACCGTCAGGGAGCGTGTCACATCTGACGGAGACACGCTCCCTGACGGTCGCGTTTCTGATTTATCTAAGGCGCACGGCGCGCGTGCGCTTAACGTGTCTTGAAGGACGTGGCGACGCGCGTTCCCTTCAACAGCTTTCGCAAAGGCCGGAGGTCTTCAATGATGATGATGGGCACTTCGCCCGTCAGCGCTTCTATGTTGAGGAAGAATTTGAAGCGGCCCGTCTGCTGTATGCCGAGCAGGAAGCGGACGTTGATGGACTCGCCCGGCGCGAGCGGCGTCGCAAGGGTCACTGTGTCCGCCGAGAGCGACGAGTTGAAGCCGCCGCCGCTCGGTTGCGAGGGCGGCTGCTCAAGCGTCGTGCCCTGAACCGTCACGGCGCAGGGCGTGATGCCGTCAGGGCAAGTCCCCGCGTCGTCGATGTCGGTGACGACGATTGCGGTCGAAGTCCTCGGTCGAAGGTCTGCGAAGCCCGAAGGCGCGGGGAACGTCGTTATGTCCATGACGCGGAAGCGAAGCCGCGTGACGTTCTCTTCCGTGGTGTTGACTATGCGTCGTCTGAGGTCGAGCGTGCCGAAGGTCGAGTTGTTCGCGGGGTCTGACGCGAAGTCGCGCACGCGGTTCGGCGGGTTCGACGACTGCTTCGTCGCGTCGAGCAGAAAGCCGGAGAGAGCGCCGTTGCGCTGAACGGGGCTTGAAAGATTCTGCGGCCCCGGCGCTCCGAGCCGCTGCCCCGCGCCCGCGCTTATCCCGTTCGTGTCAACGAAGTAGAAGTCCGCCGCGTTGTTGTCCGTGTCCTTCGGCGTGTTGATGGAGCAAGGGCCGAAGGTCGTTATCGAGCCGCCCTTGCCGCACTCGTCGCGGACGAACGCGTAGTCAATCGAGAGCGGCGCCAGAGCAGGATAGCCCGTGCCCTCCTTGTAGAGAGTGTTCGCTTCCGAGGTCGAGCCGATAGCATCAATGCGGTTGGCGAGCGTGAAATTCGCGGGGGTCACCGTACTGAAGAGAGCGATGCCTGCGTTGTCGGGTATGTCGGTCGTGTAGGTGGCGTCTCCGGTGGCCGTGCCGAAGGGTGTGGGATTGACCACGATGGGCATCGGGCCGCGGCTCACCGCCGAGCGCAGCAGGGGCGTCGAGGCGACGGGCCGCAAAGCCTTCGTGCGCGTTGCCGCGTCGCTGGGCACTACAGGCGGATTGCCCGAAGGGTACGCGTTGAGCGAGTAGCCCCCCGAGTTGACGCAAAGATAGTGGCCGCCGTTAGGGATGCGCGTGCCGTTCGGGATCGTGCAGCGCAGGACGCCGTCCGAGGCCGCCACGCCGTAACCGTCAGAACCGTCGGTTGCCGCGACGATATGATCCGCGCCCGAGTTGTTGTAAATCTCGATGAACTCGTTTTGGGCGGCGGTAAGTGGGCCGATGACGCCGTCCGCGTCTGGGCCGCGCAAACGAAACTCGCTGATGAGCAGGTCGCCCGCGAACGGGCCGGTGACGACGGTGAATGCATTTGCCGAGTTGGTGCTGCTGTCGGGGTCGGGCGTGTCCGACGTGACCGTGGCGGTGTTGATGATCGTCGTGCCGCGCGGCGCGTCGTCGTTAACTTTCACGATGAACTCGACGGTGGCGCTGAAGACGTCGTCGCCCTCAGGGCCATTGATCGTGCCGAACTCGACGGTCAGAGTGTCGTCGGCAAACGTCGCCGTGCCCTGCGAGGCCGAGGCGCTCACGAAGGAGGTGTTCGCCGGGAGCGGATCGGTGAGCGTCACGTTGGTTGCGTCGTCCGGGCCGCCGTTTATGACGGTCAGGTCGTATGTGATGTTGCCGCCGCGTGGGGCCGCCTCGTCGCCGGACTTGGTAATGGTGAGATCAGCGTCCGGGGCCGCCGCGGCCCGCGTCACGCCGGCGACTCCTTGTGACAGCGCGAGAGTTCCGATACAAATGAAAGTCAAAAGTAGAAGACGACCACGCAAAGTGAGCCGGAGCGGATGGAAAGAAAAAGTAGAGTTCACGGGGAGCATCCTTTCGATCAGCAAGACTGGATTGTTTAAGACAAGATACCAGCAAAAAAGGTTAAGGTGTAAGACCTTTCGACACGATTTGAAAAAAGCCGACGAAAAATTTAATCGTCCCAAGCGGCATGGAGCGCGTCGCGCTCTTCCGGCTCGCGCAACTTGCGAAACAGTTTGACGCCGCCCATCGTTTCAGTGTGCGATGAAGTTCGACCCGCGCAACATTCTCGTAATTGACTTCGGCCAGTTGGGCGACGTGGTTCTGAGCCTGCCCGCGCTCGCCGCCGTTCGGCAGAAGTTTCCGCGCGCGCGTGTGACCGTCGCGGTCGGGGGCGCGGCGGCGGCGGTCGTGGAGCTTGCGGGCGTCGCGGACGAGACGCTCGCGGTTGACCGCGTGGGCCTGCGCGACGGGCCGAAGCATCTTTCCATCTGGCAAATCGGGAAGCTCGTTTTGGAAGTGCGTCGGCGTAAGTTCGATTTCGTGATTGACCTGCACAGCCTTTCGGAGACGAACCTGCTCGGATTCCTTTCGGGCGCGACCCGCAGACTCTACGCGCGAAGGCCGACGCGCTCGCTCGACTACCTCGCGAACTTCCCCGTGCAGCCTCCGGTCGAAGACCGCTCGAAGCACGCCATCGAGCGCTACCTCGACGTGCTTGCGCCGCTCGGTGTCGGGGAGGTCTCGCGCACGCCGCGCCTGCCCGTGCGCGAGGATGACAGCCGCGCCGTAGAGGAGTTGTTCAGGAAGGCGAAGGCCGGGCACGACGCTCCGCTCGTCGGACTCTTCCCCGGCGCGGGGCACCCCAGTCGCCGCTGGCCGGTCGAGCGCTTCGCGGAGCTTGCACGTATGCTTGAGCACAACGACTCGGTGCGCGCCGTGCTGTTCGCGGGGCCGGAGGAGCGCGCGCTTGTGCGCGAGGCGCGCTCGAAGTTTCCTGTCTCCACGGTCGTCCTCGACCGGCTGACCATCCCGCAGCTCGCCGCCGCCGCCGCGCGCCTCTCCGTCTTCGTCTCGAACGACACGGGGCCGATGCACATCGCCGCAGCCGTCGGCACGCCCGTCGTCGTCCTGATGGAGCATCACCCGATGTTCAACTGCTACATCCCACCGGGCGAACGTCACCGCGTCGTGGCCGCGCGCGCCGTCGCTGACATCCCCACCGATGCGGCCTATACGGCAGCACGCGCCGCCTTCACGACCGAGCGAGCATCTTCACTTTTCTCCGGCTAGAGCGGCTTGCTGCCGGCCACGCCCGACATTGTCTCGAATAGGGAAATTCCCTCAATATTTCCGCCGGGAAAATTCGCTACGCGTTGAAGTTGGCAAATGTTTTGTCTGGACAAACTGCGTTGAATCTGTATAATGTCCTCGTCGCCTGTGGTTTTAGCGGGCGACGAGCGTCTCGTGGGTGATCTCATCAAGGGGGTCTTTCGTGGAAGCGTGAAGGGGACTTAACTGTTGAGGCTTCCACTGTTACGTCGCTGGCCTGACACTCACGCCGCCAGTCTACAGAACGGGCGCAAGCGTCCTCCAACTTCCGAAGCCCTGAGTTTTCGGAAGAAGCCCACCCGGCAGCTCACGCCTATTCTCAGGCCGCCGGTTCGGTCAGCACAAAGGTTCCGAGCCACTGCGCCGTAGAACCGTTCCGTGTCTGCCAAGCTCGACCTTTTGCATGCCTACCCCCTGACCGCTCGAATCCATTCACGAAGACTTCAGGAGTGAAAGTTATGTCGAAACGAACGAACCCGACCCTATTGTTTGTTCTCCTGCTTTCCACGGCCCTCACGGCTTCGGCGCGCGTTTCCGTATCTTCGTCCGCCTTCGGCTTCCGCTTCGCGCACGCCCTCGTGCTGGCCGCGAGCGACCGCGAGCAGGACGGATTAAGCGGGCCTGTGCGTCGGGTTAAGACCGAGACGGCGAAGATCGCCGTTAAGGGCGGCAAGCCGGTCGAGAGCGCTCGCGTCGTCCTTGAGACAACGACCTACGACCAGAAGGGCAGCCGCGTTGACAACGCGTACTTCCTCGCCGCCGGTGGCTCGCTCACGGGCAAAGAGGTCTACAAGTACGACGACAAGGGCAACATGGTCGAGATGACTCTGCACAACGACGACGGCTCGCTCCTCGCCAAAGAAGTCTACAGCTACGAGTTCGACGCCGTCGGCAACTGGACGAAGATGACGACCTCTGTGGCGATGATCGAGGGCGGCAAGCTCTCGTTCGAGCCTTCGGAGGTCACTTACCGCACCATCTCGTACTTCCTCGACGAGTCCATGATGGCGAAGATGTCGCAGCCCGCAACTCAACCCGCAGCGTCGCCCGCGGCTTCGTCTGCGGCCTCCCCCGCGGCGGCTCAACCGCAGCCCGCGCCCGTCAACGCGAACGCGCAGTTGGCGCAGCAGCCCAAGCCGTCGAACGCCGTGAACAATTCTTCGTCACCCGCGTCGAACAACTCTGCGGCGCAGCCCTTGAGCAAGCCCGCACAACCCGCGGGCAAGCCTGCCAACAACAATGCCAAGTCCGCTCCGGTCGTCCTCGCGTCGCTCGATAAGAGCGCGGTGGTC
>Ga0190275_10002713_pt1 | contig 12630 bp, 10 predicted proteins | sample Popmic550T_FD_133745 | JGI IMG/M metagenome (GOLD analysis project Ga0190275, IMG submission 133745) | Populus adjacent soil microbial communities from riparian zone of Yellowstone River, Montana, USA - 550 T | ecosystem: Environmental > Terrestrial > Soil > Riparian zone > Trees stand | place... | reverse complement strand
GTCACGATCGTCAAGTGACCAAGGGAAAGCGGCGCCGTCCTCGGGGGAGGGCGCCGCTTTCCGTTGTGCTATCTGGTGCCGTAAACGTTCAGCTCGGCCGCGGAGCCGAAGACGGCGCCGTTCAGTGAACTGGTGCCGACGAACTTGACGTACCGGCCGGCCTTCGCGGTGAAGTCCAGCCGCTGGGTCTCCTTGGAGTTCGGGAACTCACCGGTCTTCACCGGCGCACCCCAGTCCTGCCCATCCGCACTGACATAGAGCTCGTACCCCTTGAACATCCCGTTCGTCCCGCTCTGCCGAGGCAGGTAACTGAACCCGTTCACCTGGTACGACGTACCGAGGTCGAGCGTCATGTGATGGGGATAGCTGGCCGGAGTCGGTACCTGGGACCAGGCCGAATGCCATAGCGTGCTGGGGTTTCCGTCCAGGGCAGCAATGGCCGGGCCATCAGTAGCGACGTCCTCGCTGCTGACGTCGGTCACCTTGATCCGTGACTGCGGAACGATTCCGGGCGGCAGCAGAGTCGCCTCAGCTGACGTAGTCGCCTGGCCGCCCGTTGCCGTGAGCACGTACTTGCCGGCTGGTGTCCCAACAGGCGGTGTGACCGACCAGGTCGTCGTGACACTGGTGCCTGCGGCAACAGTTGCGTGCGTTGCCGGAGTCGCCGCTTCGACGGTCCAGCCGGCCGGGGCCGTGAGGGCCAGTGTGATGTTGTTGATGGCAACCACATCGTTGTTGGTGTAGGTAGTGACGACTGTGTTCGCTTCGCCGGAGACCATGCCGTTGAGGCCGGCTCCGGACAGGCTCAGCGAAGTACAGTCCGCTGCTTCGCTCGAAGCGCCGAGATCCGTGACGGCGAAGTTGTCCAGGACGAAGTCGGCCTGATCGCCGCCCGAGGAATGCTTGCGGAGGCCGACCCAGTAGTCGCCGCCACAACCGGCCACGAACTCCTGGCTGAAGGCCGCCCTGGTCCGCTGTGCGCCGATCGGCGTCGCCTTCACCTCCACGGACTTAGGACGGTCCACACCCTGCACCCAGCTGTACTGGCCGGCCAGACCGTTCTCGTAGTCGAAGCTGACCTTGTACTTGTGGCCCGGCGTGAACGGCACGGTCGCCGGGGTCGTCCGGTAGACGAGTCCCTGGTTCTCCTCGTGCGACTTCAACGACCACTCACCGTCGAGCACGTCGTCGACCAGCTTCCCGTTCCAGCCTGCCTGCGTGTACGGCGCGTGCTTGCGGGCCAGGACGGTCCGCGGGTCGGTCGTACCACCCGCGTCGCCCTTCACGAACGGGCCCCAGCCTTGATCGACGTTCTCGAAGTCGTCCACGAGACCGGCGCCCGGGCGCTTCGTCTCGACCACGCGGACGTCGTCGATCCGGACCTTGGCTGCGCCACTGACTGCGCCGATGGCGAGGTCGGCCGTCGTGCCCGTTGCTTCGAAGACCACTCGTGCGCGTTGGTAGTACAGGCCTTGTTTGTCGTCTGAGGCGACCCGGTTCATCGCGGTGGAGCGATCCACGACCACCGAGGTGTCGTTGACGGCGAGGGTGGTCTTGCGGGACTTGCCGGGCTCTACCTCGATCCACGCGGATGCGCTGTAGGTGCGTCCGGCCGTGAGACCGCGGATTCGCTGGCTGAGCTTGGTCTGCTCCGCGCCGAGGGTGGCGACGTGCTGACCGTTCTCGAGAGCGTCGATCGAGGCGTTGCCGGTCGGGCTCCAAGCCCTCAGGTCAGGGGCGTTGAAACCAGGGTCCTCGAGGTGGCTGCCCTCGCCCCACTTCGGATCCGGCAGACGAGGAGCCTGCTCGGGGTACAGGACGTATGGCTGGCCGGGCTGGGCGGTCAGCGTCACGACGCCGTTGCGGACGGGCGCCGTACCGATCCGGACGCGGCCGGTGTCGGTCAGCTTGTAGATGGTGAAGCGGTCCGTGGTGAAGGCCGCCGGGACCTGCCAAGTGGTTGCGCCACCGGCGGGGTTGTAGTGGTAGAGCTTCTTGTTGCCATCCCACGGCAGCAGATACTTGTCACCGTCGAGCACCTTCGCGGCACCGACGCTGACCGTGCGCTTGCCGTTGGCAACAGTGCCGCGGACGCCGCCGCCGAAGGTGATCTCGTTGCTGTTCCAGTCCAGGATCTTCTGCTGCTGGAGGAACTTGGCCGGCAGGTTGCGCTGCCAGATGTTGGCGTAGAAGGCGTTCCAGTCGGTCTCGCCGGTCCAGCCTTCGAACTCGACGATCGACGTCTGGCCGAGGATCGGATCGGCGTTCCAGACATCCTTTTCATGGTTGCGGACGAACCGGATGATCTGGGAGTTGAGACCCTTGTTGGTGGCACCGCCGTAGTCGAGGTCGTTGGCCCAGTGCGACCACAGTGACGAGCGCTCGAACCGGTCGGCCCACTCGGTGGTGATCTGCCAGCCCTGGTCGCCGAGTTGCCGGCTCAGGCCGTCCGCAAGCCAGCCGGACTGGTAGTAAACGTCGATGTAGAGCGCCTGCAGGTTCTGGTCGGTCTCGTCGCGGAGTTGCTGGAAGCGCTTGATGATGTTGCCGGAGGCAAGGTCAGGGCGCTGCTTGATGTAGTAGCTCTGGTTCAGCCAGTTCCAGCCCTTGCTGGTCTTGTCGACCAGGTCCTCGCTGAAGGCGTTCGCCTCAGGGTAGGACTCGGTCGCGTTCACGTGCACGCCGAAGGCCGCGTTGTACGCCTTGCCCTTCTTCAGCAGGGTGTTGAGATCCGCCAGGCCGCCGGCCCGCACGTTGTAGTTGCCGCCGTAGTCGGGGTGGGCCGAGTCGTGCCCTTCCGAGCCGTACCCCTTCAGCACGGCCAGTTGGCCGAGACCGTCCGTCGCGAGCGAGATCCGCTTCACGTCGTCCAGCGTCCGCAGGAACGGATGCGTCGCCTGGCTGGCGAAGTTGAACGGGATGTGGGTGATCACCCGGTCCTTGACCTGGTCGCCACCCTTCGGCTCAGTCATGATCGACCGGAAGGCGATCGCGCCGTCCTGCCAGTCGACACCACCGTCATTGTTGGCGTCCGGCGTCACCACGACCTTTGCCCAGGGCAACGGCTCGGTGTAGGGCGCGGTGTCAGCGCGGTAGGTCCACTGACCGCTCCAGACGCCGACCCGGCTGGTTCCGTCGGCAGCCTTGCGGGCGCGGTGCCAGAACCGCGCGCCGTCGTCCACGGACTGTCCCGACGGCTTGTCGTACACCGAGTTCGACTCGATCCCGGCGGCCAGCCCGCTGGTGTTCACGAACGCGTACGCCGCTCCGGTGGCGGCCGGCTCGGCAGCAGTCGCAGCAGTCACCGGGGTGATCTTGTCCGCTGTCCGCGTCGAGTCGGGGTCGAGCGTGGTGAAGGCGGTGGTCGCACCCGGATCGGTGCTGGCGACGGAGACCAGGTCGTGGTCCGGGATGTCGATCGTGCGCACCCGGGCGGCCTCGGTGTCGCGGACAGCGTCGATGCTGAAGGTGGTCACCCGGCCGCTCAGCGCCAGGCTGGCATCCAGCTCAACACCGGGCAAGGCATCGAAGGCGAGCCGGTACGTCGCCCGGTTGCCGCTGACGGTCGGCGGTGCGGTCAATCGGGCTGTCCGGGCGGTGCCGTTGAGGGTGACGGTCGAGATGGCATCGGGCTGTCCGCCAAGTGACTTGCCGGACGCGTTGTCGGCGTACCGGATGACGCGCGGGAAGTCGCTCGCCACGGTCACGGTCAGTTCGGGCGAGGTCAGCGTGAGGTCTGCCGCCGCGGGATTTGCGGTCGCTGAGGACGGTACGGCGATGAGCAGACCAGCGGCCAGCGCGGTGCTCAGTAGGGGTGGCAAAACGGATCGAGGCACGGGACGACTCCTGACGGGCGGGTCACTGTGCCACGGATTCTGCGTACGTAACCGCTAAGAAGTCAAGAGAAACAAACACTAATGAACAAAATTGGTGAACGATTAAGCGCGGAACCGGGGAGCCAGTGGCTCCCCGGTGTGGCGCGTCAGAGGGCGGGGAGGATGCGGCCCGTGACTGAGCCGAGGCCGATGACGGTGCCGTCGGCAGTCGTGGCGCTGGCGGTGATGGTGACCTCGTCGCCGTCCTGCAGGAAGGTGCGCTCTTCGCCCTTCACCGTGATCGGTTCGCGGCCGCCCCAGCTCAGTTCGATGAACGAGCCGCGCTGGTCCTTGTCCGCACCCGAGACGGTGCCGGAGGCGAACAGGTCGCCGGTCCGGACCGAGGCGCCGTTGACCGACAGGTGGGCGAGCATCTGGGCGGGCGACCAGTACATGTCCCGGTACGGCGGGCTGCTGACGTGCTCGCCGTTCCAGTACACCTCGAACGTGATGTCGAAGTTCGTCAGCGAGTCGCTGGCGAGGTACGGCAGAACGGCCGGCTCCTGCTTGCCGAGCGGGACGGCAGCCGCTTCGAGCGCGTCGAGTGAGACGACCCAGGGTGAGATCGAGGTCGCGAACGACTTGCCGAGGAACGGGCCGAGTGGCACGTACTCCCACGCCTGCAGGTCTCTTGCCGACCAGTCGTTGACCACGACAACGCCGTACACGTGATCCTTGAAGTCATCGACCGGGACGGGTCGGCCGAGCGTCGACGGACTGCCGACGACGTAGCCGAGCTCCACCTCGATGTCGAGTCGCTGCGACGGCCCGTACGCCGGTACTGCGTCCGTGGGCGCCTTGCGCTGGCCGCTCGGCCGGACGATATCGGTGCCGCTGACAACTACTGTGCCGGCCCGGCCGTGATAGCCGACGGGGAGGTGTTTCCAGTTCGGCAGCAGGGGTTCTGAGTCCGGGCGGAACAGCCGGCCGAGGTTGGTCGCGTGCTGCTCGGAGGCGTAGAAGTCGACGTAGTCGGCAACCTCGAAGGGCAGTTGAATGGTCACCGCGGACTGCGAGATCAGGTGCGGCTCGACGGTCGCGCGGTTGCTCTCGTTGCTGACCAAGTCGAGCAGCCATTGCCGGGTGGCCTGCCAGAACGGCCGGCCGAGGGCGAGGAAAGCGTTCAGCGTCGGCTCGGTGAACAGTTGCGAACTGTCGAGCTGTTGCGCCGACGCGACCGCGGCGAGATCGATCACCTGGTCGCCGATCGCCGCACCCATCCTCGGCTCCTCGTCGCCGAGCCGGAAGATGCCGAGCGGCAGGTTTCCGGGCCCGAACGGGGAGTTGGCGGGGATGTCGAGCCAGGTCACTGGGCCTCCAGCAGATTCAGTGCGGTCAGGTCATGGCGGGGTTCGCCGATGCTGCAGGATCCGAAGGAGGTGAACCATCGCCGGGTCCCGGCGGCCTGCTCTTCCGAGAGGCCGGCTGCGGTCGCGGCAAGGGTTTCGCCATTGCGGTTTTCCAGGACTGCGGCCACGTCGTCCTGGCTCGCGCCGTCGAGCGAGGCGCGGGTGGCGAGCAAGACGTTCAGGAAGCCGTGATGCTCGAACCCGGTGTCTTCGGCAGTGTGGCGAACGGCGTTGTGCAGACCCGCCGTGCACTTGAACGCCACCTCGCGATCGAGGCAGGCGGTGATAAAAGCTGCGACTTGGTCGGCGGTCGGGAAGAGTGACGCGTCCAGGCCGCCGGTGCGCAACTTGGCGGCGTACCCGGCGTCGGCGACGACGTCGAGCGCGCGCTCCCAGGCGCCGTCCAGGCCGATCTCGACGAAAGCGCTCTCTTCGTCCAGGCAGTCGTCGCAGGCGCGGACCACGCGCAGGGCGTTGCGGGACAGGTCGTCCTCGTCGCGCAGTCGCACCTCGATCGCTTTCACGACGACGTCGGCTGAGCGATCGCCGTACCGGACGGCCGGCTCGATGCCGCCCGCGCCGCCGGTGATGACGACGGAGACCTCGAGAGGTTCACCGGCTCGGGCGGCCTCGGCGGCGACCTTCATCAGGTCGTCGTCGGTACAGATGAGCGGGCCGACGAGCCCGGCGTACGCCGACTGCCGGTGCGCGCGATGCGCGGCGGCGGCGTCGACCAGGGGGAGGTCGCCGGGCGGGAACATCGCCGCGTCGTCGACCAGGTGCCGGAACAGGGCAGGGATGGTTGACATGAGTCCGAGCCTAACGGATGCTTTCGGTAAGCGGACACAAGCGTCCTATAATCGGATTGGTTGGGAAGAAGGGTCATGGCGTTCTACCGGCAGGCAGGGCGGATTCCGCCGAAGCGGCACACTCAGTTCCGCAAACCGGACGGCGGCCTGTACTACGAGGAGCTGATGGGCGAGGAAGGGTTCTCGTCGGACTCGTCCCTGCTGTACCACTCGGGCGTGCCGTCGGCGATCGTCGACTCCCGGATCTGGGAGCTGCCCGACCTGGCCACCACGCCCAACCACCCCCTGACGCCACGGCACCTCAAGCTGCACGACCTGTTCCCGAGCGGCGAGGGCAACAACGTGGTCGAGCACCGCCGGCTGGTACTGGGCAATGGCGATGTCCGCATCTCGTACGTCATCGCAGCCGAGCCATCGCCTTACTACCGCAACGCGATCGGCGACGAATGCGTCTACATCGAACGCGGCTCAGCGACGGTCGAGACCATCTTCGGCGTGCTCCCGGCGGTTGAGGGCGACTACGTGATCATCCCGCGGGCCACCACGCATCGCTGGCTGCCCGGCGCGGACGGCGTACAGGCTTATTGCATCGAAGCCAACAGCCACATCGCACCCCCGAAACGCTACCTGAGCCGCTTCGGCCAGTTCCTCGAACACGCGCCGTACTGCGAACGCGACCTGCACGCGCCGGACGGTGGTTTTGTTGTTGAAGGCAATGACATCGAGGTTCTCGTCAAGCATCGCGGCGGCGGCGCAGGGGGCATCGTCGGCAGCCGGATGACGTATGCGACCCACCCCTTCGACGTGGTCGGCTGGGATGGTTGCCTCTATCCGTATACCTTCAATGTCAGCGATTTCGAGCCCATCACCGGCCGCATCCACCAGCCACCACCGGTCCACCAGGTCTTCGAAGCCAACAACTTCGTCATCTGCAACTTCGTCCCCCGCAAGGTCGACTACCACCCGCTGTCTGTTCCGGTTCCGTACTACCACTCGAACGTCGACTCCGATGAAGTCATGTTCTATTGCGGCGGTGACTATGAAGCGCGCAAGGGCTCCGGCATCGGGCTGGGGTCTATCTCGCTCCATCCCGGCGGGTATGCCCACGGGCCGCAGCCTTCGGCGATCGAGGCGTCGTTGGGCGCGGAATCCTTCGAGGAGTTGGCGGTCATGGTCGACACGTTCCGGCCGTTGGAGCTGGGTGAGGGTGGCGCGGCGGTTGACGATGGCGTGTACGCGTGGACTTGGGCGGGGCGGCGGTTGTAAACCTTTCCCACGCAGCTCCTACGTCGCCGCTCCGCCCGCCCCTTGGGCGCGGCTCCTGCGTCGCCGCCTGGTGGCGGGGGTCGGCTTGCCGGGCACTGGTGGTGTCACCAGTCACGCTGCGGTGATCCTGATCCACCTGAGTGAACCTTCTCGGCCGGCTGATACATGGCCGGACGATGACTGTGCCTCCCAGCGCCGCGAGCCGGTTAGGCACCTACCTTGTTCGAGATCTCCGTCTGCCAATAGATTTCCTCAGGCTCCCAAGTGCCATCGGTGATTTCTCTCGACAGCAGGGGTTCCAGGCATCGTCCGACCGAGAGAAGGGCGGTATCAAGGATCTGAAGATGCCTCGGCAGGATCGTGTCGCTCGCTATCCGCTGATAGCCGCCGCGCCACTGTGGGCTGGGCGCTGTGAGTTCCTCCGGCAGATTGATGCCACGTCGTTCGGCTTCAGCTTGTAATGCGCGAGCAGTTCTGGCCGCATCGAATGACTGCGTGGTGACTATCAGCAGGAGATCCACCAGGTCACGGAACCGAGACGATGGCTGGCCGGCTCCGTAGGTGGAATACATCGCGCAGAGCTTGTCTGCGATCTGATCTGGCAAGGGGTACAGGATGAATTCAGGCAATGGATCGCCGCCCGGCAGTACCACGATCGGCGTCGGCTGGATGCGTTCCACGGGTTCGGCGATTCGCTGGTTCAAGGACAGATCGATCGGGAACCAGCTGCCATACTCGGCGGCGCCGAGGTACGAGACCACCTTGAGTTGCGCGACGACGTGGTCGAGGTCCTGACCGGTGCGTGGTCGTGGATCTGCGATCTCGAAACGTAGGTAGTCGCCGCTTGGCGCCTGCGCAGCGATCCGGCGTAGCTCTGCGACGGCCTCGGTCAGCAGCGCCTCGTGGCACGGGTAGAGCAGATCGATGTCTCCGCTGTGGCGAGCGTTGGGGATTCTCACGAGCAGCCCTGTGCCACCTTTGAGGACCCAGTTGCTGTCTGACTGCGAAAACACCCGTACAAGAAATCGCTGCAACAGGAACTGCCGCCGAACCTGATCCGCCGATCGGTTCGGGTTGCGTGCCGCGACTGCCTTTACATCGGCCTCGACGCCGCTCCTGAAAGCATTGGTGCTGCGGTATGGCTTCTGGATCATTCGCGCGTGCTCCGATGGGCGTAGGTGATGATATCGCCAGGCGGAGCGATCCGGGTTGCGTTGTGTAGAAGGGCTTTGGTCAGATCTAGCATCATCCGACTTGCTGGAGCAATTCGACTGCCTGCACTGTGGTGCTGGGGAGGCCGGCTTCGTGGAGTAGGCGGCGGATCAAGGACCGGCCGTCGCCGGGTGGGGCTCCGTAGCGGTGGGCATAGGGACGTAGTACATCGCTCAGTCGATCTAGATCGACTATGGCCGTCGCGACTGCATCGCGTACTACGCCGGCGAGGTGGCCGCCGTCGGTCTGGTTTGCCGCCAGGTCCTCGATGGTCCTGGTTGCTGTCGTCACCGGAAGACCATCGACCAGGGACCAGGCGTCTCTCGGAACGTCAGTACTGCGGATGTGGATCCGGATGTCTTTGCGTCGGGTCTGCTTGCGACCGTTGACAGTGAACTCGAACAGGTCGGCGTCGAGGTCGCCCAGCTCAAGAACGCGAGCGGCCGAGCGGTGTGAAATGACCGCGTCGAGGGGTTGTTCGCTGATTCGCTGCGAGGCCGTCAGCTTTGGGTTGAGCATCAGCCATGCGGCCCGCAGCTCGTCGCGTGGGTCGTATCCGCTGCCGCTGATCTTGTAGACACCGTGCTCGAGTCGCAGCAGGACGCCGTCCCGAGCGAGGCGAGCCATCGTCGGTCCGGAGATGCCAACCGCGGTGGCTTGTGCCGTCGTCACGAGCCCCCACTGCTCACCCGCGAGATCTGCCACGTCGCGTCGCATCACTCCATCACCTCCGATCTGCTACTGCAATATTAGCTCAATACGACAATTTTGCAGTAGCAGCACCCAAAGCCAACGGGATATTCAGCCGGGTGGACGAGCTGACCCCACTGAACGTCTGCTTCAGCGCGGATTTGAGGGGCACTGGCGCGGCAATCAGAGGCGATCTCACCAGGAAACGCACTGCGGGAGCTATTGCGTGGGCTGCGCGTTGTCCAGCCGCACTGCCTGTCCACCCGCACCACCCGTCCACCCCGCGCCCGGCCATTCGTACCCGTCACCCAGCACCCGTCCGTCTGCCTGTACCTACCGCGGGTTGACGCGGCGACGTAGGGGCCGCGCCCAAGGGGTGGGCGGGAGCGGCGACGGAGGAGCTGCGTGGGAGGGTCGTAGTACGTGTCGCTGGGCGGGCGGACCTTGTGGCTGAGAGGGTGGGGGAATGAATGATCAGGGTCCGGTGCAGACGTTTGTGGTGGGCGTTGATCGGCAGGCTGTGGCTCAGCGGCGGCTGGTGGTCAGGAAGGTGCAGCGAAGGGGCGCCTGGGTGACCCTGGTAGTTGGGGCCTTGGGCATCATTGGGGCTCTCGCCGCGTTGATCGCCTTCAGGGGCGCGGGACTCTGGCCGTTTGCGTTGTTGTTGATCGTGGCAATGGTTCCGCTTGTACTGAGTACAGTGCTCGCCCTGCGCCTGGACACCGAGCGGGAGCGATGGATTGCCGCCAATGAGCTACCCCCGGTCGCCATGCGAATGTCACCAAAAGGGCTCGAGCTCGCCTGTGAAGGTGCTGCCTATCCGGTGATTCTGCCGTGGGCGACCGTGCAGGGGTTCAAGCAGGTGAAGATCTTCGGCCAGTTCGTGCTCGAGTTGAAGCTTGCCCCCGGCATCGGTGCGACCACTGCGGGAGTACGGGGCCTGGACCAGCCAGCTGTACGGGCGGTCGTGAAGCCGAGTCCGTTGCTCAAGCCGACCGGGCTGTACCTGGTGAAGGCTCTCGATCAGCCGGTTCACGTGATTGATCAGGCCTTGAAGCATTTCTCTAACGGTAAGGCCTCAATAGGACACTGATGGCCCACTGACCTGCCACGCTCGAAGCATGAACGAGAGCTTCACGGTGGGCCTCAACCATCAGGAGGTACTGCGGCGCCGGGCGAGGGTACGGCGGACGCGGATGGTCGGTGGCAGCGTGGTGCTTCTGATGTCGGCGATCGGGATCGGCCTGGCCACCGTGCTGGCGACTGTGATCGGATCGCAGTACTGGCCGGTCGCGCTGCTGATGGGTGCCTCGTTTCTGCTGATGGCCGCACCCACGCTGAAGGCGATGGCGGTCAGTGAGAAGCTCAAGCGCTGGTACGACGCCAACGGGCTCCCGCCGTACGCGATGCGGATGACGCCGGCCGCGCTCGAACTCGGTGTCGAAGGAGCCAGCGCGCCGGTCGTACTGCCCTGGCCGGCGGTGAGCGGGCTCCAGGTGAAGGGCAAGTTCGGGCAGCCCGTTCTCGAGGTACTGCTGCAGCCGGGCGTCACCCCGGCCAGCCCCGGCGTATTCGGCTTAGATCACCCCGCAGCCAAGGCAACACTCGGTCCCAGCAAGTGGATCAAGTCGGCCGGCTTCTACAGCGTGGCGTCACTGGACCGGCCCCTCGAAGCCATCGCCCAAGCCCTCCACCACTACTCCCAAGGCCAAGCGACCCTGCGATGACGATCGCGCAGGTCTGGGCGGTGCGTCGGCTGCGGGCGGAAATCCTCCGGCTCCGCATCGCGGTGGGCCTTCTCGTCGTGACCGGCATCGCCCTGCTCCTGATGCTGGAGACTCCGCTCCCCGGCCTGCTAGCAGGCCTCGCCGCGTTCTTCCTGCAAGCGGCTGTCAGCAGTCGCTCCAAACACCTGCGAAGGCTGGAGCGTGCATTAAGGGATGAATCAGCAGGGGAGTGAGCGGAAAGTAAAGCCGCGAGCGCTCAGCTGACCCAACGCCCGGTCGAGCGCGGCGACGGTCTGGACGCGGTTGCCGCCGCCGTCGTGCAGCAGGATCACGGCGCCGGGGAAGGCTCCACGCACGAGCGCGCGCTCGATCTTCCCAGCGCCCGGCTTCTCCCAGTCCTTGGTGTCGACGTCCCAGAGCACTTCCCGCTGGTGATTCGCCGCTGCGACCGCCGCCACCGCCGGGTTCGTGTCGCGGTACGGCGGGCGGAAGCACTTCGACTTCACGCCGCTGAAGATCTCCTGCCGAATTCGCTGCGGCGTCAGCTTCGTGAGCCTCGGGTGGTCCCAGGTGTGGTTGCCGATGGTGTGGCCCTGGCCGCGGATGGTCCCCATCAGTTCCGGGTACTTCGCCGCCTCGCGGCCCAGGACGAAGAAGGTCGCCTTCGCGTGATGCCGGGCGAGCACGGCCAGTACCTTCGGAGTGAAGATCGGCTGCGGGCCGTCGTCGAAGGTCAGGTAGATGACCTTGCCGTTGTTGCCCAGCGTCCAGTCGTCAGCGACGGCGATGACCGGAGTAGCGGTCCGCTGAGCCTTCCGACCAGGCGCGCTCGGCCGCTGACTCTGCTTCGATGACCCGAGCTTCTGCTTCGCGAACTTCGCCTGGATCGGCTTGGTCTGCACCCGCCCGGCCGGACTGGAACCGGCCCGATGCTCGCCGGAAACGGACGGTACGGAGGGCTTGGCCGCTTGGGCCAGGGCTGCTCCGAACAAGATGGCGGCAACGAGCAGGATTTTGCCGGGCGGCAAGGTCATTGCGGCATCCTCTCGTGGCCACCGGGCCATCCCCGCATCACCCCCCGGCGTGGCGCACGTATCGTGCCTGTCGGGGCAGACCAGGCGGCCCACAGGCACGCCCGGCCCGCCCCGAACCAGGATCCGACGACGCGTGAGGCGACAGTGATGACGGACAGCGAGCAGACGACGGCCGGCCACCCGGCGGACTCAACTGGGGGATCGGTGGGCAGACGGACGGTGATCGGCGGCGCTGCCGCGACGGCTCTGACCGCAGCGGGTTTCCAGGCGGTACCGGCGTACGCCGCTCCGGTTGGCGGCCATCAGCCCCGGACGGTCCGGCTGAGCGTGATGGGTACCACCGACCTGCACGGCAACGTCTTCAACTGGGACTACTTCAAGAACGCCGAGTACGACGACACCGCGCACAACGACATCGGCCTGGCCAAGATCTCCACCCTGGTCAGCGCGGTCCGCAGCCGGATCGCGGCGGACCGGCGAGCGCCCAAGCCGCTGGTGCTCGACGCCGGCGACACCATCCAGGGCACACCGCTGGCCTACTACTTCGCCAAGATCCAGCCCATCACCGGCGGCCACCTGCACCCGATGGCCGCGGCGATGAACGAGATCGGGTACGACGCCGCCGCGCTCGGCAACCACGAGTTCAACTACGGCCTCGACATCCTGCG
>Ga0190275_10002712_pt1 | contig 12633 bp, 10 predicted proteins | sample Popmic550T_FD_133745 | JGI IMG/M metagenome (GOLD analysis project Ga0190275, IMG submission 133745) | Populus adjacent soil microbial communities from riparian zone of Yellowstone River, Montana, USA - 550 T | ecosystem: Environmental > Terrestrial > Soil > Riparian zone > Trees stand | place... | reverse complement strand
CCTGTTGATGGGTCGATTCGCCCGGCGCCAGGCTTTCAACAAGCTGCGCAGCAAGGGCATGTTCCAGTCCCCGGTGCTGGTCGCCGGCTCGCCGGGTCACATCGACGAGATCGCTCGGGTGCTGCGCCGGGAGAAGTGGCTGGGCTACCAGATCGTCGGCGCCGTGACTCCCGCCCAGATCGAGGAGACCCCTGGTGGGCTGCCGGTGCTCGGCGAGGTCTGCGAGGTCGTCGACCTGATCCGCGACAGCGACATCGACGCGGTGATCTTCGCCGAGGGTTCCTTCCCTGACAGCCAGCACTTCAAGCGGATGGCCTGGGAACTCGAGGAGCACGACACCCAGATGATCGTGGTGCCGGCCCTGACCGACATCAGCTCCGAGCGGTTGAACCCGCGCCCGGTCGCCGGCCTGCCGCTGGTGCACGTCGAGCGTCCGCAGGCGATGGAGGCCTCGCGGTGGATCAAGCGGGGCTTCGACATCGTCGGCTCCAGCATCCTGCTGCTGTTCGCCGCCCCGCTGATGGCCGCGGTGGCGATCGCCATCAAGCTTGAGGACCGAGGTCCGATCCTGTTCAAGCAGGTCCGGGTCGGACGCCGGGGCGAGGAGTTCGAGTGCCTGAAGGTGCGCTCCATGGTTATCGACGCCGAGGCCCGCAAGGCCGCGCTGGCCGCCGAGAACGAGGGTGCCGGCGTGCTGTTCAAAATGGCAAGGGATCCTCGGATCACCCGGGTCGGGCAGTTCATCCGGCGGTTCTCGATCGACGAGGTACCGCAGTTCTGGAACGTCCTCCGCGGTGACATGAGCCTTGTCGGACCGCGTCCAGCCCTCCCGATCGAGGTCGCCCAGTACGACCGCGACGCGGTCCGGCGTCTGGACGTCCGTCCTGGCCTGACCGGGCTGTGGCAGGTGTCGGGTCGCTCCGACCTGCCCTGGGACGAGACCGTCCGGCTGGATGTGTACTACGTCGACAACTGGTCGGTGATGCAGGACCTGTCGATCCTGATGCGCACCGCTGGGGCCGTCCTCGGCTCGCGCGGCGCCTACTGACTTTCGACCCAGGCCGCCGCTGGCAAGAGCGACGGCCGCTCCCCAAAGACGGAGCCTCCCCCTGGCTCTACCCCGCACTGCGGGTCCGGGTCCCAACCGGGCCCGCAGTGCACCTTTGACCACCACCACACCCCGAATCCCGGCCGTCCGGCCCGCTGGTCCCCGACGCCGGGGCATCGACCTCTCGCACCGTCCTGGCTACGCTCTCGCCATGAGTCAGGAGCAGATCAGCGAGCCCCTTCCCGGCATCGAGACCGGCGATGGCCGGCACCGGATCTTCGACCACGGGGCGCAGGTGTGCGCGTGGCAGCCGGCTGGGCATCCTCACCCCGTGCTGTGGGTGAGTTCCGCCTCCGGCTACGCCGATGGCACGGCGATCCGCGGCGGCATCCCGATCTGCTTCCCCTGGTTCGGGCCCGGACTGAGCGGCGATCGCAAGCCGGCGCATGGGTTCGTCCGCTCGACCGCCTGGCGCCGGGAACTGATCAGCGAAGAAGGCGGCAGCCTGCTGGTGCGGTACGCCATCGATCAGTCGATCACGGGGGATCAGCCCGAGTTTCCCAACCCGTACCGCGCGGAGCTGACGGCCGAATTCGCCGCTGACTTCCTCGAGGTCACCCTGCGGGCCATCAACACCGGCGACCAGCCGTTCACCATCGAGCAGGCGCTGCACACCTACCTGGCGGTCAGTGATGTTCGCCAGGTCAGCATCGACGGGCTGGACGGCGCCACCTACGTGGACAAGCTGGCCGATCAGCCGGCATTCGACGCCGTGCAGCAGGGCCCGTTGCGGTTCACCGGCCCCACCGACCGGATCTTCGTCCACAGTGGCCCGGTCGACGTTGAGGACCCGGGCCTCGGTCGCCGGCTGGAGTTGACCACGAACGGATCTGCCGATGTGGTGGTCTGGAATCCCTGGCAGGACGGCGCCGCCGGAATGGCCGACATGGGGGCCGGTGAGTGGGCGCAGATGGTGTGCGTCGAGGCCGCGAACGTCAAGGCCGACGCCGTCACGCTGCTGCCCGGTGAGGACTGGACGATCTCGCAGCGGATCGAGGTCAGGGAACTGGCAACGTGATCCCGAAGGTGCGGCCATAGAACGCCAGTTCCGCCTCCAGCGCCCGCTGGATGGTGTCGGCGCGGCGGAAACCGTGTCCTTCCCCCTCGAACACGATCAACTCGACGTCGAGCCCCCGCGCAGCCGCCGCGTCGGCCATCGCCTGTGCCTGATTCGGCGGAACGACCGCGTCGTCGGCGCCCTGCAGGATCAACATCGGGCAGTTGAGCCGGTCAAAGTGATTGATCGGAGAGCGCTCGGCGTACAGCGCGGCGGCCTCCGGCAAGGGTCCGATCAGCCCATCGAGATAGTGCGCCTCGAACTTGTGCGTATCGGAAGCCAGGGCACTCAGGTCGGCGATGCCATAGCGGCTGCAGCCCGCCGTGAAGACCGCGGAAGTGGTCAGCGCCCGCAGCGTTGTGTAACCCCCCGCACTGCCGCCCCGGATCGCCAACCGGGTGCCGTCCACGCGATCGCCCGCGGCCAGCGCCTGGGCGCCGGCGATGCAGTCGGCCACATCCAGCACCCCCCACTGGCCACGCAACCGTTCCCGGTAGGCCCTCCCGTAGCCGGTGCTGCCGCTGTAGTTCACGTCGAGAACGGCGAAGCCGCGGGTCGTCCAAAACTGCACCGCAACGCTGAAACCGCTGGTGGAGAAGGCGGTCGGCCCGCCATGGCTGATCACGATCAGCGGCGGACGTTCTTCCTCGGCGGGCTCGAAGCTCCCGCCGATCGAGCTGGTCGAGCCCTCTGCGCCTCGGCCGATCGGGTTGACCGGCGGGTAGAACCAGCCCAGGACCTCCCCCGCCGGCCCTCCCCAGGAAACCGCCTCCGCACGACTCACCCACGCCGGCCCGAGCTGGGGCCGCGCGGACGCCTGCACCACCCGGCGTCCCTGGGGCGTAAGTTCGATGATCGCGTCCGGGGCGTCGGCGAACTGGACCAGGGCGGCGATCCGCTCGCCGCTGGCGTCCAGGTTGTCGCAGTCCACCACGTCCGGGGCCAGCGGGCTGAACCCGTGTCCGCTCTGCACCATGGGGGCGCTGCGCCCACCCAGTCGCGGTCGCAGCACCAGCCGCCCGTCGCCGGTCAGCGCGTATGGGCGCCGGCCGAACACCCAGAACGGCTCCACCAGGTCGGCGCCGGCCCCGGTGAGTGCTGTCACCGAGCCGTCGGGGGCTGACCCGTACAGCTCCCAGAACCCGCTGCGGTCCGAGCAGAACAACAGATCCTCACCCCGCCACAACGGGTGGACGGCGGCTTCGCCCCGCCCGCCCGCAACGGTCCGCGTCTCAACGACCTGGACCGGCCGGCGGGCTTCGACCAACTGGAGCCGTCCCGAGCGGACCAGGCACGACTCCCAGGGCATGTCGGGGTGCCGCCACTCCATCCAGGCCAGCCGGCCGTCGGCGGACAGCTCGGGGCAGGCGTAGAAGTCGGCGCCCGCGGCCAGCACGGAACCGCCGTCGTCGTTGAGGCCGTCCAACCGCAACCCGACGAGGGTGTTCACCGGCTCCCCCGGCCCCGAGTGGTCCTGTCTGACCGCGAGGACCAGGTTCGATTCGGGATGCACGCGCAGGTCCGCGAACCGCCAGCCCCGGCCCTCAGGGGTGAGGGGCCGACGATCCTCGCCGGCAATCAGCAGCAGGTGCCCGGACGGGTCAACGCTGACCACGACCACCCCCGCCCTGGCGTCCCAGGCGCCGCCGCCGTACTCGTGCACCCTGGTCCGGACGTTGAGCCCCGGCGCCACCTCCTGCACCTCGCCCGCCGCCCGCTCCCGCAGCAGCGCCACCCGTCCCTGCTCGGCCGGTCGGCCTTCTGTCCAATACAGGTCGTCGCCGTCGTAGCGCGGTTCGCCGAGCCGCACCCCGGCCACCGCCAGATCCGCGGCTGCGATCGGAGATTTCCAGGAACCGTACGGCGCCGGACTCATCGCACTACCGTAAGGCCAGGGTCGCGCCGAGGGGCAGCGCCCCGAGTACTTGCGTGTGTAGTCGTTACCAGTCAACGAAGAGGTGGAAATGTCCCGGGTTCAGAACCAGCAGCTGCGCACGAAGATCACCACGGCCGTCGAGGCCGCCAAGCTGATCAAGCCCGGGGCCAATGTCGGGATGAGTGGCTTCACCGGCGCGGGCTACCCCAAGGAGGTGCCGGGCGCCCTGGCCGCACAGATGAAGGCCGCCCACGATCGCGGCGAAGAGTTCCAGATCGGCCTGTTCACCGGTGCGTCCACCGCCCCGGAACTGGACGGCTCGCTTGCAGAGGTGGACGGGATCAGCTTCCGCACCCCGTACCAGTCCGACCCGATCATGCGCCGCAAGATCAACGAGGGCATCTCGGAGTACGCCGACATCCATCTGTCCCACCTAGCCCCGATGATCTGGGCCGGCAGCATGGGCAGGCTGAACACCGCGGTCGTCGAGGTGACCGCGATCAAGGAGGACGGCCAGCTGGTGCCGTCGTCCTCGATCGGGAACAACAAGACGTTCCTTGACCGCGCCGAGCAGATCATCCTCGAGGTGAACGCGTGGCAGTCCGCCGATCTCGAGGGCATGCACGACATCTACTACGGCACCCGGCTGCCACCCGAGCGGCAGCCGGTGATGCTGACTCATACGGGTGACCGGATCGGGCAGCGCAACTACCGAGTCGACCTGGACAAGGTGGTCGCGGTGATCGAGACCGACGCCCCCGACCGGAACACGCCGTTCAAGGCGGCCGATGAGGACTCGAAGAAGATGGCCGGGTTCTTCCTGGAATTCCTCACCCATGAGGTGAAGAACGGCCGCCTGCCCAAGGATCTGCTCCCGCTGCAGTCGGGGGTGGGCAACGTGGCGAACGCGGTGCTGGCCGGGCTGATGGACGGCCCGTTCGACTACCTCACCTCCTACACCGAGGTGATTCAGGACGGCATGGTCGACCTGATCGACGCGGGCAAGATGAGCGTCGCGTCCGCCACCGCGTTCTCGCTGTCGCCCGACTACGCGAACCGGATGAACGACGAGGCACGCCACTACCGCGACAAGATCGTGCTGCGTCCCCAGGAGATCTCGAACCACCCCGAGATGATTCGACGCCTGGGCGTGATCGCCTGCAACGGCATGATCGAGGCCGACATGTACGGCAACGTGAACTCCACCCACATCATGGGTTCACGGATGCAGAACGGCATCGGCGGCTCGGCCGACTTCACCCGCAACTCGTACATCTCGGCGTTCGTGACCCCGTCGGTGGCCAAGGGCGGCGCGATCTCGTGCATCGTCCCGATGGTCAGCCACCACGACCACACCGAGCATGACGTGCAGGTGCTGATCACCGAGCAGGGGCTTGCCGACCTGCGCGGAAAATCACCGAAGCAGCGAGCCAAACTCATCATCTCCACCTGCGCCCACCCGACCTACCGTCCCATGCTGGAGGAATACTTCGAGCACGCGCAGAAGGTGTGCAACGGACTGCAGACCCCGCACGACCTGCGTCTGGCGCTGAGCTGGCACCAGCGGTTCCTGGACACCGGGACGATGCAGCCGGCCTGAGCCGCTTCTCGCTCGTTCAGAGACCGAGCAGGTCGCGCAACTCGTCCACGGTATGCACGATCGCCGCCGGGCCCACGGCGGCCAGTTCGTCCTCGGTGGCCGCACCCCAGGTGACGGCCACCGCGCCAACTCCGGCGGCCTGGGCCGCCAGCATGTCGACGACGGCATCGCCGACGTAGACCGCCTCGGCCGGCCCGGAACCCACCGTGGCCAGGGCGTGCAGCAGCGGCTCCGGGGACGGCTTGTGCGTCGCAGTGTCCTCCTCAGTGGCCAGCAGGGGGATCCGTCCGGTCAGGCCCACGCAGTCCAGGCTGAGCAGAGCGGACTCCAGCCGCTTGGAGGTAGCCACGCCGAACGTCCTGCCCGAGGACTCCAGGGCTGCTATCAACTCGTCGACACCGGGGAACGGCCGGACGAAGCGGCGGTGGTTGGCCAGGTTCCACTCCAGGTAGCGGATCATCAGTTCGTCGGCGCGCTCGGGCGCGAGCCCGGTGAACGTCTCGGTCAGCGAGCGTCCGATCCACTCCTTGCATTGCTCGAAGGTCGGCTCCCAGCCAAGCACTTCCCATAGGGTTCGCTTGAAGCTGGCGACGATCAGCGGAACCGTGTCCGCTATGGTCCCGTCGAGATCGAACAGAACCGTTGCACGGGTCGGTAAATTCACTGTTGCAGACTAGGCGCAACCCTTGCGGCTACGAGAGGACGGCGGCATGACGGACACCCCTCGCAAGCCGCGTGGGCGACGACCGGGGGGCGCGGACACCCGGGCCACCATCCGTCGTGCCGCCCTCACCCTGTTTTCCACGATCGGCTACGACAAAGTGTCACTGCGCGCCATCGCCCGCGAGGCCGACGTCGATCCGGCGCTGATCCATCACTATTTCTCCAGCAAATCGGACCTGTTCGCCCAGACCGTGCTCGACCTTCCGCTGGATGCCGACCGGGTGGTGTCGGAAGTGCTGGCCGGCCCGCGAGACGACATCGGACGGGCGGCGGTCGCCGCCTTTCTGTCCGTCTACGACAACCCGGAGGGAGGCCGGGAGCGGTTCACTGCCATGCTGCGCTCGGCAGTCGCCCAGGACGTCGTGCAGCGGCCGCTCAGCGAGTTCATGTCCAAGGAGGTCTTCGGCCCGATCGCCGAGCGGCTCGGCCACGGCAACCACCGACTGCGCGGCCAACTGGCGGTGAGCCTGCTGCTCGGGATGGCGCTCAGCCGCTACATCCTCAGGCTGCCCGCGCTGGAGTCGGCACCGAACTCGCAACTGATCGACGGGCTCGGCCAGGCGATGCAGAACATCCTGGTGGAGGACTGGTCGAGTAGTGATTCTGTCGCTCGGTAGGCTGGTCACGGACTCAGGAGGACGATGAGCTGGCCAGCACCAACCGGCGAACCGGTAGGCCCCGAAACGGGCGGGACTTCTGGTCCGTCCGCGCCCGCGATCAATCCCACCGCGCCGCAACGGTCACGTGAGGTGGCCTCGACGACAGACCCGGCCGGTCGGAGCGACAACGTCCACCCGCCGACCCGGCAGCTGCCGACGGACGCGGCCAGGCAGGGCGGTGAGCACTACCCACCCACCCAGCAACTGCCGACCGTGCATCAGCCGCCCGCAGGAGCTCCCGGACATGCCGCCGAAAGCACTGCCGCGTCGACTGGACAGATCGAGACCCTCGCGCCGGTCCAGGTCGAGCCGCCGCACCTGGCCCCGCTGAACCAGCGCACTGGTCAGCCCGCCCGCCCGTGGACGATCTGGCTGTCCACAGTGCTGTTGTTCGCAGGTGCGATCGCCGTCACTGTCGGGATGTCACTGGCGATGTGGGCGATGGCTTCGCCGTGGGAGCGGGTTCAGCCGGAGGGCTGGACGAAGATCGACAAATTCAACGAGGCCACCTGGCTGACGGCGCAGTTCCCGTCCGAACCGGCCAGCGGCCTGCGGGTGCTGTTCGCCATCCTGTGCTGCCTGATCGGGGTTGTGGTGGCCGGATCGGCCGCGGTGGTCGGCTACTACGCGTTCAGCGGCTACCGGTGGACCCGGTTCGGAGCCCTGGTCGCGCTGGGCCTCTCACTGCTGTCGCTGCTACTGACCCCGATCGCCTCGATCTCCATCGCCCTGATCGCACTCGGCGCGGCCCCGCTGTGGTTGCCCGCGAGCACCCGCTACTTCACCCGCTGGCGAATGATCCGCCACCCGGAGGTCGCCTACGCCGAGCCGGTCGACCATGTCGTCTACGGGCCGCTTCCGCGCTATCGATGAGGGCGGCGGCCGCGCAGGGCCGCCGCGCAGCAACTCCTACTTTTTGGCCGCCTTGGCCTTGGCGTTGGCCTCCTTATCGGCGATCTTGGTCAACAACTCGTCGGTCTTCGACTCCTGCTCCAGCGTCTCCTCCAAGAGGACGACGGCTTCGCTGATGCTGAGCATCTTCGCCCAGCGCCGCAGGGTGCCGTACCGGGTGATCTCGTAATGCTCCACCGCCTGCGCCGAGGCGATCAGTCCGGCGTCCAGGGCGGCCGTCCCCTTGTAGTCCTCAAGAACGCCGTCGCCCTCCTTCAGGATCCCGTCGATCGCCTCACACCGCTTCGAGGTGGGCTTGCGGTCGATCAGAGCGAACACCTGCTTGAGCCGCTCGACCTGGCCCTGGGTCTCCTCGAAGTGATGGGCGAACGCGGCCTTGAGTTCGTCCGACACCGCGGCCTTCTCCAACTGCGGAAGTGTCTTGAGAATGTGCCGCTCGGCGTAGTACACGTCTCGCAGCGTGTCGAAGAACAGGTTGTCCAGGCCCTTCTCTGCCATTGTTGTCTCCCTTTCGATAGACGTCGTCGACATGCTCCTACCCGTAGTGAAGGGCGGCTAATCACCCGTGCCGCGCGAATGTCCTCGGAACTTCCGGTGGGCGCGTGTGACTGAACGCGGTTCGGGTATCCGGTCCGGGGAGGACAGGAAGAGGACGACATGATCAGCCCTGCAGCGCGCGGAGCCGGCCGATGACCCCGTGGCGCGGGCCGTCGGAGGGCCTCCCGCATGCCTGGATCGGGACGTCCGGGTGGACCTACGACAGCTGGCGGGAGTCGGTGTACCCGCCCGAGGTGCAGGATGCCAGGCGGCTGGAGCACTACGCGGGGCACCTGTTCGACACGGTCGAGCTGAACGCCAGCTACTACCGCTGGCCCCCCGACAACTCGTTCCGGTCCTGGCAGCGGCGACTGCACTCGGGCTTCCTGATGACGGTCAAGGCTCCCCGCGGGCTGACCCACGCCAAGCGGCTGTATGCCCCGGAGGCCTGGATCGCGCGGATCCGCACCAGCCTTGCCCTGCTGGATGACCGGTTGGGCGTCCTCCTGGTGCAACTGCCGCCCGGTATGGAGCGCGACGACGCCCGGCTGGACTACTTTCTGGCCGCCCTACCCGGCACCCTGCCCGTCGCCGTCGAGTTCAGGCATCCGTCCTGGCACGTCGAGCCGGTGTTCGACCTGCTGCAGCATCGCGGTGCCGCATACGTTGTGATGAGTGGCGCCGGGCTGCCGTGCATCCTCCGCGCGACAGCGGATTTCGTCTATGTCCGGTTCCACGGTCCTGACCACAACCACCTGTATGGCGGCAGTTACGGCGAGGAAGACCTGCGCTGGTGGACCGACCGGATCAATGACTGGCGGGGCCAGGGACACACTGTGTTCGGGTACTTCAACAACGACGCCCACGGCTACGCCGTGCACAACGGGCGGCGGCTGCGAGACCTGCTCTGGGTCTAGTGTCGTAGGCCGAAAAGGTCAGCCCGCAAGTGAGGTCGGCGGTACCAGGACGTCTCGGGTACGGTCGAGGATTCTCCTGATGATTCTGGATACCTGCATCTGCGAGACCCCTAGTCGCAGGGCGATTTGGCTCTGGGTGAGCTCGTCGGTGAACCGCCAGGCCAGGACCTGCCGGTCCCTCGGCGACAGTGTCGCGAGGGCTCGCCTCAGGTCGACACGTTCGGCCAGTTCGGCCGCCACGTCTTCCTCGGTGGCCAAAGCGAAACCGATGCCGCCGCCCGTGTCGGTCCCGGCGTCGAGGGAGAGCGGACGGAAGCTCGCGGTCACCGCCAGGCACTCCTCCATCAGCCGCTGGTTCACCCGCAGGTAAGCGCTGAGATCCTGCATGCTGACCCCCGCGCCGACGTGCTGCTCCAGTTCCTCCCTGGCCCGGACCACCCGCGAGCGCAACTCCTGCACCTGTCGGGGCGGACGGACCACCCAGCAGTGATCGCGGAAGTATCGTTTCAGCTCGCCGGTTATGGTCGGCACCGCGTAGGCGGCGAACGATCCTCCCTCACTGGGACGGAAGCGGCGCACGGCAAGCAGCAGGGCCGTCCGGGCAGCCTGCATCAGGTCGTCGGTCTCCGCTCCTCTACCTGCGTACCGGGAAGCCAGGGCGTCCGCCAGTGGGAGGTTGAGTGAGACGATCTCGCTCACCAGCCGGTCCCGATCGGCGGCGGTGGTGGCTTGCTCGAGGTCGCCGAACAGCATTCTGGTTTGCTCTTCACGGCGCAAGATGGTGGACGTAAGCGCATTCCCACGTGCCATGACTGTTCCATTCCCGAAAGCTCGGAGTCGGCACGTGGTTTGACCGCTCTGATGTGCTTCCAGCGTGCCACCGGGGCCGGCCCTGGGCAACACCCCTTCCGGGTGAGACGCCTGCTCCGAGCCACCAGCGTCGAGCGGGGTCGAAATCCTACCGGCGCGGCGGTCAATCTTTCTTTGACAAGCGCTTGTGCGCCGCGAACTGCGGGCATAGGGCTTATGAGCGGGTATCTTCGCCGTATGCCGGTTGTCACTGCCGCACCGCTGCCCGGCTGGGCTTCGAGGTGGTGGCCGTGGCGGAGGCTCGCCGACCCCGGCGCGGTCGAAGCAGGCCCCCGGACACTCGTCGCCGTCACCCGCCGGGTCCGCACGAGCAGCGGCCCTGGCCACGCAACGTACCGGCGAGGTGCCACTGAAATGGGTGTGGAGCGGTCTCGATGACGCGGTTGCGGCGGGTCTCTCCGCGGGCTCCGGGCTGGAGGCGGGTCCGCTCCGGCCGCGGTTTTCGCTATCTGGACGGATCCGGTCGGCCGCTGGCCGCCGAGCAGGTGCAGCGGATCCGTTCGCTGGTGATTCCGCCCGCCTGGCAGGACGTATGGATCTGCCCGTATCCGAACGGGCACCTGCAGGCCACCGGGCTCGACGTGGCCGGCCGGCGGCAGTATCTCTATCATCCGCAGTGGCGGGTACTGCAGGACCGGTCGAAGTTCGACCGCGTGGCCGCCGCTGCTGTGCGGCTGCCCGTGGCACGGGATCAGGTCGCGTCCGACCTGGGTCGCGGCGGCATGCCGCTGGAGCGGGCGGCGGCGACCGCGGTCCGGCTCCTCGACCTGGGATATTTCCGGATCGGCAACGACTATTACGCCGACGCCAACGGCTCGTTCGGATTGACCACCCTCGAGCGCAGGCATGTCCGCCGGCATGGCGGCGCCCTGGCGTTCAGGTTCGTCGGCAAGTCCGGCATCGAGCACCACGTGATGATCGAGGACCCCATGGTGATCGACGCGCTGCAGCTGATGCGCCGCCGTCGCGGCGGTGATCGGTTATTGGCCTACCGGCAGGGGTCGGCCTGGGTGGACCTTGGCTCCGCCCCTGTGAACGCATACCTGGCCGAGTTGTTCGGCGGCGGCATCACGGCGAAGGACTTCCGCACCTGGCATGCCACGGTGATCGCGGCCGAGTCCCTCGCCCTCTCCCCCGAGTCGGGCACCACGACCGTCTCACTGAAGCGAGCGGTCCGCTCGGCGATCGGTGAGGTGGCCAGCTACCTGGGAAACACGCCCGCCGTGGCCAGGTCGTCCTACGTGGACCCGCGGATCATCGAGTCCTTCGTGGCGGGTGACACGATCGCGGCCGCCGCCACCGGCTCGTACCGCAGCGCCGAACTGAAACAGGCGGCGCTGGAGCGCGCGGTACTGGAGTTGTTGGGGGTGACCCCGTGAGTTCGGCGGGTGCGAGCAATCCCGGCCGCCCTACGGTGCTTTCCGGCCAGGCAGGGCGCGACCGCTCGGCTGCGGGGGCACAGTCAGTCCAACACCTCCAGGTCGTCCACGGCAGGCCCCTCCAGCAGCTTCCCGGCGGCATCGAACCGCGATCCGTGCAGCGGGCAGTCCCAGGACAACTCCGCGTCGTTCCAGGTCAGGATGCCGCCCAGGTGCGGACAGACGGCCGAAACGGTGCAGCTCAGGCCATCCACCGTTGAGCGGGCCGCCGGACGCAATCCCAGCCGGCCGACCACACCGCTGCCCTCCGCCGGCACCTCGTCAGGCAGCGAGTGCACCTCGCCCTTCACCCATCCGGCGGTGGCGCTGGCCGCCACCTCGAGGCCGAACCGGGCGACCTTGGCCAAGCCCAGGCTCCCCTGTGCCTGGTCCAGTACCGTCGCCCAGGCGGGAGGTTCCCCGCTCATCCCAGCCGTAAGCCGCAGTGCAGCGGCCACCGCGTTGGTCATCCCCCACTTGTGGTAACCGGTGGCCACGCGGACCCGCCCGCCGCTGGTGGCCAGCTCCCCGACCAGAGGCAGGTCAGCGCTGGGCCTGTAGTCCTGGGCCGACCAGGTGTGGGTGGCCTCCGCGCCGGGGAAGTGCCGTCCCGCCCACTCCAGCAGTTCGCCCTGGCGGCGCTTCGGGGAGTCCTCCCGACCGACCTGGTGACCGTTGCCGCCCACCAGCAGCAGTTCGCCATCCGGGGTAGGGACGGTGCGTAGGGAACGGGTCGGCGAGTCGATCGACACATACATGCCCTGCGGCACTTCGCCCCGCGCCCGCAGCGCGACAGCGTACGAACGCTGCGCCTGCAGACGGGCGAAGTGCCCGCCCCGGTCCAGAATCGGCGTTCCGGTGGCAAGCACCAGGTCCTCGCACTCGATCTCACCCTGGGTCGTTCTGACCCTGCAGCCGCGCCGGATGCTCACGTCCGTGACCCGGCAGCCAGTGTG
>Ga0190275_10002711_pt1 | contig 12641 bp, 14 predicted proteins | sample Popmic550T_FD_133745 | JGI IMG/M metagenome (GOLD analysis project Ga0190275, IMG submission 133745) | Populus adjacent soil microbial communities from riparian zone of Yellowstone River, Montana, USA - 550 T | ecosystem: Environmental > Terrestrial > Soil > Riparian zone > Trees stand | place... | reverse complement strand
TGTGGCGGGCACGGCGGTGCAGCCATTCACCATCGTTCTTTCGCCGTTCTCGGCCACGGCGAAGAGTGCGAGCCTTGCCGATCTGGCAGTCCCCGGCACCGGGCCTTGTGGCTTCAACCCGGCGACGAACGGAGTTGGCTGCGCCACCCCGGCGTACGCAGAGCCCTTTCGCCACTATGACGGGGTCCACCCGAACACGCTCTACATGGGAGTGGCCGGCAATCAGTTCGTCGTCGACCTGAACACCAAGTTCGGCTTTGCAATGCAGACGATTCCGGAGACGCAGCTGCTCGACAGCGCGGGTCTGTAAACACCATGCGCTGAGAGGTGCTCAGGCCGCAACGCTCGGGCTCTTCCGTTCAGGTGCCGGGCCGGCCCGGGCACGGGCAGTGAAGCACCCTCCTTTTTCTCTGTAATTCTGGAGTGCATCGCTCGGTGCGCGGCTTGCTCAGGGGAACCCATCGACCGTCGCGCGCCGAACAGCTCGCGATGCGAGGCTAGCTCATCGCGGAAGCGGCCTTTGTCGCTTCCGCGATGAGCTCCTCGCTCGACCCAGTCGGGTGGCATCGCGCGTCGGTGCCGTGGGCAACAGGGAGCTCCGCAGCCATGGATCAAAAGACATCTCGCCTTCGCGACTACGTGGGTCTGGCTTACGCCGGCCTTTGCTATCTCGCCTTTCTCTCGTCGTTCACTTACTTCGTGCTGTTTGCCGTTGGACTCTTCGTTCCGAAGACGGTCAACGATGGTGCCGAGCTGCCCACGCTGCAGGCGCTGACCATAGACACCGGATTGCTGTTGCTGTTCGGCGTTTCGCACTCGCTGATGGCGCGCCCGGCCTTCAAGGCGCGCTGGATGAGGCGCGTCCCCGCCGTGGCGGAGCGCAGCACGTACGTGCTCGTGGCGAGCACCTGTCTCGCGGCTCTGACGCTCGCCTGGGTGCCGCTGCCTGGCGAGCTGTGGCGCACCGATGACCCCTTGGCCCTCGTGCTGCTCTGGAGCGTGTGTGCCGGTGGCTGGCTGCTGCTCCTGGTGTCGACCTTCTTGATCGATCACTTCGAGCTGTTCGGGCTCAAGCAAGGATGGATGCGCGTGCGCCGAGTCGAGCCGGCGGAGATTGCGTTCAGGACGCCGGCACTCTACCGACTGGTGCGACATCCAATGATGCTCGGCTTCCTGCTCGGATTCTGGGCGACGCCGCACATGAGCTTGAGCCAGTTCGTGCTCGCCACAGGGATGACGCTCTACATCTTGGTGGGCATCAGCTTCGAAGAGCGCGACCTGGTGCGCCGCTTCGGAGAGCGCTACCTGCGCTACCAGCGCAGCGTTCCGAAGCTCATCCCCGGCTTGCCCGGCCGACGCGAGCAAAGCGACGGCGCAGCGCGTGGGGAGCTCGAAGCCAGCGAGCCCTGAGCGTCAGCCGCGCTGGAGAGCGGGTGGCGTCTGCGCAGCGTGGCGCTCGTCGACCCGGGCACGCACGAGCACGATGACGCGGGCGGCGTGGCGCGAGATTTCGTCGCGCTGCTGCTGGTAGCTCTGCACGCGCGCTAGGTCGCTGTCGGCACGTAGGTTCATCGTGAGTGTGGCCACGAGGCCCGCCACCGCCGCGTGAAGCAGCTCCGCTCCCGCGAGCACGTCGCTGATCACGTGAAGGCTGGAGAGCAACGCGGCCTCAGCGGCGAGCTCGAGGCCCGCGAGCGTCTGCCGCGCCGCTGCGAGAGGAACCTCGGTCGCCTCGTGGGCGCTCGCGCGCAGCGCCTCGTCCCGCAGAGCGCGTGCTCGCTCGTCTGCGTGCGGGAGCTTCTGCGCAGCGACGTAGCGCGCGAAGGCCTGGACGTCGGCTTCGGCGGAGGTGGCGAGCTCGAGCAACAGCGCCCGCGCTCGCGCGATGGAAGAAGTGAGCGGCTGCGCGAGCTCGCTCGTGCAGCGCCGCTTCGTGATCTCGAGCGCCATCACAACGAGGCCCAGGCCGAAGCTTGCGCTCACCGAGCACACGGACCCGCCACCGGGCGTGGGCTGGGCGCTCGCCGTCTGCTCGCGAAAGTCCGCGAGCGTGAGCTGCCATAAACCGTCGTTCATCGGCGCAACTATACCGCTCCATGGCGGCCGAGCCTGCTGTCAAACGTCGCGCAACGAAAAGCGCGCGACCTCGTCCCAGGCGAGCGAGGGATAGCTGCGCTCGCGCATCACGCGCAGCGTGCGCACGGCGAGCTCGACGTCGAGCGGGAGCGCCTCCACGCGTGCGACGGTCGCTCGGGCGAGCTCGGCGGACGCGCCAAAGCGTGCGAGCGTGGTATGCACGATGTCGTAGCGCGGGCGTGGCGCGTGCGGCTCTGCGAGGGCTCGCGCCAGCTGTTCGCGCAGCGCTTCGATCGTCGCACAGGGCTGCTCCGCGAGTGCGATCACGGCGCGCTCTGCCACGCGCATACGCGTGAAGCGCAGGCGAAAGCTCCCGAGCTCCGCGCACTGCTCGCGGAGCAGAGTCAGGGCACGCTGCGAGATGCTCGTCCAGTACGCCTCCTTGTCGGCGCTCTGCCAGTGCACGTAGACCAGCGCGAAGATCGACACGTGCATGGTCGACGCTGGCGTCTGACGCAGCGGGGCACCGAGCAGCGCAGCGAGTGAAGACTGCACGGCGGCGATCGCACACTGCGCGGGCTCATCGAGATCGGCCTGGAGGTTGTAGGCGAGACAGCTCTCTCCCCAACGCTCGTCGGCCTCGACCCGGTACGTCATGGCGTGCTCCTTCGTTCGTGCACTTTGGCGAGACGATCGACGTGTAGTGCCGACTTGCGGGGCGTGCGAGCGGACCGCGGCTCCCCGCCCACTCGGCGCTGGTCCACGGCCTGCTGCGCTGGCTTCGCGACGACGGCTGGCACGGTGCGTGGCAGCCTGCCGGATGCTGCGGGGACGATGCGCTACGCTGAGCAGCGTGGTCCCGAGAGCGCCCGACAGCGGGCGCGGCGGGGCCTGCTGCGGCGGAGACCGCATGGAGAGAGCGCGATGAAACAAGGCGATAGGCGGCCCTCGCCGGCTCTTGCGAAGGTGGCGGAGCTGCGCGGGCGGCTGCTGGAGCTGCACCGCGCACTCGTCGAGGCCGAGCGGCAAAGCTACGAGAAGGTGCATGGGCGCGTCGCGGCGGGCAGCTTCCTCGAGCTGCTGCTGAGCGACCCCGCGTTTGCATGGCTCGGTCCGTTGACGACCGTGATCGTGCAGCTCGATGAGCTGCTCGACGTAGAAGAAGAGGCCGAGGCGCGGAGCTGGGCGGAGTGCGTCGCCGAGCTGCGCGCCCTGCTCAGGGCAGACGCGAGTGGGAGCGCTTTTCAGCGGAGATATGCGGAGCTGCTGCAAGCGAGCCCCGACGTGGTCCTGATGCACGGCGCGGCGCTGGGCGCGCTGCGCGGGTGATGCCGGCGCTCGCCGGCGTGACGCATCGACCTGCTCCGCATGGCTTGGTGACGGGATGATCACACCGAACAGCGCGAGCTGTGCCGCGATGCACAGCGGACACTTTGGGAGCAGCACGGCGAGTGCAGCGGCGGGTGTATAAGCGAGTGCCCAAGTCCGCAGCCGCAAGCGAGGGGTGGCCGCGTCAGCGCGCATACTCATCGTGCAGCGCGAGCCAGGCCATGGGGAAAGACAAGCTCGCCTCATCGCGTCCCTTGGGAGCGAGGTCGATCCACTGGTAGGCGGCGTTCACCATCTCGACGCCGCGCGAGTACGCCGAATAGGTGTGAAACAGCGAGCCCTCCTCAGCTTTGTAGAAGACGCTGATGCCGGGGAGCTCTTCGGCGCTGTTCTGGATCGTGCTGTAGTTGTAGCCGATCTTCCCGGTCGCTCGCTGCTCCGGTCGGAACGAGACCTGATAGTCGAAGTTAAAGTCGCTCTCTCCGGAGGAGACCCACGGAAAGCTCCAGCCCAGGCGCTTGGCGAACGCCTGGAGCTTGGGTAGCGGAGCACGCGAGACCGCGACGAAGCGAATGTCGCGCTGCGCGAGGTGCGCGGTGATGCCGTTGAAGTTGTCGGCCCAGAAAGCGCAGCTCTTGCAGCCGCGCTCCCAGTCGGGCGCGAACATGAAGTGGTAAACGAGCAGCTGCTGCCGGTCGCCGAACAGCTCCGCGAGAGACATGTCGAAGCGCGCTCGCGCGGGCGAGCTATGCTCCGCCGCCAATGATCGCGAGCACACGCAATTGGCACGCCGCCATGGGCCTCCTGAGTCTGCTCGTTGCATGCGGCACCGCCGACAGCGCTCGCCCAGCGCGCTCGGCACCGACGCAGGTGGCGCCGCCCAGAGAGCAAACCGAGCTCTATGGCATCGAGGAGGCGCTGCGCGACGCGCTCTCGGGGCCGTGGGTGCACGTGGGGACGGGGCCCTGGCCCGGCAACGCTCGCATGCAGGCGTGCGCGTTTCGCAACGAGCGAGTGATCGTGGTGAACGCCTACTGCGGCGTGCAGGATACAGAGGCCGTTCGGCTCGACGTGTACTCCCCCTCGCGTGGCCACGTCCGCATCTACGCGGAGTCGAAGGCTCCCATCAGTGTCCACGTGCGTCGAGACTACTTCACCTTCACGGCGGAGAGCGAGCCTCCGCCGGGGCGTGAGACAGAGGTCGCACCACTCGACCTGAGTATGTCGTTCAGCCAGCTCTACGCGTACGAACAGGAGCGCTACGAGGCATACTTGCCGGCCTGTTATGGCGGCGTCGAGCGTCAGAAGGAGCGCAGCGGCTGCCTCGGCCCACTGGCCTCGAAGGCCGCTGCGTGGGGCCAGCAGAACGGCGCATTCCTGGAGCGGGCGAGCGATGACTGGTATCGCATCGTGCGCGAGCTGCGGCTCCTGGCCGTGCGATATGGCAAAGATCCGAAGTAAGCTCTGGCTGCCGGGCTACAGCTCGGTGGCCTCGATCCGACGGTTCTGCTTTCTACCCTCTTCGCTCTCGTTGGCGGCGATCGGGCGCTCGTCGCCGTACCCGACGGCGCGGATGCGGCTCGCGTCGACGCCCTTGGAAATCAGGTACTCGCGGCAGGCCTGAGCGCGCTTCTCGGAGAGCACCTTGTTGGCCTTGGGGTTGCCGGCGTTGTCGGTGTGGCCCGAGATCTCGATCTGCGCGCTCTTCTTGTGCGTCATGTACTCGACGACGCTGTCGAGACGACCGTACGACTCTGCGCGGATGGTGGTCTTGCCGCTGTCGAAGGTGACTCCCTCCAACACGAAGCGCGGCTCGGCCGGGGGTGCTGCCGCCGCACCGGCAGGCGTCGGCGGAACGTAGCGCTTGTAGCGCAGCGTGAGTCTCAGGTTCTGGTTCGGCTCGTCCGTGACGGACACGCTCGCGGCGATGTCGCGTCGACCGAGCCCCAAGTAGACGAGCTCGTACTTCTGCCCCACGGGCACGAGCAGCTCGGCGTAGCCGTCTGCATTGGTCTCCTCCGTGTAGTACTTCTTTCCGTCGGGCGCGCTCAGGGCGACGATGATGCCCTGGATCGGTCCTTTGTCCTTGTCGACGACGGTGAACTTGACCGCGGCCTCGGTGCGCGTCGCTCTGATCTTGGAGTCTGTGCGACCGGGCTCTTCCTTGGTCTTCTCCGACTTACGCACCACGAACTCACCGGACGCGGGCGCGGCGGCCGGAGCACCGTCCGGAGCCACCTCGCTCGGGCTCGGGCGGGCTGCCACTTCCGTCGCCGGGGCTCCGGCAGGCTTGGCAGCGGTGGCCGCGTGGCTGCCGGCGCAAGCGGTGGCGGTAGCGAGCATGGCGGCGGTGAGTGACATCAGGTGACGCATGGAGACGCTTCCTTCGCTCGGGAGCTGCTGGCATCGCGCGCACTCTTGCCATCCAGGGCAGCGGTCCGTTGGACCGGCTCGGATGGAGCATCGGCTCCCCTACCCGCATCGTGCCAGGCTTCGACGCCGGCCCTCAACGCGATTGCGCTCCGCGCCGAGGCTTGCGCGATCGAAGAGGCGAGCAGCATGTCGACCGATGCCCATGTGGTCTCTTTGAAGGAGACAGGTACATTCGCTGGGTGGAAGCTCCTACTCCCCCTCTCAAAGCGCTCTCTGCCCGCACACTGGCTCACTACGAAGGCTCGGCGCGCGCGTTCGAGGCTGGGACGCGTGCCCACGACGTGTCGCAGAACTACGCTGCACTGCTCGATGCCATCGAGGGGCCTGCGCCTTTCGTCTTGCTCGACCTCGGCTGCGGTCCGGGGCGCGACCTCGCGTACTTCAAGGCGCTCGGACACGAAGCGGTGGGACTCGACGGCTGCGCGAGCTTCGTGAAGATGGCGCGCTCGGCGACGCAGTGCGAGGTGCTCGAGCAGGACTTTCTCGAGCTCGATCTCCCTGCGGCACGCTTCCATGGCGTCTTCGCGAACGCCTCGCTCTTTCACGTGCCGAGCGGGGCGCTGCCGCGCGTCCTGAGTGTGCTGCACGGCGCCTTATGTGCGCGCGGCGTGCTGTTCTGCTCCAACCCGTGGGGAGCAGACAGCGAGGGCTTCGTCGGAGATCGCTACGGTGCGTTTCACTCGCTCGAGGGCTGGCGGACGCACGTCGTCGCGGCCGGCTTCCGCGAGCTCGCTCATTACTATCGGCCAGCGGGCAAGCCGCGCAGCGAGCAGCCGTGGCTCGCGAGCGTCTGGCGCAAGCTCTGAGCTCAGCGCGACGGTCAGCGTGCTTCGTCGTAGCCGCTGTACGAGTGCTTGAGCGTTGCGTGGTTGAGCAGCATCTCGGCTTTCAGCGTCTTGCCAGCGGCGTCGTAGATGCGGCTCTTGACCCAGTAAGACTCGGTCCGCTTGCTCTCCGAGAGCGCGACGATCTCGCGGCGGACCAGGTAGTCTTCGCCCACGAACAGGGGCCCGGCGACCATGCGGATCTCCTGGTCGGCGAACAGCCCGACGGCCGGACCCTTGACCGGGAACCTGGCTCTCGGGCTGCTGTACTCGGCGAGCACGCTGACCATCTCGAGTGGAATGATCGCGCGGCCCCAGGGCGTGGAGGCAGCGTCGGAGTACCACGGAGAGCTCTCGGTGATGCGGGCGAGCTTCTGCTCGAGGCTGAACGGATAGAGCGCGCCCATGTGCTGGTCGGCCGCCATGCGCACCGGCTCGTCTTCGGCGCCCGTCATGCCCACGCGCAGATCGGCGAGGATGACGAGCTTCTCGGCGGGCCGCAGCTTGGCGAGGCGACGCTCGAGCAAGGTGCCTCCGTGGCTCGGCCCGAGGCTCGCGCTCGCTTCGAGCACGGCTGTGCCGTCGGCCTTCTGCGCCCACGCGTCCGTGCGCGTCGCACCCGCCGGCGGCAGTGCGATGAAAGCGCGCACCTCTTCGCCCTCGACGACCATGTTCTGATAGTGCGCCGAGAAGCAGCCACGCTCGAACCAGGCGCGGCCCCAGAGGTGGGCGAGCAGCGGCGCGAACTGGCTGAAGTGCGTGGGCCCCTCGATCGGACCCGCGCGAAAGCCGAGCTTCTCCGCCATGGCGTCGTCGTGGATCGAGGTGTGGCCGTGGTACTCCTGATCGGCGAGCATCTGCTGGGGGCGGCGCAGCGGTCCGCAGATCGAGAGCGAGGTGTCGAAAGTCATCGGCTGATCTCCCTGGTCGTGAGCACCACAGCTGAACGGTGCGGCTGGCGCCGGTGCACGTCTGGGTGGCACGAGGCTGCCTTGCCCTGGCGCAGCGCGCAGCGACGGCCGGTCGGCGATGACCCAGGGGCCCGTCAGGACTAGCTCGCAATCGTCGCTATCACCAGCGCGCCGAGCCCGCCCGCTCGCGTGAGCGCTCTTCACGAGCCCGCGCGGCGGCTCATTGGCGCATGTGCTCGAGCAGGAGCAGCACACGGGTGCCGCCGGGCGTGCGATGCGGACGAAAGACGCGCAGGGTCGGACCGTCTCGCTCCGCGCTGCAGCGGCTCGCTTGCATGTGGCGCGCGAGCTCGTCGAGCGGCATTCCCCAGGGCCGGCCGAGCTGGTTTGCGCCCCAGCTCTGCTCCTGAATGCCCTCTCGCAAGTCGTAGAGCACGCGGCAGCGGCCCTCCCCCGGACCGCTGACCCACTGTGCAAACAGCTCCGGTGCGCTGCTCTGCGTGCGCGTTCCCTCGCTGTCGACCTCGGCCAGCGCAGCGACCAGCGACTCAGGCAGCGGGCGGTCGCACAGCGCGTGCTCGAGCTCACGCAGGGCGTCCTCGCTGCCACGGCGGTCGGTCAGATGCAGCGCGGCAGCCACGAGCGCGAGCGCGGCCAGCGCGAACAGCACGTACTTGGCGCTCCCGAAGTGCAGCTCTTCACTCATCGCGTGCTCGCGCGTCCCTGCGCTCCGCCAGCGTGGAGAGCTTGTCGGCGATGATGCTGAGGTTGAGCATGATGCTCGTGAGCACGCAGCCGAGCAGCATGACGAAGGTGGCGGCGACCACGAAAAACACGAGCTGCTCGAGCGGCTGCGACAAGAGGTCCCAGCTGAAGATGCGGTCGGCAAAGCCAAGAACGGAGACACAGATGATGACGGCGAGCAGCACGACGGCGCCGACCGTTGCACTTTCTTCGAGCTTCTTTCGTTGCATGCGGAGGTCCCCCGGAGTGAGCACGCGGCTCTCGTGCAAATCGACGCACGAGCTCGCCTCCTATTCTCTCGTGGCGCGACGACGCGCTTCGCTGTCTTCAGAGCGCGCCTCCGTGCTGCCGAGCTCGGCCGGGAATGCATACTTGCGAGGGCGGTTGGTAAGCGAACGCACGCGCACATGACCCCACGCAACGGGACGAAGCCATGAAGAGACTCGTCGGTACACTCGCCTTCACGACGACTGCGCTCGCGCTGCTGAGCGCGTACCTGCTCATTCAGCTGCGTGACGAAAGAGCAGGAGCCGCGCGCGCGTCGGAGCTGCGACGCGAGCAGGAGAGGCAGATTGAAGAGCTCGAGGAGGAGCGCACCGAGCTCGCTGGCCGGCTCCAGGCGCTGCGCCGCGCCGCGCTCTCGGAACGAAGCGAATCGCCCGTGAGCCCGCGGGTAGCTTCCGAAGCGGCAGGCGCGAGCGACGCGTCCGGGGAGCCGCTCGCGGGCGGCCCGCTGCGCGGCGGCATGGCCCCGGCCAACATGCCGGCGATCTCGGTGGAGCAGCACAAGCTGATGGCGCTCAGGGGCTACGGAGAGCTGTTGCGCGAGCTCGAGCTCTCGCCGCAGCAGAGAGACGCCCTGCTCGACGCGATCGTCGCGCATCAGCAGCGCACCGAGAGTGCGTTTCGAGGCTTGCCTGGAGGCCCCATGGGCACGCTCCCCAACGGGGATGCGGTGCGCGCCAAGATGCAAGAGCTCGGTGAGCGCCACAAGAGCGAGATCGCAAGCGCCATCGGCGCGCGAAAGGCCGGCGAGTTCGAGGCGCTGCAGAAGACCTTACCGATGCGTATGGAGCTCAGACAAGTGCGTGACCACCTGGAGGCGGTCGGCACGCCGGTGAGCGATGAGCAGAGAGCCAAGCTGCTGGCGATCATGAAAGAAAGGCAGCTCGAGCGGCCCGCTCCGAGCGCGTCGGGTTCGATGCCCGAGCAAGGCTTCGACCAGTACCGCCAATGGCGAGCCGAGCACGGACAGCGTCTGCTCGAGGGCGCCGCGGAGGTGCTCTCTTCCGAGCAGCTCGAGCGCCTGCAGGAGTATGAGGACATGCAGTCGGCGGCGATGCGAGGCTTCGGAGCGAGTGCCGTCGCGCACTCGCCAGAGGACACAGAGTAAGTCTCCAGTTACGGACGACTCGACTTTCTGAACGCCGCGCCCAGCGCGCAACACCGAAGAGGAAGACGCCTACCTGCGCGCGGTGATCGCCGAGAAGCGCGAGCGACCGGGCGACGACATCATCTCGCTGCTGCTGCAGAGTGAGGTCGACGCGCGACCGCTCAGCACCGAGCAGGTCGTCTCGTTCGTGGCGCTGCTGCTCGGCGCAGGCATCGACACCACCATCCACTTGCTCTCGAAGGCGCTCTTGCTGCTGAGCGAGCGGCCCGACCTGCTGGCCCGTCTGCACGGCGACCGGACGCTCGTCTCGAGCTTTGTCGAGGAGCTCTTGCGCTTCGACCCGCCCACGCACGCGCTCCTGCGCTCGACCACGCGTGACGGCAGTGCGGCGACGCCACCATACCGGCCCAGTCGGTGGTGCTGCTGCTGCTCGCCGCCGCCAACCGCGACCCACGCCAGTACGAAGCGCCCGATCGGTTCGAAATCGAGCGAAGGGTGCGCGGCTCCTTCGCCTTCGGGCACGGTCCGCACCTGTGCATTGGGGCAGCACTCGCTCGCTTCGAGGCGCGTATCACGCTGGAGGTGCTGCTCGAGCGCTTCGAAGGCCTCGAGCGCGACAGCGCCACGGAGATCGCGTGGGACAGGGCGCTCCACACGCGTGGACCGACCGCGCTGCCCATGCGCTTCGTTGCAAGCGCGCAGCGACAGTCCTGAGCTCGAAGAAGTACGACGGAGCACCTGGAACGCTGGGTCCGAGTGGCCGGAGGGATCGAGCAGCACGAGGGGCGTGGCAAAAGCACGCAGACGGTGACTCGCGCCACAGCGCACATGGAGACGCGTCGGTGCTTCGTCCCGGGCTAGCGCGCGAATCACGCTGCTGGCGAGCCCAGCACTGCGCGCGCCCCTCGCGCATGGTGCTTGCAAACGCGACGCCCAGGCACTCGCTGCGTGTCCGGGTGCATGGAGCTCATCACGATGAAAGCTGCGAATCTGCTGCTAGCAATGCTCGCTCTCGCGACGGTCGCCGGCTGCGACAAGTCGGAGAGTGGGGCGGGACCGACCGAGCCGTCGGCTCGCTACGAGGGTATCGAGCAGCCCCCGAAGTGGGACCCGGAGCGAAGTCCGGGAACGGTACCCACGCAAGGCTCCGCACCTGGTGCCGCAGTGCCGAGCGGAGACGGGCCCGCACCGACCCACGGCGGTGACGTGCACAGTCCCGGTCAGGTCGGCACGCCCGCGAGTGCCTTCGGCGAGGGCGGGGCCGCGGTCGGTGCGACGAGCGCGCCTTCCGGCGACAGCAAGGCCAGCGGTCAGCGCCCGAGCGAGGACGGTCCGGGAGACAAGCTCGATGCCGAGGCCAAGGCCATCTTCAAGGCGGCTCCCGGGATCAAGCTCAAGGGCGAGGCCGAGCTCGAGGCGACTGCGAATGGGGTCAGCATCGAGGTCGAGGTGTCCAAGGCGCCGCCCGGGTTGAAGGGCATCCACGTGCATCAGAAGCCCGACTGCACGAACATCCCGGCAAAGAGCATGGGCGACCACTTCGCGCCGGACGTGAAGGAGCACGGTCTTCCCAACACCGGCGCGCATCACCTCGGTGACCTCGGCAACATCAGCATCGATGAAGATGGCAAGGGAGAGCTCGAGATCGTGGTGGCGAAAGCCAATCTGAAGCAGGGCGATCCGCTGTCGCTACTCGGGCGCGCGATCGTGATCCACGAGAAGAACGACGAGGGAGCACAGAGTCAGCCCGCCGGGAACTCGGGCAAGCCCATCGCTTGCGCCGTCATCAAGCCCGAGTGACGTCGACGCGCAGCCACTGCAGCCGTGACAGTCGCCGCGGCTGATGCGCGAGCTCCGTCCCGTGCGCAGTCGCCCTGGGTGAGAGCCCGGGGCGTTCTCTACTCGCTCGTGAAGCCTCGTACGCCAAGGTCTCGTGGCCGGCGCCTGCAGCGCGAGTCTGTTGCAAAAGTCTTCGACCGAAGTGTCGAGAGTGACCGAGCTCTCTGGGCACCGTCCGGCGCGGATGAGGCGATGCTAGCGAAGACAGTCTGGCGCGCGACTTGAATCAGAACCGTGCACAGCGTGAGTCGAACTGTCGACGCGCAGGAGGAGAGCCGAAATGACCATACAACAGAGCAGGCGGCGCGACGCAGCGGCGCTTCAGCGAGGCGTCCCGACGCGGGGCGGCCAGATGCTGAAAAGCATGAGCGAACGAGTCGGAACTTGGCTCGATCGCGCAAGCGACGGCCCGGGACCGCTCGCGAGTGGACTCGGCTTGTTCAGCCTCGGGCTCGGCGCGGCGGAGCTGGCGGCACCTGGGAGCGTGGCGCGCTTCATCGGTGTTCGTGACGATGACGACAACCGGGCCACGCTGCGTGCCTGCGGCGTGCGCGAGATAGCGAGCGGACTTGCCATCCTCACGCAGCAGAAGCCGGCGAGCGCACTCTGGGGACGCGTCGGCGGCGACCTCATGGATCTGTTCCTGCTCGGCACCGCCGCGAGTGCGCCCGAGACGCGCAAGGACAGGCTAGCGTTCGCCGCTGCAGCCGTCGCGGGCGTCACGGTGCTCGATGTGGTCGCGAGCATGCAGCACAGCGCCGACCAAGGCCTGCGCAATGGCCATCGCAACGGTCGCAGCAGCGCTCAGCCCGGCCGGCTCAGCGTGGGTGCGAGCGCCGCGCATACGCGTCAGCCAGGCGGCAAGACTCAGCGCGCGGAGCTCGAGCAGCGCGGTCTGCACGTGAACCACGCGATCACGGTCAATCGGCCGGTGGAGGAGGTCTACAACTTCTGGCGCGACTTTCAGAACCTGCCGCGCTTCATGCACCACCTCGAGTCGGTGCAGAAGCTCGACGAGCGCCACTCGCGCTGGAAGGTCCGGGCACCCGCCGGCACCACGGTCGAGTGGGAGGCCGAGACGGTCACCGACCG
>Ga0190275_10002710_pt1 | contig 12641 bp, 9 predicted proteins | sample Popmic550T_FD_133745 | JGI IMG/M metagenome (GOLD analysis project Ga0190275, IMG submission 133745) | Populus adjacent soil microbial communities from riparian zone of Yellowstone River, Montana, USA - 550 T | ecosystem: Environmental > Terrestrial > Soil > Riparian zone > Trees stand | place... | reverse complement strand
GACGGCGATGGGTTCGCGTCGGTCGAGGAGATCGACGCCGCCATCGAGCCCGTCTTCGCCGCTATCAAGACGCACTATCGCCTGACGGCCGACGGAACCGCACCCGAGAGCGTGGTGCTGGAGCGGTACGGCCTCGCCGGCCAGGACACGCTGCGGCTCGACCTGCAGTTCACGTTTGCCGCGCCCGTGACCGCGCTCGCCATCGACTCGACGCTTCACCAGCTCACGCAGCCGGACCACCGGCACCTGGTGCATGCCGTCATCGGGGGCACGAGCCACGAGGCGGTGCTCGACGGCGGCGTCACACATGCCGTCTTCCAGGCCGGCCCGTCGGCGACGCTCGATACAGCGCGCAGATTCCTCCTCCTCGGCATGGAACACATCGTCACCGGCTACGATCATCTGGCGTTTCTCGTTGTGCTGCTCGTCGGTGCCGCGTCGCTGCTGGACGTGGTGAAGATCGTCACGGCTTTCACCGTGGCGCACAGCATCACGCTGGCATTGGCGACGTTCGGGGTCGTGTCCCTGGCGCCGCTGCTCATTGAGAGCCTGATCGCGTTCAGCATCGCCTGGGTGGCGGTCGAGAACCTGCTGCTCGACCACGTCCGCCGCCGCTGGCGGATCACGTTCGTCTTCGGGCTGGTGCACGGCTTCGGGTTCTCGAATGTACTCCGCGACATGGACTTGCCGAGGGCATCGCTGGCGCTGTCGCTGTTCACGTTCAACGCCGGCGTCGAGATCGGGCAACTGGTCTTCGTGCTGGTGACATTCCCGCTCATGTATCGCCTGATGCGGACGCATTGGCATGCGCAGTTCTCCCTGGCGTGCTCCTCCGTGGTGCTCTGCCTCGGCGTGTACTGGTTCGTCCAGCGCCTCCTGCTCGCGTGACGTTTCACCTCGACCAACGGAAGCGCGTCCTACTGGTCCTGGTGCTCGGGATTGGCTCCGCGGTGGCGGCGTGGCTGTCCACGCCGCGACGGACTGCTGCGCGCCGTGAGGGCGGCCCGCTCGTGATCGCGCTGGCCGGCGACGCGGCCGTTTCGATGCCGCTGGACTTCACGGACCCCGGGCTCCAGGGCGTATCGGCCCTGCTGCATCGCGTCTCGCTTGCGGTCGCGAACTTCGAGGCGTCGGCACCGGCGGCCCCGATTCCCGACGAGCCCGAGGGGCCACCGCGATGGCCGTTTGCGGTGCCGGAAGCCGCCGCCCACCTGCGGCAGCTCGGCATCGGTGCCGTGTCGCTCGCCAACAACCACGCCTTCGACTTCGGCGCCGACGGACTCCGGGCGGTCCAGGAACGGCTGGCCGCCTCGGGCATCGCACATGCCGGCGCGGGTGAGAATCTCGATGCGGCGCGCCAGCCCGCGTACGTCGAGACGCCCCAGGGCACCGTGGCGCTGATTGCAGTGGCGGTGTCACACGCGCCCGGCGCGCGTGCGACGCCGCGCAAGGGCGATATCAACGGACGGCCCGGCGTGAACCCGCTGCGCTACTCTCGGCGGCTCACGGTGGACGCGCCGAGTTTCGCGGCGCTCCGCAAGGCCTTTCCGCCGGACGTGCTTCGCGCCGACCCTGGCGGCGCGACGTGGAACCTGTTTGGCGTCACCATCGAGCAGGGCGACCAGAGCGCGATGACGCTCGTGGCCGACCCCGACGATCTCGCGAGCCTCGCGGCGTCGGTGCAGGCCGCCCGCGGGCGGGCAGTAGCAGTGGTGGTCAGCCTGCATGCACACGAACCCGGAAACCGGATCGATGACGTGCCCGACCTGCTGCGCGCGATTGCGCGTGGCGCGATCGATGCCGGAGCCGATGCCGTGTCCGGCCACGGTCCGCATCGCCTGCGAGGGGTCGAGATCTACCGGGCAAAGCCGATCTTCTACAGCCTGGGAAACCTGGTTTTTGCCGATCGGGCAATCCCTCCCCAAGCGGCGGACGAGTTCGAAAACATGGCCCGCAACGTCCTCTCCCCGTTCGCGGACGACTCGGAAGGGCCGCAAGTGGACTTCACGGGTGATGTTTGGTGGCAGAGCGCCATCGCGCTCGTACACTTCAGCCGCGGGCACGTGGCGCGCGTGGAACTTCACCCGGTGGACGTGGGTGTGGGCCACAGTCCGACCACGCGGGGAACGCCGCGCCTTGCGCAGCCGGACGCCGCGGCGCAGATCCTCGATCGCCTGCAGATGCTTTCCGCGCCACTCGGGACCACGATTGCCGTCGAACACGGCACCGGAATCGTGAAGGAGTAGCCCCTTCCTCAACGGTCCTTACTGGAGCGGGTTCGGCAGCTTGGCGGTCCCTCGCAGCTCGGCCATGGTCATCGTGTTCGCTTCGTCGAGCACCTTCAGGAACGCGCGCGCGCTGTAGGTGAGGCCGACTGCCGGCACGAGTTCCGGCGTGTCCAGTGTCGTGTGATAGATGACGTGATCGATGATGTGGAACGCCGGCGCGAACGGCGTGAGCGCGCCGAGCGAGCCACCGGCATTCCGCTCAGGCACCTTGTAGACCGACACGTTGAAGTCGTGCAGCGTCTTCTTCACGAGCTGCTGGAAGGCGGGACTCCCGCTCGCGAACCACCGCCGTGCGCTGATCGCATTCGAGGTCATGAGGTCCTGGTTCACCATGTAGAGCAGCGTTTGGGACGTGTGCTCCAGGTTCAGGATCAACGCCACCTTACCGAAATCGTAGGTTTTGATGACCAGGGCGCGCCCGTGCTCGCCGTGGTGGTGATCTGGAATCACCAGGAAGACCATTGTCCTCGGCCGCTGCTCCTTCGGCTTGGCGGCATAGTAGCGGGCGATCTCGATGCCGGTCGCCATGCCGCTCGCGTTGTCCATCGCGCCCTGGAAGAAGCCATCGGCATGCGTCACGACGACATCCTGCTCGTCCGACATGCCGGGCAACACCGCAAAGATGTTCTCGGATTGCAGGCCCGTGCGCTGCTCGATGTCGAGCTCGAGGCTGATCGCCACTTTCTCGCCCGCGGCAAGCAGATCGCGCAGCATGAAGCCCTCGTCCTGGCTGATGGTCAACGTCGGCACCGCGTCTGGCCCCTCGGGCGCACCCTCAGGGTTGAACGACCCGTTGCCCGGGACCGCCATCACGTTGATGATCATCGCCGCACCCGCTGCCGTTGCCAGCGTGTCGGAGTTGAAGATGCCCGCGCGATCGCTCGCGGAGTGGCTGCGGCCGCCGGGCACGAACGTGCTGTAGATCAGCACGGCCTTCCCCTTGAGATCCCGCCCGGCAAGGTCAGGCGCCGCGCCAACGCCAACCCACACGGCTTCCGCGGTGATCCCCGCCGCTGGCGTCGGTCTGGTCCCGTCGATGGGGAACATCGTCAGGAGCTTGCCGCCTCGGGAGCCCGACCGGTAAGAAGCCGTGAGTGCCGTGGGGTACCACATCGGCGGCAGGGCGACCGGTTGGCGCCGGATCTCGAGGCCAAGCTTCTGGTACTCCGCCGCCATGAAGTCCATCGCCATCTGGTGGAACCTGCTGCCGGGGATGCGCCCCCAATAGAGGTCCCCTGCGTCGAGACTCATCAGCGAGAACGCCGTCAGCTTCTTCAAGTCCTCTTTGATCCGGTACCCATCGACGTCCTTGTACGCCTCCTGTCCCGGTTTGAGCGGGACGATGGGGTACTCGGAATCGGGAATTACCAGTCTGTCCATGTCGCGTGGGAGGCCGAGGCCGTACGTCTTCTCCACCTGCGCGCCGGGCCGCATCTGGCTGGTCGCCGAAACCGTGGCGAGCATCGCCGCCACCGCCACCGCACCGAGCTGGGCATATCGCGTCATGAATGTGTCCTCGATGTCGATCGCCTACTGCGTGTCACGCTGCCGCGGATTCTACTCGTGCGCGCGAGGTTCTGCCCCATCCATGAGGCGAAGGGGTTCACAGCGTCGAAGATGCACCGGGCACGGCTGGTACGCACAGGGCATCACCGTCGGCCACGAGGGATGCCGAGGTGAACGCGCGCTGCGTCAGTGGATGACGGGCGCCTGTGAGCGGGGATCGAACGGGTTCGAACGCTGAATGTTCAGGTTCACGAACCAAGACCCTTAGGCGTAAACCGGCGCGCAGACGCGACGTTGGCGTCCGCGGCCGCCCGCGCGAACTCCACCCACGGCCGCGTCGCATCGGGGAGATCGCCTTCCACCGTGCCGCCGCATCGCGTCGAGTCGGACGCCGCAGACGCCCGCCACGCGCGCTTGACGACCACATGGACGCCGAGATGTGGAATGCGAAGTTTGAAGTACGGCGGCAGCATCGCGGAACGAGCGCTGGCCAACTCGATCCCGACACCTAACGGACTCGCCTCCAGCACCGTGGCCGTCATCCCGTGCGCGGAGGCCGGAATCGCCCCCACCGGTTTGCGCGGGGCGCGCCGCGACGGACGTCCTTCGGCCAGCGCAAGCCCCACGGACAGCAGCACGCTGGCGCTGGTGAGAGGACGCCCCATCACGCTCAGGTCGCCGCGCGTCACGCTGGGCAGCCGGTGCGCATCGCCAAGCACGACGACCGGGCGGTTGGGTCCGAGGAAACGAACAAGTCTGCCCAGGTCGTCGGCGCCCGGCGCCAACGCGACGTCTACCACCAGGGCCTCAAAGGGGGTGGCAATCAATTCGTCATCGATCCGGGCGAGGTCGGTGATGGTGATGGCGTGGTAGTCGGAGGCGTTGAGCCATTTGGCGATGGCCGCGCGTTCCCCGGGAGTGGCGCAAGCAAGGGCGATTCGAGGGCGAGGGGGCATGCCCTATTTGATCGCAAACCGTGATCCACACGAATGTTGTTGGTCCATTCACTGGCGCCACAACCCGTTGGGGACCGCTAGCTCTAGCATGTAGCAGATTTGAAAGCCGCCTTTCAATTCTGTCAACCGAGGTGACTTCCAGTTCGGTGGCCGTATAAGGTGTTCCGCACGCCCATGAACGCCCTCTCATCCGCACTCCGTCAACTCCGCCGCGTGCCCGCCTACGCCGCCATTGTCATCGCCACGCTCGGCGTCGGTATCGGCGCCAGCACGGCACTCTTCACCGTGGTTGATGCGGTGCTCCTGCGGCCGATGCGCTTCCCGCAACCCGAGCGCCTGGTCATCGTGCGACCTTCGTCCGGCGCCCGCCTGTCCCACAGCTATCTGCACGAATGGCGGACCGCGTCGCGGTCGCTGAGTGACATGGCCGGGTGGCGCGATGTACGGGCGAACCTGACGGAACGTGAAGCGCCGGTGGAAGTGATGGTCGACGAAGTCACCTCGAACTACTTCGAGTTGCTCGGCGTTGGCGCGGCGCGCGGCCGCACGTTTGCGTTCGATGGCGACATCGCCCGGGCCGACCCCGAAGTGGTGCTGAGTCATGGCTTCTGGCAGCGCGCCTTCGGTGCTTCGGAGCAGGTGATTGGCCAGATCCTGGTGCTCGACGGCCGTCCACGCACGATCGTCGGCGTCATGCCGGAGGGACTGGCGATTCGCACCAACGAACGGGCCTCGTCTCGCGCCGAGGCGTGGGTGCCCTTCAGCCTCGTGGCCGGCGAGCCGATTGGGATGGGTGGCGACCTGAACGTCGTGGCTCGCGTGCGCCCCGGCGCGACCATCGCAGAGGCGCAATCGGAGTTGCAGCTGATCGCGGGCCGGCTGGAACAGGCGCATCCTTCTTACAGCCGCGACTGGCGCGTCGAGGTCGCGCCCATTCTCGAAGCCACCGTGCGGGATGTGCGCCCCACGCTGCTGGTCCTGTTCGGTGCCGTCGGCCTGCTCCTGATGATGGCCTGCGCGAATGTGGCGACGCTCAGCCTGAGCCGCGCCACGTCGCGACACGCGGAGTTCGCTGTTCGACGAGCCATGGGCGCGACGGTGGCCGCATTGACCCGGCAGGTGCTGACCGAAACATTCGTGCTCGCCCTCGGCGGTGCGATCGTCGGCGTGGTCCTGGCGGTGTGGAGCGTACGTCTGCTCACCGCCGCCATCCCTGAAGGCATGGAATTGCCTCGCAGCGGCGAAATTGCGGTGGACCTTCGCGTCCTGGCGTTTGGCATTCTGATCACGCTCGGCAGCACCCTTGCGTGCGGGCTGGCGCCGGCTGTTGCCGCGGCACGAGCATCGTCCACAGGCGTGCTCACCGGCGTTACACGCGGCCAGTCGCGTGCGCGATCCCGCACCCGCATGGCCAGCGCGCTGGTCGTCTGCGAAGTCGCCATTGCCATCGTCCTGCTCGCCGGCGCGGGGCTGCTGATCCGCAGCTTTGCCGAGCTCCTGCGCGTCGCCCCGGGATTCCAGGCCAGCCAGGTGCTGACCATGCGGATGACACTGCCGGAGCTGCGGTATGACTCCGACGAGCGAGTGCGGACGTTCGGAACGCAGTTGCTCCAACGTCTCGGAGGCATTCCCGGAGTGCAGGGGGTTGGCTTCGCCAATTACCTGCCGATGAGCCGGACAGGCGCTGGCGGCATGTTCGACATCGACGGGCGTCCGCCGTCCACACCGAACGAACGGCGCAGCTCGTGGGTGAGCGTCGTCGGCGGCCACTACTTCGAAGCAATGGGCATCCCGCTCGTGAGGGGACGGCTGCCCAACGATCGAGATACGTCGGCGTCAGTACCGGTGGTCGTCGTGGATGAAGAACTCGCGCGCAAGTACTGGCCGGAAGGCGATCCGATCGGCGCACGACTGACGTGGCAACGTGGCGATCAGCCGTACACGGCTGAGGTGATTGGGGTGGTGGGTCCCGTGCGGTGGAGCGGCGTGGCCACGCCTCCCCAAGCGACCACCTACTTCTGGTGGCCGCAGGATCCGGGGCGGAACCTGTCCGTAGTAGTGCGAACAGCGGGGGAGCCCACGGCCGTGGCCGCCCAGGTCTCTGCCGCGGTGCGAGACATCGATCCCGCACAACCCGTCGCCGACGTTCGCCCGATGACGGCACTTGCGGATGCCGACCGTGCGCGGCCGCGATTCACGATGTGGCTGCTCGCCGGCTTTGCGGCGGCAGCGCTGTTGATGTCCGCGCTCGGACTGCACGGCGTCGTGGCGAACACCGTGGCGGACCGCACGCGCGAGATCGGCGTGCGCATGGCCGTCGGCGCGCAGCGGCGGGACGTGCTGCAACTCGTGCTGCGGCGCGGCGCCGCGCTCGTCGGTCTGGGGCTGGCCGGTGGCATCTTCCTGGCGATGGCACTCGCGCAGTCGGTCGCAAGTCTGGTCCACGGCATCACGGCCCGCGACCCGCTCACATTCGCGGCGGCGGCCGTCGTGGTCGTTCTCGTGGCCTGGGCGGCGACCTGGCGTCCTGCTCGCCGGGCCACCCGGATCGATCCGGTGGTGGCCCTGCGCGCCGAGTGAGCAAACAGCCTCAGGCGCCGGTGATGGAGGAGACCGTGATGGTGCTGGTGGCGGCGTCGAGCGTGCCGGTGACCTTCACCTTCTTGCCTGCGAACTTCCGGGGAGCGACTTGATCGCTCAAGCGATAGACGTGCTCGCCGTTGACGAGCACGTACGTCGCACCGTGCTCCTCGATACAAGCATCGGTGCACTCGCCGTCGGTCGGTCCCATCTTCATGGCCTCGTGACTCGTCGCGCACATGCTGTCGGAAATCGCGCCGGCGAAGGTGTCCTCGGAGCGGGCAGCGCCGATGGTGGTGAGCGCCAGCACACCGGCGATCATCGTCACGGGAATGAGGCGCATCACGGCGGGCAGCATAGCACGACGATTCCAGGTGTGGCGCTCAGCCGATGAAGGCGCGCAGGGCCTCGCTGGTGCTGAGGAACGCCAGATCGTCCCACGGAATCGCGGACGGCGCGAACCACCGCGCCTCGATGCCCTCTTCATCCACCGCCAGTTCTCCGCCGAGCACGGTGGCGGCATAGACGATGATGATGGGCGTCCGGCCGGCGTACGAGTAGATGCCGATCAGCCGATCGATTCGGATGTCGAGGCCGGCTTCTTCCTTCGCTTCGCGGACGGCCGCCATCGTCACTTCCTCGCCGCGGTCCACGTAGCCACCCGGGAACACCCACTTGCCGTACCCGGGCTCGATGGCCCGCTTGACCAGGACGATGCGTCCGTCGGCCCGCGTGATGACCGTGCCCACCGCCACCTTCGGGTCGAGATAGAAGATGAAGCCGCATGCGCCGCTCGTGCACACCAGTCGCGTAGGCTCGCCGACGCGAAGCGTGCGTGGCTCGAGGGGCGACCCGCACACCGGGCAGAAGCGGAAGGTGTCACCCATCGGCGTCAGTATAAGATTCTTGGGATATGTCGATTCTGAAAGTGGCCCGGATGGGGCATCCCGTCCTTCGTCAGCGCACCAGGCTCATCGACAAGCACGAGATCCGGACGCCGGACTTCCAGAAGCTCATCGACGACATGATGGAGACCATGGACGAATACGCCGGCATCGGACTGGCCGCGCCGCAGGTGCACCAGAGCGTGCGGATGTTCGTGGCCATTCTCGACGGCGAAGGGCAGGGCGACGGCGAGCCGATTGCGCTGATCAACCCTGAGATCACCGTCCTCTCGACGGATCTGGTGGAGGGCTGGGAAGGCTGCCTCAGCATCCCCGACATTCGCGGCCGGGTGCCGCGCTCGCCTCACGTTCGCGTCAGCGCGCTGAACCGGGACGGCAAGCGCGTGGATATCGAAGCCCGGAATTTTCCGGCGCGGGTGGTCCAGCACGAGACCGATCACCTCGACGGCGTCCTCTTCTTCGATCGGATGCGCAGTTTCGAATCGCTGTCGTTCCTGGACGAGTATTCGCGCTACCAGGTGAAGCGAGAAGACGACGACGAAGACGAGGAATAGGTGCCGGTTGGCGAGCGGGGATTACCCGGCGTCGAGAATGTCCCGGATCTTCCGGCAGAGGCCGGCCGGTGAATACGGCTTCTGAATGAACTGCTCGGCCGGGATCGCCATCCCCTTCCGGCTGACCGCTTCCGGCGTGTAGCCGGACGTGAACAGCACGCGCGCCCGCGGGTGCAGCTGCAGGAACTGCTCGGCGAGCGCGTGGCCGCCGAGAATCGGCATCACCACATCCGACATCAACAAGTGAATGGGTTGTGCGGTGGAGCGTGCCATGGATAACGCCTCGATGCCGTTCGATGCGGACACCACGTCGTATCCTGCGGCCTTCAGCACCGCCTCTGTGAAGAATCGCACAGCGTTGTCGTCCTCGACGACCAGAACAGTTTCCGTTCCCGGTGGGGCGTCGTGGGTGGCACGGAGCGCGCCGGGAGTGGCCGACACGGGCAGCGCCACCATCGGCAGGTAGATGCGGAACGTCGTGCCCTGGCCTGGCTCGCTGTAGACCCCGACGTAGCCGCCACTCTGCAGCACGAAGCTTTGCAGCATTGCGAGGCCCAGGCCGGTGCCGCGCCCGCTGCCCTTGGTGGTGAAAAACGGCTCGAATACGCGGCGCCTGGTTTCGTCATCCATGCCGACGCCCGTGTCGGATACCGAGAGCACCACGTACGTTCCTGCGGGCACGTCGGCCGGCATGACGCCGTGGGCCGTGGTGAAGTCGACGTTCGCCGTCTCGATGGTGATGTGGCCGCCGTTCGGCATGGCGTCGCGGGCGTTGATCACGAGGTTCACCAGCATCTGGTCGAATTGCGCCCGATCCGCCATCACGTGCTTGAGATCGGTGGCGAGGCGCGTTTCGATCGTGACGTCCGCTCCAATCACGCGGTTCAGCATGTCCACGTTGGACAGCACCACCTCGCTCAGGTCGAGCACGCGCGGCTCGACCATCGACTTGCGGCTGAACACCATCAACTGCCGGGTCAGCTCGGCGGCGCGTTCGCCGGCGTTGTGAATCTCTTCCACGAGGCTGCGCACGGGGCTGTCGGCGGGAAGTTTCATCAACACCAGCTCGCTGTAGCCGTCGATGACCGTGAGCATGTTGTTGAAGTCGTGCGCGAGCCCTCCGGCCAGCCGGCCGACGGCTTCCATCTTGGCGGACTGCCGCAGGCTCGATTCCAGCCTCCGGGTTTCGGTGATGTCGTGGGCGATGCCGGCGACAGCCACGATCTCTCCGTGACGATCGCGGATGGGCGACATGCTCAGCGAGATGGTGACCGGCGAGCCGTCCTTGCGGCGGTGAACGGCGTCGAAGGCCGGGATGCGTTCGCCGGCACGGACGCGGTCCAGCAGATAGTGCCGGTCGCGGGTCCGCTCCGCGGGCACCAGGACCGACACGTCTTTGCCGACGATCTCGTGCGCGGGATAGCCGTAGAGACGCTCCGCGCCAGGGTTCCACGAGATGATCGTTCCCTCCAGCGTCGCGCTGACGATCGCATCGTCGCTCCCCTCCACCAGGGACACGAGGCGAAAGCGCTCGTCGCGCTCGCGGTCGAGGTCCGCGGCCTGGTGCGCGTCGCGCACGGCAAGGCCGAGCACCACACCGAGCGTGGATAGCACCGGCAGCACGTCTGCGCCGAACGCGCCAGGGCGACGGGCGTAGACGGCCAGGACGCCGTAGGGCCGCGCCAGATTGCCGACGACCACGGCGGCGACCGACCGGTATCCGCTGGCCGCAAACGTCGGCGGTTCACTACGACGCTCTCGAAGGTCGGAGATGAGGACGGCGCCCTGAGGCGACTCGAGAACCTCCGAGGCGTGCCACTGTACTGCGGTGGCGAGATCGCGCGCGCTCGGCGCCGGCTGCCAGCCGAACGAGCCGCTGACGGTGTTCAGGCGATTGCCCAAAGTGCGTTCGATGACGAGCGCGGAGTCGGCGCCGGTCGCGTCGGCTGCGTGCCGGGCGGCGCCGGCCAGTATTTGGTCGAGCTGGTCGCCTTTGGAGACGTCGCGTCCCAGTCGGGACACGGCCTCGAGGGACGGATTCGAGGGTGGCGGCCGCATCCTGTCTCTTCTTTGTCGTGTGGCGCTTCGTGAAACTTTATACTTTCACACGAATGCCCGCCCTCGCGCTTTCCACGGCACCTCCCCGGGTCACCCTGCTCAGCGCGCCGCAGGCTCCGTATGACGGGGCCATCGCCGCCGCGCGTACCTGCTATTCACCGCGGGTCATCACCAGGGACGAGGTGACCGAGAAGCATCGCGACTCGATCGGGCCCCTCACCTTCGACGGCGGTCACCACACGGTGTTTCAGCACGCCCACTTCGAGTTCGGGCTCGAGAACGTCTCCCGTCAGTTCGTGTGGAGCATCCTTCACGCCTATCCGTTCTACAACTCGGAGCAGTCCAGCCAGCGATACGTGAAGCTGAACGAGCCGCGCGCGTTCATGCCGCCGCTGCAGGGCGAGGCCCGCGACGTCTACGAACAGGCCGTGCTCCGCGCCTGGGACGCCTACAGCGAACTCTCGGCGCTGCTCAAAGACGACGCGTGGGCGATCTTGAAGGAGCTGCGCTACGTGCGCCCGACGAATACGCCAGCGCGGCTGAAGGCGGTGGAGCGCGAAGCGGAGAAAAAGGCGATCGAAACCGCGCGATACGTGATTCCGATCGGCGCGTTCACGTCGATGGTGCACACCGTGTCCGGCTTGGTGCTGCACCGCCTGCACCGGATGATGAACGCCGGCGACACGCCGTACGAAGCGCAGATGGTGATCGGGGCGATGGTCGACCTCGTCAACGAAATGGATCCGCTGTTCTTCGACAAGGTGGGCCTGGACACGCTCGGTTTCGAGGCGTTGCCGGAGGCCGCGGTGCCGCGGCCGATGGCGTCTGGTGACGCGTTCGCGCGGGAGTTCGACGCGCGGCTCGGTGGCCGTGTCTCGCGCCTGCGCGATTACCCGGTCGGCGCCGAGGGCGTGGTGGCCGACTCCGTGCGCGCCACCTTCGGCCTCACCGCCGCCGACATGGACGATGCGGAGGCGATCGATCGGGTGATGAACCCGGCGCGGAACCCGTATCGCGTGGACATGTTGAACGTGTCGTATCACTCGCCGTTGATGCGCGCGCTCAATCATCCGAGCTATGTGTTCGAGAAACGCCTGAGCCACACCGCCGATTCGCAGGATCAGCGCCACCGCATGGTCCCGGCGTCGCGGCCGATGATGACCTTCGCCGACACGATGGAGCCGGACGTCATCACGCCGCGCTTGATCCGGCAGAACGCCGCGGCGCAAGCCGTGTACGACCGCGCCGTCAAGGACGCGTGGGCCGCCAAGAACCGGCTGCTGGCGCTCGGCGTGCCGCTGGAGTTCGCGCTGTACCTGTTGCCGAATGCCAAGGCCCTGCGCATGGTGGAGTCGGGCCCCTTCATCGCGCTGCAGCACAAGTGGACCCTGCGCACGTGCTTCAACGCGCAGGAGGAAATCTATCTCGCATCGATGGACGAAGTGGAACAGGTCCGGGCCGTGCACCCGCAGCTGGGCAAGTTTCTCGGCCCCCCCTGCGTGCTGCGGAACCGTGTGGTCTCGCCGCGCTGCACCGAGGGAACGCATTTCTGCGGCGTCCCGGTATGGCAGTCATTCCCGAACGCGGAGCGGCGGCTGTAGATAGATCACCAGCTCATGACATAGATCCCCAGATCGCGAGATCTCGAGTTCCATCGCCCACTCACCAGATCACCACCTCGCCAGTTTCGTTTCACCCGTACCTATCCATTTCCATGTCCCCCGCCTGGCTCGCCCATCTCTACACCGCCACCGGGGTGCTGCTCGCGTTCTACGCCACCCGCATGGCATTCCT
>Ga0190275_10002709_pt1 | contig 12645 bp, 10 predicted proteins | sample Popmic550T_FD_133745 | JGI IMG/M metagenome (GOLD analysis project Ga0190275, IMG submission 133745) | Populus adjacent soil microbial communities from riparian zone of Yellowstone River, Montana, USA - 550 T | ecosystem: Environmental > Terrestrial > Soil > Riparian zone > Trees stand | place... | reverse complement strand
CTGAGGGGGAAACGGGCCGTCCAGAGCCGGGCGGCCTATTGGGCCGGGAGACCTAATGCTCCACGTTCCGACGCTTGTGGTAATCGCGGTTTTAGTGACCGCGATCCTCGGCGTTCTGCTGATGCTCGCCTGGCGGCGCGAACAGGATTCCCGTGCTCTGTTGTTGTGGGGCTTTGGCTATCTGCTCGGTGCGCTGTCGCTTGCTTTGGTCGCCTCGCGGGGCACGATTCCCGATGTCCTTTCAGTCGAAGTGGGAATTGGAGCGGTCCTGCTCTGCTACGGATTCCTGCTTGCCGGCACGCGGGCGTTCAACGGCCGGGAAACACCGCCCACCGCATTCCTGATTGCGCCCTTGATCTGGCTCATCGCCATGCAGATACCGGCGGTGCAAGCCGACCTCAATCTGCGCATCGTCATCGTCACGCTTTGTCAGTGCGCCATGACGGCCTGCGTCATCTACGAATTCTGGCGCGAACGCACTGAGCCATTGCTGTCTCGTTGGCCGACGATCATCGTGCTGCTCACGCATATGGGCGTGTTGGGATTGCGCCTGCCGGCCGCGCTACTCACGCCGATGACCACGAGCGCAGATTTCTTCCGCAGCTCCACGTTCGCCGTGATGGCGTTTGCGTCGGTGCTCTATACGATCACCTTCGCGTTTCTGCTCCTGTCGATGGTCAAGGAGCGCGGGGAGTTGCGCCACAAGACAGCCGCTCTGATCGATCCCCTGACCGGACTTGCGAACCGGCGTGCCTTTCTCAGTGATGCCGAGCATTTCATGGCGCGCGAGTCGAAGCATGACGAGAGCCTGACGGTGATGCTCGCCGATCTCGACCGGTTCAAGGCCGTCAACGATCAGTTCGGTCATGCGATCGGGGACCGCGTGCTGCAGATTTTCGCCGACACGATCACCCGCACGCTCCGCCCGATGGACATGAGCGGGCGCCTTGGGGGCGAGGAGTTTGCATTTCTGATGCCGGGAGCGAACGCAACCGACGCAGAACGGATTGCCGAGCGCCTCCGCATCCAGTTCGCCGAGGGAGCGCGCAAGGTCGGGGGGCTTGCGGTCAACGCCACCGTCAGCGTGGGTGTCGCCACTGCAATCGCGCCCGCGCAACTGGCCGATCTCATCGGTGTCGCGGACGGCGCGCTGTACCGTGCGAAAGCCGAGGGACGCAATCGCGTGTCGGTGGTCGATTTCGGCGCGGCGCCGATGGGCACGATCGAACCGAAGGGGACGGTCGTGGTGCCGATCCGCGGCCGCCACGCGGCCTGAGCGGCGTCAGAATTTGTTAACACTGTGGGCGCGGCCCGGGCTGCCTGACCATGGAAACCGGGTATTTACCCCAGCACTGCTATGTTTTGCTCATGCCGCAGCCGCGCGCCATCGCCGAGCTCGAAGCCGACATTGTCGCGTTGCGTGCTGCCGCAGAACGCGCGGGGACGGCGCTCGCGTGTCTGTTCTCATCCTCGGATGAATTCGAGGCGGCGGTGGTGAAGGTGCGGCGTGAGCAGGGGGCCTACGGTCCGCAGCGGCGCTCGCGCAGCCTGCTCATCGCGGGATTGTTCACAGCAATGCTCGCGTTCGCCTTTTTGATTATCTGAAGACGCGCCACTTTCAGTCAAAACCTTTTGACAGTCTCCGGACCCCATGTCACGCTTTGACACATTGGGGCCTTGATGAGTGTGCCGCCCCCCGCGCGACAAGCGGAATAAGAAGCACACCTCAGACCTCACAATCGATGCCGTCGCGATTCGGCGTTTTCAGAGGGCGCCGGACCGCAATCCGTGCGGTCATCTTGTCCGCCCGGAGACGGTCAACCCCGGGAGGAGTTCTACATGTCGATCCGCTTTGTGCGGCTCGCGATAGCGGGCCTGACTGCTTTCGCCTTGACGCCTTTCTTCACGGAAGCCAACGCGCAGGACCGCGTGCGGTGGAAGATGCAGAGCGCATTCCCCAGCGGGCTTCCGCATCTCGGCGCCTCCGGGGTTCGCTTCTCAAAGGATATCGAGCGCCTGTCGGGGGGCCGGTTCGACGTGAAGTTCTTCGAGCCCGGCGCGCTCATTCCGCCGCTCGAGTGTTTCGACGCCGTCTCCAAGGGTTCGATCGAAGCCTGCTGGACGACACCCGGCTATCACACCGGCAAGTATCCGGCGCTTGCCTTCTTCACCACCGTGCCGTTCGGCCCCGGCTTCGGCGAAATGCTCGCCTGGAAATGGTTCGGCGGCGGCAACAAGCTGCGTGACGAGATTTATGCCAAGCACGGCCTCGTCGCCTTCGACTGTTTCTGCCACGGACCGGAGACCTCCGGCTGGTTCCGCCAGGAGGTCAAGTCGCTCGACGAGTTGAAGGGTATGAAAATGCGCTTCTTCGGCCTCGGCGCGCAGGTGATGCAGAAGCTTGGCGTCTCGACGCAGCTTCTCGCGGCGGCGGACATCTATCCGGCGCTGGAACGCGGCGTCATCGACGCCACCGAGTTCTCGATGCCCAAGATGGACATGAACCTCGGTTTCCACCAGATCGCCAAGTTCAATTACTTCCCGGGTTGGCATCAGCAGGTCTCATGCAGCGAGCTGCTGATGAACAAGGCGGCGTACGATGCACTGCCGGCGAACTACAAGGCAATGCTCGAGGTCGCCACGCAGGCGCAGGTCGCTGTCACTTTTGCGGAGAGCGAGGCGCAGCAGTTCGACGTCATGGCCGAAATGCGTGACAAGCACAAAGTGCAGGTCAAGCGCTGGGACGACAAGACGCTAGCGGCCTTCGAGAGGGCCTGGCTCGAGGTGCTCGCCGAGGAGTCCGCCAAGGACCCCTTGTTCAAGAAGGTTGCCGACCACTACCTCGAATTCCGCAAGAAGTACGCCATCTGGGGCGACTCTCAGGCGCTGAGAGGAACGTATCAGGGCAACTGAGTTGACTGGCTGGCGCAGCCGCAGGCTGCGCCGGCTTCCCCCAAAGCGCGACGCTCTCCACTCCGGAACGTAAGCGATCAGGGTCGACGCTCGCCGCAGCGCGCGGCGGGCGAGACGCCCCATATCGCGATTTGCTGACCGGATGACATCACGAGTCGGGAAGCGCGGCCGGTAGCGGGACTTGGGAAGGTACATGCCATGGACGCCTTGTTGACGCTTTCGGAGCGCCTCCGGCGCATGCTCGAAAGGATCGCTCTCACATCGGGATGGCTGCTGATTGTCATGGCGTGCGTGACGACGTTCGATGTCGTCGCGCGAAAATTCGGCCTGCGGCTGCCATACACGAAGCTGCAGGAACTCGAGTGGCACTTCCACGCGGCGATCTTTTCGCTATGGATGGGGTATTGCTACACAATCAATGCGCATCCGCGCGTCGATTCCTTCACCGAGCATTTGAATTACCGCACCCGCGCGTGGATGGAGCTTGCGGGTTGCCTCATTCTGGCGCTCCCGTATGTGGCGCTCGTTGCCTATTACAGCCTCGACTTCGTCGCGCGTTCCTACCTGCTCGGCGAGCAGTCCGACTCCACCGTCGGTCTGACCCATCGCTGGATCATCAAAGGCATCTATGCGGCCGGGCTCTGGCTCGTCGTGTTCGGCATCCTCAGCGTGCTGCTCCGCGTGATCGTCTTCCTGTTCGGTAACAAGCCGGCCGAGGAAGTCGATCTGCGCATCGGCCACGTCGTGACCGACGTCTAGTCGCGTAGGGGGGACCGATGCTGCTCGACTGGCTCACCGACTACCTCGCCCTGATCATGTTCGGGTCGATGTTCATCTTCATATTCATCGGCTACCCGGTGTCCTTCATTATGGGTGGCCTCGCGCTGATCTTCGCGCTCCTGGGCACGTGGCTTGGCATATTCCGCATGGTCGGCTTGTCCGACGTGGTGTTGCGCATGTGGGCCGGCGTTGCCGCCGATCCGGTGCTCGCATCGATCCCGATGTTCATTTTCATGGGCGCGATCCTCGAGCGGTCGGGGTCCGCCAAAGACATGCTGAGCGCGACCGAGGTGCTGTTGAAGCGATGTCCTGGCGCGCTCGCGGTTGCCGTGATGGTGATGGGCACGATCCTTGCGGCGCCGATCGGCGTGGTCGGTGCGGCGGTCATCACGCTTTCGGTGATCGCGCTGCCGCAGATGCTCGCGGCGGGCTATGACAAGCGACTCGCCATCGGCACCATCGCCTCGGCCGGCACGCTTGGCATTCTCATTCCGCCGGCGATCATGCTGGTCGTCATGGCCGAGATGCTGCAGACGTCCGCCGGCAACCTGTTCCTCAGCACCATCATGCCCGGGTTCCTGCTGTCCGGGCTGTATCTGACCTACATCGTCACCGTCGCGATCCTGAAGCCCGGGGCAGCGCCGAAGCTGCCGCCCGAGTACGGGCCGCAGACCCGCAAGGAGTTCTGGCTGGCGCTCTGGCGCGGCCTGTTCCCGATGACCGCGTTGCTCGTCGTGGTGCTCGGATCGATCTTTGCCGGCTGGGCGACCCCGACGGAGAGCGGCGCGGTCGGCGTCATCGGCTCGATGTTCATCGCGGCGCTGAACAGGCGCCTGACCGTCAAGATGTTGAACGAGGCGATCTTCGACTCCTGCCGCGCCAATGGCCTCGTGTTCATGATCTTCCTCGGCGCGACCGGATTCTCTTATGTGTTCCGGGTGCTTGGCGGCGACGAGCTGATGATCTCGACGCTGGCCTTTTTCGGCGTCGACACCAAGTGGGAGATGCTCACCTTCATCATGATTCTGATCTTCCTGCTCGGCTTCCCGTTCGAGTGGATCGAGATCTGCCTCATCGTGCTGCCGGTATTCGGCCCGATTCTCGTGAAGTACGACTTCTCCGATCACATCGGCAACAACGGCGCGTTGTTGACCTGGTTCGGCACGCTGGTCGCGGTCAATTTGCAGACCGCGTTCATGACCCCGCCGTTCGGAGCGACGCTGTTCTACATGAAAGGCACTGCGCCGCCGGGTGTCATGATGAGCGACGTGTTCAAGGCGATGTACCCGTTTGTCGCCCTGCAGGTGCTGGGCCTGTTGCTCGTCATCTACTTCCCGAGCATCAGCCTGTGGCTGCCGAGGTTGGCTGGATTCGTCGAATAGGCCCGGGACAAACAAAGGGGCGCCTCGCGGCGCCCCTGATCATTTCCAGATTATGAGCGGCAACTCACTTGAGATTGGTCATCGCCGTCAGGTCGAACGAGAACTTCGCGACGACAGTCGCGTCGCACCACTTCGACTGGCCGCTCGCAAGCCCGCTCACATCGCCTGTGAGCAGGAAGCACTGCTGCCGCGACAGGTCGGTGTCGTAGTAGCGGACATCGAAGGTGAAGATCTTGTAGGTGACCGCAAGGCCCACGTTCCACTGCGTATAGTCGGGCAGATCGAACGGCACGCCGAAAGCAGAGAAGTTGCTCAGCCAGTAGTGCGATGCCTCACCCGAGAGGTACATGCCCCAGTCGGTCGGGAACCAGGCGGACGGCGCCGTGAACTTCACGTTGCCACCGGCGTAAGTGCCGTCCGCGCCACTGCCCAGCCAATTCGGCGTGTAGTAGACGAAGCCGCCGATCGCGAGCCAGTCCGTCGCGGTCCATGTGGTCTTCCCGTAGACCTCCCACATGTCGGTGTCTTTCACCGTGAACTGGCCGAAACCGAAGTTCGATGGGCTGACCGTGAGGAGCAGCGGGTCGGCGAAGAACAGCTGGGTCTCGTTCGGGTAGTAGTAGTACATGCCGCCAAAGTCGAACGCGATCTGGCCGAAGGTCAGCCGAATGCCGCCGTAGATATCGAATTCGCCGGTCGGTGCGGTCGGCAACTTGGTGCTCCAGCCCCACAGGCCGGCATAGAGCTGGATGTCCTTGGTGATGTTGCAGCGCGGCTCGACGTAAGCGTAGACACCCGGGCCCTTGTCGGTCTGCGAGATGCCGCGGAAGTTGTAGTCGCTCTGGATGCCGCCGCCGAACGCCACGTCGAAGCACGACGCGGGCGCGGCCTCGACGACTTTCCTCGGCGCTTTGGTGACGATGTCGGCCGCAAACGCTGAGGTTCCGATGAGCGTGAGTGCGGTGACCGATGCTGCGATTGTCGCTTTGATTTTGGTTGTCATGACTTCCCCCGCCCAAGCGGTTGTTGGCCCCAAGAGTGGCGTCAAGACGCGACGCCGAATAACTAGGAGATAGTGTGCGCAGGCCCGGAAAGTGCTGAGCACAAAGAATTCGCAACTGCTGCCTACTTGAGCGAATCCAGTGTTTGTTCAAAACAATGCAAGATCGTGTTGCGTCACAGTCACAGTCGGCGATACCCGCTGACGTTGCGTCGTCAGGTCAAAGAGAAACGGGTTCGGAAAGCGCCCGTTTGACGCTGCGGCGAAAGCACGCTCGGGGGCGGAGCGTCCTTCGCGGCGTGCTTCACTCCAAGTGCAGAGGAGATTCATCCCGCGAGGTATGCGTTGTGCCACCCGCATTTTGGCCCTAGCGTAAGGGAATGGGAGAGCCGCGGGGGCGGCCACCCACAATAAAAAAAAGCCATCTGAGGGAGGACTAGATGCACCTTGCACGGGCCATCGCGGCCTTCGTTGCCGCGCTTATCGTTGCTTTCTCGACAATCGCCGCCGACGCGCAGGAGAAGCGCGTCCGCATGAACATGGGCGCGGCGTTTCCGGGCGCGATGGCGATTCTCGGACCAGGACAGATCGCTTTCGCCGAGCGCGTCAAGAAGATGTCGAGCGGCTCGGTCGACATGCGCTTCTTCGAGCCCGGCGCACTCGTGCCGGCGAGCCAGTACTTCGACGCGGTGTCGTCCGGCTCGCTCGACTCGGCCTGGACCAGCCTTGGATTCTTCACCGGAAAGGACATCGCGTTTGCGATGTTCTCGTCCGTGCCGTTCGGGCCTGAGCTCGGCGAATACCTGGGCTGGATGAAGCACGGCGGCGGCGAGAAGCTGATGCAGGAGCTTGCCGCCAAATACAATATGGAGGTCATGCTGTGCGGCTCGATCGCGCCGGAAGCCTCCGGCTGGTTCCGCCGCGAGATCAAAAGCGTCGACGATCTCAAGGGTTTGAAGATGCGCTTCTTCGGGCTCGGTGCGATCGTGATGCAGAAGCTCGGCGTCGCGACGCAGATCCTGCAGGCTGGCGAAATCTTCCAGGCGCTGCAGCTCGGCACCATCGACGCGACCGAGTTCTCCATGCCGGCCATGGACCTTACGCTCGGCTTCCACCAGGTCGCCAAGCACTACTATTTCCCGGGCTGGCACCAGATGGCGACGTTCCTCCATCTGATCGTGTCGAAGCAGAAGTGGGCGGAGCTCTCCGACGCGCAGAAGGAAATCGTCAAGTCCGGCTGCGACTCGACGATGATGGCTAACTACGCGGACGGCGAAGCGTTGCAGGCCAAGGCGATCAAGGAAATCCAGAGCAAGGGCGTCACCATCCACTACTGGAAGCCCGAGATCCTCGACACGTTCCGCAAGACCTGGCTCGAGGTGGTCGAGGAACAGAAGGCGAAGAGCCCAGAATTCGCCAAGGCCTGGGCCTCGTATTCGGCCTATCGCGAGGAATACAAGATCTGGCGCGAGCACGGCTACCTGAAATAGCCACCGTCACGCGGGCGCTTCGCGCAAGAGCGAAGCGTCCGCATCGCGTTTGACGGGACAACCGGAAAGGCAGCGCCGGCGAATGGGCTTCCTGCTCGGCGTCAGCAACGGCATCAAGAAGCTTCTGGAAGCGGTCGCCTTCGGATCGGGGTGGCTGCTGATCGTCTTGATGTTCATCACGTGCACCGACGTGGTCGCGCGCAAGCTCGGGATTCCCATTCCGCTGACCAAGTTTCAGGAGCTGGAATGGTACATGCACACGGCGCTGTTCTCGATGTGGATGGGCTACAACTACACCATCAACGCTCACCCGCGCGTCGACTCCTATACCGAGACGCTGCCGTTTCGCACCAAGGCGTGGATCGAGTTTCTCGGCTGCACGCTGTTTGCGCTGCCGTACTGCTATCTGATGGTCTACCACGGCTGGGCATTCTTCTGGACCTCTTTCCTCCAGGATGAAGCCTCGGAAAACGCGGTCGGTCTCGCGCACCGCTGGATCATCAAGGGGGTCTTTTACATCGGTCTTTGGCTGCTGCTGATCGGCGTGATCAGCGTGATGCTGCGCCTGATCGTGTTCCTGTTTGGCGGGCGTACGCAGCAGGAGGTCGGACTCGATATCGGCCACGCCGAGCTCGAGGCCTGAGATGTGGGATTGGATTGCCGATCATCTCGCGCTCATGATGTTCATCACGATGTTCTTCGTCATCTTCTGCGGCTACCCGGTCGCATTCGTGATGGGGGGCTCGGCGCTGATGTTTGCCGGCATCGGCTGGTGGCTCGGGGTATTCCCGATCGCGAGCCTCTCGAACATTCTGCTGCGCATGTGGGGCGGCGTCGCGGTCGATCCGGTGCTCGTCTCGGTCCCGATGTTCATCTTCATGGGTTCGATCCTCGAGCGCTCGGGCTCCGCGAAGGACATGCTGCTTGCGACCGAGATCCTGCTCAAGCGCGTGCCCGGCGGCCTTGCGGTCGCCGTGATGGTGATGGGCACCATCCTCGCGGCGCCGATCGGCGTGGTCGGCGCCGCGGTCGTGCTGCTCTCGGTGATCGCGCTGCCGCAAATGCTGGAGTCGGGATACAACAAGCAGCTCGCGATCGGCACGATCGCGTCGGCCGGAACGCTCGGCATTCTCATCCCACCCGCCATCATGCTGGTGGTGATGGCCGAGATGCTCAATACCTCCGCAGGTGCGCTGTTTGCGGCTGCGGCCATGCCCGGCTTCCTGCTGTCGGGTCTCTATCTCGTCTACATCATCGTCATCGCGATCATCAAACCCGATTGGGCGCCGAAGCTGCCGGCCGACTACGGACCGCAGACACGCGGCGAGTTCTGGCACACGATGTGGAAGGGCCTGTTCCCCATGACCTTCCTGATGGTCGTGGTGCTCGGCTCGATCTTCGCCGGCTGGGCGACCGCGACCGAGAGCGCCGGCGTCGGCGTGCTCGGAGCCTTCATCATCGCGTGGCTCAACGGACGCCTGAAGCTCGTGATGGTCAACGACGCGATCCGCGCGGCCTGCCGCGCCAACGCGATGGTGTTTCTGATTTTCCTCGGCGCGACCGGCTTCTCCTACGTGTTCCGCACGCTCGGCGGGGACGACCTCATGGTATCCACGCTCGCGACGTTCGGTGTCGACACCAAGTGGGAGATGCTGGCGTTCGTGATGGTGCTGATCTTCCTGCTCGGCTTCCCGTTCGAGTGGATCGAGATCTGCCTGATTGTGATTCCGATCTTCGGCCCGATCCTCGCCAAGTACAATTTCGCCGATCACCTCGGGCAGCAGGGCGCCTTCATGGCCTGGTTCGCCACGCTGGTCGCGGTCAATCTCCAGACTTCGTTCATGTCGCCGCCGTTCGGCGCCACGCTGTTCTACATGAAGGGTACCGTGCCGCCCGGCGTCACCATGGGCGACGTCTATCGCGGCATGTATCCGTTCATCGCGATCCAGCTCCTCGGGCTGATGCTGTGCATCGCGTTCCCCAGCATCGTGCTGTGGCTGCCGAAGGTGACCGGGCTGCTCGACTGACCCCGCAACAAAACGGGGCGCCCTGTGGGGCGCCCCGTTCAGATGGTCGCGTCGCCGCGGAAACTTACGCCGAGTAGTACATCTCGTATTCGACCGGATGCGGGGTGTGCTCGAACCGGATCACCTCGGTCATCTTCAGCTCGATGTAGCTGTCGATGAAATCGTCATCGAACACGCCGCCGGCTTTGAGGAACTCGCGGTCCTTGTCGAGGTTGGCGAGCGCCTCGCGCAGCGAGCCGCACACGGTCGGGATCTTCTTCAGCTCCTTAGGCGGCAGATCGTAGAGGTCCTTGTCCATTGCCGGACCTGGATCGAGCTTGTTCTTCACGCCGTCGAGGCCGGCCATCAGCATCGCGGCGAAGCCGAGATACGGATTGGCCAGCGGGTCGGGGAAGCGGACTTCGACGCGCTTTGCCTTCGGATTGGTGGTGTAGGGGATGCGGCACGAGGCCGAACGGTTGCGCGCCGAATAGGCGAGCAGCACGGGAGCCTCGAAGCCGGGGACGAGACGCTTGTACGAGTTCGTCGTCGGGTTGGTGAAGGCGTTGATCGCCTTCGCGTGCTTGATGATGCCGGCGATGTAGGACAGGCAAGTCTCGGACAGGTCCGCATACTTGTTGCCTGCGAATACCGGCTTGCCGCCCTTCCAGATCGACTGGTGGCAGTGCATGCCCGAGCCGTTGTCGCCGTAGATCGGCTTCGGCATGAAGCAGGCGGTCTTGCCGTAGATCTGGGCGACCTGCTGGATGCAGTATTTGTAGACCTGCATCTGGTCCGCCATGAACGTCATCGGCGCGAACTTCATGCCGAGCTCATGCTGGGCGGACGCCACTTCGTGGTGATGCTTCTCGACCTTGACGCCCATCTTCGCCATGGCGGCGAGCATCTCAGAGCGCATGTCCTGCGCAGTATCCTGCGGGGGAACCGGGAAGTAACCCTTTTTGGTGCCGATGTGGTGACCGAGATTGCCGCCCTCGTAGGCGGTGTCGGAGTTGGTGGGGAATTCGATCGAGTCCAGCTTGAAGCCGGTCTTGTAGGGCTCGGCCGAATAGCGCACGTCGTCGAAGATGAAGAATTCGGCTTCCGGACCGAAGAACACCGTGTCGCCGACACCCATCGACTTCACCATCGCCTCGGCCTTCTTGGCGATGCCGCGCGGATCGCGGTTATAGGGCTCGCCCGTGGTCGGCTCGAGCACGTCGCAGACGATCGATAGTGTCGTCTCGGCGAAGAACGGATCGATCGTGGCAGTGGCAGGATCCGGCATCAGAGTCATGTCGGACTCGTGAATCGCCTTCCAGCCGGCGATCGAGGAGCCGTCGAACATCTGGCCTTCAGCGAACGTATCCTCTTCGATCATCGACTTGTCGAAGGTTACGTGCTGCCACTTGCCGCGCGGATCAGTGAAACGAAAATCGACGTATTTCACGTCGTTGTCCTTGATCATTTTCAGGACATCTTTAGCCGTCGTCATGGGTACCCTTTCTTGAGAGCAGTTCGGGGATTAGCGCGGGGCCCCGCGCGTCAGATCGCGTCCAGTCCGGACTCCCCCGTTCGGATCCGGATTGCTTCCTCGATATTGGAGACAAAGATCTTGCCGTCCCCGATCCGCCCGGTCTGCGCAGCCCGGCGGATTGCATCGACGGCTTTTTCGACCATGTCGTCGCCCAGCACCACTTCGATTTTCACTTTCGGAAGGAAATCCACGACGTATTCGGCGCCGCGGTAGAGCTCTGTGTGCCCCTTCTGGCGCCCGAACCCCTTGGCTTCCATCACCGTGATCCCTTGCAGCCCGACTTCCTGCAAAGCCTCTTTCACCTCGTCGAGTTTGAAAGGCTTGATGATCGCTTCGAGCTTTTTCATTTCGTCCGAATGCCTCCCACGCTCCAGGCGCACGCGAAGACCCGGAGCCGCCTCCGGTTAGCAGGGTCCATGCCAAGCCGCCTTCCAAGGCCAAACTGCTGATCGCAAAGGTGCTTTCTGTCGTTTCTCGCGCCTCGCCAGCTCTCGTGCCCGAGGGTTCGCCTAAAATCTAGGCAGTCTGATTATTTCTTAGTCGATGACCGAAGGCAGCCCCTTCGGCGTCTGTTTTCCCGCGACTTTTTCGGCCACCTTACGCCTGCGCGAGGCGGGACATGATCGAGCTGCTGACGCCTGACGAGATGGCCGAGTGCGACCGCCTGGCGATCGCCGCGGGAACCGCGGGCATCGCCCTGATGGAAAAGGCCGGCCGCGCCGTAGCCGATGCGGTGGCCCGTCACCCGCGCGGGACGCGGGTCGTCGTGGTCGCCGGTCCAGGAAACAATGGGGGTGATGGCTTCATCGCGGCGCGGGTTCTGGCTGAGCGCGGTTACCCGGTGAGTCTGCTGCTGCCTGGTGACGTGGCGGCGCTGCGCGGCGACGCTGCAGAAGCTGCGCGGCGTTGGGCGCGGCCGATCGAACGAGCGGCGCCGGACGCGATTGCGAGCTCGGGCATCGTTGTCGATGCGCTATTCGGAGCCGGCCTCAATCGTCCAGTGGAAGGCGAGGCGCGCGCCCTCATCGAGGCGATGAATGCGAGCGGTTCGCCCATCGTCGCCATCGACCTCCCGAGCGGCATCAACGGCGCGAGCGGCGCCATCATGGGCGCTGCGGTCAAGGCATCCGAGAGCATCACCTTCTTCCGCCGCAAGCCGGGGCATCTCTTGCTCCCGGGAAGGATGCACGCCGGAGCGGTGCGCATTGCCGATATCGGCATCCCCGACACTGTGCTGGAGCGCGTGCGGCCGCAGACATTCTCGAACAGTCCTGCGCTGTGGGGCGACGCCTTTCCAATCCCGCGCCCCGACAGCCACAAATACTCGCGCGGTCACGCGGTCGTGGTCTCGGGCGATCTGTCATTCACCGGCGCGGCGCGGCTTGCAGCGCGCGGCGCGCTGCGCGCAGGGGCGGGGCTGGTGACGCTTGCAAGCCCCCGCGCAGCGTTGGCGGTGAATGCGGCCGCAAGCCTTGCGGTCATGGTCCGCGCGGCCGATGGACCGGACGAGCTGCGCGCGCTGCTCGCCGACAAGCGT
>Ga0190275_10002708_pt1 | contig 12647 bp, 13 predicted proteins | sample Popmic550T_FD_133745 | JGI IMG/M metagenome (GOLD analysis project Ga0190275, IMG submission 133745) | Populus adjacent soil microbial communities from riparian zone of Yellowstone River, Montana, USA - 550 T | ecosystem: Environmental > Terrestrial > Soil > Riparian zone > Trees stand | place... | reverse complement strand
TGGGCTCGGGCCGTGCGAACGCGGCCACGCGACTCGTCTGGAGGCCGTAGTCGTGCAGGCCCTCGAGCGCCTTCACCGCCGCGACGACGCCGTCGATGGCCGGGACGCCCAGCGCCTCGGCGACCTGGCGGTCGAGCGGCCCCATCCCCGCGCAGCCGAGCAGGATCGCCTCCGCGCCCTCCTCCTCGACGGCGGCACGCGCCTGCTCCACGATGCGCCGCCCGGCGGCGTCCGGGTCGCGGTCGATGTCGAGCACCGCGAGGCCCGTGGCGCGCACCGACGTGCAGCGCGACTCCATGCCGTAGCGGCGCACGACGTCGTCGAGCAGCGGCTTCGTGCGGTCGAGCACGGTGACGATCGAGAACGAGTGCGCGACCGTGCATGCCATGAGCATCGACGCCTCGGCGATCCCCACCACAGGCACGGGGGAGACCTCGCGGCAGGCGTACAGGCCGGGGTCGCCGTAGCAGGCGATGACGACCCCGTCGTACTCGCCGGCGCGCTCGGCCACGAGCTGGAGCGTGGCCACCGCCGCGAGCTCCTCCTCGGCGTGGCCCTCGATCGACGCGGGGCCCCACGGCGGCGAGACCGCCTCGATCTCGGTGCCGTCGCGCGCGTAGCGGCGCGCCTGGCGGCCGATCTCGTCGGTCATCGCCTGGGTGGTGTTCGGGTTGACGACGAGGAGCCTCATGAGGCTGCCCCGTGCAGCGCCGGGATGACCTCGCGGCCGTAGGCCTCGAGCGTCGCCTCCTGCTCGTTCGTCATCAGGTAGGTGATCCACTGGTCCACGCCGATCCCCTCCAGCTCGCGCAGCTTCTCCACGACCTGCGCGGACGAGCCGATCACGCAGAAGCGGTCGCAGATCTCGTCAGACACGAAGGCCCCGTGTGCCGCCCCTACCCGCGAGTGCTCGGTGTAGTCGTAGGCGTCGCGCTCGCGGATGTAGTCGGTGAGCGCGTGCGGGACCTCGCCGCCCTCGCCGTAGTTGCGCACCAGGTCGGCGACGTGGTTGCCGACCATGGCCGGGAACCAGCGCACCTCGTCGCGGGCGCCGGCGAGGTCGCCGGTCACCTTGCTCGGGGCGCAGACGAGGCACTCCAGCGCGTCCGGATCGCGCCCGGCCTCGGCGGCCGCGGCGCGCGCCGTGTCCATGATCCAGCGGATGATCACCGGGTCGGCGAGCTGGATGATCACGCCGTCGGCCACGCGCCCGGCGACGCCGAGCGCCTTGGGCCCGTAGCCGGCGACGTAGAGCGGGATGTCCTCGCGGCCCCGCGCCCACTCGAGCTCGAGCTCGGTGCCCTCCCACTCGGCCTTGCGGCCGTTCATGAACTCCTTGATGAAGACGAGCTTGTCCTCGAACTCGCGCATCGGCGTCGGCTTCTGGCCCATCACCCGCACCGCCGAGTCGCCGCGGCCCATGCCCATCACCATCCGGCCGCCCGAGATGTCGTGCAGCGTCGCGTAGGCGGCCGCCGTCACGGCCGGGTGGCGCGTGGCCGGGTTCGTCACGCAGTGGCCGAGCTTCATCGTCTTCGTGTGCTCGGTGAGCAGCGTGAGGAACGCGTAGCCGTCCTGCCAGAGGATGGGGGAGTCGTACGTCCAGGCGGAGTCGAACCCGCAGCGCTCCGCGAGCCGCATGAGCTCGGCGAAGCGCGTGTACGGCGGGTCCGGCAGGAGCGTGACGCCGAAGCCGAGCATGTCAGGACGCGAGCCCGGCCTCGGCGACGTCCTCGTGGTCGACCCGGCCCTCGATGCGCTGCTCGGGCGGGACCATCTCGGTGACCGGCTTCATGAGCACGTAGTAGGCGGCGCCGCCCACCGCGAGCCCGATGAACCACGAGTAGTCGTTGAGGCCGTCGAGCGCGGGGACGACGTGCCCGATGAGCCCGACCACGAGCCCGACGGCGAGCGCCAGGAGCCCGCGGGCGTTCCAGCCGTTGCTGTACTGGAACGCGCCGTCGCGCGTGTAGAACGACGCGAGGTCGTACTGCTTGCGGCGCACGAGGAAGAAGTCCACGAGCATGATCCCCGCCACCGGCCCGAGCGCGCCGCCGATGACGTTGAGCACGTTGTACACCCGCTCGGCGTCGTCGAACCACAGCCACGGGACGAAGACGATGGCGAGCACGGTGGAGATCACGCCCGCCTTGACGAAGTTCAGCCGCCGCGGGAACAGGTTGACCAGGTCGTAGGCCGGCGAGACGACGTTGGCCGCGATGTTCACCGACAGCGTCGCGACGAGCAGCGCGAAGCCGCCGAAGATCAGCACCCACGGGTTGTCGAAGGCGATCAGCAGCTGCACCGGGTCGGCGATCGGCTTGCCGAAGGCCACGACGGTGCCCGAGGTGATGATGATCGACATCAGCGAGAACAGCACCGTCGTGACCGGCAGGCCGATGGTCTGGCCGATCACCTGGTCGCGCTGCGAGCGCGAGAAGCGCGTGAAGTCGGGGATGTTGAGCACGAGCGTGCTCCAGACGCCGATCAGGCCGGTCACCGACGTGCCGAACAGCGCCCAGAAGGCGGCGCCGTGGACCTTCGCGGGCTGCTCGAACAGCGGCCCCAGCCCGTTGGCCTTGGAGATCGCCCACGCGACGAGGACGAGGGCCATGACGATGACGAGCGGGCCGGCCCACAGCTCGAAGAACTTCACCCGGCTCATGCCGTGGTTGATGACGTACACGTGCAGGATCCAGAACAGCCCGAACGACAGCCAGTTGTTCAGGCCCATCCCAAGGAACTCGCTGTCGAGGCTCTTCCAGCCCGGGATGAGCTCGCCGAGGATGGCGTTGATCGCCACCGACCCGGCGTAGGTCTGGACCGCGAACCAGAACATGGCGACCGCGGCCCTCACGATCACCGGCACCTGCGCGCCCTTGGCGCCGAACGCGGCCCGGATGAGCACAGGGAACGGCAGCCCGTACTTCGCGCCGGCCACGGAGTTCGCGCACATGGCGAGGATGAGCACGACGTTGGCGGTGATGACGGTGAGGATCGCCTGCCCCGCGCTCATCCCCAGCGAGAGCAGGCTCGCGGCCGTGACGTAGGCGACGATGTTGTGCACCATCCCCATCCAGACCGTGGTGTAGTTGACCCAGGTCCAGTTGCGCTCCTCGGCCTCCACCGGCCTGAGGTCGTCGTTGTACAGCCCGGGATCGAATCCCTGGGATGCGTCGAGTCTCGCCGTCGATGCGCTCATTCCGCCTCCCTTTCCGGGTTCTGCACGCACGGACCCGACCCGCGGTCGGGAATGCGCGGCCCGCCCCTGTCCCGTCAGTAGGGGTGCCCGCAATCAGCGGGCGGTCAACCCCGCGCGAAAGGCGGCGAGCGACGCGCGCAGCGCATCCGGGTCCAGACCGCGGGCGATGACCACGAGCCGTGAGGTGCGCTCGCCGGGCCAGGCGTCGAGGTGCGCGGGCGGGTGCACGACGTGGCCGACCGCGTTGATCGAGACGGGCCCGGGGCCGCCCACGTCGAGCAGCCCCTTGACCCGCAGCACGCGTGCCCCGTGGGCGTGCAGGAGCATGCTCAGCCAGACGGAGAAGACCGCCCAGTCGACGGGTCCGTCGAGGCGCACGGACGTCGCCTCGGGCACGTCGCCGTGCGCGGCGGGCGCCGCGCCGGCGACGACGGCCGGCTCGCCCTCGCGCAGCAGCGCGTCCGCCGTGACGACCTCCGCCGCGGGGTTGCGGGCGGCGACCGCGGTGCGCAGGGGACCCGGGTCGGCGAGGTCGCCCTTCGTGACGAGCACGCGGTCGGCGGCGGCGAGCTGCCGCGCCGCGGCGGGCGCGGCGAGCGCCGCCCGGCCGGCCACGGCGTCGACCGCGCAGGCCACGCCCGCGAGGCGGAACTGGTGCACGAGCACCGGGTGGGTGGCGAGCGTGAAGAGGATCGGCCCCGGGTCGGCGACGCCGCTCGTCTCCACCACGACGCCGCGCAGGTCGCGCTCGCGCAGCAGGCCGAGCAGGGCCGCGACGAGGTCCTCGCGCCGCGCGCAGCACGCGCAGCCGCCGCCCACGGGCACCGTGACCTCGTCCGTGCGCTGCAGCAGCTCGTGGTCGAGCGCGACGTCGCCGAGCTCGTTGACGACGACCGCGAGTCCCGGCCCGGCGCCGGCGAGCGCGCGGGCGATGAGCGTGGTCTTGCCCGAGCCGAGCGCCCCCGTGACGACCCACAGGGGGAGGCGCCCGGCGCTCACGCGGCCGCGCGCGCCTCGAGCGCGAGGATCAGCGCCGGGTCGAGCGGGTCGAGCGGGCGCCCGAGCAGCCGCTCGGCGGCCGGCCACAGCTCGCCGAGGTCGCGCAGCACCTCCTGGCGCCCGCGCCGGTCGGCGAGCACGACGACCCGCGGCCCCCACGCGCGGGCGCTCAGCCCGGCGTGCGCGAGCACGGGCGCGAGCGCGCGCATCCGCGCGTCGAGTGCGCGCGTCGCGCCGCCCGCGGCGTGGGCGTCCGTCCAGTGCGGCGCGGTCAGCGCCTCGCCGCACAGGACGCACATCCCGCTAGCGCTCGCTCGGCCGCGGGACGCGGCGCGCGTAGTCGTCGGCGATCTCGTCGAAGGTGACGAAGCGGACGCCCTCGTGGCCCTTGATGTGCTCGATCAGCCGCTCGTGCATGAGCAGGACCTGCGGCCGGCCGCTCACGTCGGGGTGGATCGTCATCGTGAACACCGCGTAGTCCATCTCGCGGTAGACCCAGTCGAACTGGTCGCGCCAGAGCTCCTCGATGTGGCGCGGGCTGACGAACCCGAACGAGTTCGGCGCCTTCTTGATGAACATCATCGGCGGCAGGTCGTCGAGGTACCAGTTCGCCGGGATCTCGATCAGGTCGGTCTCCGAGCCGCGCTCGAGCGGCTTCATCCACTCCGCCGCCGATTTGGAGTAGTCGATCGGCGTCCACGAGTCGCCCACGCGCACGTAGTAGGGCTCGAAGTCGTTGTGCATCAGCGAGTGGTCGTACTTGACGCCGGCCTCGAGCAGGAGCTCGTTCGTGATGTGCGAGAACTCCCACCACGGCGCCACGTAGCCCGTCGGGCGCCGCCCGAGCGTGGATTCCATGAGCTCGAGGCAGCGCTCGAGGACATCGCGCTCTTGGCGCTCGGTCATCGCGATCGGGTTCTCGTGCGAGTAGCCGTGCAGCCCGATCTCGTGCCCGGCGTCCGCGACCGCCTTCATCTGCTCGGGGAACGTCTCGATCGAGTGCCCGGGCACGAACCACGTCGTCGTGATGTCCTCGCGCTCGAAGAGCCGCAGGAGGCGCGGCGAGCCGACCTCGCCCGAGAACAGCCCGCGCGAGATGTCGTCCGGCGAGTCCTCGCCGCCGTAGGACCCGAGCCAGCCCGCGACCGCGTCGACGTCGACCCCGTAGGCGACGAGGATCTCCTTGGCCATGGGCTAGACCCCCGCCGCGGCCGGCGCCGCCAGGCCGAGGAAGCGCCCGCAGTCGGTCAGCACGTCGCCGAGGCGCCCGACGATCTCGTCAAGGGCGGCGGCGTCGGCCACGAGCGGCGGCGCGATCTGCAGGACGGGCTCGCCGCGGTCGTCGGCGCGGGCGATCAGCCCCGCCTCGATCAGCCGCTGGGGCAGGAAGCCCTTCAGCAGCGCCTCGCGCTCGTCGGCGTCGAGCTTTCGCTCCGGGTCGCCCTTGACGAGCTCCATCGCCCAGAAGAACCCGGCGCCGCGGGTGTCGGCGACCACGGGGAGGTCGCGCAGCGTCGCGACCTGCGCCTCGAGGTGGCCCTCGAGCGCGCGCACGTTCGCGTTGACCTCCTCGCGCTCGAAGACCTCGACGCTCTTGAGGCCGAGCGCGCAGGCGAGCGGGTGCCCGCCGAACGTGATCCCGTGCAGGAACGTCGCCTTCGGCTCGTACAGCCCGGCGACCGCGGAGGAGCGGGCGATCACCGCGCCGGCCGGCGCGTAGCCGGAGGTGAGGCCCTTCGCGCAGGTGATGAGGTCCGGCACGACGCCGTAGCGCTCCGACGCGAACCACTCGCCGAGGCGCCCGAATCCGGAGATCACCTCGTCGGCGACGAGCAGGATCCCGTGGCGGTCGGCGATCTCGCGCAGTCCCGGCCAGTAGCCCTCCGGCGGCGTGAGGCAGCCGCCCGCGTTCTGGATCGGCTCGGCGATGATCATCGCGACGGTCTCGGGGCCCGCCCGCTCGATCGTCTCCTCCATCTCGGCGAGCAGCCGCGCGCACAGCGCGGCGTCGTCGTCGCCGTCCACCGCGCGGAAGCGGTTGGTCGTCGAGACGTGCTCGACCTCGATGGCCGGGCGCCCGAACGGCGTCTTGAAGCGCTCGACGCCCGTGAAGGAGAGCGCGCCGAGCGTCACCCCGTGGTAGGCGATGTCGCGGGCGATCGCCTTCGTGCGCTGCGGCTCGCCGTTGGCGAGGTGGTGGTGGCGCACGAGCTTCCAGGCCGCCTCGACGGACTCCGAGCCGCCCGACGTGAAGAGCACGTGGTCGAGGTCGCCGGGCGCGCGCTCGGCGACCGCCGCGGCGAGCGCGAGCGCGGGCGGGTGCCCGACCGCCCAGTTGGTCGCGAACGGCAGCGCGTTCACCTGCTCGGCCGCCGCCGCGGCGAACTCCGCCTTGTGCGCGTAGCCGAGCTGGGCGCAGAAGAGGCCCGAGAGCGCGTCGATGTGCCGGCGGCCCTGGTCGTCGATGACCTCGAGCCCGTCGGCGTCCACGAGCACGAGCGGGTCGGCGGCATTGCGGGCGAAGTGCTGGAGCAGCGTGTTCATGGGCACCTCAGACGGTCGCGAGGGCGGGGACGGTGGCGGCGGGGTCGAACAGCGCGCGCTTGACGTAGCGCCCGCGCCCGGGCTTGGAGACGACCTCGCCGTCGGCGACCACGACGTCGCCGCGCGCCAGCACGGTGCGCGGCGCGCCGCGCACCTCCCAGCCCTCGAACGGGTCGTAGTCGATGTTCATGTGGTGCGTCGCGGCCGAGATCGCCAGCGGCTTCTCGGGGTCGAAGATCACGATGTCGGCGTCCGCGCCGGGCGCGATCGTCCCCTTGCGCGGCGCGAGGCCGAAGATCCGCGCGGGCTCCGCGCTCGTGAGCCGCACGAGCTCGGTGAGCGAGAGCTTCCCGGTGCGCACCGCGCGGTCGTAGAGCAGCGAGAGGCGGAACTCGATCACCGGCATGCCGTTCGGGATCAGCCGGAAGTCGTCCTTGCCGAGCTCCTTCTGGCCCTCGAAGTTGAACGGGCAGTGGTCGGTCGAGATCCCCTGCAGCGCCCCCTGGCGCAGGGCGGCGTAGAGGATGTCGCGATGGCGGGCCTCGCGCAGGGGCGGCGAGCAGACGTACTTGGCGCCCTCGAAGCCGGGCCGCGCGAGCTCGTCGACCGTGAGGAACAGGTACTGGATGCAGGTCTCGCCGAACACGGGCTCGCCGCGGTCGCGGGCGGCCTGGATCTCGCGCACCGCCTCCTCGCAGGTGACGTGGACGACGAACAGCGGCTGGCCGGCCCAGTGCGCGAGCCGGATCGCGCGCCCGGTCGCCTCGCCCTCGACCTCGGGCGGGCGCGTGGTGGCGTGGAAGCGCGGCGCGGTGTCGCCGGCGGCGATCGCCTCGCGCTGGTAGAGGTCGACGGCGTCGCCGTTCTCGGCGTGGACCATGACGAGCCCGCCCGTCCGGCCGGCCTGCTGCAGGACGCTGAGCAGCTGGTCGTCGGTGACCATGATCGCGCCCTTGTAGGCCATGAAGCACTTGAAGCTCGTCACGCCCTCGGCCACCGCCTGCTCCATCTCGGCGAGGGCGGACTCGCTCGCGTCGGTGACCGCGAGGTGGAAGCCGTAGTCGATGTGCGCGGCGCCCTCCGCGCGGCCCTGCCACTGGCGCAGGCCCTCGAGCAGCGAGCCGTCGGTCTGGATCGCGAAGTCGACGATGCACGTCGTCCCGCCCGCGGCGGCCGCGGCGGTCCCCGTGTCGTAGTCGTCGCAGCTCACGGTGCCGCCGAAGGGCATGGAGAGGTGCGTGTGGTTGTCGACGAGCCCCGGCAGCACGAGGCAGCCCGTGGCGTCGATGACCTCGTCGGCGCCGTCGAGCCCCGTGCCGGTGGCGACCACGCTCTCGCCGTCGATGAGGACGTCCCCGTCGTAGACGTCGGCGGCGGTGACGACCCGTCCGCCGCGGATCAGGGTGCGCATGGGGCCTCCTCAGTGGTGGCGATCTCGGAGCCGGACCCCGCGGTGATCGGGGTTCTCGGACCGTGCGTAGGGTAGTGACAGGGCATGGCGATCAAGACCATCGACGAGTACCCGTTCGGCCTGACCTGGGTGGTCGACGAGCCGATGATGCGCACCTCGCACGCGCTGAAGGTCGAGGGGAAGGTGTGGCTGGTCGACCCCGTCGACGAGCCCGAGGCGATCGAGAAGGCGACCGAGCTGGGCGAGCCCGCCGGCGTCCTCCAGCTGCTCGACCGCCACAACCGCGACGGCGCGAAGCTCGCCGAGCGCTTCGGGGTCCTGCACGTGAAGGTCCCCGACGTGCTGCCGGGGACGCCGTTCGAGGTCATCCCGGTCCTGCGCTGGCCCGTGTGGCACGAGGCGGCGCTGTGGTGGCCCGAGCACCGCGCGCTCGTCGTCGCCGAGGCGGTCGGGACGAACGAGTTCTGCACCGCCGGCACCGGGCTGGCCGGGGTCAACCCGATGCTGCGGGTGATGCCGCCGAGCGCGCTGCGCGGCTACGCGCCCGCGCACCTGCTGGTCGGCCACGGCGTGCCCCTGCACGGGCCGCAGGCCGCGGCGGGGCTCACCCACGCCCTCGACCACGCGCGGCGCGACATCCCGGCCTTCTTCACGACGCTGGCGAAGGCCGCCCGTCGCTGATGCGCCGGGCGGACCCGCCGGCGCGCCGGCCCCCCGGCGCGCGCTGGGCGGGGATCCCGCCGGACGTCCTGCCGGCCCACTTCGGCGAGCTCGACCTGCCGGTGGCAGAGCCCGTCAAGCGGGCTCTGCACGCCGCCGTCGAGGGCGACGACCTGCGCTATCAGGGGCCCGATCCGGCCCCGCTCGCCGCCGCCTTCAAGGGCTTCGCGCGGCGGCGGCTCGGATGGGACGCGGGCGGCGCGCGGGTCGCCCTGCTCCCGGGCGTGATGGTCGGTCTCACCGAGCTGCTGCGGGTGCTCCTCGCGCCGGGCGCCGGCGTCGCGGTCGCCACGCCGGCCTACCAGGGGGTCGTCCAGGCGATCGCCGAGGCGGGGTGCGGGCCGGTCGAGGTGCCGCTCGCGTCCGGGGGCGCCCTCGACCTCGACGCGCTCGGCGCGGCGCTCGCCGGCCATGCGGGCGCGGTGCTGCTGTGCAACCCGCACAACCCGACCGGCCGCGTGGCGCCGCAGGCCGAGCTCGAGGCGGTCGCCGCGCTCGCCGACCGCCACGGCGCGTGGGTCCTCTCGGACGAGATCTGGGCGCCGCTCGCCCTGCCGGGCGCGCGGGCGATCCCGTACCTGAGCGTCTCCGCCGCGGCCGCGGACCACGGCATCGCGCTCACCTCGGCCTCGAAGGCGTTCGGCCTGGGCGGCCTGCGCGGCGCGCTCGCCGTGACCGCGTCCGCCCGCGCGCGGGCCGCGGTGCAGCGGCTGCCCGACGACCTGCACTTCCGCGTGGCGCGCCTGGGCGTCGTGGTCGCCGAGGCGGCCTTCAGCGAGGGCGACGCGTGGCTGGACTGGCTGCTCTCAGAGCTCGCCGACCGCCGCCGCCGGCTCGCCGAGCTGCTCCCGGAGCTCGTGCCCGCGGTGCGCTGGACGCCGCCGGACGCCGGCTTCGTCGCGTGGCTCGACTGCCGCGCGAGCGGGCTCGGCGGCGACCCCGCGGAGGCGATCCTCGACGTGGGCCGGCTCGCCGTCGGCAGCGGCCTGGACTTCGGCGCCGCGGGCGCCGGCCACGTACGGCTCGCGTTCGGCACGACCGCCGCCGCGGTGGAGGAGAGCGTGGTACGGCTCGGCGCCGCGCTCGCCTGACGGCTACGCGTCGCCGAACGCGATGCGCGCCGCGCCGGCCGGCGCGAACGCCTGCAGGACCCGCCCGGACACCGCCCCCGCGGCGCTCACCGCGAGCTCGACGGCGTGGAAGAGGCCGCCGCGGTCCTCCGGGCGCCCGTCGCCCTCCGAGCAGATGCCGCGCAGATGCGAGCACAAGCCGGTCCCGCCGCCGCCGGACATGACGAAGTGGATGCCCTCGTGGACGTGGTGGTCGAAGGCGAGCCCGTGGGCGCAGCACACGAGCCGCACGCCGTGGGCGTGCAGGATGTCGAGGAACTCGCGCTCGCCGCGGGTGAAGCCCCACTCGGGGTGCGGCGCGTAGTGGCCGCCCATGTGCGGCGGCATGTGCATGAGGACCACGCGCTGCGGCTCCGCGGCCGCCGCGAGGCGCTCGTCGAGGAACGCGAGCGCCTCGGCGCGCGGCCCCTCGTCGCCGACGACGATCTCCCCGACGACGCCGGGCGCGGCGTCGAGGGCCACGAAGCGGACGTGCCCGCAGCCGAAGTCGAAGCTCGCCGGCCCGTGGACGCTCGCGAAGGCCTCCGGGCCGCCGGGGTCGTCGAGGTCGTGGTTGCCGATCACGCACACGTTCGGGATCGCCAGCGGCGCGACGAGCTCGAGGTAGCGGGCGTGGCGCTCGGGCGTCCCCGGCCCCGCGAAGTCCCCGAGGTTGGCGAAGAACGCCGGCGCCGGGTCCAGCGCGGCGACCTGGCGCACGAGCTGCCCGAAGATCGCCTCGGCCGTCGGGTCCGGCCACGCGCCGCTGTCGCCCGCGACCGCGAAGCGCACGGGATCGCCGGCGGGTCCGGCCGCGATCCGCCCGGCCATCTCCAGATTGCGGCTAGGGGGCATAGCGGCGATGGAGGATGAGGACGTTCCCGTCCGGGTCGTGGAAGAAGCCCATGTGGCAGACGCCCGTATCCACGGTGTCGCCGAGGAAGCGCACGCCCGCGCTCTCGAGGCGCTCGCGCGCGGCGGCGACGTCGGGCACCCGCAGCGCCACCCCCGCCGTGTTGGGGGCGAAGGGCAGGCCGTCGGCCTCGGGGCGCCAGAGGGCGAACGTCACGTTGGCCGCCTCGAACTCGTCGGGCGCGCGCACGTTCTGCACGAGACCGAGCACCTCGCCGTAGAAGCGCCGCGCGGCCGCGATGTCGCGCGTCGGCACCGACACGAAGTCGACCCGCTCGACCCCGATCACGCCGCGAGCGGGTCCCGGCTCGCCTGCAGAACGTAGATCGTGCGTTCGGCGGGGAGCGTGTCGCGCGTCAGGTCGACGCTGCTGCCGGCGACGTGCTCGACGCGGTCGTCCGGGCGGCGTGCGAGGAAGTCCTCGACCGGCCCGGCGTCGTAGCACAGGCTCGGCGTCCGGTGGTGCATCGGGAGGATCACGCGCGGCTCGACCGCCGCGATGACGTCGTCGAGATCGGGCAGCGCGATCACGAGCCCGGCACCGGCGAGCGCGAACAGCACGTCGACCGGGGCGGGGATCGGAGCGAGCTGCTCGGCGGTGAGCGGCGTCCCGACGTCGCCCAGGTGCAGGCACGTGAGCCCGTCGAAGTCGAACCAGTAGACGGCGTTGGCGCGCGGGTCGTCCGGCCGGTCGGAGCCCTCCGAGGTCGCCACCGCGCGCACGACCACGCCGTCCGCGACCTCGACCGGCCCCCGCACCGCCTCGCGCGCGTTGACCACGCGCATGGCACCGGGGCTGCCCTCGCCGCACGAGTGCGCGGGATCGGCGGCGGAGCTCATGACGACCGCGTCGGCCGGCTCGTCGACCGGCTCCAGGCCTGCCTCCTCCGGGGGGAAGGGGTCCGTCACGAGCGCGAGGCCGCCCGCCTCGAGCCGGAACGACGCGTGCCCGTACCAGGTGATCCGCATGGCCGGGACACTAGTCCGCCTGCGCCCGGCGGCGGCGGAAGGCGGCGACGCGGGCGCGGTTCTGGCAGGTGACCGAGCAGAAGCGCCGGTGGCCGGCCGGCGACGCGTCGACGTAGGCGTCGCCGCAGGCGGCGTCGGCGCACGTGCCGAGGCGGTCGGGGCCGTGCTCGAGGAGCCGGCCGCGCAGGGCGACCGCCGCGGCGGCCAGGAGCGCGTCGCGCTCGCGCGGCACGAGCCAGCGCGGCTCGATGCGCCCGTCCACACCGGCGAGCGCTGGGCGCACGCCGGAGCGGGCGAGCAGGTCGCTGACGAGCGCCGCCTTCTCGGCATCGCCGGGAACCGCGAACACGGGGTAGAGCTGATCGGCGACGCGCTCGAGGTCGTCGTCGGCGCCCGGCGCCCCGGGCAGCGATGCGCGCGGCGGCCGCGCACGGCCGCCCGCCCGCGCCCGCGGCTCCGTGCCCCAGCCGTTGACGAGGTCCACGAGCCACGTGATCGCCATCGGCTCGGCGTGCACCGCCATACGGGCAGTGTAACGCGTTAAATGCGTTTATCGCGTTGCGCCTAGCGGTATGTAACGTGCCATGACCATCCTGGCCGTTACAGCACCGTCCGCCGGCCCTCGGCGCGCGAGTGCCCGCGACTGGGCCGGCCTCGCCGTGCTCGCCATTCCGTGCCTGCTCGTGTCCATGGACGCCCACGTCCTCAACCTCGCGCTTCCGGTGCTGGCCGCGGACCTGCGGCCGACGAGCGTCCAGCTGCTGTGGATCGTCGACGGCTA
>Ga0190275_10002707_pt1 | contig 12649 bp, 10 predicted proteins | sample Popmic550T_FD_133745 | JGI IMG/M metagenome (GOLD analysis project Ga0190275, IMG submission 133745) | Populus adjacent soil microbial communities from riparian zone of Yellowstone River, Montana, USA - 550 T | ecosystem: Environmental > Terrestrial > Soil > Riparian zone > Trees stand | place... | reverse complement strand
TCTGTCTCCCCGTCTCCCTGTCTCCTTGTCTCCCCATCCGCTTTTCTAATCCGCAATCCGCAATCCGAATTCCGCAATCCGCCTGCCGGAGGTTTGCAGAAGGCTCATCACGCCCATGTAGCCGTAGCCGAAGCAGAAGAGCGAGAGGAAAGGTATCGTGCCCCACATGCCCATGCGCGCGGCGTAGAGTATGGCGGCGACGAAGTAGGCGGCGAAGGCAAGCTCGAAGGCGGGCAGCCAGCCGCGACCGCGCCGGTACTTCTTGCGCTTCCAAGCCGCGTCGCTTCCGCCCTCGACCTTGTACTTAGGCGTCCGCACGAACTCGGTCTTGATCCGAAGGAGAGCTTCCAAGACGGCGCGCGCGTTCGAGAAGGCGAGGCCGATGCCGAGCGCCATGACGAGCGGTAGATGAAGGAGCCGCCGCCGCGAGCGGTCGAGATACCAGATGGCCGAGCCGTAGAAGAGGACGACCGACACGGTCGAGAAAAAGAGGAGCGGAAGGTCGAGCAGCATCAGGTGCTGGAAGCCCTGATTGTAGCGCACGAGCAGAAGCGGAAACTGCAAGAGGCTCGTCAGAATCATCAGAGGGTAACTGACGTTCCCCGTCAGGCGGAAGAACATTTCGAGCTTCACGCGCGCCGGCAAGTTCGAGCGGAGGATGCGCGGGTAGAGCTTTAAGGCGACTTCCGTGACGCCCTTCGCCCAGCGACGCTGCTGCGCCTTGAAGGCGTTGATCTCAACGGGCACTTCCGAGGGCGCGTCCTCGTCAAGAAGATAGACGAAGCGCCAGCCCATAAGTTGCGCTCGGAAACTTAGGTCTGTGTCCTCCGTTAAGGTGTCGTGCTGCCAGCCGCCCGAAAGCTCAATCGCGCGCCGACGCCAAAGGCCCGCCGTCCCGTTGAAGTTGAAGAAGCCGCCCGTGCGGTTGCGAACCGTCTGCTCGACTACGAAGTGGCCGTCGAGCAGGATGGTTTGCAGTCGCGTGAGCAAATTGTAAGAGCCGTTGATGTGCGACCAGCGCATCTGCGCGCAGGCCGTGAGCGGGTCGGTGAAGAAGTGCACGAGCTTTCTCAGACAATCGGGCTTGGGCACGAAATCGGCATCGAATATGGCGACCAGCTCGCCCTTCGCCGTCTTCAGACCGTTCTCAAGCGCGCCCGCCTTGAAGCCCGTGCGGTCGTCGCGGTGCAGGTATGCAATGTCGAACCCGTCCGCGCGGTAACGCTCGACGGCGCGCGCGGCCATCTCGCGCGTCTCGTCGGTCGAGTCGTCGAGGACTTGAATCTCGAAGCGTTCGCGCGGGTAGTCAATCGCCGTCACGGCGGCGAGCAGTCGCTCGACGACGTACAGCTCGTTGAAGAGCGGGAGCTGCACGGTGACGCGGGGCAGCGCATCCTCACTAAACAACGCCTTCGGCTGCGGCTCGATTTTGCGGTAACGCCAGAAATCAACGACCTGCTTGATGCGGTACGCGCCGAAGATCGAGAGGACGAAGAGGATTGAGAAGTAGAGCGTGAGGATCGTCCAGTCGAATGCGTCGAGCCGGTAGAGCGGGCTGATGTTCTCGGCGGTCTTCCAGACGGCCTCCTCGATGTACTCGCGCAGGAGCGTGTCGGAGGCGAGCGAGGCCGCGGACGTTTGTGTGACGAAAAACATCTTCTGACTTCTTACCGAACAGCGCGCGCCAGTACAGAGTCGCGAGCGGTAGCGAGCGGACTCTGGGCGGAAACGCGACCGTCAGGGAGCGTGTCCTGCGTTGCCGCGACTAACACGCTCCCTAACGGTCGCTTCCGCATCGCCGCACTCCAAAGCAAACGGGCAGCGCACTCGAAACGTTCGCGCTGCCCGTCTTAGATGCTCGGATTGTAGCCGAAAGGATGCCCGCGCAAAAGCAAGGATGAAGGATGAAGGCGGAAGGATGAAGTAAAAGCAGAAGCCTGACGGCTACGCTTTCATCCTTCATCCTTCCGCCTTCATCCTTTGTCCTATATCCCTTGGCCGTAGCCGCCGCCCGCGGGGCCGCCGAAGCCCGGAGGAGGCGGAGGAGTGTCCGCGCCGCCCTTACGCTTCTCGAAGATGGCGACGCCGATAAGCCCGCCAACGGTGGCGAAGATTATCAGGAGCAGGCCGCCGATAAGCCCGCCCATGATCGCGCCGGCGATACCGCTGCCCTGCGCCGCCATAGCGCGCTGCATGGCCTCCGCCTGATCGGGGCTTTGCGACGCCATGATGCTGGACATGACACCCTGCATCGCGTTGCCGAAGGCGAGTTGGAGCGGGATGCCAACGATGAAGTTGATGACCGCGCCGATGGCCCCCGCAATCGCGCCAAGCACCGCGCCGTCGCCCGGTTTGACCGGGACGGGCGAACCCTTGACGTACAAGTTCGCCGCGATTATCCCGCCGACGATTGCCCACGCGCAGCAGCAGAGGTTGGGGAGGTTAACGAACGGGATCGCCGACAGGATGCCTAACATCGCGCCGCCGATTAAGGCTGGTTTCAGTTTGTCGTTCATATCCGTCTATACCTTCACTTGGGAGAAGATCGAAAGACTTCGGTCGAGAGTTTAGGTTTCGCCGGCGCGCGTGCACGCCGCCAGATTATACGAGCAGACCCGCTTCAGCTTTCGCGGGGAAGTCCGTGCCCGAAGAGCCGCCCCCGCCGAGAGGTCAGACTCAAGTCCACGAGACCCGGCACGATGTAGAAGGCCGAGACGACGCCCAACAGCGACGCCGTCAGAAAGCGCGACAGATGCGTGTTATCCCACACGCCGAAGAATCCGAGCGCGAAATCAACCGTCGTCGGCACGGCGGCCAGTATCAACCACATTCGCCACGGCATCTCCCTGCTCGCGAGGTTGCGCGCGAACGGATAAGCCGCGATGCCCGCGAGCGCACCGGCGTACAAACCCGTGCAGCGCGCGCACACCGCCAGTGGGAATCCCTCGATGTGGAACGCTCGCGCCGACTCTTGATGACACGCCACGCTGAACCCGTGGTAAATCGCCTGCGCCGCCGCGAGCGCGCCCTTCGCTTGCAGCAACGGCGCAAGCACGATCAACCCGACGAAGCCCGCCGCGCCCGCAACCGCTGCTCCCCACGCCGCCCACGCAACGCGCGCGCGCCGCGCTGACTCAACGTCGTTCCCAAACTGCGGGACGTATTCGGAGATGGAAGCTGGCATAAGTGAATTGCGGATTGCGGATTGCGGATTGCGGATTTAATGAAGGTCATGCTCCTTCAAATCCGCAATTCGCAATCCGCAATCTAAAATCGAATAACGGTGTCCGGGCCGCCCTCGACGTGGACGGTGTCAACGAAGCGTATGTGGCGCGACTCTGTAGTCATCACGAGCGAGTGCGTGCGGCGGCCCGCGCCGAAGAAGCGGACGCCCTTCAAGAGCGAGCCGTCCGTGACGCCCGTCGCGACGAAGATGACTTTCTTTCCGGGCGCGAGGTCGTTCGTGTCGTAAACCTTGTTCGGGTCGCTGATGCCCATCTCGCTTAGACGCGCAAGCACCTCTTCCTCAGGCGGCACTTTGTCTTTGTCAACGCCCAGACGCTCAGGGTCGTAGACGAGCCGCGCCTGAATCTCGCCGTTCAGACACTTCATCGCCGCCGCCGTCAGCACGCCTTCTGGCGCTCCGCCGATGCCCATCAGCGCGTGTATGTTCGTGCCCGCGACCGCGGCAGAGATGCCCGCGGACAAATCGCCGTCGCTGATAAGGCGGATGCGCGCGCCCGTCTCGCGCACGTCCGCGATCAATTTTTTGTGGCGCGAGCGTTCGAGGACGATGACGGTCAAATCTTCCACGTCGCGTGAGAGGCGGCGCGCGATGGCCTTGAGGTTGTCTTTGACCGGCGCGTCAATGTCAATCGCGCCGCGCGACGAAGGCCCGACGACGATCTTATCCATGTAGATGTCGGGCGCGTTCAGAAGGCCGCCGCGCTCCGAGGCCGCAAGCACCGCGATTGCGTTGTTCGCGCCTAAAGCGCAGAGGTTCGTGCCTTCCAAAGGGTCAACGGCTATGTCAACTTCGGGGAACTCGTCTGCGTTAGCGCCGTCGTGAAAGCCCGCGCCGATCTCCTCGCCGATGAAGAGCATCGGAGCTTCGTCGCGCTCGCCCTCGCCGATGACTATGCGACCACGCATCGGCACCGAGTCCATCTTCTCGCGCATCGCCTCGACCGCGACGTGGTCGGAGTATTTGCGGTCGCCCTGCCCCATCGTCCGCGCGGACGCGATGGCCGCGGCCTCGCACACGCTCAGGAAATCCAGAGAGATGTTGACGCTGTTCAACTCCTGAACCATGAACGAAACACTCCTGAAAGCTAAAAGATTTTACGCCGCCGTGAACTTCATCGCAGGGCTTTGGAAAGGCACGGGAATACTAACAGAGCGCGCGCGGAATTGATAGAGGCAAAAAGACAGGGGCAGGAGGCAGGAGCAGGAGGCAGGGGCAGGAGGTAGTGGTTATTTTAGTGGTTGAATTTTTCGGGGTGGGCGATCATGCTGCCCAGCATTCTGCCGATTTCTTCATAGCCTGAACTCAGTCGCTCCTGTTGGACTGTCGAAAAATAACCGCAGTTGGTTGCGAAATCTATCCAGACCTGCGTCTCAGTCGCTTCACCGTCGGCGTCAGCCATCTTACTCACGAACATCCTTGGGTATTGTTTCTTGCGATAGCCCTCGGCGATGTTCGCGGCCACGCTGCGCGAGGATCGGCGAATCTGATCAGTCAACGAAAAGCGTTCCTCTTGAGGCAAGGATTTCGTGAGGCGAAAGATTTCCATCGCCAGCTCGAAGGCCAACCGGTAAACCTTCAAATCTCTGAAGCCCACTGAATTCGCCATAAAGATTGTCTTCCTGCCTCCTGCTCCTGCCTCCTGCCTACTTCTTCAGCTCAGGTCGCAGGTTCAGATTGCTGATAAGACGATGCAGGTAGTTGGGGTGGACGCCTAAGATGCGCGCGGCCTCTGTGAAGCTGCCGCCGGACTGTTCGAGGGCGCGAAGGAGTAGATGCTTTTTCGACTCGCGCACGGCGTCGTGGTATTTCGTCGCGGGCGCGGAGGGCGAGTCGGATGCGGCCTCGGCTTCGAGGACTGTTTCGGGGAGGTCTTCGGGCAGCACGCGCTCGGTCGTGCCGAGGACGACGGCGCGCTCGACGGCGTTCTCAAGCTCGCGCACGTTGCCCGGCCAGTCGTAATTGAGAAGGCACTTGCGCGCATCGGGCGCAAGCCCCGTCACCTTGCGCTTGAACTTCGCCGCGTACTTCGATGCGAAGTAGTTGGCGAGCAGGGGGATGTCCTCCTTGCGCTCGCGCAGAGCGGGCATCTCGAAGGAGACGACGTTGAGGCGGTAGTAAAGGTCTTGACGAAACTTCCCCACCTTGACCGCTTCTTCCAAGTCACGATTCGTCGCCGCGACGACGCGCACGTCAACACTTATCGAGCGCGTGCCGCCGACGCGCTCGAACTCGCGCTCCTGAAGCACGCGCAAAAGCTTCGCTTGGAGTATGGGCGACATCTCGCCCACTTCGTCTAGGAAGAGCGTGCCGCCGTCCGCGATTTCGAGCTTGCCTTTTTTCTGCGCGAGCGCGCCCGTGAACGCGCCGCGCTCGTGGCCGAACAGCTCGGATTCGAGAAGCGTCTCGGTGAGCGCGGCGCAGTTTATCGCGACGAACGCCCGGTCGCGGCGCGGGCTGTTCTGGTGGACGGCCTGCGCCGCAAGCTCTTTGCCCGTGCCCGACTCGCCGCGTATGAGAACCGTCGTGTCCGTCGGGGCGACGCGCGCGATGAACTGGTAGACCCGGCGCATCGCCCCGCTCTCGCCGACCATGCCGTGCTCGACGCGGCTCTCCTCGCGAAGCATCGTGTTCTCGCTCTCCAACTGCTCGACGTGGCGCGCGTTGTTGAGCGCGACGGCGGCGATGCCGGAGATAATCGTCACGAGCCGCAGATGCTCTTCGTCGAAGTGAACGTCCGGGGCTAACGTCGTCAGGTAGATGACGCCGACGGCGCGACCGAACAGCACGAGCGGCACGCACAGAAGCGAGCTGATGCGCGACGCCTTGAGACTCACCGAAGCGTTGAAGTCGCCGCTCTCGACGAGGTCGCTGGCGAGGATGGCCGCGCTCTCTTCCAAAACCTGATGGACGACCGTGCGACTCACCTCGACCGCACGCCCCGGCTCGGCATCGCGCTCAAGCCCGAACTCGGAGACCGCGCGCCCGTCCTCGCCGACGAGCAGGATCGCGCCGCGCTCCGCGGGAACGACCTCGAAGACGAAGCGCAGAAGCTCGCGCTGCAACGCCTCGGCATCGCGTATCGAGTTGATGGTCGTGCTTATCTTGACGAGGAGCGTGAGGTCGCGCGCCATGTTTGCCAGCGCGGGGAGTCGTGCCCACTCTTCCTGAGTTTGGGGTTGGAGTATGTCTTCGACGCGCATACGCAGCGTCGAGTGCGCCGTAAGCTCGCGCTCGCTTACCTCGACGGGGCTTGAGCCGGAAGCGGAGGCGTCGCTGTCGTGTTGCAAAAAGACGAGCCGCGTCTCGCCGATGCTGATGCGGTCGCCGTGCTCAAGCAGACGCTCGCGGACGGGCTTGCCGTTGACGAACGTGCCGTTGAGACTGTCGAGGTCAACGAGCTTGTGCCCCGCGCCTTCGCGACGCACGAGGCAGTGGCGGCGTGAGAGCAGCGAGTCGGGGATGCTGACGAGGTTCGACGACTCGCGCCCGACGGACACATCCTCCTCTCCCAACTCGAAGGCCGTGTCCTTCAAAGGCCCCGCGACGACGGCGAGCTTCGGATTCATCCTCTCCACGTTTCTCCACACCTTGACGACGCGCGCGCGCATCGTGCTTCTCTCAACTCTTCACTCCACACGCCGCTGTCCTCCTTCGCATCCGGGCAGCGCGACAAATACCACTTCGCCGCCCGAAAGTCACTTCCCGCATGCGGCGCGGGCTAACAGAAAGGATAGGGCGACTATCTTTTCGGTTAGACTTTGCCGCCCGCGCGACGCCTGTGCACGCGCGCCCGACTCCTGCCCCTTTCGCCATGAATCTCAAGCGACTCAAGGGTTTCGCCGCGCAGTCGTGTCAGGCGTCGCGCCCTAATGACTGAGCGGCACACCGCTTGTTATGTGATAGTGCATCAGTCAAAGGCAAGCGAAAGCAGCCGGATTGATTGAGTCCCCTGCCAAATGGCACGCCTAGAAGCTCGCTCACCCGCCAAATAGAGCTTCAGCACGGGGCGGCGCTCCCAACCCTTCAGGGAGAGCCGCCCCGAACGCTTTTCTTAACAGAAGGCAGAAGGCAGAAAGCAGAAGGCAGTTAGGTGTGTACGCCTTGACTGCCTTCTGCTTTCCGCCTTCTGCCTTCTTCCTTAATTCGCGCCGACGGCCTCGCGCGACTCGGCGGAGCGATAGGGCGGCAGTGTCTTGCGCGCGGGCTTCTCGCCCTTGAGGCCGAGCGCCCAGTCGGCCTGCATGAGCGTGTGTATGTCGCGCGTGCCCTCGTAGATGACCGCCGCTTTGCAGTTGCGTAGGTAGCGCTCGACGGGGTAGTCGTTCGAGAAGCCGTTCGCGCCGTGGACTTCAATCGCCATCGAGGCGGCCTTCTCGCTTCTGACCGTGGCCTGCCACTTCGCTAAAGAAGTCGCGCGCCCGTTCGGGCGTCCCTCGTTCTTGAGCCACCCGGCGCGCAGCCAGAGCAGATGGCACATCTGATAGTCGGCCTCCATCTCTGCGATCTTCTGCTTGACGAGTTGGTGATTGGCGATCTTCGTCCCGAACGTCTCACGCTCTAAGGCGTATGCGACGGACGCGTCGCGCGAGGCGCGTATGACGCCGGTCGCGCCCGCCGCGACGGTGTAGCGGCCCTGTTCGAGCGCGAACATCGCGATCTTGAATCCCTCGCCCTCTTCGCCGACCATGTTCTCTTGGGGAACGCGCACGTCCTGCAAAGAGAAGTAGCCCGTGTTGCCCGCGCGTATGCCCATCTTGCCGTGAATCGTGCCCGACGAGAATCCTTTCATGCCGCGCTCGACGATGAAGCACGACATGCCTGAGTGGTCGCGCTTGCGCCGCTTCTCTTCGTCCGTCCAGCAGAAGAAGAGAAAGTTGTCGGCGATGTCGCCCAAAGATATCCACATCTTCTCGCCGTTTAAGACCCACTCGTCGCCTTCGCGCCGCGCCGTCGAGCGCGAGCCTACAACGTCCGAGCCTGCGCCCGGCTCGGTCAATCCGTAGGTCGCGAGCTTCTCGCCCTTCGCCTGCGGCACGAGATACTTCTGCTTCTGCTCCTCCGTGCCCCACGCGTAGAGCGTCATCGAGTTCAGCCCCGTGTGGACGCTCATGACGACGCGCAGGAACGTATCAACGGCCTCAAGCTCTTCGCAGACGAGGCCGAGCGCGACGTAGTCGAAGCCCGCGCCGCCGTACTCTTCGGGGATGCAGACGCCGAGCAGGTTCAGCTCGCCCATCTTGTCGAGAATCGCGCGATTGAACTGCTGCTTCTCGTCCCACTCCTTTATGTGCGGGGCTACCTCGGCGAGCGCGAACTCGCGCACGGTTTGGATAAGAGCCTTGTGGTCTTCGTTCAAATCAAAATTAATCATTCTATTTTCTTCCTCGGAATCGGATTGGCACGCACGACGCGAGTGAGCCTGTGGGCCGTCAGATTAAGATTTATTCCTTGCAGAGTTTGGGCAAAAAGTAAGCGTCATCTTACAACACGCGCCGCGCAAAAGTCACAGACTGCCATCCGCATCTTTTTCTTCCGTCACCGAATCTTCACTCGCCGCGTCGAGCAACGCGCGCGCCTCCTGCTTCGCATCTTCGAGCGTGCGGACGCGACCGTCGAGCTGCATCTCGTAGACGGCGCGCGTGATCTCGCCGACGCGCGGCGACGGACTCAGGCCCATCTCCAAAAGGTGTCGGCCCAGAAGGAGCGGCGCGGGCGGCCTTCTTTCGACGGCAAGCTCGCGCGCGCGCGCGATGAACCACTCCTGCGCCTCTGCGTCGTACCAACGCTCGCGCGCGACCCACGGCGCGTTGCGGCCCAGTGTGTCGGCCTTCGCCACGCGATAGAGCAGTTCAAGCTCGCAACGTCGCGCGAGTCGCCGGAACGCTCCATCGGAAAGCTCCTCGCGCCTGCGATAAAGCTCGCCGGGCTTGAGGTGATCGCGAACGAGCGCGACCGTCTGCGAGCGCACGTCGTAGCCGTCGAGCGTGAAGACCTTCAGACGGTCGAGAAACGAGAGCGTATGCTGAACCCCGGCCTCTTCGTGTCCGCGCGAGCGTATGCGGCCTTCGACGAACTCCGTCGTCGCGGGCTTGCCGAAGTCGTGGCAGAGCGCGGCCAGCATCAACGTCGCCTGTCGCGGGTAGTCCAAGTCGTCAATCAACTCCCGCGCGCGGTCGCATGTGAGCAGAGTATGGATAAAAACTTCGCCCTCCGGGTGCCATTCCGGCTCTTGGGGCACGCCCTTGAGCGCGTGGAGTTCGGGGAAGAGCTGTTCGGTCGCGCCGAGGCGGTCGAGCCAGCGGAGGCCGACCGAAGGCTGCGGCGCGACGAGAAGGATTTTTTCAAGCTCGCCCCAGATTCGCTCCGCAGGGAGGTCTGTGAGGTCTATCGAGCGGCACAACTCGACCGTCGAAGGCTCGATGTCGAAATCGAAGCGCGCCGCGAACTGTGCCGCGCGCAGCACGCGCAGAGAGTCTTCGACGAAGGTTTCGGGCGAGACGGCGCGCAGAAGTTTTCGTTCGAGGTCTTCGCGCCCGCCGAACGGGTCGAGCAGTTCATCGCCTAAAGGGTCTTCGAGGATTGCGTTGACGGTGAAATCCCTCCGTCGCGCGGCGTCCTCGACCGACATCGAGGGGTCGCCTTCGATGAAGAAGGCGCGGTGTCCGCGTCCCGCCTTTCGCTCGCGGCGCGGGACGCTCACGTCCAAGTCGTGTCCGAGCTTGTAGACGGTGAACGCCTCGCCGACGACGTTGACGCGCCCCAGCCGGTCGAGCAGCTCGCGCAAACGTGCAGGCTCGACGCCGTACACCTCAACGTCCCAGTCCTTCGCCTCGCGCCCCATCAGACGGTCGCGCACGCAGCCGCCGACCATCAGCGCGCGCCCGCCTTCGTCGCGCACGGCGCGCGCGAGCTTCAGAATTTTTTCGGGTATGGCGGAAGACATCGGGGCAGTCGCTTGTTCTCTATATGAGCCTTTGGTGAACAGCAACTCACCGCAGAGGCGCAGAGGACGCAGAGGGGGCGCAGAGAAATTTCAATCCTCTGCGCTTCCTCCGCGTCCTCTGCGTCTCTGCGGTGAACTTTAGGTTCACGACACGCGCGTCTGATGCACGCAAAGCCTAATGCAACGCCGCATCATCATCGAAGTCGTCTTCGTCGGAGTAGTCGTCATCGTCATCATCGTCGTCGTCCGCGTAGCCGTCGAGGTCGTCAACGATGACCTGCATGCCGCGCGTCGAGGGCAGGCAGCTAATGATCTGCGCGCGCTCGACGCGAGTGCGTTCGGGCGAAGAGTGCCAGAGCTTGACCCAGAAGCTTCGCGTCGCGCCGTGGACGACGAAGGTCGAGCCGTCCAACATCACAGGCACAGGCTCGGCCAACGTGCCCGCGCGCAGAGCTTCGAGCAGTTCGGGGACGTGCTGCCTGAACTGCTCGAACTGCAACACGACCGCGCCATCCTCGACCTCTGCGGGCGGAAGCTCCACGGGATCGTTCGATTCGAGCAGCAGGCGCGACTCGGTCTGCTGATTTCTTTTTTTTACGACAGGCATAAGAAGGTGAATGGTGAATGGTAAATGGTGAATGGATTAAAGCAGTTTCCATTTACCATTTACCATTCACTATTTACTAGCAAGCGATTCCCAATCTCTTCTTCAAGTATTCCTGAAGCTCGGCGGCCTTGACGCGCTCCTGTCCCCACGTGTCGCGGTCGCGCACCGTTACGGCCTCGTCTTCGAGCGACTGGTGGTCAACGGTGACGCAGAAGGGCGTGCCGATCTCGTCCTGCCGCGCGTAGAGCTTGCCGATGCCGCCCGTGTCGTCGTAGACGGCGCGCATCGCGGGCTGCAACTCCTTCTTTACGGCGTGCGCCAACGCGACTATCTCCGGCTTGTTCTTCGCGAGCGGCAAGACGGCGACTTTTATCGGCGCAAGCTCTGGATGCAGGCGGAGGATTACGCGCTTCTCGCCCTTGTCGTTCACCTTCTCCGTGTATGCGTCCATCAGGACGGCGAGGACGGTGCGGTTGACGCCCGCCGCCGGCTCGATGACGTAAGGGTAGTAACGCTCCTTCGTCGCCTCGTCGAAGTACGAGAGGTCTTCGGTCGAATCCTTGTTGATGCGCTCGCCCTCTTTCTCAGGCTTCTTCGAGTGCGCCTTGAGGTCGAAGTCCGTGCGGTTGGCGATGCCCATCAGCTCGTCCCACTGCCGCTCTTCGTCCTCGCGTTCGGGGAAGAAGCGGTAGTGGATGTCAACGGTGCGCTTGGCGTAGTGCGCTAGTTCTTCTTTCGGCTGCTCGTAGAAGCGCAGGTTGTCTGGACTGATGCCGAGAGTCTTGAACCAGTCGAAGCAGTAATCAATCCACTCCTGATGAACGCGCTCGTCCTCGCCGGGGCGGACGAAGTATTCCATCTCCATCTGCTCGAACTCGCGCGTGCGAAAGATGAAGTTGCCGGGCGTCACCTCGTTGCGGAAACTTTTGCCGATCTGCGCGATGCCGAACGGAATCTTGCGCCGCATCGTCGTCTGCACGTTCAGGAAGTTGATGAAGATGCCCTGCGCCGTCTCTGGCCGCAGGTACGCGAGCGCCGTCGGGTCGTCATCCTCCGCCGCCGCGCCGATGGTCGTGCGGAACATGAGGTTGAAGGAACGCAAATTCGTAAGACTATCTGACCCGCAATTAGGGCAAGAAAGCCATTTTCTGTCGAGGAGAGCTTGGGTATCGTACGTACCGGCGAGGCTGCGAAGCGGGTGTTGCCTTAGCGCCTCGTCTTGTGCTTGATGGAATCGCTTAGACAGTTCTAGCTTGTCGGCGCGCAAGCGACTATTACACTCTTTGCAGTCCACGAGCGGGTCGCTGAATGTGTCCTCGTGCCCCGAATACTTCCAGACCGAGCGGTTGAGGATGATGCTTGAGTCAATCCCCTCCATGTCGTCGCGCTCGTGAACCATCCAGCGCCACCAAGCCTGCTTGACGTTGTTGCAGAGTTCGACTCCGAGCGGGCCGTAGTCCCACGCGCTCCCCAGTCCGCCGTAAATCTCGGACGAGGGGAAGACGAAGCCGCGCCGCTTCGAGAGCGACACGATTGTTTCGATGTTTGGCGCTGCCAATTTTATTCTCCGGTAAATGGGAAATGGTAAACGGTAAATGGAGAGAGGAAGGCTCGCGACATTCCTATTCACCGTTTACCATTTACTATTCACCAGCATGTTAGCAGTCGCGCGGCAGAGTTGAAAAGAAGAGAGGAGCGCGCGAAGTCTCGCGTCGCTCCTCATCTTCTCACAAACAGTTGTTCGTGCCCGCTACTTGGTGGCGGGCGTGTTCACGTCAACTTTGACGTCCGTCTTGCCGCCGCCGAACAGTCCGCCGCGCCAAGCGAAGACTGCCGCGAGGACGACGATCAG
>Ga0190275_10002706_pt1 | contig 12649 bp, 15 predicted proteins | sample Popmic550T_FD_133745 | JGI IMG/M metagenome (GOLD analysis project Ga0190275, IMG submission 133745) | Populus adjacent soil microbial communities from riparian zone of Yellowstone River, Montana, USA - 550 T | ecosystem: Environmental > Terrestrial > Soil > Riparian zone > Trees stand | place... | reverse complement strand
TGCCGATCCTGCTCGTGCTGGCGATGATCATCATCGTGATCGCGCAGCTCTCGACCAACATGGCGGCCAACGTCGTCTCGCCGTCCAACGACTTCTCCAACCTCTCGCCGCGCCAGATCTCGTTCCGGACCGGCGGCGTGATCACGGCGGTGATCGGGATCGTGTCGTTCCCCTGGAAGCTCTACGCGGACGTCGGCGCGTACATCTTCACCTGGCTCGTCGGCTACGGCAGCCTGCTGGCGGCCTTCGCGGGCGTGATGATCGTCGACTACTGGATCCTGCGAAAGACGGTGCTCGACGTCGGTGAGCTGTACCGGGCGGGCGGCCGCTACTGGTACACCGGCGGCTACCACCTGCGCGCGCTCGGGGCGGTGGCGATCGGCGTGATCCCGGTGATCCCGGGCTTCCTGAACGCCGCGACGACGAAGGGCGGCGTCGTGGCCGACCCGACGTTCCTCGACGAGCTCTACCGCTACGGCGTGTTCGTCGCGTTCGGGCTGGCCGCCGTCTCGTACTTCGCGCTGTCGCAGTCCGCGACGCGCGACGCGACGGCCCCTGCCGTGGCGGAGCAGCCATAGCAGTGATACGCTAAATGTAGTAGTTATGCTACATTCGCCCGAACCCGTGATCTCCGTGCGCGATCTCCGCATGCGCTACGGCACCCATGAGGTGCTGGAGGGCGTGGAGTTCGAGATCGGGCGCGGCGAGGTGATCTGCCTGCTCGGCCCCAACGGCGCCGGGAAGACGACCACGATCGAGATCCTCGAGGGATTCCGGATGCGGTCAGCGGGCGAGGTACAGGTGCTCGGCGAGGACCCGGCGCGAGCGGGTGAGGACTGGCGCGCGCGGACCGGCGTGGTGCTGCAGTCGTGGCGAGACCACCCGAGGTGGACGCCGCGCCGCCTGCTCAGCCAGCTCGGCGGCTACTACGCGCCCTATTCGACGCCTGAGGTCGAGCGGCCGGTCGCGGTCGACGCGCTGCTCGAGATGGTCGGCCTGGACAGGCTCGCCGATCAGAAGATCGTGACGCTCTCGGGCGGGCAGCGGCGGCGCCTCGACGTGGCGATCGGGATCGTCGGACGGCCCGAGCTGCTGTTCCTCGACGAGCCGACCGCGGGCTTCGACCCGGAGGCCCGGCGCGAGTTCCACCACCTCGTGCACCGGCTCTCGGACCTCGAGGGCACGACGATCCTGCTCACCACCCACGACCTCGACGAGGCGGAGAAGCTCGCCGACCGCATCCTGATCCTGGCCGACGGCACGATCGTCGCGGCGGGCAGCGCGGACCAGCTCGCGCGGCAGGTCGCGCGCGACGCGGAGGTGCGCTGGTCGCGTGACGGCGAGTCGTTCGTGCACTCGACGGCCGACGCGACGCAGTTCGTCCGCGACCTGCTCAACCAGCACGGCGACGAGGTGACCGACCTCGAGGTCCGCCGGGCGAGCCTGGAGGACATCTACATCGACCTCGTGCACGCGCACGAGCGACCCGTCGCGGAGGCGATCCGGTGAACGCGACCCGCAACGCGATCCGGCTGGGTCTGCAGCGCGGCTGGACCGAGTTCGTGCAGAGCGTCCGCAGCCCGCAGGACCAGGGCTTCTACCTCTTCACCGCGCTGACGGTCCTGGGCTATCTGCTGATTCGCCGCAACGACCGCGTCGAGGGCACGGACCTGCTCGTCCCGTCGGTCGCGCTGCCCAGCATCCTCGGCGGCCTGATCGCCTTCGGGGTCGTCATCGGCCCGGCGTACGGACTCGCGATGGAGCGCGAGGACGGGACGCTGCTGCGCCACAAGGCGGTGCCCCACGGCCTGCGCGGCTACTTCACCGGCCAGCTCACCCTGCAGAGCCTGGGGATCGTGCCGCAGCTGCTCGTGATCCTCGTGCCGAGCTTCCTGCTCTTCGACGACCTGATGTCCGGCGGCGCCGGCGGCTGGCTCACCGTCGTGTGGGTGCTGGTCCTGGGCACGCTCGCGATGATGCCGCTCGGGATGATCATCGGGGCCCTCGTGCCCAACATGCAGAAGGTCGGCACGTGGGGCATGCTGCCGATCCTCGTCCTGACCGGCATCTCCGGGATCTTCTACCCGATCCAGCAGCTGTGGGGCTGGGTGCAGGTGGTCGCGCAGATCTTCCCGACGTACTGGATCGGGCTCGGCATGCGCTCCGCGTTCCTCCCCGACTCGGCCGCCGCGCTCGAGATCGGCGACAGCTGGCGCACGCCGCAGACGGCGCTCGTGCTCACGGCCTGGGCGATCGCCGGCATCATCGTCACCCCGCTCGTGCTCCGGCGCATGGCGCGGCGCCAGTCGGGCTCGCAGATGGAGGCTGCGCGCGAGACGGCGGCCCAGTGGGTCCGGTGACCGACGCCGTCCACAACCGCATCGGGATGCTGCGCGCGGAGCGGGGCGTGACCCGCCGCGAGCTCGCGGACGCGCTCGGCGTCCATTACCAGACGATCGGCTACCTCGAGCGCGGCGAGTACAACCCGAGCCTCAACCTCGCGCTGCGCATCGCCGCATTCTTCGGCGTGCCCGTCGAGGTCATCTTCTCGATCGAGCCGTTCCCGCGCATCGGCAGCGACATCGCGGCCTGATCCCCTGACGCTTGGTGTCTAGCCGTTAGGCGTAGGCGGGCGCGCCGCGACCGTCGGCGATGCCGGCGATCTCCTCGGAGGCGCGCTCGAATTCCTCGTCGGAGAGCACGGGGGTGCCCTCGAACGGGAGGTCGCGCGTGATCTCCAGGAAGGAGCGACAGCCGCCGTGGTCGTCGCGCACCTTCACCGTCACCGGCCGCGGGATGCGGTAGGTGCGCAGCAGCAGCACGTGCAGCGGGTGGTGGCGCTTCCACGACAGCCGCTTCTCGGCGTAGTCGGGCGTCCACACGTAGAACGGCGAGAGCTCCTCGACCGCGCGGCGATCGGTCACGGTCCAGGACCCGGCGACCTCGGCCCAGGCGCGGATGCGCACCCGGTCGGGCTGGTGGATGCCGCCGTCCTGCGTCAGCGCATGCGCCGGCGGCTCGCCCTCGGCCCAGACGCCCTCCTCGAGGGCGCGCCGGAGCTCGGGCTGGTGCGACTCGCGCACCAGCTCACGACGCTGGTGATCGAACGTCGGGTAGAGGAAGAAGCGGTCGTGTTCAACCTCGAAGTGCTTGTTGGGCTCGCGGATTCCGCCCTTGCGCAGGGTGACCAGCTGCTCGCCCTCGGCGAGAGCGCGCACGGTGACAGCCCATTCCTTGAATGCGATTGGCATAGATAAGTGGAGAGAGGGTGGATCGAGACGACTACTTGGTACTGCCCTGTCTCGCCATGGGGAAACACTTGGACTGACGAGGCGTCACATACTATGCACAAAGTCGAGAAATCTCATAATCTCCCTGCAAATCGGCAACTTAGTTGTAATAGCACCGATTCCGGAAGAACGGTTCCACAGGGGTTTCCACAGCGCCTCAGACGCGCGTGTCGGCGAGCCCTTCGGCGACCTCGAGGACGGCGGCGAAATCCTGCTCGCCGAGGCCGCGGCCGACGCCCGCGCTGTAGAGCTCCCGAGCGAGCGCGGCGAACGGGAACGGCGCGCCGTTGGTGCGCGCCTCGTCGAGGCACAGCCCGACGTCCTTGAGCATGTGCTCGAGCTTGAACAATGGGGCGAAGTCGTGCTCGAGCATCGGGCGGCCCTTGAGCTGGAGCATCGTCGAGTTCGCCGAGCCCGAGCCCATCACCTCGAGCAGCGCCTCGAGGTCGACGTGTGCCCGCCGGCCGACCACGAGCGCCTGCGCGAGCGTCGCGCAGTTGATCGCGCTGACGGAGTTCGAGATCACCTTGACGGCCTGGCCCTGGCCGACGTCGCCGGCGTGGACGATCTTCTCGCCCATCGCCTCGAGTAATGGGCGGGCACGCTCCATGTCCTCGTCAGCGGCGCCGCACATGATTGTCAGCGTCCCGTCCTCGGCCTTCGGCGCCGAGCCCGTGACGGGAGCGTCGACGAAGCCGTGGCCCTGCTCGGCCAGCGTCGCGCCGAGGCGCCGGGCGTCCGCCGGCGCGATCGTCGAGCAGTCGATGAAGAGGGTGCCGGCGGGCGCGCCCGCGGCGGCGCCGTCGTCGCCGAGCAGGAGCGCCTCGACCTGCGGGCCGTCGACCACCATCGTGATCACCGCGTCGGCGCCCTCGGCGGCCGCGCGCGGGGAGTCGGCGACCGCGCCGCCGTGCTCCTTCGCCCACGCGTCGGCGGTCTCGCGGGTGCGGTTGTAGACCTTGAGCTCGTGGCCGGCGCGCGCGAGGTTCGCGGCCTGGCGCGAACCCATGATCCCGAGTCCCATGAAGCCGACGCGCATCGGCCGGACCCTAGCGGCTAGCGATCAGGCGGCGACGACCTGCACCCCCGGCGCCTCGTCGGCCATCACGTCGCCGTCGGCGAGGTGCTGGTGCGACGGGCAGTAGCCGTTGTGCGACAGCGGGACGCGCTGGCACGGCGTGCCCTTGCGGGTGGTGGCGCGGCACTCGAGCCGGTTGCCGGCGAGGTCGTAGCCCTGCGTGGGCTGGGCCTCGAACCACTGGCGGGCGAAGGTCATGTAGCGGTCCACGACGCGGTACACCCGATCCTGCGCCGCGATCGGGAAGTAGACCCGGATCTCGCGGAACAGCGTCTTGGACGGTTTGGCGAAGTAGTGGCGGTCCGTCGCCAGTCGATAGACCGCCGCCTCACAGGCGCGGAGTACTCGCTCGTGGTTCGACCCGTTCGCCGCGGCGATCGGGTCGCTGAGGATCTCCGGCGCCAGCTCCCGGTAGATGGAGCGACTGAGTTGGTACACGGCTCTTGCGTCCTCCCCTGGTCGGCCCAGTCGGGCCCTCAAGATCCGGCAGATTGCGCCTGGCTTATGAACTTCAGAACGAGGCGAATGTTGAGTTCGCATTAAGGACCGACGCCGTGTCAGTCCCACGCCTCGTGGGCGACATCCGTGCCCCCCGCCGTGACGAGGGAGTGGTACCCGTCAAGCCCCGGTTCGCTCACCGGAAACTCCGTGCGCTGGTGCGCGCCGCGGCTCTCTTGGCGCGCAAGCGCTGACGCGGCGACCAGCCGGGCGAGCGGGTGGGGGTCGTCGAGGAGGCGCGTGAGGCCCGTTGTGTCGCGCTCCAGGCCGGCGTCGCGCCACACGGCCGCGCGCGTCTCGCGGGTGGGCGGCGTGACGACCGCGGGGGCCGGAGCGTTCTCCGAGGTGCGTGGGGCGGGCTCGTCGAGCCCGGCCGCCGCGGCGCGGCCGCCGAACACGAAGCACTCTGAGAGCGAGTTGGAGGCGAGCCGGTTCGCGCCGTGCAGGCCGGTGCACGCGCACTCCCCGACGGCGAACAGCCCGGGGACCGCGGTGCGGCCGTGGAGGTCGGTCGCGATGCCGCCCATGACGTAGTGCGCGGCGGGGGAGACCGGGACGAGCTCGCGCGTCGGGTCGAGGCCGGCCTCGCGCAGCGCGCCGACGACGTTGGGGAAGCGGCCGGGGTCGACGTGGCGCATGTCGAGGTGGACGTGCGGCTCGCCGCTGGCGTCCATGACCGCGCGGATGGCGCGCGCGACCTGGTCGCGCGGGGCGAGCTCGTCGACGAAGCGCTCGCCGCTCGCGTCGTGCAGCGTGGCGCCCTCGCCGCGGACGGCCTCGGAGACGAGGAAGCCCTCGCGGCCGCGGACGCCGGCGACCGCGGTCGGATGGAACTGGACGAACTCGAGGTCGGCGAGCGTCGCCCCGGCGGCGCGGGCGAGCAGCAGGCCGGAGCCGAACGAGCCCGGCGGGTTGGTGGTGCGCGACCACAGCGCCGCGGCGCCGCCGGTGGCGAGGATCACGGCGCGGGCGGCGAGCGTGCGCCCGTCGTCGGTGTCGAGGCCGGCGGCGCGACCGTCGGGGGCGACGCGCAGCGCGCCCGCGCGGCGGCCCTCTAGGACGTCGATCCCGGGGTGCTCTGCGACGGCGGCGCTGAGCTCGCGCAGTATTCGCCGGCCGGTGGCGCTGCCGCCGGCGTGGGCGACGCGCCGGCGCGAGTGGCCGCCTTCGAGCCCGAGCGCGAGGTTGCCGTGGCGGTCGGCGTCGAAGCGCACGCCGAGGCCCTCGAGGTCGCGGAAGCGCGCAGGCGCCTCCTCGGTGAGGATGCGCGCTGCCGACGGGCGGACGATGCCGCGGCCCGCCTCGAGCGTGTCCTGGAGGTGGAGCGCGGGCGAGTCGTCGCCGGCGAGCGCTGCGGCGAGACCGCCCTGCGCCCAGTAGGACGCCGTCTCGGCCAGTGGGCGCGCGGAGATCAGCGCGACCCGGGCGTCCTCGCGCGCCGCGCAGAGCGCGGCGTAGAGGCCGGCGGCGCCGGCGCCCACGACGATGAGGTCGGCCCGGTCCACAGGTGACGAAGTACGGTATCCGGGTGCCCCCGACGGTCTGGCTGCGCCACAAGCTCTCGCTCGCCCACGACGTGCCGCGCCATCCCGAGCGCCCCGAGCGGATCGTCGCCCTGGAGGCCGAGATGGAGCGCCACGCGTGGTTCGGCTGCGACGTGCGGCAGGCGCCCGAGGCGTCGCGGGACGCGCTGCTGGCGGTCCACCCCGAGCGCCACATCGCGTTCATCGAGGACCTCTGCGCGCGCGGCGGCGGGCACATCGACATGGACACTGTGGCCGTGGCGGCGACCTGCGAGGCCGCGGTGCGCACGGCGGGTGGAGCGGTGGCGCTCGTCGACGCGCTGTTGTCCGGCGAGGCGGCGACCGGCTTCTCGGGCATGCGCCCACCCGGCCATCACGCCGAGCCGGAGCGGGCGATGGGGTTCTGCTTCTTCGGCAACGCCGCGGTGGCCGCGCGGCACGCGCAGTCGGCGTACGGCGTCGAGCGGGTGCTGATCCTCGACTGGGACGTCCACCACGGCAACGGCACCAACACGATCTTCCACAGCGATCCGAGCGTGCTGTTCGTGTCGCTGCACGAGTCGCCCCTGTATCCGGGCACCGGCCCGGCCAGCGACCTCGGGGCCGGTGACGGCGAGGGCTACACGGTCAACCTGCCCGTGCCGGGCCGGTCGGGGGACGAGACCTACCGCTCGCTGGTGGATCACGTGGTGCTGCCGCTGATGGCGGCGTGGGAGCCCCAGCTCGTGCTCGTGTCGGCGGGCTTCGACGCCCACGGCCTCGACCCGCTGGCGACCTGCGAGGTCACCGAGCACGGCTACGCCGCGATGACGGCCTCGCTGCGGCGGGCCTGCGCTGCGGTCGGGGCACCGCTCGGGCTCGTGCTCGAGGGCGGCTACTCGCTGGAGGCGCTGACGCAGTCCGTCGCGGCGCTCATGCCCGTCCTGACGGCGGAGTCACCGCCGGCGGAGAGCGACACCGTGCCGGTGCACCGCCTCGCCGCCGCGGCGGGCGAGCGGCTCGCGCCCTGGTGGCCGGGCGTGGGAGCGGCGCAGCGCGCTTAGCTCAGCGCGGAACGACGCGGCGCGCGTAGGCGTCGCCGTCGCGGCCCTCGGCCGCGGTCTCGGCGGCCGAGCGCGACGGGTACTGGCCCGCGAAGACGACCCAGTAGCCCTTGCGCAGCGACGAGTAGTCGGCCGACCGCAGAACGCCCGCGTCGCCGCCGGCCGCGCGGGCCTTCTTCTCGGCCTCCGCGCGCGAGCGGGTCGAGGCGATCACCACGGTCCACGCGCTCTTGCCCTCGGGCCACTGCGCGAGCCCGCCCGCCGCGGTTGTGCCGCCGCCGCCGTCGGGCGTCGGCGCACCGGGCTTGGTCACGCCGCCGCTCTCGGGCGTCGGCTCACCGGGCTTGGTCGTGCCACCGCCCTCGGGCGTGGGCTCACCGGGCGGGGGCGCGAGGCCCGGCTCGGACGTCGCGCCCGGGGCGGCGGTCGGCTCCGGCGCGACGGTCGGCGCGGGTGTCGCGGCGCCGTCGTCGGGCGCGGCGGTTGGCGTCGGCGTGGCGGCGTTGGCGGGCGCCTGGGCGACGGGCTGCGGGTCGCCCCCGAGCTCGACGAGCGAGAGCACGAGCGCCGCGGCGAGCAGCGCGAGCAGCGTTCCGACGAGCACGACGGGCATCCGCCAGCGCGGCGTGGGGGCGATCCGCGTGCCGACCCCGGTGCCGCAGCTCAGGCACCACTCCTGGTCGGCGGCGAGCGAGGCACCACAGCGCGGACACGCCCGCTCGGTGGCGGGCGGAGGAGTCGCGACCTCGGTCATGCCGGCCGGTCGGGGGTGTTCGCTGGCTCGGCGGCGTCCGGCTTCGTGGCCGGCTCCGCCGCCTGCGGCTTGGTGGCCGGTGTGTCCGGCCGGCCGTTGCCGCTCTGGCTGTCCGCGGCGTCCGTCGACGGCTCCGCCGCCTGAGGGGCCGGTTGCTTCGCCGCCTCGGCCTGCTTTGCGGCTTCGGCCTGCTTTGCGGCTTCGGCCTCCGCCGCCGCCTCGGCCAGGTTCGCGCCGCAGCGGGCGCAGAAGGTCGCGTCGCTCGCGTGCAGCTCGCCGCAGCGCGTGCATGTCCCGCCGACGCCGGGCTCGCGCAGGACCGTCTCGCCACGCGGCGTGCCGAGCGCGGCCTCGAGGTCGCGCAGCTCCGCGTCGATCGCCGCCAGCCGCTTCACCTTCTCCTCGACCAGCGTGCCGCCGTCCTGCTCGCGGCGCCGGGCCTCGTAGATGAGGCCGCCGAGGTCGCGCAGGGCGAGCTCGCGCGCGCGGCGCAGGAAGCGCGCGCGGCGGCGCAGCTTGCTGCGGCGCCCCGTGGTGCTGCGGCGCTCGAGGTCCTCGGGCGCGACGCCCGCGGGCAGGCGCTGTCCGTCCGCGCCGTCGGCGGGAGGGGAAGGGGCGGATCCGTGGGCCGGATCGGGGAGCGCGATCGGCTCCGTCCGGGTCTCCTCGGCGGCGCCCGGGCGTTTGATGCGTCGAAGGAGGCCGCTCATCTTGTCCGGAACGTGCGGAACGTCCGGTCGGAGCGAGTATAGGTGGCGGCTAGGCGCCCTCTTCCAGCAGCGCCCGCCACGCCGCCACGACCCGCGCGGCCATGCGGTCGGCGGAGAAGCGCTCCGCGGCGGCACGACCGTCGACCCGCGGGTCCTCGGCCGCGACGTGCGGCGCCAGCGCCGCGCGCCAGCGCTCGCGATCCCACTCCAGGCATCCCGAGCCCTCGATCCCGGCCAGCGCGACCGCGTGCGCGCCGACGGGCGTCCCGAACGCCGGCACTCCGCACGCCGACGCCTCGATCACGGCCAACCCCATGCCCTCGTCCTGGGAGGGCACGACCACCGCGTTGGCGGCGTTGATCCAGTACGGGACCTCCTCCGCGGGCACGCCGCCGAGGGTCAGCAGCGGCACGTCGCCCGCCGCCTCGCGCGCGCGGTCGAAGCGCTTCAGCGGCCGCGACGGCTCGTGCGGGAACAGCAGGTACGGGCCGGCGGGGTCGAGCCCGAGGCGGGCGCGCGCCTGCGCGCGCGGGATCGGGTGGAAGCGGGCGAGGTCGATCCCGCAAGGGAGGATCGCCACGCGGCGGGTGCGGGCGGCGCCGGGGACGTTGGCGCTGAACGCCCGCGACACCGCGGCGGGCAGCGCCATGAACGGCAGCGCGGCGCGCGTGAACGGGCGCGACCGCGGGTGCAGCAGGTCGTTGCCGTGCAGCGTCACGACGAGCGGGCGCAGCCCCGCCAGCAGCGCCGGCCACGCGACGAGCCCGAAGTGCACGTGCACGACGTCGAACTCCCGGCCCCGGTAGCGGCGCCGCAGCTCGCGCGCGGCGGCCGGGTAGTTGCGCAGCCCGGCGGGGAAGTTGAACAGCTCGACGTCGACGTCCCCACGCCGTCGCAGCGCCTCGACCTGGTCGCGGACGAACGGGCCGGAGGCGGGCCGCTTGGGCGTCGGGTACATGTTCGTCACGACGAGCGCGCGCACGGACGGCGAGCCTACGCACTGACGGCACGCTTTCGTCACGGGCACGTGTGGTTCCGGCACGCGCCACGCCGAAGACTGCGATCCAGGCTCCGCCACCGGGCGGAGGGAGCAAGACGGATCGGAGAAGACGATGGGCTACGAGGCGATGGGCGCGGTGCACGCCTTGGTCGCGCGCGCGTGGGTGCGCGGGCGTGAGCAAGGGGGGCAGGGCACGGTCGAGTACGTCGGCCTGATCCTGCTCGTCGCGGTGATCCTGGCGGGCGTCGTGAAGGCGAGCGGCTCGTTCTCGGACAAGGGGATCGCCGAGGCGGTCGTCAAGAAGCTCAAGGCGGCGATCGACGGCGTCGGGGAGTGAGCGTGCCAGACTGGCGGCGTGTCCGAGCGCGCCCTCCCCGAGGAGCTGCGCCGGCGCCCGGTCGGGGTGTTCGACTCGGGGGTCGGCGGGCTGACCGTCCTGCACGAGCTGCTCGTGCAGCTGCCCCATGAGGACTTCGTCTACCTCGCGGACGCCGCGCGCTTCCCCTACGGCAACCGCTCGGCGGGGGAGCTCGAAACGTTCGCGCTCGAGGTCGCCGAGGAGCTGATCGCGCGCCGGATCAAGCTGCTGGTCGTCGCCTGCAACTCGGCGACGGCGGCGGCGCTGCCTGCGCTGCGCACGCGCCTGATGGAGACGACGCTCGGCGTCGACGTGCTCGGCGTCGTCCAGCCGGGCGCGGTGCAGGCCGTGGCGGCGACGCGCAACGGCCGCGTCGGGCTGCTCGCCACCCCGGCGACGGTCGCGAGCGGCGCCTACGAGCGCGCGATCGCCGACGCCGACCCGTTCGTCGACGTCACGGCGGTCGCGTGCCCGGACCTGACCGCGATCATCGAGGGCGGCTTCCCGTTCGACCGGCGCGTCGTCGACACGGTGCGCAGCTACTGCGCACCGCTGCGCGAGGCCGGCGTCGACACCGTGATCCTCGGCTGCACCCACTACCCGCTCGTGCGCCCGATCCTCCAGCGCACCCTCGGCCGCGCGGTCGAGATCGTCACCTCCGGCGCGCCGCTCGCGCGCCAGGTCGAGCACGTGCTCGGCGCGCGCGGGCTCGGCAACCCGGCCGGCGGCGAGGGCGACTACGCCTTCCTCTCGACCGGCGACGTCGACGCGTTCTCCGCGCTCGGCACGCGCTTCCTGCAGATGCCGCTCGGCCCTGTCGAGCACGTCGACCTGCACCGGCGGGCGGCGGCGGCATGAGCGTGCGCGAGCGCAGCGGCGGCCGCGGCTCCGCGGACCTGCGGCCGACGACGATCGAGCCGGGCTTCGTGCGCCCCGCGACCGGGTCGGCGCTCATCTCCTGCGGCGAGACCCGCGTGATCTGCACGGCCTCGGTCCAGGAGTCCGTCCCGCGCTGGATGGCCGGCCAGGGCCGCGGCTGGCTGACCGCGGAGTACGGGATGCTCCCCGCCTCCACGGGTGACCGCAAGCAGCGCGACGTCACCAAGGGCCGCGCCGACGGCCGCACGGTCGAGATCCAGCGTCTGATCGGCCGCTCGCTGCGCGGGATCGTCGACTTCGGCGCGCTCGGCGAGCGCACGGTCTACGTCGACTGCGACGTCCTCCAGGCGGACGGCGGCACGCGCTGCGCCTCGATCACCGGCGGCTACGTCGCCCTCGCGCTCGCCTGCCGGCGCCTGCTCGACGAGGGCAAGCTCTCCAAGACGCCGCTCACCGGCACCGTCGCGGCGATCTCCTGCGGCGTCGTCGACGGCGAGCCGCTGCTCGACCTCGACTACCCCGAGGACTCCAGCGCCGAGGTCGACGCCAACGTCGTCATGACGGGCGAGGGCGGGCTCGTGGAGGTCCAGGCGACCGCCGAGCGCACGCCGCTCTCGCGCGCCCACCTCGACGACCTGCTCGCCCTGGCCGCGACGGGGATCGCGGGCCTGCGCGAGGTGCAGGCCGCCGCGATCGGGTAGCGCCGTGGCCGTCGTGCTCGCGACCCGCAACGCCCACAAGCTGCGCGAGTTCCGCCGCCTGCTGCCCGGCGCCGCGCTCGAGCCGCTGCCCGACTCGGTCGAGCTGCCGCCCGAGACGGGGGAGACGTTCGAGGAGAACGCGCTGATCAAGGCGCGCGCGGCCAGCGCTGCAACGGGCGCGCCCGCGATCGCCGACGACTCCGGGATCGAGGCCGAGGCGCTCGGCGGCCGGCCCGGCGTGCGCTCCGCGCGCTACGCGGGCCCCGACGCCTCCGACGGCGAGAACCTCGACAAGCTGCGCGCCGAGGCGCCGCCCGGCTCCGGGCTGCGCTACGTCTGCGCGGTCGCCTTCGTCGCGCCCGGCGAGGCACCGCGCGTCACCGAGGGGCGTTGCGAGGGCCGCATGGCCGCGGCCCCGCGCGGGGCCGGCGGCTTCGGCTACGACCCCGTGTTCGTGCCCGCCGAGGGTGACGGCGAGCGCACGATGGCCGAGCTCTCCGACGCCGAGAAGGACCGCATCTCTCACCGCGGGCGCGCCGTCCGGGAGGCCGCGGCATGGCTGCCGAGCAGCTGACGACGACGCACGGCCCGGGCTCGCGCTCCCGCGCCGCGGCGCTCTCGATCGCCTCCAACTCCGCGCTGATCCTGCTCAAGATCGTCGCCGGCGCGGTCACGGGCTCCGTCGCGATCATCACCGAGGCGATCCACTCGGGGATCGACCTGATCGCCTCGCTCGTCGCGTACTTCTCCGTGCGCCAGGCCGAGACGCCGGCGGACTCAATGCACCGCTACGGCCACGAGAAGTTCGAGAACGT
>Ga0190275_10002705_pt1 | contig 12651 bp, 9 predicted proteins | sample Popmic550T_FD_133745 | JGI IMG/M metagenome (GOLD analysis project Ga0190275, IMG submission 133745) | Populus adjacent soil microbial communities from riparian zone of Yellowstone River, Montana, USA - 550 T | ecosystem: Environmental > Terrestrial > Soil > Riparian zone > Trees stand | place... | reverse complement strand
GGGCACGCCGCTCGGGGAGGCGCGTAAGGTCGCCGGCGTCGTGGCGCTCGGCTACGGTCAGTTCCTGACGGTCGCCATCAACACGCTGATCCTCGCGTTCGCGGTGTTCATGGTCGTGCGCATCGTGAACCAGCTGAAGGCCAAGATCGAAAGAGAGGAGAAGAGCGCCGCGACGCCTCCCCCACCGGCCCCGGAGGTCGCCTTGCTGACGGAGATCCGCGACCTGCTCAAGAGCGCGCCAGCGAGCTGAAGGCTCTGGCGTCCTCGCCCCGTCACGGTAGGCGCATGTCCGCTCACGAGCGCTCCGACCTACTCGTGGGCCGCAAGTTGGTTGGCTGCACGACGGACTGTCCCAGGCGTGCGACCGACCGAGGTATGATCGAGGGCGATGAGAAGGTCTTCGCTCGCTGTCGCTCATCCTTTCCAGCAAGGGTTGGTGGCCCGCTACGAGCTTGGCCGTGAGCTCGGCGTCGGCGGCATGGGCGTCATCCTGCAAGCGCGCGACAGGCTCGCTCAGCGCGAGGTCGCCTACAAGCGCCTGCGCGTGCGCAGCGAGTCGAGTCGCGCCCGGCTCACCGCGCTGTTTCAGCGCGAATTCGACACGCTGGCCCGCCTGCCTCATCCGAACATCGTCGAGGTGTACGACTACGGCGTCGACGAGCAGGGGCCCTTCTACACGATGGAGCTCTTGTCTGGCAAAGACCTGGCAGACCTCGCTCCGCTGCCGTTCCTCGAGGCGTGTCGCGTGCTCCGTGACATCGCCTCGGCGCTCGCGCTCGTGCATGCGAGGCGGCTCGTTCACCGCGACGTGAGTCCCAACAACATCCGCCTCACGAGCGACGGCCGCGCGAAGCTCATCGACTTCGGAGGACTCACGCCGTTCGGCCGTCCCAAGGAGCTGGTCGGCACGCCGGCCTTCCTTGCGCCGGAGTGTCTGGGCGAGTCCGAGCTCGACCAGCGCACCGATCTCTACTCACTCGGTGCGCTCGCCTATTGGGTGCTCACACGCAGACCCGCGGTGCGCGCCCAGAGCCTCGAGGATCTGGCGCACGCCTGGCAGGAGCCGCCCCCGCCACCCTCGCAGTACGCGAGCGACATCCCCGAAGAGCTCGACAGGCTCGTGCTCTCGCTGCTGAGCGAAGATCCGCTCGGCCGCCCATCCAACGCGGCGTACCTCATCGATAGGCTCACTGCGATTGCGGAGCTCGCTCCCGAGAGCGATGAGCGCAGCGTGGCGTTCAGCTATCTGAAGCATCCACCCATGGTGGGACGCGACGCTATCTTGCAGCAGCTCGACCAGGCGGTCCCGAACCCCATCTCTCGTCGCGGTCAGTCCTTGCTGATCGAGGCGCGCGCGGGGCTCGGACGCACGTCGCTGCTCGACGAGCTGGCGATGCGTTCCCAGGTGCGCGGCTCTATCGTGCTGCGCGGCGACGGCGGGCGCGACGGCGCACCGTTCGGCGTCGCGCGCCACCTGGTGAACGCGGGGCTCGCACTCTTTCCAGAGGTCGCCGACACCCTGCGCTCGCGCGACTCCGTCTACTTCGCCTCGCAGGCGGAGAAGACGCGCCCCGGACGCTCGGTGGTCGACCTGGCCGAGCGCCATGCGCGCGTGCTCTGGTCGCTGCAAGACTGTCTGCTCGAGCTGAGCCGCCGCAACCCACTCGTGCTGCTGGTCGACGACATCCACACCATCGATGCGGAGTCGCTGAGCCTGCTCGCCTCGCTGGCCCACGAGACGGCGGACAACGCGCTGCTGCTGGCGATGACCAGCGTGCCCAAGCCCAGCGGCGAGAGCCACGTGATGCTGCGGCTTGCCGCGGCTTGTGTGCGCGTCTCCCTGGCGCCGCTGGCCGAGGCAGAGCTCGAGCTCCTGGTCAACGCGACCTTTGGCGGCGTGCCGAACTGCCATCGCGTGGCGCAGTGGCTAAAGGCGCAGAGCGGCGGCAATCCGTCGCAGTGCATGGACCTGGTGCGGCTGCTGCTCCAGCGCGGGACCATCCGCTACACGCTCGGCACCTTCACGCTGCCGCACGATCTCGAGTCGGAGACGACGGGCGTCGAGATGGGAGAGGCGCAGCTCGCGAGGCTTGCCGACCTGAGCTCGGAAGCGCGCACGATAGCGCACGCCATGAGCCTGCGTGATGGCGCCTTCGGCATCGACGAGCTCTGTGCAGTGACGGAGCTGCCGGCCCACGACGTGCTGCGTCGACTCGAGGCGCTCACGCAGCGCGGCGTCGTGGTCGGTAGCGACGACGGCTTCAGCTTCGCGAGCGCCTCCTTGCGCACGGCGGTGGCGCGCGGACTGAGCCCCGAGGTCGCCAATGGGCTGCACGTGCGCCTTGCCCGCGCGCTGCTGGCGCTGCCCGAGCGCAGCGCCACGGCCGAGCTTGCGGCCGGCATGCATCTCATGCAGGGCGGCTGCGAGGAGGAGGGCGCAGAGCTGGTGATGGTGGTCGCGCGCGACGACCGACTCGAGCAGGAGACGGCTGCGAAGTGGGTGCCACCGCTCGAGGCCGCGCTGGGCGTGCTGCGCAAGCAGGGGCGCTCGGACGAGCAGTGCCTCGCGCTGCTCGTGCCGCTGGTGCGTGCGGGCTTCTACGGCGAGCTCGCCGTGCAGCATCGCCACCTCGCGCGAACCATCGCGGCGCTCTCCAAGGTCACGGGCATGACGCTCGCGAACAAGGCTCGGCGCTTTCTCGGTGGCAAGCTCGCGCTGTTCGTCGGGCTGCTCTACGCCGTCGCGCGCCGCGCACTCACCTCCAGGCGCTGGCGCGGGCCGAAGGTCAAAGTCGCCATCGGCGAGTTCGTGTTGACGGTGCGCACCGCGGCGTCCGCCGCGCAGAGCGCGCTCGATACGGTGACGACCGAGCGCGTGCTGCACTGGCTCGACCCGCTCGCCGCGCTGCCGAAGCACAGCAGCGTGTCTTTGATGCGCGAGGCCTCGCTCGCCTTGGCGGAGCTCGCAGCCGGTAACTTTGCGAGCGCCGCAGCGCGCTACGCAGAGCTCATCCCGCAGCTCTCGAAGCCGGTGCGTGGGTTCGACGACCGCTCACGCGAGGCGCTCCGCCTCTCGTGCATCAACGGCCGCGCGCAGGCGGCGGCCTCCGACGGCGCACCCGCTGCCCTCGAGATGGCCGACGAGCTCGAGCGCGGCAGTCAGTTCTTCGCGCCGCACGCCGAGTGCGCCCGCATGACCTACTACGCTTACCGGGGCGAGCAGGCCAAGGCGGAGCTGCATCGAACGCGCGCGGAGATGGCCGCGCTGCGCGGCGGCACCTCGTGGTCGGCGGTGACCATCCTGACGGTGCGGCTCGCCTATGGAGCGGCGCTGAGGCGCGACGTGATTGGACTCGTGCGCGCAATTGCCGAGCTCGACAGATTGTCGGCCATCGCGCCCAAGCTGCGCATCGTGAAGGCGCTCAGCGAAGGCTGGCTCGAGGCCTTGCGTGGTCGCCCGGACCGCGCCGTGGCGCTGTACGACGCGGTCATCCACAGCGACGAGGCGCGGCAGATCCTGACTACACGGATGGACATGCTGCTGTTCGTGACGACGCTCAACTTGGCGGGTCAGCATGCGCGCGCCAAGGAGGTCTGCCTCGCTATCATGAGCGACCCGGTGATGAAGAGTCCGAAAGGGAAGGTCAGAAGCCCCGAGCCGGTGCTCGCGCTCGCCGAGGCGGGCCTGGGCAATCACGCCGCGGCCGCAGCACTGCTCGACCAGCACATCATCGACTCGCTGCCCAGCAAGAACCCGCTGCTGCTCGGAGGTGCCCATCGCGACAGGGCCCAGGTCGCCATCCGCGCGCGCGACCGCCAAGCCTTCGACGAGCACTTCGCAAAGATGACCGAGTACTTCCGCGCGACCGAGAGTCCGGCGCTGATTCAGCAGTGCGATGCCTTGCTCTCCGAGGCGATTCGCGGCGGCATGCGTCCTACCCGCGTCTACCAACAGATGCCCATCGCCGACGAGCTCGAGCGTGGCGAGACTGTGATCGAAGGGGGGAGCGACGACGACGAGCCCGAGCACAGCAGCGTGCGCTCGAACTCGCGCTGACAGCCGCCGCGGTGGTAAGCTGCTCATTCGCTCGATGCATGCACGTGTGCTCGTCAGCTCGCCGCCGTCTCCTGTAGCGGCTCGTCTCGTGCGCGATTGTGAGTCACGCCGGTTTCCAGTCGTGCTGCGTGCGAGCGTGGCATGCGCATGGCTCAGCCCGGCAGCTCGCGCGGCCGCGCTGACACTTGCCGCGCCGACACGTGTCGCGCGCGGGTGGGCTCGAGTAGAAGGGAGTGAAACGACTCGATGACCAGCAAGTCGAAGCGCCGCAGGAATGGTCACATCCGCTTGCTCTCGCACCCGGGTCATCACGGCCAGAAGCCGCTTCCCATCCACTGGGGAGCCGCCACGCCCGAGGCGCGCGGTCCGCTGATTGCCACCCTGACCAACTCCTCGCATCGCAACGTGATAGGCGCCCACTCCGGCTCCTACTCGATCTACCGCGCGCTGGCGGTCGCCTCCGGGACGCTCGACCCGTCGCATCAGGCCGACCTCACCAACACACGCCCGACCAAGCAGATTGGCCCGCATCCGGGCTGGGCAGACAAAGATCGCATCGTCTCGATCGACCCTTACGGTCACATGGTCGGAGAGGTGTTCGCGGACGAGCTGCGTCAGGGCTTCAACATTCAGCCCACCATCGCCGTCACCACGGCGCACATCGATCTACCGGAGGTCCGCTCGGCCATCCAGGCAGGGCGGCTCGCCCCGGACGGGAAGGTGCTGCGCGACGGCGGCGACTGCGTGGTGACCAAGGTCGCCATCGAGCCAGCCTGGTATCTGCCGGGGGTTGCCACTCGCTTTGGCGTGGACGAGGCGGAGCTGCGCCACACCCTGTTCGAAGAGACCTGCGGCATGTACCCCGAGCTCGTCACGCGCGGCGACCTCGAGGTCTTCCTGCCGCCGATCGGCGGCCAGACGCTCTATCTGTTCGGCGACGTAAGTAAGATCGGAAGCCGTGCGGTTCCGCTGACGGCGCGCGTGCACGACGAGTGCAACGGCTCCGACGTGTTCGGCTCCGACATCTGCACCTGCCGGCCCTACCTGACGCACGCCATCGAGGAGTGCATACGCTCGGCGCAGCAGGGCGGAACCGGGCTCATCGCCTACTCGCGCAAGGAGGGGCGCGCACTCGGCGAGGTCACGAAGTTCCTCGTCTACAACGCGCGCAAGCGCCAGGAGGGCGGCGACCGCGCGGACGCCTACTTCGCGCGCACCGAGTGCGTGGCCGGCGTGCAAGACGTGCGCTTCCAGGAGCTGATGCCCGACGTGCTGCACTGGCTCGGCATCGGCCACATCGACCGCTTCGTGTCGATGAGCAACGTCAAGTACAACGCCATCACCGGCTCGGGCATCAGCGTCGGCCAGCGCGTCAAGATCCCCGACGCGCTCGTCCCGCCCGACGCACGCGTCGAGATCGAGGCCAAGATCGCCGCCGGCTATTACACGGAGGGCTCGGTGCCGCCGCCCGAGATGCTGGCCACGGTGCGCGGCCGAGGCTGGGAAGAGTGAGCGCAACGAACGAACTCGCCGGCGACAGCCAGCCGTCGGCGGAGCTCGCGCTGATGCGCTCGCCTTCCACCATTCGCGCGCGCTGTCACAACCTGCTCGGCGCCGGTGAGCGCGGCGAGCTGAGCCACTTCGTCGTCGACCTCGAGCGCTTGCGGGAGACCGCCCGCTTCACGGCGCAGATCACGCGCGAGCGCTATCCCACGCTGGCCATCCCGCCGCACAGCCGCTTCGGCCACTTCGCGGCTGGTGGCGTCTCCCGCCTCGCCGAGCTCGAGCGCGACCTGGTGCGACTCGATGCGCGCGAGCGGGCTCGCTCGCTCGTCGATGTGGTGGTGGTGAGCGTGCTGCTCGATGCCGGCGCGGGCCCGGCATGGCGCTACCACGAGTCCTCGACGGGCCTGTCGATCGGGCGCTCCGAGGGGCTTGCGGTGGCGAGCCTCGCCTGGGTCAAGGAGGGCGGCCTGTCGAGTCGCGGCCGCGCCTACGAGGTCGACGCCGAGGGGCTCGCACAGGTGACGACGGAGCGACTCTCGCGCGCCTTTCAAGTCCGTGGCGACAATCCGCTGGTGGGCGTCGCTGGTCGCGTGCACCTGCTGCAAGCGCTCGGTGCCGTGATCGCGCGGCGCAGCGATGTCTTCACGCGCGGCAAGAGGCTCGGTGCGCTGGTCGACTGCCTCGCCGCGCAGGCGAGCGGCGGGGTGCTGCGGGCCGAGCTCATCCTGAAGAGCTTGCTCGATGCGCTGAGCGAGATCTGGCCAGGTCGCCTGAGCCTCGATGGCGCGCCGCTCGGCGACGTCTGGCACCATCCGCAGGCCGGCGGGGAGGGTGCGACCAGTGGCCTCTTGCCCCTGCACAAGCTGTCGCAGTGGCTCAGCTACTCACTGCTCCATCCGCTCGAGGTCGCGGGCCTGACGGTGGTCGAGCTCGGTGCGCTGACTGGACTCGCCGAGTATCGCAACGGCGGGCTGCTGCTCGACATGGGTGTGATCACCCCGCGCGATCCGGACGCACTCTCTCGTGCTCACGAGGTCTCTTCGGAGCTGGTGGTGGAGTGGCGCGGTCTGACGGTGGCGCTGCTCGACAGACTCGCGCCACTCGTCTGTCACGAGCTCGGCAAAGAGCTGACGCTTGCGGCGATCCTCGAGGGTGGCACCTGGGCAGCGGGGCGAGCCTGCGCGCAAAAGCTACGCGCAGACGGCGGACCGCCGCTGCGAATCGACAGCGACGGCACGGTATTCTGAGGGCCTCATGAGCGCGCAAGTCCACGTCATCGACCATCCCCTCGTGCAGCACAAGCTGACGCTGCTGCGCGACAAGACACTCAGCACGCGCGGCTTTCGCGAGATCACGCTGGAGGTGGGCGCACTGCTCGCTTACGAGATCATGCGCGATGCGCCCACGCGCCCGATCGATGTGGAGACGCCACTCGGGACGGCGCGGGGCGTCGAGCTCGACGGCAAGAAGCAGGTCCTGGTCGCCATCCTACGCGCCGGCCTCGGCGTGCTCGACGGGATGTTGACGGTGCTGCCTTCCGCGCGCGTCGGCCACGTGGGACTGGATCGCGATCCGCGCCTGCGTACGGCGGTCGAGTACTACCTCAAGCTCCCGCACGGCATGGCCGAGCGCGACGCCATCATCGTCACCTCGGTGCTCGCCACCGGCGGCTCCGCGGCTGCGGCGGTGCGACGCGTGCGCGAGTCGGGTGCGCGCTCGGTCAAGTTCGCGTGTCTGATCGCCTGTCCGGAAGGCATCGCGAACTTCCACGAGGTCCACCCCGACGTGCCCATCTACACGTGCGCCGTCGACCCTGGGCTCGACGAGCACGGCTTCATCGTGCCGGGCCTCGGCGACGTCGGCGACCGCCTGTACGGGACGCAGTAGCTCTCATCCCGAGGTCGCGCCGATCGAGCTTGCGAGCAGCGGCCTGCCACGCAACAACGTCGCCATGCAGAGGACACGCAAGCTCGTCTATCATGTCGCTGCCACGCTCGACGGGTTCATCGCCGGGGCCGACGACTCGTTCGATTTCTTCCCGCAGCAGGGCGACCACATCCCTGACTATCTGCAGACGCTGCAGACCGCTTACGACACGGCGATCATGGGCCGTCGCACGTACGAGGTGGGCCTCAAGTACGGCGTCGCCGATCCTTACCCGTTCCTCGAGACGTACGTGCTGTCGAGCTCGCTCGGAGAGAGCCCGAGCCCGCGCGTGAAGGTGAGCGCGCTCGCTCCCGCCGAGCTGCTGAGATCGCTGCGCACCCAGCCCGGCCGCGACATCTACCTGTGCGGCGGCGGCGAGCTCGCGCGCGTGTGCTTCGCCGAGCAGCTGATCGACGAGCTCTGGGTGAAGCTCAACCCGCTGCTGCTCGGCCACGGCATTCCACTGGTTGCGCCGCTCGCTGTGCCGCTGCCGCTCCGTCTGCTCGCCACCAAGAGCTACGAGAGTGGTGTCGTGCTGCTGCGCTACGAGGTCGCCCGCAGCGCGGCGTGATGGTGGCTACGCAATGGGCCACCAGGTGGGCACATTTGCGCGCCTGCGCGGAGCTGCCGCAGGCAACCAGCCCCACGTGCGCGCCACCGCACAGCGCGCGCGACGCCTCGCCGCCGCACAAAGCTCCGTCATGTTCGCGACTTGCCTGCCCAACGGCAGTTTTCCGCCCGTTCGGTATGCGGCTTGCTCAAGCGATTGGGCATGGAACAGGCAGCAGCTTTCAATACCAACGAAGAGGCGCTCGTCGGCACCGCCGCGCTGCTGCGCCTCCGCCAGGGTGGTTCGACTCGGGCAACCTGGATCCTCGAGGAGTCCTCGGGCGGCACCATGATCACCGTCGGCGCCGATCCCTCGTGCGACTGGCAGATCCGCGCCGCATTCGTGCCGGCACGGGCCTTCTCCGTGCTGCTGCTCAACGGCACGACCTTCGTCAGGCCCGGTCAAGAGCTGGGCGTGCTGTTGAACGGTCGCACGCTCGATCAAGGCTGGACGCCGCTCGAGGAGGGCGCGCGCATCGACGTCGGTCTCGCCCGGCTCGAGGTGGTCTCGGCCCCGACGGCGGCCGTCGACTACGGCCCGGGCGTGCGCGGACTCGAGTCGATGCGAGAGCTCGACTCGGGCACCTACCCGAGCGCGCGAGCCTTTCCAGGACTGGACGAGCGCGAGCTGGCGGTGCCGGCGCTGCTCGAAGATGACGAGCGCAAAGACAGGGGCGGCGTGTGGCGTTACGCTTTGGCCGGCGTAGCCACCGCGTGTGCCTACGGAGGCTGGGTCTTTCTGCTCGACTATCTGTGAGCGCGACCTGCTCCGTCGCTCCGCGAGGGCCCGCGACGGCAAGAAGGAGCGCGCATGGCGAAGGTGCTGGACGAGCTGGTTGAGCAGCTCGGCCTCGAGCGGATCGAGCAGAACCTGTTTCGAGGGCAGAGTCAGGATCTCGGCTGGGGCACCGTGTTCGGGGGGCAGGTGCTGGGGCAAGCGCTCTCGGCGGCCGTGCAGACCGTCCCCGAGGAGCGCCAAGTGCACTCGCTCCATGCTTACTTCCTGCGACCGGGCGACGTCAGCAAGCCCATCATCTACGACGTCGACCGCATTCGCGACGGCTCCTCGTTCACGACTCGACGGGTGGTTGCCATCCAGGCGGGGCGTCCGATTTTCAACCTGGCGGCCTCGTTCCAGAAGCGCGAGCTCGGCTTCGAGCATCACGAGCCGATGCCCGAGGTCCCGCCGCCCGAGAGCTCGCCCACGGAGCGCGAGCACTACGCGCGCTTCGGTGAGCGGGCCCCGCACTGGCACCTGCTCGATGCCTCGGAGCGGCCGTTCGAGCTGCGCCTGATCGATCCGCCCGACGACCCCATCTACCCTTCGCCGCGGCGAGCCCAGCGCAAAGTTTGGATGCGCGCCACCGGCCCCTTGCCCGAGACGCCGGCGCTGCACGCTTACCTGCTCGCGTACGTCTCCGACTTCGCGTTCATCACCACGGCGCTGCTGCCGCACGGCGTGACGGGCCATGCACCGGGCATGCAGGTGGCGAGCCTCGACCACGTGATGTGGTTTCACCACGCCGTGCGGGTCGACGAGTGGCTGCTCTACGTGATGGACAGTCCGGCCGCGAGCGGCGCGCGTGGCCTGGTGCGCGGCGCCGTGTACAGCCAAGACGGCCGCCTGGTCGCGAGCACCGCGCAAGAGGGGCTCATTCGCATGCGCAAGCCCGGCCCGAGCGCCTGAACCGCGCGTCGGCGGCGCATGCGCCGTCGCTCAGCAGGCGATGTGCGCCTCGAGGTACTTGCACAGCTCCGGGATGGTGGCGCGCGGCAGGTCCTTGGCGACCGTGCCGACCACGGCGCGCGCGACCAGCGTGTCGAGCTCGCCTCGCAGCACGCCGAGGAAGCGAGGCGGTGCGATCAGCACGAGCTGCGCGTAGCCGCCCTGGCGCAAGTCGTGGCCCAGATCCTTGGCGAGCTCACGCGCGAAGTTCTCGATCGCATGCTCGTGCGCGCTCTGTGCCGGCTCATGCGCGTGTCCGCCGGGGCCGCCGCCGAAGCCGCGTCCCTGACGGTCGGTGTCGATCTCTCGCTCCTTACGGCGACCATCCTCGAACTGCACCTCGCCGAGCTGCACCAGGCCCTTGCCAGGCCCGCGATTTTCGAATGTGCGCGCGCCTGCATCGTGCGCGACCAAGACTCGGGTGATCGTCATTCGTACCCCAATGCAGGCGTTAGCGGAGTGCAGGTCGGAGCGCCGCGGAGACGCCGGTAGCCACACCGGCAGGCACCGCACGCGCGCCCTGCAGCATGGACTCTTCGAGGTCGGTCAGCGCATTCATGTAGTTGATGAATGCGTCGTACGGGCTCTCGTACGGGCTGAAGTAGGCGTGCACGTCGCCGTCGCTGAACCACTTCGTGCACATGTAATAGAAGTGGTCGGAGGTCGAGAGCTTGCGCCAGAGCGCGAGCAGCGCCGGATTGTTGCGCCGCTTGATACGCTCCCCGAGCACGAACACGCGCTCGATGGCCCGCACCTGCATGTCGTTGCCGCGCCAGGCGGTCAGGTCGCGCTCGGCATCGGCCCACGAGACGGTACGCTGGAACGAGAGCTCCGAGACGGGCGCGTAGCTCGCTATCGTCTCGCTCGGTGTCTTGAAGCTCCAGTCGGGCTGCGCGAGGATGGCGTCGGGCAGGTGCTCGAGGAACTCGAAGATCCCGGTCTCGGCCCACTGATGCTCGCCGAACGTCTCGTAGTCCATGAACAGGTTGAGCGTGTCGCCGGCCGCGCCGTGCACCCAGCTCGCGAACTTGTCGGCGGTGAGCGGATACTCGGCCCAGGCGCGGTTGGAGAAGCGGAATGCGATGTCGTCCGACAGCCGGTAGTTCTTTAGCAGCAGCGGCAGCTCGCTCTTCGCTGCCTTGTAGACGTAGTTCGGGCCGCGCCAGTCGAGGATGTCGTCGGCTCCCTCGGCGAGGATCGCGCGATAGCCGAGCCGCTCGACCTCACGCCCGATGCGGTCGTCGTAGACCAGCTCGGTATTGCGAAAGATCGTGGGCGTGAGGCCGAACAGCGACTTGATCAGGCGGCCGTGCATGGCGACCTGCTCGCGGAACTCCGCGATGTCGTACAGCACGACGAGCGAGTGATAGTAAGTCTCGGCGAGCAGCTCGACGCAGCCGGTGGCGACCAGCTTTTGAAAGCTCTCGACCACCTCGGGGGCGTAGAGCTGCATCTGCTCGAGCGCCACGCCCGTGAGCGAGTAGGCGATGCGAAAGCGCCCTTCGTGGCGGTCGATCAGCCGCAGCATGGCTTCGTTGGCGGGCAGGTAGCACTTGCTGGCCACCTTGCGCATGACGTCCGCGTTCAGCTTCTCATCGAAGTAGTTGTGGTCTTTGCCTATCTGGAAGACGTCGTAGTTGCGGACTCGATAGGGCTGATGAACCTCGAAGTAGAAGCAGACGGACGGCATGGTCAGTTCTCTCCCAGAGCTCGGGCGTAGACTTGCTTGACCTTGGTGGCCGCTGCTTCCCAATGCACACGGCGTACCTCCTCGCGCGCCATGTCCACGATGTTCCGTCGAAGCTCGGGGTAGAGCAGGATGGCGACGATCTGCGATGCCAGCTTGTTGACGTCCCAGAAGTCGACCTTGAGCGCATGGCGCAAGATCTCCGACGCGCCCGACTGGCGCGAGAGCACCACCGGCGTCTCGTAGCTCATCGCCTCGAGCGCGGAGATCCCGAACGGTTCCGAGACGCTCGGCATGACGTAGACGTCGGCCGTCGAGAACAGCCGCTCCACGTCGGCGCCGCGCACGAAGCCGGGGAACTCGAAGCACGCCTCGATGCCGAGCTCCCGCACACGCGCTTGCAGGCGCGGCAGCATGTCGCCATCGCCCGCCATCACGAAGCGCGCGTTGGGGACGCGGTCGTGGACCTTGGCCGCCGCTTCGACGAAGTAATCGGGCCCCTTCTGGAAGGTGATGCGGCCGAGAAACAGCACGATTGGCCGGTCATCCGCCGCCTCCGCGCGGTATGCCGACACCGTGCGCCGGGCGTAGGCGCCGTTGTGCACCACGTCGATGCGATCGAAGGGGACGCCGTGCAGCTGGTTGATCATGCGCGCCGTGTAGTGGCTCACCGCGATGACGCGGGTGGCTGCGTGCAGGCCTGCCCCTTCGAGCCCGACGATGGTTGGGTTGGCACCGTCGCCGCTGCGGTCCTGTTCGAGGCTGTGGACGTGGGCGATCAGCGGGATGCCGTGCATATGCGCCACACGTGTGGCAGCTGGGAAGGTCATCCAATCGTGGGCATGGACGATCCGCGGGCGGCGATTGGCAGCCCACGAAGCCACGCGCTCTGCATAGCGCATGACCTCGCCGAACAGGTCGTCGCCATAGTGCGTGCTGCCCGGCGGGCCGACGCGCTGCTCGCGATAGAGCGTGGTCAGCTCGCCGGTGGAGACCGACGGCCCGAGCAGCTCGCTCAGCATCAGCTCGTCGCCCTCCTCGAGCGCGCGCACGATCAGCGCGTACTGCTCCGGCCGCAGATAGGGCGAGAGCAGCGCCGGCACGCGCACCGCAGCAAAGCTTGCGTCGTCTGGCGAGCCG